>Ga0255048_10002748_pt1 | contig 11035 bp, 14 predicted proteins | sample JV7_2_2_MG_FD_183619 | JGI IMG/M metagenome (GOLD analysis project Ga0255048, IMG submission 183619) | Seawater microbial communities from Jervis Inlet, British Columbia, Canada - JV7_2_2 | ecosystem: Environmental > Aquatic > Marine > Inlet | place: Canada: British Columbia | collected 2016-10-06
TATACTCCCTAATATTGGTCAACGTCTGCTAACCGAAGCATATCGACCGTTGCGCTTTCTCGGTAAAGTGGTTAGCTTGCGGTAGATTCAGTGGCTACCGCCCCACTAAGAGGAACTTAACGTCTCCACTTCTCGATGCGAGTCTAAGCTATTTGTATGCCGATGCGATTACATTCGAGATTCTCTTTTATAATCTCAGTCAATACTTCTTCCCAGGGCAATTCCATAATTCTATCTGCAAATTCTGTCATGATTATCTTCAACACATCTCGATCTAGCATCAAAGATTTTAATTGCTTGCTATTGAGTTTGAGTCGCTCTTTGGCTAAACGAGCCACGTCATCAATACCAAACTTCATTGTATCTGGTTCGTCGCCCCACAGTAAAGTGGCTTCATATTCCTGAACGCCGTCATCGTCGAGAACGTATTTTATCCATTCGCCCTGCTCGCCGTATACTATAAAATGCCCTCTGACGCCCATAGTTTGGAAATCTCTTAAATCTTCGAGAAGATCATCGGTGTGGGTTGCTGCGTAGTAGCTTGATTTAAAATCGAGGTAATTGCCATCGAAAAGCCATTCCTCTGCCATGAGCATAGAATCGGTGTGAATGAAAAACTTTTTAGTTTTGGTTAAGGAATAACTCGCCACATTCATTTCGTATCCCATTTTAATTTACCTCCGTTTGGGCGAAGAGCAACTTCACCTTACCGATGGTAGAAGATGCTCTTCTACCGACAAAACATAGCAATCATATCTTGTCTGTTTTCGTATACTATGTGAATAATTATCTGTCCGTCTAGCGTAACACAATCAAGTTGTCTGGTAAAATTAACTTTCCTTTCATAAAGTGTTTGTAAGAATTTAGGCCAGTTTGAGAGAGAAATGAAAAAACTGCCATTCACTCTCTTTCTGTGGATTAACTTTTGCATTGCTATATCCCATCCTTTCTTGCATCCATGTAGTAGCTGGCATAATATCCTGTTTCGTAGGTGCAATTGTAAAATTCAAAATTGCTCACTACTTGATCGAACCATTTTGGATTATCTGGGGCTTGTGTATATTTATCTGCATTTGTGAACCATGCTGGCATCGCATAGCTGTTTGGTGCTATTTTTGACGATTGTATAAATATCGTTCTTCCGTTATTGAACGCTTTTCGTGCCGTAGTTTTGGTTATCCGTTTAGTTCTAGTTATACATCCGTTGTAGTGTATATCAAACAGTCCTTCTCGCATTGTAAGTTCCTTCCGTTTGGGTGAATGGCGTCTACCAACTTCTCAAGGCTTACACCGCTTCGTTAGCATAGTTATTAGATCAGGTCTTTTAGAAACAGAATTTCTACACATTCAGTGCAGAAATTAGGGAAATAATTCTCGCCCATATCGTTGTCGTTATAAATCTCTTCGCACCACATAGGTCGATATAGCGTATTCTTTCCGCATTTATCACACTTTTCTATGCCGTGGCAATCGCTAGGGTAAAGTCGATAAATGGAGTTATGAGAAACAACGCCACTTCGAGGGTTTTTGCTATACTTAATAAATTGCCCTTGTTTCTCTGGCATTGTAAAGAGGGTCTTTACGCTAATAACATTTACGTCAGCTCTGTCAATGCCTTGCGGCGAATCGGCAAATGCTATTTGTTTGTACCAAACTTCGTCCTCTCTATGCCACACGGTTCCGTTATTGTCAAAGCCCTCGTCCTCGTAGAAATCTTCTGGGTAGTAACTGTAGATTCTCATTTCACTTTACCTCCGTTAGTTTCAACTTAGCACTCCGTCTCTGGTTGATAATTAAGCGGTTGACTCCGTCTGCGATAAGGTCAAATACAGATACTGCTACACAAATGTTAAGTGGTTTCGGGGCTTGACTGGCTGGAAATTAACACAGATCGTATATTTGGCCAGCCATAAAACCCCCTAGAAGCTACGCAAAAACCCCCCGTATACCAATTATACGAAGGGTTTAAGACGAATCGATCAAGGCTGGTATGTTACTGTAAAGTGGTTGCTGGTACGGGCTAGGGGTTAGGCGAAGATCGCAGCTTACTGCGTTCTAGCATAAATGCTTTTATTTATGCGTATTCCTTAACCTCCTCCCAGGTAGCAGGTCTGTTTTCTTCAGTGTAAATTCTATTGGCCTCAATAAACAACTCGTCGCCAACTTTCTTTAGTTCAGCGGGGGCAGAATAGCCCTCACCCAACGGTAGGTAATTGTCTTTATCTTCGCTGGTTTTGTCTTGGTGGTAATTGGTGTAGTCTCTGCCATATGCAGCCCATGAGGTAAAGGGTGCGTCAGTCGGAACAGGCACGCCGCCGCCGCCCCCTGCGCCAGAATTGCCGGACTTACCACGCTTAGACAATGAGATCCACTTTTCATCGCCCTCACGTTTTATAGCGATCTTGGTGGTATAGAACCCTGGTTGAACCGTCTGATCGTTCGGCAATGTTTTCTCTGAACGGGTAAAGTAAAGGGCTACGCTCAACTCCAGAATATTATCTGGAATACTTTGTATCAACGATCTGTCGGAGGTTTCAACTACCTGTTTAATAATGGCGTCTTTGAAATCTTTTAGAACGCCCTGCACCTCGTCGTGCTCAACCGTCTTTTTCGCCTTTGTAATTTCAATAGCGGCGGCTTCTGGTGTAAAACCAACCGCTTGTAAAGTGGCCAGAGCTTGCTCTGGGGGCAGAGAATTGATAATTTTAGCGATCTGTGACGCGGTCATAGTGTAATTCCTTTTCTGAAATAGCCTTGATCTATTCGGTTTTCAAAGAACGACCTGAACGTAAACACCGCTTTGCATGTTCAGGGATTCCTCACTTTTGGCGGCGCTTGACGATCTGGCGGACAGATCGTCGTTAGAATAAAGGGCTTTGTGTAAAGTGGTTTAGTATACTGTGTCCATGATCACATCGGTTAAGCTAGAAGTAAAAGCGGATAAGATCGACCGCTGGAGTCGAAGTTTCATGCCAGAAGCTACTTGTTTTTTTCGGTCGTCGTCTAAGTTGCCCCAACATGCGATTTGTGTGACGTGCTTGCGGAGGTGCGATCTGGCTCTTCTTATTTCGTGCCATTCCGTATCAGAGGTGTCACAAGTGAGATTGATCATTTCGTTGATCATTTCGTTGATAAAATCTTCGCTGGTAATTTCTGCTAACAACGCTTTTTGCATGGTATGCTCCCCTTCTCGAAGTTAAATAAGCCCTTTATTCAATTGTCAAAGAACAGCGGTCAATATCGGGTCAAACCCGAAAAAGTCGTTTTTATTTTTTATATATGCAATTACCATGCCAACATTTAGATCAATGGTGTTAAGCGTCAACGCCCTTGAATAGGGGGCTGACGGGTTTAGTGTATTTTGGGTGCGGTATAGCGGTGTGACATAATGGCATGGGTAAAGTGGTTAAAACGGCGCGGATAGGCATGAATAAAGGGTTTAGGTGATGTGTGTCATTTTGCTACACCAGTGTACCAAAAATACCACACATTTAGCCAGGAAATAATCGTGCCAAGTGTATTTTACATGCAAGAACCATGCCAAGAGTGTAGGAAATAATCGCGCCAAGTGTAAAGGGGGCTGGTGGTTACTGGGGGGAGAAGCTGGCGGTGCAACTTTTAGTTGCGGTAAACCAATATCGAAAACCAGCAAGCAGGAATACTAATAAATACATAAGACATGACCTTGATCTATTTGTTGTTTTGTTTGTTTATTCTTCTGAAAAGCCCTTTATTCTGCCCTTTTGCCTCGATCTCATCATTTCGATCAACCTAAGATCTACTAGGGGTATTCTGCTACTTTTCAGAAACGTATGTTAAGTGAAATAAACATGTGTGTAGTAGTTGGCATGAAATCAGGTCATGACCCTGATCTAAATGTGGTTCAGCCAGATACGACCGCCGTCCGCCACCCGCCAAGAGAAACGCTGACAGACCGCCGTTGATATAATATATACCGAGGCAGGGGTATACCCCCTATCGACCCTCGCCAACTCGCTGTGTCGTGCGTAGGCGCAAATACACCCTTTCGCACCACCATGCCACCCACCGACACCCACATTTATAGCTAAGACGCATTCACTCCCCCACTACAATCCACTAACTAATCCCCTCCATCATTTCGATCAACCTCGCAACCCACTTTATAGACCGCCGCCGCCAAAAAATGGCACTTCGGCCTTGACAAGCCCCACTTTATATGGTATAATTAAGCATAGGCCAGAATTGTATTACTACATATTGAGATACTACCGATACTGACGAGGCTTTTTCAATGAAACGAAATAAACTAACCACTACAGTGCCAGAAAAGAAAACCGTAACAAACGCAGATGCAATATCAGAGATTGCAGAGGCTATTACCGATAGTATATCTGGCGATATTAGTTCCGGCAATCTAGATACAGCAGAAGCTACCGGCAATTTAGCTATGTCAATACTGTTAACAAAATACTCCGAAGGGTTACTGGATGACAAACAAGCGTTCGCTTTCTTCAAAGAGATGGCATCTAAAAAAACCCAAGCACCAATACAACGCGTAGAGCAGCATGTCAAAATAGACTTACGCGCGGTATTTAACGATATCACAGAATCCAACCAAACAATTCAAACACACACTTTACAGCAAGCGAAGCAATGGGATGGAGATGTCAGAGAGCGTCTACAGCTAGACGACAATATGATGCTCAAGCCGCGCGAGGAAGAGCAAGATTCACCCCCCACCTTTACGCCAGACCCACCTCCAGAGATTGAGGATATTAGAACCGGTGGGGATGGATCAGAGAAACGACAACAATGGGAAAGACAGGGAGCGAGGGAACCGTCTTATAGGAAGAATGAATAAACAACCAAAACTTTACAGCCCTGCAATAGCGACTCCTAGACCGCAAAAGTACAGAGTTATGCAGACCGGTTCTCGAGGGCATGGCAAAACTTTCAAAGCAATGGCGGCGTATCATAAGGCCAAGAAAGCTGGTCAGACTTGCTTGATAGTAGCTAAGAACGAACAAGAGAAAATGCGTTTAATCCAAAATCATTATGTCGATCCAGGAGATATACAAGTAGCCAATCCGGATGCACAAAGAGGGCAATCTTGGAACTGAAGGTTAATTACGAAGGCGAGCACGAGGCGATTAAGAAGGACGCTAGATATCTAGCCAGACGATACGCCCCTAAAGGTTCTACTTACAAAGATAAAGTAAAAGATTTAGAACAGCAGTATTACATGTATTATTTCGATCCAAAAGTTATTGCAAAAGCAATCAATTCGGATGGCACAATCAATAGAGCTTGGGCTCATATGATAGTAAAATACAAATTGATAGATTTTATTAGATCAAGGGCGTTCAATTATTCTTATAAAAATAGTATCGAGTTTGTTGATTTTGAGAAAATAAAGCACACTTTACAATTGGTTCCGGCTTACGATGATGATCCGTCAGACATTGCGATGGAGCGCGCAGAGGCAAAAAGATTTATATCGCTGTTGACAGACAAGCAACGGAAGGTGATACTATCAAAGTTTTGGCTCAACTTGAGCGACAGGGAAATCGGCGAACGCGAGGGATTACCCAGGACGACTATTTGGAAACGACGAACAAAAGGTATGGCGAGAATGAGAACGCGTCGAGAATATCATACTTTGTAATTCCCGATATAGGTTGTTGTTACTGTAACACCACTTTACGCTGCGGCACTAAAAGATGCTCGAGGAGAAGCTATGTTCGAGATAACAGAAGAGGAAGCGAAGCAATGTGGGATAATTCACTATCCAGATGGTACAGTTATTCGGGTAATGCCTCCGTACATATGGAAGCGAATTCAAGAAGAGAAGATTAACCAAGCATTAAAAGAGATGAAACTAAATGCTTCAAACGATAAAACGGAGAACAACAAACCCGCCTCCGACTCCGGAAGAGCGTAAGAGAAATATAGCATCTATCAAGTGGTCATTATTCGATACGTTTGGGTATGCGCCACATGCTCCGCAATATGAATTTCATGATTCGGATGCAAGAAATAGATTTATTTGTGCTGGTACAAGAGGTGGAAAAAGCAGAGCAGCTGGCGAAGAGTTGGCTGTCTACTTAATGGCAGGAGCTACAAGGATATGGATAGTCGGTAATAGTTACGCAGATACAGCAAAAGAGTTCGATTATGTTTATGAGCGAATGATTAGTGAAGAATTAAAAGACCTGCTTGGTTTTAGTCCGCTAGAGAATTGCATATACAACGAGTCGCAAGGCAATATGTATATGAGGACTAAGTGGGGTTCGTGGATTAAGTGTATATCTCTCGAACGTTCTGGCGGTGCTTTTGGTGAAGAAGTTGATGCAATTTGTATGTCAGAGGCAGCGCAAATCAAGAAGCCAAAGCAACTTTACCAAAGGATGCTTAAAGGTAGACTTGGATCTCGATTAGGCGACTTACTCATACCAACAACTCCTGGCGGTAAGTCGAGTGAGAAAGATCCAGATAGTTGGTTATATGAGCAATATTTAAAAGGTTACAACGATAATGAATCAGCTTTCTTTACGAAAGAATGGCCTTCTTGGGCTAATCCATTCTGGCCAGAAGATCCATACGAGTTACGAAGTGAACTCGATTCGCTCATATTTGCAGAGCAATATGAAGGAAAGTTTGTCACCTTCGCGGGTAGCATCTACACTAAGTTTGTGCCAGGTATCCACATCATATCGCCGTTTGATATTCCGCCTCATTGGAGAAGGTACGAAGCAATTGACCCAGGGTTTAGAGGGGAATTTGCGTGGTTAGGCGGGGTAATGAGTGAGCAAGGAAACCTTTATATTACTGGCGAATATGACGATCAAGAGACTTCTTATGAGGAAAGAGTATACAATATAAAGAATGAGCGTTGCGCCGAATATGGTATACCGCATGGTTGGAAAGATATGCGACGCGGATTGCACGAATGGGATGTATTTGCTAAAGAGCAACAGATTCGCACATTAACCTATATCGATCCGGAAGATCCGCAATGTGCATTTGAATTTCAAAGATTGGGGTTACCTTGCGATTCTAAGCTAACTAACAATAATGTTAATGTTGGGATTGATAGAGTTCAGCGAAGGTTGAGTTATACTACTCGTTATCGTCCTCGTATATACATTACTGATGATTGTCCAAAAGTTATTGAAGCGATGAAGCATCATGGATGGGGCGAGAAAGTTGGTGTAGCCAGAAAGCCGGCGAATGATATATTTAAGCACAAAGCAGATTGCCTTCGATATATATGCGCTGGCAATTTGATGGCATCTGAACCGGCCGAGCCAATCGAAGAGGTTGGGGATTTGTACGGAGTTCTTTTAGCGATGCAGGAAGAAGGGAACGAGCACCCGCACACTTTAACAGCAGCAGGAAGGCGAGGGGGATATAATGGATGAAAGTAAAAGACTTGTAATTGGTGGTTTAGCTATTAAGAAGTCTAAGGCAAAATTACATGATAAGCAAATATCAGTCAGGGGTCGCCTAGAGCTTGTGCTTACCGGCGAAGATGGCAGATTAAAAGATAAGCGTGAGTACACAAATACTATTACATCTGCTTATGATGCGCTTATAGCGGAGTGTATGGTTAAAGGCGAAGCGCAGGATACCCTTATTGACTATACTGCTATCGGCACTACTACTGGCGGAAAGTCCACAGCAAGTACTTTGCTGGAAGCCGAAGTAGCTAGAGTTCAGAATGATTCGAATCTTCAAGGGGCTGGTGCAGCCGATAATGATGTAGTGCATGTATCTACATTTGGTGCTGGTGTTGGAACTGGCGCATTAGTGGAGGCTGGATTGTTTGATTCGGCTGGAGCCACCACTGTAACTTTGATGGCTTATCAAGATTTTGCAGTAATTAACAAAGGTGCTGGCGACACTTTAACAGTAACCTGGACTATTACCTACGGAGCATCGTAGGAATTTTAACTATGGCAATAAACGAAAAATACTCCTATAAAAGTTTTGGTCGTAATCCTGCTGCGCTGAAAACAGCAATAGATTTGGCTGGTACGATTGTCGGCAGCGGGTTCTCCCAATCGACTCTTGACGCACATATTTTTCCCGACACTATGACTGGTGTAGTATTTGAGAAATGCAATTTGGATAATGTTTATATTCCGCCCGGCAATACTGTCGATCCAAGCTGTAGTCACAAGCGGTTTGCGACACAGAACGATCTTGAGGATTGGTTTATAGATGGCGCTGATAAACCTGTTGAACCTATCGATAAGAAGATGTACGAGAAGTTGAAACTAAGTACCGACCCCAAAGATATACCAGTCACCCCTTTAGTGGTTTCTGTTACAAGAGCAAGATTATTGGCAATTCACCAACTTGATGATGTATTTGGCCAACTTAAAAAAGCAGGGCAAGCATCCGTCTCGTTAGCAGACGAAGCGACGATAAAGAAGTTATATAGTTTATCGGATAAAGATATGGTGTTGGTTAAGGAGATGCTCTAATGGCTACGATGTATGTAACAGTAGCAGGGGCAGGAGATAAGTCAGGTAGCTCTTGGGCTAACGCGATGGGCTATGCAGAATTTGAAACGGATTTTGAAGGTAGTGCCGCTGCTGGCGATATTTATTATGTTATGTCCGGCACATATACGTTGACTAGTAATTTACTTAGCTCACTTGATGGAACTGCTGCTTCTATGATTAATGTTATAGGTGTAAGCGATGAGTCCGAGACAGAGGCGCAAGGAACTGACCGACCTTTCTTTGATGGAGGGGCAAGCTACGGTGTTCGCGTTGATAATTATTGGCAATGGAAAAATTGTAGATTTGAGGGCGAGCAAACGTATGTTCTTCGAGGCGATACAGGCACTAAAGTAATTAACTGTAAGGCGGATAATAGCAGCGGAACGGCAGATAGAAGTGCCATTGATATCGAAGGGCTGTACTCGCTAGTCTTTAATTGCGAAGGAATTAGCGATGCCGGTTACGGTATAGGGATGTTCAGCACTCAGGGTCAGGTGTATGGATGTTATGCTCATGACTCTAAAAGTGGTATTCATGTATCTGGTCGTTCCAGTGTTTCTTTTAATATTGTTGATACATGTACAACGTATGGAGTGCAAGTCACTGGGGCTACTATTGAATTTGGATATATTTGCAATAATACGATATATAATTGTGTTACAGGGATAAATGCTATAGCTGGTCAAGCTTATATAGTTTTGAATAATCAAATTGTGACCAATACAACCAAAGGGATTGTTTGGGCTTCCGCTATAGAGGCGAATTTGTTTGATTACAATAATTATAACGGAAATACTGGTGGAGATACTACTAATGTTACCAAAGGGTCTGGAGCTACCGCCAATGCTCCCGGATTTACTGATGCTGGCGGCGGCGATTTTAGCGGTGTAGATAGTGACGATGCATTTGCTATATTACTTGGAGTAAGCTAATGGCTACAGGGTTATATCAAGGTGCGTGGCAAGATAGGTTATATCAGGGAGCATGGCAGGATGCTGTGATTCCGCCAGCGGTCGGAGTAGCTACGCCGATTATGTCTAAGGATGGTATACATTCGCTAGTATTTGGTGGTCAGATAATTATTGGCGGTTTAGTATTTGCGTTTATTTGGGGTGTGACTGAAAAAATATTATCAGGAGTGATATAGAATGGGCTGCCCGACAGAAGTTGAAATAGGCGATAATCTAGTATTTAGCGTCACTACGCACGATCCCGATACGGGTGTGTTGACTGACGCTGATTCTGTGCCTACATATAGAATATACGAAGATGAGACTGATCCACCAATTCTGACTGGCAGTATGGCAAAATTAGATGATGACGATACAACTGGATTTTATACCGAATCTATAGCTTGCACTTCTGGCAATGGTTTCGAGAATGGCAAGAGTTATACTGTATATATAGTTGCTACTGTTGATTCTGATCAAGGCGGAATCAGTTATGGCTTCAAGGCGTATGATGAACGAAAGTCTAATGTTCAGAAATGGCTTGATACAGCAGCGGCAACTCCATCGGTAGCCGGTGTTCCGGAAGTTGATTTGACGCATGTTATGGGTACTATATTGACCGAAGGCGGGGCCGGTAGACTTGCGGCAGCGTTGATAAAATTTCTCGATGTCGCTACACCTAATGGCACGATAAACAGTTTGCCTGGTGCCGATGCGGATGGCCCTGGTGGTATACCCATATCCGATGCTGGCGGACTAGATTTAGATGTGCAGTTGGCGAATACGCACGAGATTACTGTTGCTCGTATGGGTGTTTTAACCGACTGGATAAACGGTGGTAGATTGGATCTTATTCTTGATGCTGCGGCTACTGCGGCAAAGTTGCTTAAATACGTCCAGTTACTTGCTCGTAGTGATGCTGCTATCGAAACGGATAATGCAACAGAATTAACAGCGATCAACGCAGATGGTGGTTCTGGTGGTGGCGATTTCTCCAGTCAGGTCGATTCAGAGGAGGCACTTCGGGCACTTATCGCGGCGATTCCTACGACAGCGATGCGGGGAACTGATAACGCGGCAAAGGCATCTGTGTTGGGCGCATTGGACGATGCTGCTGCCGGTGGCGATCCGACAGATGTCGATACGGCAATGCAATATATAAAGCAGTTTATTAACATTCTTGTAGGAACTGTTGGGATAGTAGCGTTCCCTGCGGAAGCTGCTCCCGGTAATGGTGTATCGCTTTCTGAGGTAATTCGCGCTATACATGTCGATACAAATGCAGGAATTGGATTAACTGCTTTGGCCACAGGAACGGCACAAGCTGGCGCGAACGGATCTATCACTCTCGCCGCTGGTGAGCCGGCCACAGATGAGTTATATCAGGGGGCTAGAATAGTAACGACCGGCGGTACTGGTGTAGGACAATCGCGCATTATTGCTTTTTATGATGGTACAACAAAAGTGGCGACGATTAAACCAAATTGGGCAACCAATCCTGCGGCCGATACGACGTATGAGATTCAAGGAGCCGATTCATCTATAGGCACTATTGAACATGACGATCAATCATCGAATGATCTTAAACATTTT
>Ga0255048_10002749_pt1 | contig 11033 bp, 7 predicted proteins | sample JV7_2_2_MG_FD_183619 | JGI IMG/M metagenome (GOLD analysis project Ga0255048, IMG submission 183619) | Seawater microbial communities from Jervis Inlet, British Columbia, Canada - JV7_2_2 | ecosystem: Environmental > Aquatic > Marine > Inlet | place: Canada: British Columbia | collected 2016-10-06
ACCGCGCAGCATGGCCTTCTCCTCTTCTCGGGGACCGGTCGGCACGCGCAGCACGGCCGGCCACGGAATGTCGCGCTGGTGAACGAGGTCATGAATGACGGCAGGAGTTCCTACACTCAGCAACTGGGCGAGCGGTCCGGAGGCGGCACGGGCTGTCGGGTAGCGCAGGTTCAGGCCGAGGTCGACCGCCCGCAACAACGCCCCGAAATCCTCGTCGCCAACACGGCCGGTGAGCGTCGTGCGGTCGGCCAACGGACCACGGCTCACCGCTCCCTCCAGCTCCAGTTTCGGGTCTGCCGTCCCCACGATCACCAGGCGAAACGGGACTTCCTCGGCCAATTCGCCCAGGGTCTCGAGGATGAGGCCCACCCGATGCTCGGCGCCAATATAGCCAAAGGTGCCCAGCAGCGGAGCTTCTGCACTGGCCCCCAATTCATCACGCCACTCTTCGACTTTGGTGGGACTGCACTCCGGCACCGGCAGCCAGAATGGCACGCTGCCGATGTTCGCCCCCGGTACCTGCGCGGCGAGCCAGCCCGACAACATCTCTCCGTGCACTACGGTGTAGCGGCTCGCCCGTAGGAGGTCCTCGCACAGCGGAAAACTCCAGTAGATCGACGGACCGCCGAGGCCAGCGGCCACGACGTCTGCGACCGAATCGGCGACCTGTGGGACGCTGCCGGCCAACGCCCGGCGATAGCCCGCGATGTCGTCGTCCGCCAGGAACGCTGCCGCCCGTGCCGGGTGTAACACCGCATCATGGAGAACGAGCAGACCCGGATGTTGCGTCACGAAGGGCAGTGTCGACAGGTGGTGTGCGTTGTTGCCGACCTGGTAGACATTGAGGTCGAATGGCGCGGCGGCGTGGCGCGCCTCCCATCTTTCGATTTGGTGGACTGGACGGTCCGCCAGCGGCCCCGCTTCCGGTCCGTCGGTGAAGAGTTCAATTTCCCACTCCTGCGGCAACAGCGGCAACAGGTTGCTGACGTACGTCGCGATCCCGGTCCGGGCTGGAGGCACAGGCGTGAAGAACGCGAGCCGCGTCGCACTCATGTTGCCGCCACCGGTGTTCGCTCGAGCACGGCGCGCAGGAACTCACCCGTCGAGGATTGTTCCGATCGAGAAACTTCCTCCGGCGTCCCCGACGCGATCAACAGGCCGCCGGCGGTGCCGCCACCGGGACCCAGGTCGATGATCCAGTCCGCGTACTTGATGACCTCGAGGTTGTGTTCGATCACCACGACGGTATTGCCCTGATCAACGAGCGCGTCGAGCACCTTGAGCAGCCGCGCGACGTCCTCGAAGTGGAGCCCCGTGGTCGGCTCGTCGAGCAGATACAAGGTGCTGCCCGTTGCGCGTTTGGACAACTCCCGCGCGAGCTTGAGCCGCTGCGCCTCGCCGCCGGAGAGCGTCGTCGCGGGCTGGCCAAGCCGCAGGTAACCGAGGCCTACCTGCTGCAGCGTCGAGAGCTTGGGTGCGATCGCCGGCACCGGTGCGAACTCCTCCACCGCATGATCGATCGTCATTTCGAGGACATCGGCAATGCTGTGGCCACGAAACCTCACCTCGAGCGTTTCCGGGTTGTAGCGGCGGCCGCCGCACTCGTCACACGTCGTGTACACGTCGGGCAGGAAGTGCATTTCGATCTTCTTGACCCCGGCCCCCTTGCAGCCTTCGCAACGCCCGCCGCTGACGTTGAAAGAGTAGCGACCGGGACCATACCCGCGCACCTTGCTCTCCGGCAGCGCGGCGAACAACTGCCGGATCGTAGTGAAGACCCCCGAATATGTCGCCGGGTTCGAGCGCGGTGTCCGGCCAATCGGGTCCTGGGTAATATCGATAACCTTGTCGATGGCCTCGCTGCCGTCGATGCGGCTGTGCAGTCCGGGAGTCGCCGAGGCGCCGTGCATCTCCTTGGCGAGGGCGCGGTACAAGGTCTCCTCGATCAGAGTGGATTTGCCGGAGCCCGAAACACCGCTGACGACCACGAACCGACCGAGCGGAATCTCGACGTCGATGTTCCCGAGATTGCGATGGCGCGCGCCGCGAATGATCAGACGGGCAGGATCGTCGTCCTCGCGCCGGCCGCGTCGCCGCGCCGGGATCTCGATTGCCTTGCGGCCGGACAGATACGCGCCCGTCGGCGAATGAGGATGCCTCGCGATGGCGTCGGGTGGGCCCTCCGCCACAAGGTGCCCACCCTGCTCTCCGGCCCCCGGGCCCAGATCTACAATCCAGTCGGCCGACCTGATGGTCTCCTCATCGTGCTCCACCACGATCACGGTGTTACCAAGATCGCGGATCGCGCGCAGCGCCTCGATCAGCCGGCGGTTGTCCCGCGCGTGCAGACCGATACTGGGCTCGTCGAGAACGTAGAGCACGCCGCGCAGACGCGTGCCGATCTGGGTGGCCAGACGAATGCGCTGGCTCTCGCCGCCGGCGAGGCTACGCGCCGACCGGTCGAGACTCAGATAGCCGAGACCGACCTGGCGGAGAAAGCCGAGCCGCTCCCTCACTTCCTTCAGGATCGGACCGGCAACCGGCATCAGCCGCTCTGGTACCACCAGATTCTCGATCGCGGGCACGGCTTCGTCGATCGTCAACTGTGCAAGCTCCGCGATCGACCGGTCGTCGAGTCGCACCGACAGGCTCTCCGGCCGCAACCGAGCACCGAGGCACACCGTGCACGAGCCGTCGTGCAGGTAGGGCTCGAGCCGCTTGAGGACGCGCGGCGATTCGGATGAACGCAGGGCGCGCTCGAGCCAGGCGACCGCGCCCGCGAACCCGCGCTTCAAGCTCTTGTCGATGTAGTCGCCGCCGAGGCGGAACTTCAGCGGCTTGCCGTCGCTGGGACCGTGCAGGACGAGTTGGCGAAACTCTTCCGGCAACTCGCGCCACTGGACGCTCGGCTTCACTCCCTCGCGCCTGGCCAACGCCTTGAGAAAAGTGACCGGGTAGGCCGATCCTCTCCACGGAGCGAGGGCGCCGTCGAGGTATGGCCGGGTGGGGTCGGGGACGATTCGCTCGGGGTCGACACGACGGTCGCTGCCCAGTCCCGCGCAGGTCGGACACGCGCCGCGCGGGCTGTTGAACGAGAACGAGCGCGGCTCCAGGTCGGGCACGCTGATCCCGCAGTGCGGGCAGGAGAGCCGATTCGAGAACAGGCGATCACCTTCCCCGACGATATTCACGATTACCGTGCCGTCGCCGAGCTGGAGCGCCGCATGCACGGCACCCAGTAACCGTTTCTCGACCTCATCGCGGAGAACGACCCTATCGACGACCACCTCGATGTCGTGCAGCTTGTTGCGCGCCAGCTCGAGTTGCTCGCTCAGCTCGTGCACCCGGCCATCGATGCGCACACGCGCGTAGCCGCTGCGAGCCAGCCGTGCCATCTCGGCCTTGTGCTCCCCCTTGCGGCCGCGAACGACCGGTCCCAGGATCTGCAGCTTGGAGCCACGCGGCAGATCCAGCAGACGATCGACGATCTGGAGGCTCGTCTGCGAGGTCACCGAGCGGTCGCAACGAGGGCAATGGGGTACGCCCACGCGCGCGTACAGTAGCCGCAGAAAGTCGTAGATCTCCGTGACCGTTCCCACCGTCGATCGCGGATTACGGCTCGCGGTCCGTTGATCGATCGCGATCGAGGGTGACAGGCCCTCGACGAGGTCCACCTCCGGCCGCTCCATCTGCTCGAGAAACTGCCTGGCATAGGCTGACAGCGACTCGACGTAGCGACGCTGACCCTCGGCGTACAGGGTGTCGAAGGCCAGCGACGACTTGCCGGAGCCCGACGGCCCTGTGACCACGACCAACGCATACCGCGGCAGATCGAGGTCGAGGTTCCTGAGGTTGTGCTGCCGCGCTCCGCGGACAGCAATGCGATCAATTGGCACCGGTTTTTACCGTATCTTCCCGTATTTTCCTATCACGATCGGCCCACCTGCCGTCATGGACGCCGACCGCCCCCACGCCAGGTATCATCCGCCCCGTCAGTCTCGAGCCCGGAGCGCGTGGCACCAGGCCGTTGAACCGCGGCGCGTGCCGCCTAACCGATCCAATCTAGCAAAGTGCCTGCTGAGCGGAAACCCAGCGACGAGCAAGCCGCGTGTGAATCTGGCACGGCCGTCGCGCTAGAACGCACGGGACGCCTCTACCTGGTGGCCACACCGATAGGAAATCTCGGCGATATCACCCGTCGCGCGATCGCGGTCCTGGGTTCGGTCGACGCGGTCCTGGCCGAGGACACGCGCCACACACGCAAGCTCCTGTCACACCTGGGGCTCAAGGTGCCGTTGCGTGCCTATCACGAACACAACGAGGCCAAAGCGACGGCCCGTGCCGTCGCCGCCCTCGAGGCGGGTGCCCATCTCGCGCTCGTCAGCGATGCCGGTACCCCGGCCGTATCCGACCCTGGCTTCCGGCTGGTGCAGGCGGCCATCGCCGCCGAGATCGAGATCGTTCCCGTCCCTGGGCCCAGCGCCGTGCTCGCAGCGCTGGTGGCCTCCGGTCTGCCCACGGACCGCTTCACATTTCTGGGATATCCGCCGCGCAAGGCGGGCGAGCTCGCTCGCTTCTTCGATGACGTTGCCAGCAGCAGCGCGACGCTCATCCTGCTCGAGTCTCCACGCCGCGTAGCGACCACACTGCGGGCGGCCGCGAACGCGCTGGGCGCGGCGCGCCGCGTCTGCATCGCCCGCGAGCTGACCAAGGCTCACGAGGAGTTCCTGCGTGGCACGCTGAGCGCACTGGCCGAACTGATCGAGCAACCCCTGCAGGGCGAGGTGACCCTCGTCGTCGAAGGCGCGACGGGAGACGCTGTGGTCGAGCTCGACGCCGCCACACTGAAGAACCGTTATGCGGTTCTGCTCGCTCAGGGCATCGTGCCGAGGGAGGCGCTCAAGCTCCTGATAGAGGCGACCGGCATGCGTCGCCGAGACGTCTATCGAGCACTACACTTGGGGTCCGATCCCGACGCCAACGACACTCCCGGAGACACGCTATGAAGCGCCCCTTCCTCGCCGCCCTGGTGCTGGCGTTCGTCGCCCCCGCCTGCAGCCCGCCCTCCGCCGAGGACCTGGTCCGCGCCGTGGCGGAGCAACGCAACAACTACAGCGCCACCCTCCAGTCCTGGACGCAGCGCGAGGACGGCTCCCTCTATCTCGACGTCCTCGTGGTCAACAACAACGCGGAGAGTTCGCTTCGAACCCTCACGGTCATGGTCGAGCAGCTCGACGCAGACAACAACGTACTGGGATCCAGCCGCGGGGTCTTGGACGTCGTGAGCCTCACGCCGGGGTTGGGTCAACCTGTCGGCCTGACCCTGGCCGGGGCAGCCGCCCAGGTGGAGGGCATCCGCCTCTTCGTGGAGCCTCTGCCGGCCGAGGACGACTGGCCCGACTTCCCGGAGTTCGACGCCGTACGGCCGCGTATCTGACGGCTGAGGCGAGTTGGACCTCTGAAGCCTGGCGCGCCGCGATCCGTACCTGAGCGCGGAATCCTCGCCCAAACCGCTCCATCACCACCGGGCCGCGAGCCTGAGCTTCACGAAGGTTCGCTGAGCGGCGACTCCGGTCTCAGGGCCCACCACAACAGCGCCGCGATGAGGGCACTCTGGATGAGCCGACTCGCCAATGTGGTCCAGGCCGCGCCGACCGCTCCCCCGGCGGGAATCAACACGGCGCCGACCGCCACCCAGGTGAGCAGCGACGCGGCGGCCGTAACCGTATAGAGGTAGGGACGATTCACGGCGTAGAAGACCAGGTGCAGCGGGTGTATCGCCAGCGAGACGAGGAAACCTGCCAGGAGGATCTGAAACACCGGAACACCCGCGGCGTACTCGGGGCCGTAAACGAAGAGGATCAGCGGGCGGGCAAAGAGGATGGCTGGACTCAGCACCAGCGCCGCCGTCGAATAGACCGGCAACAAGCGGCGCACATGCGCGCGGCATGCCTGCAAGTCCGGGAGTTTGCTGACCTCGGGCAACTGCACCGTCAGAATCGCGGTGGTCAGTTGATCCACGACCAGCAACAGGGTCAATGCCGCCGAGTAGATCCCGGCCGTACTGGCGCCGGCAAAGTAAGTCAGGGTCGGAACGGCCAGATACAACTGCAGGAGGAAGAACAGGTTCGCGAAGGCTGGCCACTTGCCAAACCGCACCAGCTCTCGGGCGATGGACCAGTCGACGGCGTTGTGAAAGAGGGCCCGCCGCAGCATCCACCACCCGACGCCCGTGGCCAGGAACAGACAGATCACGTTGAGATACAGCACGCTCGCCAGCACCAGGCGCTGCGACGCGATCAGCAGCAGGACCGCCGAGCCGAGAAGCACGTTGACGGCCGGCGTCATCAAGGCGTAGGCGCGGAAGCGCTCCTTGGCCTGAAGCACCGCCAGGGTGAAGCACCACAGCGTGGCACCTAGTGCGCCGACCAGCCCCAGACGCACGGGTAGCACGTAGTCGGGGCTCTGTAGTAGTCGCTCGTCGACAACGTCAGCGATCACCCAACACAGCAGCATCATCGGGATGCCGAAGGCCAGCCGCATCGCGAGCGCGCTACTGATAACCCGATTGGCCTGCGACGGTAAGCGTCGCGCAGCGCGCGCATACTCGCGCACTACGCCGGGATCGAACCCCTCCCCCATGATCGTCTGGCCGAAAATGACCGTCGTGATGAACAGGTAGTACAGACCGAAGTCGCGCGGACCCAGCCAGCGAGCGAGCACCCAGCTGATGCCAAAGCTCAGCGCCGCGCGAGTCATCTTGCCGGTGTAGACCTGCGCGGAGTGGCCAAACAGCCTACGTCGACTCGATTGCGTACCGGCAACGCTCATGCAAGGCTCGGCGGGAACTAGGAAAGTGACGGTGGCGTTAAGGTACGGGCCAAGTCGCCGGCCAACCGCGCAAGTCTACAAGCTTCAGCGCCGTGCACCATGCGGTCGAAGTGGAGGTTCGGAACGAAATGGATGGCGCTCGCGGAAAGCTGGTTCTGCTCTGCGCGAGCGTCCTTGTCGCCCTGGTCCTCTCTGAAGGCGCGTTGCGGATACTCGACCCGTACCCCGAGGTGTCGCACGAGCGTGGATCGGGAACCTCGGAGTTGCCCCCGCGCGACGCGACCTACGCGATCCCGGACGATCGGCTCGGTTGGAAGCTGCGGCCCGATATGAACCTCCGCCTCAGCCTGGCCGACAGCTACGACGTGACCATCACCTCCAACTCGAAAGGTATCCGGGATCGGCGTGAATTCTCCTACACGAAACCGCCCGGTACGCTGAGAATCCTCGCACTGGGCGATTCGTTCACGTTCGGAACGGGCGTGGAGAACGACGAGACCTGGCCGGCCAGGCTGGAGTTTCATCTGCGTGAGGCGGGCACCGTGGCCGAGGTCATCAATGCGGGCGTCGGTGCCTACGGAACCGATCAAACCTACCTGTACTACCTCGCCGAGGGAGCCAAGTACGGAGCCGACCTGGTGGTGATCGGCTACTGTCCGTGTCACATGAGACGGAACGCTACGGGTTTCTTTATCGCGCCCAAACCCCGCTTCGTCAGAACGGAGCAGACTCTTACGCTGGTGCCGCCAGCCGCCACGGTGAGCCTGCCGGCAGCGAACCCGCTGGCGGCACGCTCGTATCTGTATCGCTACGTGAACCATGCGTTCGATACTCTGGCAATCGTGCCGTCCTATTTCAGCATCGGCGAAGCCTACCGAATCACGGCGCTTCTCTACGAGAATCTGGCCCGTGACATCCAGGCCGACGATTCTCGCGTCATCGTGGCCTACGTCCCGAGAAAGCAGGAGATCACGTCGCGGTGGTCCTTCATGCTACGAAAGCACGAGAGGGCCTTCTCCGCGCTGATCACGGGCCTGGGTGTCGACATCGTCGACCTCGCCCCGGAGTTCAGGCGCGGTAACGGTCCCTCGCTATTTCTGCGCAACGAGATGGGGCACGTGAGCAAAGTCGGGAACGATTTGATCGGCCTCACGCTGGCACGGCATATCATCGCGCATCGTTCGCTGGCGTCTTCCCGCTAGTCTTCGTTCCCCGGCTGCGCAAGCGCCGCGGCGCCAGTGCTCGCGAACACGGTCTTTTCCTCAGCAGCCAGCCTACCCAACGCAGCGGTCAGTCCCACCAACACCCAGAAGATCATGGCCCCGTCCTGGCGGCCCGGCGCAGCCAAGAACGTCACCAAGACTGCGACCATGCTCAGAAGAAGTCCCTTGGCGATCGAGAACATCGCTGCGTCGCCGCCATCGCGAAACCGACGCAGCAGTCGCAGGTTAGTGCGCAGCGTCAAGTAGATGATCCCCAGGTAGATAAGGAATCCGGTGATTCCCACCTCCGCCAGAATGATGATGTACCGAACATGGAACTCGACGCTAGTAGCGTTGCCCGCGTCCATCGGGTCATTCAATCCTATCCAGGTCATGTGCTTGCCCCAACCCACGCCCAGCCAGGGATGTTCGGACGCCGCGCGCAACCCCGCCTCGACGCTCCAAGTCCTGGCCGCGAAGGTACTGACTCTGCCGCCCATGTCGGCCGCCACGGCCTGCGAGTCGAACAGCAGCGATGTGATGATCTGGGCCACCGGAGCCCGGATGCGATCAGGTGCCACGACGAACGCCAGACCCGCGACCAGCGTCAACACGAGAACGGCCGTGCCCAGCCGCTTGATGCCACCATCGATCAGCGCCGAGAGCAAGACCAGCACCACCGCCACCACCATCACGGACTTGGAAACCGTGAAAAGCTGTGTGACCAGAAAGAGCCCGGCGGCCGCCGACAAGACGATCCGCGCGCCCTTGGAGGACGACCTCAGCAGCGACAGTGCAGCGATCGTGCAAAACAGCATGTGGATCGACGCCGGGCCGGCATCAGTGAATACCCCGGACCTGCGGCCACCGGCTTCGGATTCCGTTCCCCAGAAAAACACCGTCGGCGCGTACACGATCCCCGAGAGCACCAGCGCCCACAGGATTCTCCGTAGCTGGTCCCGATTCTCGAAGCCCGACATGGCGAGAATCGCGGTGCTCGTGACGAGCAACGGTTCCCATATGATCCGGTTAGGACTCGCCGCTAGCGTGACTCCCCGGAACGCGGTGAGATCGTAGCTGCCAATCTCGGATAGCAGGCACACCAACAGGAATGCGCAATAGGCAGATGTGATCGCCAGATCGAGGTAGATCTTCCGCGGGCGCGTCAGCGCTGTGTAGAGCCAGGAGGCCAACAGGATCGCGTAGAACACGAGCCAGATGTTCGGCAGGTACGCGTTGGATTCGAGTTCACCCAACGATGGGAGAAAACACATGAACGCCAGGAAAGCGACCCTGTAGCGCGGCACCATGGCGGCTGCCAGCAGCAGAATCAGCAGTAGGCCCAGCACTACCGGCCCCAACAACAGAGCGGCGATAGCGAGCAGCGAGGCCGCGCCGATCCATACCGGAAGCGGTGGGCTCGCGATGCCCAGGAACTGTGGCCGGACCGCGCCGCCCTGCTCCGTTATGGCGTTCACCGCGAAGCAGGCCCGAAGTACTGGGCGGCGCGAGTCGCGAAGTGCTCGAACAGTATGCCTGCTTTCACCGCCTCACCCTGCTCGTTGAGATGGCAGAAGTCCAGGAACCAGGAATCGTCGAACAGCTGCTGGTCAGGCACGATGAGCGGGATGTCGTACTTGACCGAAAGCTCGCCCATGATCCGATAGTGCTTCTCCAGGCCGACTATCAGAGCCTGCTCCAGGCCTTCCAGATCTCTCCGGTTTCGCGATAGGATCTCCTCCCGGGCCTGGAGATGTCCGAACAGGATCACGGCCACCCCGTCGCTCGTCGCCATTCTGATCAAGGTGTCCAGGTTCCGCCGAAAGCCTGGGCTCTCGTTGCTCTTGACCCGCTCGAGCGCCTCTGCTCGATCGAGCAACGCCAGACTATGGGGCTGCTGGCTGTAGACGGTCTGATCGGAATTGAGCCACATCGCGTAGAAGAGTCTGAAGACCCTGCTCCACGACAGCAGACTGGCTTCGAAATCGCGTGGAATCAGGCCGGTCCCATGCCCCCGAAAGTGCGTATATTCAGGATCGTAGTCTTCGAACAGGAGCGGAAATATATCGTTCCCACCCGTGTGGATGATCAGGACATCGGGCTCGAGGTACTGATGTCGAAAGACATACGCAGCGAGCATTTCGGCTGATGTTGCATAGTTCTTACCCGCGTTTATGACCTCAACCGTCTCGCCGTAATCGCGCCGCAGCATGGCTTCGAGCCGCGCCACCCACGTGTCATCAGGGTCCGGTACGAACGGGAACATGTAGGTCGTCGAGCCCCCGAGAGCCAGGAAGCGGGTAGTCTCAGGAGACTTGTCGCTCGCGAAGTCTTTGCCGCGGTAGCGCCGCGAGTTGTGTTGTCTGAAGCCGGAGACCTGAGCGTCCTTGGTGTTCTGGTAGAGCAGATAGGGGTGGGGCTCGATCGTGCCGGAAGTGTCCGGCTCGCTGCCGATGTAACCAGCGACCACGCGCTTGCCATTGTTGAACCTGCTTGGCAGGTTCGCGAAGAGAATCGCCGACAACACCTCGAGCAGGGCGAGCGATGCGAGTAGCAGGACAGCGCCAGACGCGCGCGTCGCGATGCGCGTTGTCCTCATGGTCACACTCTCTTTATTGGCCGCGGCTCTCCCCAGTCGACTCCGGCGCGGGCCTGTGTGTCGAGCCTTATCGTGTCGCCCTGCGGCGATAGTATAGTCTGGTTACTCGACCAGAATCGCAGCGCGGTCGGGGGCGCAGCGCCAGTGGAAATCCGTCTGATGCAATCGAATCAGCGTAGTTTGATGGTGTCTCTATTGGTCGCCTTGCTACTTTGGGGCTCCCCTGCCGCACGCCCCGCGCTCGGCCAGGAGCAGGCGTCAGATTCGACCGCGCGACTGACGATCGCCCCGCCTGAGGCGGGCCTCTATCTTGGCCAGCATACGAGTGGGCCTGGTGAGGACATCGCGACTTTCGAAAGGAGCGTCGGCAAGAAGGTGGCTTTGTGGTCGCCGTATCAAGT
>Ga0255048_10002752_pt1 | contig 11019 bp, 9 predicted proteins | sample JV7_2_2_MG_FD_183619 | JGI IMG/M metagenome (GOLD analysis project Ga0255048, IMG submission 183619) | Seawater microbial communities from Jervis Inlet, British Columbia, Canada - JV7_2_2 | ecosystem: Environmental > Aquatic > Marine > Inlet | place: Canada: British Columbia | collected 2016-10-06
CAATGGTCTCGCCCCCGCTGCGAATCACATCCCGTACGCGTCCGACGATCGACAGGTAGCCCTCTTCATCGAGGGCTCCGAGATCGCCGGTGTGGTACCAGCCGTCGCTGAGCACCGCCGCGCTGGCCTCGGGATCGTCGAAGTAGCCACTCATCAGGCAGTCACTGTGCACGCACACCTCGCCCGCGTCGCTTAGACGCAGCTCGACGCCGCCCGCGGGCAGGCCCACGGAGCCTGGCTTCCGTATCAGGTCCTCATCGGCCAGGATCGTGCCCGCGCCGCCCTCCGTGGAGCCGTAGTTGATGCGAGTCGAGGTGCCGGGAAAGCGTTCCTTGAGCGCGGAAATCAGCTCCGGGGGCGTGGCCGAGGTCCCGGTGTCGATGTCGTGCAAGCTCGTGAGATCCCAGCGCTCGAGGTCCGCTTCCAGAATGCGTGCCCAGACCGCGGGGATGCAGTAGAGGCGCGTCGCACGCTGGCTCTGCACGGCATCGAGCAGGGCCTCCGCGCTGGGAGTGCGTACGAAGCTGATCGGATCGCGCGCCTGCCAGGCGCCCAGCGCAAGCGTCCAGCCCGCCATGTGGAAGAGCGGGAACATGCATACCGTGCTCGTGCGGCCGCCGAGCAACGGTCCCTGAAAGCTGCGCAGCCAGTTCACGCGATGAGGCAGGACCACGCCCTTCGGTCTTCCGGTGCTACCGCTGGTGAAGAAAATTACGTGAGGATCGTTCTCATCCAGTGCGGGCGTCCGGACTTCGTCCTCCGAGCTGCGCATTGCCCCCTGGCTCAGATCGCTGCCGGGTCCGGGCATCCCTCCTACACGCGCCAGGAGCGGGATGTCCGCGGCCTTCGCAACGACCTCCGCGGCTTCGGCGTGTGTCGCGTCCGCGAGCAGCAAACGTGCCCGCGCCAGGCGCGCGACCGCGGTGGCCTCGTCGGGGCCGAAGCGTGCGTTGATCGGCGCGAACACCGCGCCGAGCTTCGCGAGTGCCACGAAGACGGGCAGCGCGTCGAGGGTGGTATCGCCCCACCAGATCACGCGGTCCCCGCGCTCGATGCCCAGTGCGGCCAGCGCGTGGCCCAGCCGATTCCCCTGCGCATTGAGCGCGCCGAAGCTCAGGACGTCCCCGTCGAGTGTGGCGGCAATACGCTGAGGCACGGCTCGCGCGGCCCGGCGGAAGATCTCACCGATCAGGAGGGCCATGTGAGCCAGCATGACGGAGGCCCCGGGTTCGTGCAAGAATGCCCCCGCGAGAGGAGTCACATGGCCGGCATCAGCGCATTCTCGAGTTCGATCCCGCGCTACCGCTTGCCACGCGAGGTCGTGGCCGCCCAGTGGGGGACGCGATCTCTTCCAGGCGAGCGCAGCGTCGCGAACTACGATGAGGACGCACTCACGCTGGCCGTCGACGCCTCGCTCGGCGCGCTACCGGGACCGACGGCCGGGGATCTCGACGCGGTGCTCTTCGCTTCCACCACCTCGCCCTATCAGGAGAAGCTCGTGGCCGCGACACTGGCCACGGTGCTGGCGGCACCCGCGAGCGCGCGTACGCTGGACTTTGGCGATACGCTGCGCGCGGCATCGGGGGCGGTTTTTACGGCCTTCGATCTGATTGCCGCGGGACGCAACCGCAAGATTCTGGTTGCGTCAGGTGAGGTGCGTCCGGCCGCACCGGACTCACCCGCTGAGGCCGCCGCCGGTGATGCCGGCGCTGCCGTAATTGTGAGTGATGAGCCGGGCGGGGTCGAGCTCATGGCGCGCAGCTCTGTATCCGAGGAGCTTTACGGCAGCTGGCGACGGGACAGTGATCCGTATCCCCAGAGCTTTCCCGGCGCGCTCGATGCGAGGTTCGGATACGGGCGCGTGATGCCGCAGGTCATCACCACACTCCTGGCCGAGGCCAAGGTCGAGGTGGGCAAGCTGTCTCGCGCGGTGATCTGCGGGTCGAATCCGCGTGCGGTCCTGGGCGTGGCACGTGCGGTCGGGCTCGATCCAAAGAAGCAGCTGCAGGACACGTTCTGGACGGGAGTGGGGGATACGGGCGCCGCGCAGCCACTCCTGCTGCTGGCTGCGGCGCTGGAGCAAGCACAGCCCGGAGATTTGATCCTGTGGGCGGTCTACGGCGACGGCGCCGACGCGGCCCTGTTCAGAGTGGGAGAGCGTATTTCCGAGCTGCGACCGGCGCGCAGCGTCGAGCAGCAGCTCGAGGCCAAACGCACGCTGTCTGCCTACGGCAAGTACGCCCGCTGGCGAGGGCTCGTAAAGCGCGACTACATGAATATCGAAAGCTCTTCGGCGGCGGTCCTGTTTCGCGATCGAAAGGCGATGTTGCCGCTCCTCGGCGGACGCTGTCCTGAGTGCGATACGCTCCAGTTTCCCATCAACCGCGTGTGCGTGCGCTGTGCGCATAGCGGGGAGCTTTCGGAAGAGCCGCTGCCGCGCCGGGGAAAGGTCTTCACCTTCTATCACAACCACGTATTGCCCCATCCCGATCCGCCCCAGATGGAGGCGGTTCTGGAGCTGGACGGTGGCGTGCGCTTCTTCTGCCACGTGACCGACGTCGACCCCGATGCGGTCGCGATCGACATGCCCGTGGAGCTCGTCTTTCGTCTCCACCACGATGCGGGTGGACTGCACAACTATTTCTGGAAGGCACGTCCGATTGCCCAGGCGCGATGAGGGGAGAGGACTTATGACGATCAAGAACCAGGTCGCGATTATCGGCGCGGGTTGCTCGAAGTTCGGCGAGCACTACGACAAGTCCGCGGAGGACCTGGTCGTCGAGGCGGGATTCGCGGCGCTCGAAGACGCGGGGATCGAGCGCGCTCGGGTCCAGGCCGGCTGGGTCGGCACGCTCTCATCAGCGCTTTCGGGAAACGCGCTCTCCGACCCGCTCAAGCTCGTCGACATCCCGATCACGCGCGTCGAGAACTATTGCGCATCGGGCATGGACGCGGTGCGCGGTGCCGCATTCGCCATTGCAGCCGGCATGTACGATGTGGTGCTCGCTCTCGGCTTCGAGAAGATGCGCGACATGGTACAGGGGGGCCTGCCCGCCCCACATCCGGTGATCGACAATGGGGAGTCGCCGCACATCTTCGCGCTCGCAGCCAATCGCTACTTCAAGGATCACGGCGCGACGAAATCGACCCTGGCCAAGGTGGCGATCAAGAACCATCACAACGGAAAGCTGAACCCGAAAGCACATCTGCGCATGGAGGTGAGCGAAGAGCAGGTGCTGCGCGCTCCGATGATCTATGCGCCACTCGGGCTCTTCGACTGCTGTCCCACCACCGATGGCGCCGCGGCCCTCGTACTCTGCCGCGCTGATATCGCGTCGAGCTTTCGTGACGATCCGGTGTTTATCAAAGGCATCGGTCTATCCGTGTCGTATGGGAAGCCCCACTACAATCCCGATTACCGCTACGACGGATTTCCGGCCACCCGCAATGCCGCGGCCCAGGCTTACGAGCAGGCGGGTGTGACGCCCGGCGACATCGATCTGGCCGAGACCCACGATTGCTTCACGATTACCGAAATTCTCAACTACGAGGACCTGGGTTTCTGCAGCAGGGGGGAGGGCGGGAAAGCCGCGGAGGAGGGGCGCTTCGCGCTCGACGGCGAGAAGCCCGTGAACCCCTCGGGCGGGCTCAAATCCTTCGGGCATCCCATCGGCGCGACGGGCGTTCGCATGCTGTATGAGGTGACACAGCATCTGCGAGGTGAAGCGGGCGAGCGTCAAGTGAAAGGCGCCAAGCTCGGTCTGGCACACAATCTGGGGGGCCTCGGCGGCGTCGCCTGCGTCACGATTCTCGGTAACCAACTCTGAGTCGAGCGAGATCGCGGGTGGTAGAATCCCGCGGCGATAGCTGGACCGATTGACTGGCCAGCAGCGACACGAGGAGATGTCATGGACCCGAAGAAGCTGACGGACGTCACGTACGAGGTGGAGCTAGGCCTGGCCTGGATCACGATGGATCGCCCGGAGCGCTACAACGCGTTTCGCGCCCACACCATCGACGAGCTGATACGCTGCTTCAAAGCGGCCTGGGCCGATCATGCGGTCGGCGTCATTGTGCTGACCGGCGCGGGCGACAAGGCCTTCTGCGCGGGCGGCGATCAAAAGCAGCGCCAGGAAACCGGGGACTACGGCCCTTCCGAGAGCGGCCTTTTCGAGGTCGAGACCCTACACCGCGTGATACGCGAGGTTCCCAAGCCCGTCATTGCCGCAGTGAACGGCGCGGCCATCGGGGGGGGGCACGTGCTGCACGTGCTCTGCGATCTCACCATCTCAGCGGAGCATGCGCGCTTCGGACAGGCCGGCCCGCGTGTCGGGTCTTTCGACGCAGGCTTCGGCAGTGCCTACCTCGCACGCATTCTGGGCGAGAAGCGAGCGCGCGAGGTCTGGTACCTGTGCCGCCAGTACGATGCCGCCACCATGGAACGTTGGGGCCTGATCAATCGAGTCGTACCCCTCGCTCAGCTGCGCGACGAGGTGCGCTCGTGGGCCGACGAGATGCTGGCCATGAGCCCGACGGCGCTTCGCGTGCTCAAACACTCCTTCAACGCAGACAGTGAGTCGATCGCCGGGATCGGTACGCTGAGCTTCGACTCGCTGGAGCTCTTTGTGCAAACACCCGAGGCGCGTGAGGGGCTGACGGCCTTCAACGAGAAGCGCACACCCGACTTCTCGTCTTATCGCTGAGCGGACAGGAGACGCGAAGATGAGTTCAGCCAGAATCGCATTCGTGACCGGGGGTGGCGGTGGGATCGGCGGGGCGATCTCGCGTGCGCTCGCGGCAGCGGGCCACCGAGTCGCCGTGGCAGATCTGGCCGAGGAAGCTGCACGCGAGGTTGCGAAGGAGATCGACGGCATCGGTCTCACGCTTGATGTTACCCAGCCCGAGGCGGTAGAGCTCGCGGTAACTCGCACCGAGCGCGAGCTGGGCCCCATCGATATCTGTGTGAACTGCGCCGGCTGGGATCTCTTCATCCCGTTCCTGAACACGGATGAGGCCTTTACGGCCAAGGTGCTCGCGATCAATCTGGCCGGACCTATCCGTGTCACGCGAGCCGTGTTGCGGGGGATGGTACAGCGTCGCTGGGGCCGGCTGATCAATATCGCGTCCGATGCGGGACGTGTCGGCTCATCTCTCGAGGCCGTTTACTCGGGAGCCAAGGGTGGACTGATCGCCTTCAGCAAGACCATCGCGCGCGAGGTTGCGCGTTACGGCATCAGCGCCAACACCATTTGCCCCGGCCTGACCGACACGCCCTTGCTCGATGAGATCAAGGCCGCGAATCCGGATGCCGAGCGCGTTCTCGAGGCCATGGCACGTGCGATCCCGATGCGACGCCTCGGTATTCCCGAAGACATCGCGCCCGCGGTCGCCTTCCTGGCCTCGGAGGAGGCAGGTTTCATCACCGGCCAGACCCTCTCCGTGAGCGGTGGCCTGACTATGTCCTAACCTAGTGGGACCCGGCGCGGGGCGGCCCGCGCCACCCACTCTTCGCTCGGCTTCGCCTCGCTGCGCGCGCCGCTCGTCGCGGCGCTTGCTGGTCGCCTATAGGTAAAGGCAGGCACGAAGTCGCCTGCCGTGCGGGCAGGCCGGCTTCGCCGGCCGATACCCCGCTAGGTTAAGGCGCGATGATGTTGGCCCAGGAGGGTTTGGGCTGCTTGCCCTCCAGCCAATCGATGATGAGGCCCTGAACTTTGTCCAGCGCGGTGAACATGGCGTGAAAGCCGGCAACCGCGCGCTTGGCCTTGTCGTCCCACAGGTGCGGCCACCAGGCGGAGTAACGCGAAACGTCGACGGCGAGGTGCGGTAAGCGCGCATAGTGTTCAGCGCTCACTGCCGGTACGGTCCCATCGCCATCGCCCCATACGGACTTGGCCTCGAAGTCGAAGAAGTAGCGGACTTGCCCCGTGCTGTTCTGGGCCTTCACCTTGAGCTTGATTCGCGTCTCTTCGCCCTTCCCGTAGAGCACCAGGAACTTGTCGCGCTCTCGCTTGGCCAGGCCGTTCATGTCGAGCAGGTCATTGGCATGGAAGGCCCTGGCCCTGTCCAGATGCCTGCCCATCAGGGCCCGCTTCTCACGTTCGCGATCCCGCTTCCAGGCGGGCACGCGCAGGGGTCGCTGCCAGTCCTCGATGTCCCAAATATTCGCGTTGGCTTTGGGATGGTCCCAGTGTCCCGGGTAGCTCGCGACCAGCTGATAGATGCTGGGAAAGGAGCGCGCGATCTTGCGAAAGGCCTCGCTCGACTGGATCCCGAAGCGCGTGGCCTCGCCCACCACGAGGCCCCGGATCGCGTCGATCGTGCCTCGGAAAACCGGTGCGGCGAAGACCGTTCGGCCTACGCGCCTGAGGTTTCGTTCCGGGTCGAGACCCAGAAGAGCGACGAGCACGAGCGCACCCATCGAGTGGGCCACGACGCGGCTCGACTTGCGGCCGGTCTTGTGCTCGACCGTGGCCAGAAATCGATCGAGCTCGAGCGCGCTCCGGCGCAGGTCCTTGCGCCAATCGTAACGGAAGATATAGACGGGGACTCTGGGGAAACGTCTGCGCAGGCGACCCAGCAGCTCCCCGTAGGCTAGCTGCTCTAGCCTCTGAACGGCGATCAGATCTCGAGGATCCTTATCCGCCTCCCCCTGATCGTCGAGCTCGAGGTCCGAGATGCTCTCAAAGCGCTTCTGGAGCGCGCTCCAGATCACATCGAAGGAGTCATCGTAGGTCTGTGCGAGAACTGAGCCGTTGATGCCGTGAATCACGACGATCGGGTCGTCACGTATCGGTGTCATCTGGCGGAAACCTCCGTGCTTGAGATCACTCCCAGGATATCCGACATTCATCTGGGTGGAAGGCTCGCTTCACAATCTCGACACCGAGGTAGCCCGTTTCTACCACGAGTCCACCAAGCACACCGAGTGGAGCTTGCGGATGAACCACCACCTCCTCGACTTCCAGAACCAGCCTACCCCGTTCAAGATCTATCCGACGCTGGAGTCGGTGTCGCTGGTGAGGGACTTTGCACCTCGAGCGCGGCCCGCGTTGAGCGTCCTCTCGCGGGGAGGCGGCCTTACGCTGCCCACGGAGGAGGAACGGGTTCCTGATCTGGGCGTGCTCTCGCGGGTTCTCTTCTACTCGGCCGGGATCATCAAGCGGAAGCGCTATCCCGGAGGCGACGTGTATTTCCGGGCCTATCCGAACACGGGAGCGCTCTATCACATCGATCTCTACCTGGTGTGCGGGGATATCCCCGGACTAAGCGCGGGGATTTACCACTTCGGTCCTCACGATTTCGCCCTGCGCCGGCTTCGGCAAGGGGACTACCGCGAGGTGCTGGTGGAGGCGAGTGGAGAGGAAGAGCACGTCGCGCGGGCCCCCATCACCCTGGTCAGCGCTTCGACCTACTGGCGCAATGCGTGGAAGTACCAGGCGCGAGCCTACCGGCACTGCTTCTGGGACGCGGGCACACTGCACGCGAACCTGCTGGCCATTGCCGAGGCGGAGGGGCTTGGCGCGAGCGTCGTGACGGGCTTCGTCGATCGCAGGGTCGAGCAGCTGCTCGGTCTGGAGCCGGCCCGCGAGGGTGCGCTCACGCTCGTTCCGCTGGGGTACACGTCGCAGCGTCCGGCGCTTGCGCCTGCCGCTATGGAGCTCGAGCTGAAGGTCCAGTCGCTCTCTCGAACCGAGGTGGACTACCCGGCCATTGGCGAGATGCATGCGGCGTCCTCTCTAGAGAGTGCTGGGCAGGCGACCGCCTGGCGCGACGTTGCGAGCAAGGATGAGCTTTTGGCCGCGCCGGGCCGCTGCTTCCCGTTGGAGCCGTTCCGCGATGAGGAGCTGCCCAGCGAGCCCCTCGAGAGCGTGATCCTGCGCCGCGGATCCACCCGCTACTTCGATCGCAAGGCTTCGATCTCGGCGCGGCAGCTCGCTACGGTCCTGGATCGTACGACGCGGGGTGTGGCGGCGGACTTCCTGGGTGCGGGCGGGTCCCGCATCGACCTGTATTTGATCGTCCATTCCGTCGAGGGCCTTCCGTCCGGGTCCTACTACTACCGACGTGACGAGTGTGCGCTGGAGCTGCTGCAGGCGGGCGACCATCGCGAGGTGGCGGGCCGCCTGGGACTGTTTCAGGAGCTCGCCGCGGATGCGGCGGTCAACGTCTACTGCATGACCAATCTCGACAGCGCGCTCGCGCGCTTCGGGAACCGTGGCTATCGCGCGGTGCAGCTAGAAGCTGGAATTCTCGGGGGAAGGATCTATCTGAGCGCGTACGCCCAGCGCTTCGGGGCGACCGGACTCACCTTCCTCGATGACGAGGTGACGCAGTTCTTCTCGCCGCACGCCGAGGGCAAGAGCGCGATGTTCCTGACGGCGCTCGGACGCTCGCGAAAGAAGAGCTGACGCCCCCGTCTCCATCGGCTTGAAGTGCACGGAGCGCTCCCAGCCCGAGCTCGCCCAGCGCTCTCCCGACGCGTCGATGAGGAGCCCCTCCGCGTCGGGCAGCTGCTCGAGCAGAGCGATTCCCTCCCGCTCTCCGAGAACGACCAAGCCCTTCGCGAGCGCCTCCGCACGCGTGCCTGAGGGGGCCGTGACGGCGGCCAGCCGACGTCGCGTGAGCGGCTCCCCGCTGCGCGGATCGATGACGTGGCCGTAGTACCGGCCCTCGATCTCAAAGCCCTGGCCCAGGCTGCCGGAGATCGAGAGAGCCTGGTCGCGCAGCGTGACCACCCCTGCATACCCGTTGCTTGCGTCGCGCAGGAGCACGCGCCATCCCTCCTGCCCGGGCGGCGCGCCCAGTGCGTGGATGCTGCTCTGTCCGAAGCTGAGCAGTGCGCTCTCGACGGGGGTACCCTGTAGCTCCGTAACGAGCTGATCGAGGGCGAACCCCTTGGCGATGCCCCCCAGCTCCACGGACATGCCCCGCAGCGGGAGCTCCGCCGTCGCCCTGCCCAAATCCACACGCAGCTTCTCGAAGCCCACTCGCGACCGCGCCCGCTCGAGTGCCGCGGGGCTGGGTCGGCGGTTCTTGCGTGCCGCCTCGCTCCAGACCTCGACCAGGGGACCGATCGTCATGTCGAATGCGCCGTGCGTGAGCTGGCCCTGCAGGCGCGACTCGCTCAGGAGCCGGGCCAGGTCGGGATGGACCTGCTGCGGGCCGCGTCCTGCACTTTGGTTTAGCCGGGACAGCTCGCTCTCGTCCTCGAAGCGAGTCAAGATCCGCTCCAGACGGGCGGTGTGAGTGAAAAGCCGATCCAGGAGGGCGGAGCCGTCCGTTGGATTCGGGCCGTGCAGGGTGATTTCGAGCACGGTGCCCATCAAGTAGCGCCCGTCACTGACGGGCCCTGTATCTCGTGGCTGGGAGCAGGCGAGCAGCAGAAGCCAGGCCCATCCTGCCAGCGCCCAGCGTCCACTCACGGCGGCGGTCCGATGTCGAGTCGATCCTCGCCGTTGTTCGCGTAGCTGCTCGCATTTCCGCGAAACACGGCCCAAAGGGAGACGACAATGAGCGCGGCCAGGCTTCCCTGCAGCAGCAGAAAGCCAGCGATCTTGAGGTAGGCGAAACCGGGATGTGCAAAACGCACCAGCCAACTCGCCCCCTCGTCGAGTAATGCCGCAGCGAAGGGCAGCACGATGAGCCACAGCTTGACGCTGTTGGCGACCGGCACGAATAACATCAGATGCGTGAGCACCAGCAACAGCATGCCCATCGCGAACAGGTGAAAGTGCGACACCTCGAGCAGCCCCTGGTAGGTGCGGGGTGAGAGGAAGCGTTCCTCGGAGCCAAGGTAGTACTCGACGACGGAGGCATACGTGAGCCCCATCTTGTTGAAGTACAAGAGGCAATTGGTAACCCACAGCCCGCCCACGTAGATCACGTACAAGACGACAATGGTCTGGAGCAATCGATTGCGGCTCCACTCGCCTGTCACCACGAATCGCACGCGTTCACTCCGTCTCGCTCTCTGTTTGCTCGAATAGAATCTGGTACAGCGCGAGCGTTCGACGAACGCTGCGCGTGATGGCCCGTGCCGATAGCGTCGCCCCCGCGATGGCGTGAATACCCTGCTTCAGCTGTAGCTCGGGCCCGAGCTCCCGGCCGCCGAAACCTCGGAACCAGCGTTCGGGTGGCAGGTACTCCTCGGGCTCGTGAAAGGCCAGGGCGCGCACCGAGCGCACGGACCCCTCGGGCGTGAGCACGATCATCAGCGCCTCGGGGTGGGTTCGCACGATATGCACATCGATCAATGCGTAGCCCAGCAGCTCCTCGCCGCGCCAGCCGAGGTGAAAGGTGACGATGTGCGAGTCGAGCGGGGCCCGCGCCAGCTTCTGCGCGGCCTCGACCTGGGTCTCCGTCAGCACGAAGCTGCGCCGCTCGATACGCTCAGCTTCCGGGAAGGCGAGCACCAGGGCCTCGCTGCGGCTGTGATAGACCGCCGCCCTAAGCGGGGCTGTCACGCAGAGCAGCGCGCAGAAGAGCAGGGCGAGGGCCACGGCGCGGCTAGAACACAAGTCCCATTCCGATATTGAGCTGATCGGCCGCATTCCCGGAGAAGGGCGCGATGTTTCGATAGTCCAGCTTCAGGACGACGTTCGGATGCGGCATGAATTGGATACCGGGGATGTAGAGGCGCCTCGGCTTGGTCCGGTCGCGCGTGAAGCCGCTCGGGACATCGTTCTGGGTGTCGAGATACTCGAAGCGGAAGAAGGGCGTCAATGACTTCTCCGTGCCTGGGGAAAGAAGCTGCATGAGGTCGTAGCCGATCTCCCCGTAGCCCCCGATCATCCGCTCCGCGACGACGATGGTCTTCATCGATCCGGCCACTGCGGTGGCCTCTGCGGAAAGCTGCGCGGAGAGCGTATCCGCATCGTCGACGTGGGCCTCAGTATACAGACCGCGGATGTGCAGAGGTCCCCTCTGGTAGTCCCCGTGGACCTCCCAGATCGTAGTCCGGGCATCATCCAGCCCCAGCCCCGTCTCGGAGAGCGTCTGGTCCTGACCGGAGTTTCCCAT
>Ga0255048_10002754_pt1 | contig 11015 bp, 16 predicted proteins | sample JV7_2_2_MG_FD_183619 | JGI IMG/M metagenome (GOLD analysis project Ga0255048, IMG submission 183619) | Seawater microbial communities from Jervis Inlet, British Columbia, Canada - JV7_2_2 | ecosystem: Environmental > Aquatic > Marine > Inlet | place: Canada: British Columbia | collected 2016-10-06
TGTGTAATCTACAATCAATACACCATCCGCGAATATCTTTTTAATGCCTGCTATTGGTCCTTCACATATTGCGACGGCGAAAGTTGCTGAATACGTAAAGCTTCGTGTTGTGCTACTGTCACCACCGAAACCTAAGAAACCCCCTGTTTTTGTTTTTGTAGTGTGAAACGTTTCTTTGATCTTATCGTCTTTTAACCAAATGACATTACCAGATAATCGGTTGTCGCCATAATTCCTTTGTATGTCGATATTGTAATCAGCGTCCTGTTTATCAAGGTCATCAAGTCTAGGGCCCTCAACATCGTCAAGCTCAGTGCCGGTCATGCTTGACCCGATACTGTAACCGACTACGGCACCTTTGAAAGCTCCTACCGGGTTACCGCCACTCGCAAAAAACCCAATGGTTCCACCGACTACAGCACCGACAACATCACTTAAGAAACCCATTACTCTTGGCCCCCTATTTTACCCACAATTCTTGAACCTGGAATGTGTGGAAAACCTTGGAAGTTAAGTTGATTATCAAACTTGGTATCACAGTCAGTTGTAAACCGTTTTCGACATCCTTGTATAACTGTCACCGCGTCACCGATTGTTGGCAGATTTTTAAGCGGTTGGGATAGTACAACCACTGCCGCAGTTTGTGATTTGATTGTAGTCTTAACACCTTTGAGTGCGTTGTCAGTAAATTCAAGTTTACCGTTAGACCATGTGTCGTTTGCATCAAAAACCAGACCGGCTATTGTGAGAGTGCGTGAATCGGTGACGGCGGTTATTGTGAGGTCAGTTTGTGGCATCCTAACTGCGGTCCATGTTACCGCACCGTCCGTTACAGTATTACCCACAACGGTAGGCCAAGTGGGTTCACTAGCACCCACAAGACCGCCCACGCTAGCATAGTAGATATAACCATTAGGCGTGGTGGGTGCAATCCAGGTGCCGGACGCGGCATCACCTGTAACCCTAGTGCCAGCATATATGTCCTTATCCCACACCCAAGGTGTTAGATTAATCCCACAGCGAAATGATCCTAACACCGCATCACAAGATGATTGATACTTGCGACCGAAACTATACGATAAAGCATCAAGCTTGCTCATAAACTGTGCAACGTATAAACCATCGAGTAATTTAATATTTCCCCAAAAACCAGAGATCATTTTCTCGTCATCCTCATAGGGGTCAGTGTAGTCAGTTGTGAAAACGAAAACTTTAGCATTTTCATATAAACCGTTCTCAATGTCCGTGCGTGCAACTGTTCCGGTGTTGTCTGCCGTTGTGTCATGGTAAAGTCTTAAACCCACCCATCTCACTTTACCGAGCCCAACGTCACCACTGGCCCCCCAGTTGAACCTCATATATTGCACTCGATATGTTGCAGGGAAAGTAAAGGTGACAGTTTGCATACTGCCTGAAAAACTTAACTGAGATTGTGTTTCTATTGGTATGATTTCACTAAATCGTTGACCGTCGTCACTGTGCGAAATACCTATTGACGGAGCACCAGTACCATTTGAACTATGAATAACATTGAATACAAGTTTATTCACAAGTGCAGGTTGATTGAATTTAACTTGCACCCATGCGGGTATGGTGTTGGTGGGTTGTGACTCTGGCCACCATTGCGCACCAACACCTGTACCGGAATTGGTAATTAATGCATGATACACTTCACTGCTTCCAGCGTCGGTACTTGATGCAGTTGCGGACTCGGGTACATGTTCAATGCTTCGCGCAACGTTACCACTAGATGTTACAGCGTCCAGGATTCCTTCTATGTCCACAATACCAGCTTGTAAACTATCTTGATGAGCAACTGCGGACGGGTTATAGCCACTTGCTGAGTAATAGGTAACGGATGTGATCGCTTCAGTTGTGCCGTCACTCAGGACACGATTAGTCATTACAACGTTTTGATCACTTGTGCAAAACCTAACTATCCCACCGTCTTGTCTTTCAACACGTACAAACCATGCGTCCGTCGTGGTACGTGTGTTTTTATAAGTGGTGCGTGCACTTCGCAACGTTGCCATTAGATCCTAATCTCCACTAGTGGAATATCGCCAAATGAAACTAGGTCCGTATCTGCTCCCGCCGTTGCGTTCACTAAGAAAGCCAAATCACTAAGGTCATCAGTATCAAATCGACAAGGGATGTCGAACTCATAACCCGCTTTTATGACATGAGTGTTTGGGGGTGTAGTGATGAATGTGATAATACCCGTTGTAATGTCTATCGTATAATCCACACCTTCAGTTTGCAATACACTATTCACTTCAATTATCTGGGTACCACTCACAATCTTTTTGATATTCCTGACTTGGGTGTTCGCGCCTTGAGTGTAGGTCTTAATCATTTGAAAAACTGTTTCGCTGTTATCACCCGTGCCGATTGTTTGATCAGTTCGGGCCAGTGCATCGACTCCATTGGTGGCGCTTGTATAATCCCAGATATCCTTAACCCTAAACCCATTTAACTTACCCTGTGATGTTAGGAAAAATTCGTATATCTCTAGGGCTTGGGTTCGGGTCTTAATATTATACTTTGCATTGTATCGGTAAAGTGGCCTTGACCAATTAGCATTACGGTATTCCACACCGTTACCTGTGGTGACGATATCCGTAGAATTTATGGGCCCACCCAATGAACCATAATTAAGATCAACCGGGAATCTTGGAGTTTCGAGGAAAGCCATCTTACGACCTCATTGCTGAATTCAATTGTGATGTAATTCTACCACGAGCGGACCTAAATGTTTCCGGGTCTTTCGTAGTGATCACAAAATTATTGTTAATAGTTTGCCCACCACCTGTACCCACGCCATTGGGCAAAACTGTACCGGCTTGATCTGGTATAAATAATTCTGGGCCCTTTTCACCCACCAACGACACCTTATTCATGGGTGGCCTACCGCCCTCAGCAAAACCTAACACGGCAGCAGCACCTTTAAGAAAGTTACCACCCGTTGAACCACCTTGAGTCGCACCACCTAAACCTAGTGCGTTACCTAGATCGGCGGCTAGGGCATCGGCCACCATACGGATTAGTAAAGACTTAAACGAATCACCGATACTATCAAAATTTCCACTCAAGATGCCTTGTAATTCACTACCCAGTGTTGAACGGATTGACGCACCAAAGGCATCAGTCTTGACCTTGAGGTTTTCTAAACCACTGGAAAAACCGAACAAGTCTTCATCACCGAAAAGTATCTCAAGTTCTTCTGCAATGTTTGCCGTTTGTCTAAGCTTCACATTCAGTATTTCAAGATCACTAAAGAACTTATTTATACCTGCACTAGGTGGACCCTCAGCTGCCAAGTCGTTCATACTTTTAATTGAATCCTTAACACTCTTTACCGCTTCATTAAACGTTTTGTCATCAATAGTGGGTAGGTTGACTTTCAAATTACTTATAAAGTCTAAGGCGGCTTGCATATCCTTACCCACTATTTTCATGAATGAGCCTATTTTAAGTAAGCCCTTCAAGGGTAATAACAAGCTTTGTGTGATGAGTGTTCCGAACCAATTGATATTATCCCCTATAACCTTTAACCCACCGATCATAGCAAGTTTGAGACCTTCGAAAGCCACTGTACCAGCTTTGAAAGCAACTCTTAGATTGAAAACCGAATCAGCCACGAAACCGAAAACGGCGGCGACTTTCTTCATTGCAGGTACTAACGATATTTCTACACCTTTACCTAAGTTCAGGAATGATACTAATTTCTCAGATACAATTTCAATCACAGGTCCGAGTGTGGCGAATGCTTTAGTCACGCCTAAGCTCATTGTGGCTTTTAGTTTTTTAAGTGAACTATTAGCACGGACGGCGGCTTTAATTGTACCTGCATCAAGTATTACCCCCGCCTTTCTAGCAGAATCAGCAAACTTGGCAAACCCATCGGCACCTAGTAACAAGGCGGGTGCTAATTTACGTCCAAGGTCATCACCCAGGATTCTGACAATAGCGGCTTGCCTTGCCACCGGGTCTTCAGTCTTAGCAACTGCATTTGCAAATGTTTCGAATAGTTCAGCCGGTCGCTTGCCTTTAAGGTCATCGACTTCAATGCCGATTAAACGGAAGTCATCTACAAAGGACTGCATACCTTCAAGTGCGTCTTTTCCCCTATCAGCCAAGGTGTTCAACACGTCACCCACGTCGTCAGCTTCGAGACCAAGCTGTTTAAATCCCACAGTTAAAGTCTGTATTTCGTCAACGGTAGACTTGGTGGTTCGGGCAAGACCATCAATCATTGTGGCAGCTTGAAGGGAGCTTTTAGTCATCAAGGCAAAACCGGCAACAGAAAGAGCGCTCATAATGTTGAACTTATCACCTAGATTACTGACCGACTTACTGACCTTATTAAAATTACGTCTCATGGTTTTTGTGTCTTTTTTCATCTTACCTTTTGTTTTAGTTAGGTTGCGTGCGGACTCATTCAGCTTTGTTTTAAACTGAGCGATATTTAAACCAAGTCTACCCTCTAAACTAAATGCTAGTGCCATTACTTTTTACCTTTGTCCAGTTTCTTCATTTCTCTCAGTATACCTCTATTCAGTATCTTTATCATTTTGATAGCGACCCCACCTTGTACATTGTCAACGGCGGGTCTTAAAAATGGCCGTGGTTGCATTTTAACAGTACCGAATTCCAACAAGTGAGCGTGTGGTGCATCACGGGCAAGTGTCCCTATTCTGAACACGTCGTTAGTATTACGTATACGGCGGACTATTATAGCATCTATTAGGTGAGTACCGGATTTTCGGGTGAGGTCGTATGGTGCCAGCTGAATAGATTCTTGAAGAATTAACTTGGCACCTGCACGGACGGCGTTACGGACTACCTTTTTTTGTGTTTCCTGAGGTAATTTTTTCAGGATTTTCTGAAGTGGGTCAGTAGATAGTTTAAAGTCAAATTCCACCCGTAAACCGCCCTTTGTTTTGTGCTAGGTCTGATTGAACCTTAGCAATACGTTTCGCTTGCTCGGCTTCCTTATGCTCAATGTTGCGCAATGCATACCAAATTTGTAACTCTCGATCTGTGGTTTTGTCCCTAAGTTCGGTCAATGTCTTACCAAGTTCGCGACATAGGGACAATTGAAACCTTAACCACAAATCACTTTCTACTTTTTTTCCAGATCAGTAATATCCACGTCACTAAAACCTGAAAGGTCTTTACATGCGGTAAACACCCGATCCAAGTCGGAAGGTGATTGTTTACCCAATTCGACAACGTCGTCAACCGTAAACACCAACTCACCATTAGCATCAACCGCATGGTGAACAATAAAATAGGCTCTTATGTTGGGGGTGATACCTGGTTCAACTTCCTTGATTGACTGGTAACGTTGTTCGAATAAATCCCTTTCTGATGTGGTCAATGCTTTAACACGGATATCACCACCCAGTCCAGGACAATGAATGTCTTCGTACAGCGTTGGGCGGTGTTTTAAAATTTCTTTTTTAGTTAATAACATATTATGATTCTGCCCTTGTTAGAGTACCAGCCGGTGCAATAGTAACGGGTGAGACCGCTAAATCACCCACACTGTTACCAAGTGGTGAGTATGAGCCAATGATACCAGTACCAGTATAGCTCGGGTTGGTAGCCGAAACAGTTGTGTTCACGGGTATTAATATCACAGTAACAGCCGATCCTACAATACTGAACAGTGTAGCATCAACTTTGCTGGCTGCGAAATTCTGAACGAATTGCACATCCATTGACCAATTTTTAAGGCCGCCAATGTTTGATCGGGTGGTATCACCCATGACAGTATCGTCCTGTAATTCAGCTTCATAATTTAGAGTCACACTCTGAACATGATCTGAAAGATCAACACCATTTACAGTTAGACTCGCGTTCGTAAAAACAAAAACAGCCATATTAAACCCCTTCTAAAATACCTAGCATGATCATGAATGTAAAACTTGGTGAACCTGTGCCACCAATGGTGAAAGTTGCCCTGAACCAATCGTCGGTTAATGGTCCCGCCAATGACATAAATTGACTTGTTACTGAGGTGGTGGCTTGAGTAAAAGTGAACTGTAACGCGCCACTCGTGATACCTGAATTATCATCTGAATTGATTGTTACGTCCAAGGTCTGATCACCCGTGCCACTGCTAGCGACAACGTGAAGAACTGCATATATTGTTTGTGTAGCACTTGCAGCCCCCACTTGAATAGCCGTGCCGTTACCCGTTGCGGTTTCGGTGCTATCGTTCAATACTTGACCCTTAACCAGTGCGGACCGCGCACCGGCACCTAATGAATATTTCATTATTTCGCCGATTGATTCACCCGCGGTATACTGACCGGCAAGTGCTTTAAAAAAATAACCAATGTCGCCATCGGTATTACCCTCAGCCAATATACTTATTGGGGTATCTGCTACGCCTATATTTGTGAAAACAGGTGAGTCAACGGCTGCGGCATCATAAAAACCCTCCGCTTGCAATTGTACAGTTTTCAAACCACCTTTATTAATTCGAGTATCCGCACCGTAAACCGTGGCGTCCTTAAGTTCGGCAGCATACTCCAAAGCTATGGCGTTGGTTACACCAGTTAAGTTGTAACCACCAAGAAAGAGCTTTTGATTTGTTAGTGTAAATGCTGCCATAATTTAAACCTATTTCTTCGATTTCGCAATAGAAAAAGTCACCGAAACACTGGCGGGTGACGAACGTTTTGCCAAAAATCCAATATCGGTTAACTCAGGAAATAAACCGTCAATACCTGAATCTAAAGGTACGGGGGAATCAACACCCACCCAATCCTCAACGAACCTCACAGCTTGATAGGGTGCTGCAGCGTCAAGTATTGATTCACGTTTAAAGAAAACCAAATCAACCGCACCATTGGTGTCTGGTGTAATTACACCATCGTCAACCGTTGCAACATAACCCAATGGTACAGTAAAACATCCTATTTGTGTTTGACCCCTTGCTATAGTCGTGGCATCAATTGTACCCCAAACGGTCCCGCCTGTGTCCTCAATGACAATTGCAGCCGCGTGCGACAATGTAGCAAGGTTCGAATATGTACCGCTTTTGCTGACAAATGCACGGTAAAATCTGAGGAAAGAATTCGCACTTGCCGCACTTGCCGACGTTCCCGCCGTTGCCAATGGTACAACCTGTTCATTACCGTCCGTGTCAAGACCCACTAAGGTTACTTCCTGGGCACCCGAACCTGCAACATCGTCATTGGCATTACCAGCTTTAATCCGTAATGGTAAAGCACCTGATACTTGCGGAGTTCTGTAAATGCCGCCGAAACTAACAGGCAAATAACTTGTAGTTAAAGCACTATTAATACCGAATTTTTGGTCGAGACTAATGGGTGGGTGTAACCCCTTTTTCATTTGATGAGCTTGAAAAATGTCACCCATAACAGTTACTCTTCAACGATGAATTCAACATCAAGACGCGTCCTATACAGCTTAACGGCGTCCTCATAATAATCCGATTCTGTTTGCATAAAAGAATCTTGTAAACCTGAAGCGCTCCACCGAACCACAGCCAGTTTCAATTGAACGACAACGGCGTCCATGGTTGCGTAAGTGGAACCAAAAACATCAAACTGATATCTATAACGCGTTATTCCCACGTCAGAACCCATTGCACTCGGGGTAATACTGCTCACACGATTATAACGTAAAGCCGGCATTGTGTCTTGTTGTCTCATGACAACTGGATAAATTCGAGTACTGACCAGTGCAGTTAACCCGGCAAAATTCGCTAATCTTGTGTATAATGTTGCACCAAAAGCCATTTAAACAATTGCCTCACTCTCTAAAATTAATTCTTGGTTCCTTCCAATTTCGTAAACGCCTTTGATACCGTATGTCACCGAGTCATAACTAATCCGCATTAATGGTGCGAGTGCGGCTGTAATATCACTACGCCACCTTATACGCCAAACCAGGCCTTTAAAACCCGCAAATTGTTGACCTGTAAACCGTTCCGCTACCCTAGGATTCATTTTTTCCGCGTAAACTTGATCAAGCTCACTCCATGATTCGATAGGTTCACCGTAACTATCCTGGGAAGGCGAGTTACTTTGGATGGTGATGAGTCGATCCATCTTACCCGTTAACATGACATTATTGGCCCACGGTAGTATGTTCTATAATGTCCTAACAATGCTTTCACACTGTAGGGTGGTTCACTCAATGTTGTGGGACAAACGGATTCGCGCACTTCATACCATTGAGTCAATAATAATTTCATAGCGTGGATAATATCAGGTGGAACACTCGCACCCGTTGCACCATAACCCGCAACGTATGTCACAATCACAGCGTTTTCGATTGACCGCACCGTTGGGTATGTCTCGTTGTATGCAGTGTGTAGTCGTCCGGGGTGCCTTATTGCATCAAGGGCATACTTGCTAGATGTCCAAGTTTGTGTAGTTCCATCTTCATCCACGTACGTTACACTCGATATTGTTTGAGAAGGTGGTCGAGGTAGCATTATGGGTTCGTCACAAATTGGAAAACGATCAAGATATAACTTGAGAGTTTGGTCAATCAATGCGATTCCACAATGCTGTTCCACCCAATGACGCGCACTAGCTATCAACGTGTCAATATATGTGTCATCGGTGGAAACTGTTACTCGCAAATGAGTTTTAGCTTCCGCCGTTGAAATTGGTTCGGCGGTAGGTGCTGTGGAAACATCTAATCCCCATTTCATATTTTGAGCTTACCTTTACGCTTGCGAGTTAATTCCGGTTTAACTTCGACTTCTGGCACAACTTCAGGTTCAGGTTCAGGTTCAGGATCCACAACTTTATGTATGGGTTCGGCCACTCCTGCCTTAATCCAAGCTTGACCGATTTTGTCATCAATCAGGATAGAATCACCTTTGTCAAGAGTGTGTTCACCACCGCGAATAGTTTTTAAAATTTTAACTTGCATAGATCACCGTTACACTTGTTACGTTTGCGTCAATATTGAGATAGACATCATTGTCAAACACAATGCCACCACCACCAATAGATATAAAACCACTTCCAACAACGGCGGGAGTATTAAGGTCAATCTTCACCGTTCCACCCGAGCCACCATCTTTTAATTGAAGCACTCCGATTGTTGTGGTGCCAATATAGTGAACGCCTAACACCTTGGCACCTGTTCCGACAATTTCACCATCGGCAGCTAATAACTTTGTTGCAACTGTCATAGATCACCAAATAAGCCCCCTATGTTAGCAGGGCTTTAATATTATGCTGCGAATGTGATTGCACCTGAAACGATCTGTAAACCGTTGGGTAATACAACCACCAAATACCAAGTATCCGTACCTGTTTCAGTAATGTCCAAGTCAATAGCGCCTACAATATTAGATTGCAGTTGCCAGGCTTGTTTACTGACATCCTCAGATATGATAAACCCGTCAGTCCCAATTGCAACACTGGTAGCCGGTGCTGTCCCTGCAATACCCGCACCTGTGGTAACAGTATCCGACAAGTAAGCACGCACATGGGCATGTACGGCCAATGCTACACCCAATGCATCCGTTAACACGATACCCACATTAATAACGTTGGCAGCCTCCGCACCTATGACAAACGTGGCACCCGCCACTTGATCAACTAACGCGCCCGATTCAGCCACCAATGTGGCGCCCGATTCGAGTACTATACTGCCACCCGTTTCAACAGTACGCGTGCCTGTTTGAGTCACTGTCCCGGCTTCCGTGATCGTTGAACCTGATTGCAAGTCAAGAACACCGCCCGTCTGAACTTCAATTTCCCCACCTGATTCAATTACATTTTTGTTGCCGCCTTGTTCCATGTAATTGTTATTTTGATGTTGACCACCCATGATGATTCTCGCTCTAATTCAGATTGTAAAAAAGAGGGCCTGTGTTAGCGCCCCTTAGTACCGCCCACACATCAATTAATTATGCTGTCCCTTCAGCCGGTGAAACATGAGTCTCACTCCCGCCAACGGTTGTAGAATCGTCAGTTGCTGGTAGTTTCTTGGCACCATAACGAATAGCAACAATCGATTCAACCGTTGAATTCTGTGTTGCTTTGGTAACAACAGCTTTAAGATAACGTTCGCGCGGTTTCACAAATTCCATAACAAAAACCTTGTTATCATCGGTATCCGCAACGGTTTGAGAGCTACCAAGTATTGCGGTATAGGCATCTGCGCTACCGTCATCACTTGACGTGTGAGCCGTTACCGCCGTGGCAGCACCTGACACAATCGCGCCAAATTTTACCAGAATCATAACACCTTCATAGCCTTTCATATCAATGGCCGCACTGGTTACATCACTTGTACCGGCTGCACTCGCATTTGCAACTGAGATAACGGATGTTGCTTTTGCAAAATTTTTCATTTTTTCGATTCTCCTATACTGGGTACCAATACAGTACCCAGTACTCTGAAATGGTTAGTATTAAGCTAAAGTAACGCGGGTGAATGCCTCTTCAAGCACTGGCATTCCGTCGGAAGCTTTACGACCGATTAAGCCAACTTGATCAGTTTCAGCATACAGTTCAACTAATCGCTTAATTTTCATATCGAGAGCGTCCGCTATCCAATAAAAGCTCATATCCCCAATTAATCCCACGTAAAGACCTGTGGTGAATGTACTAGGTGCATTTTCTGACTGTACAACACCCACACCCAAGATCACATCCGGACTACCAACGGTAACGCTCGGCTGCCAAATATACTGACCTTCACCATCTTTCAGCTTAGCAATCTGCTTGACCGCATCACGATGGAACAACCAACGGGTTGACGCCGCAGTTTGATACTGTGATTTCAAATTATATTTAGCGTTCATCAGACCGTCAAATGTGATTGAAGTGGTTGTATTATCTGTGCTGACATCACGCCCGGTGCTAATACCTTGTGCATCTGCAGTGAATAAACCTAATGGCTGTTGAGAACCATTACCAGTGAGATAACCCTTTTCTTCAGTAAGATTAAATTTATAACCTAATCGTTGAACAACAATGGATTCCACATTCATAACACTTTGCTGG
>Ga0255048_10002756_pt1 | contig 11011 bp, 9 predicted proteins | sample JV7_2_2_MG_FD_183619 | JGI IMG/M metagenome (GOLD analysis project Ga0255048, IMG submission 183619) | Seawater microbial communities from Jervis Inlet, British Columbia, Canada - JV7_2_2 | ecosystem: Environmental > Aquatic > Marine > Inlet | place: Canada: British Columbia | collected 2016-10-06
CGGTCGTCGCGCCGACGGCGGCCCTACCATCCCCGGAGCCACCGTCGCGGACAGCGCCGCCGGCGGCATGCAGGCGGTGATCGCGATCCTGGCCGCCCTGCTGCGGCGCGCGGAGACCGGTCGCGGGGGCTACCTCGATGTGAGCGTGGCCGACGGCGTGCTCTCGCTGATGTCTCTGCACATCGACGAGTACCTGGCGACCCGCAACGAGCCCGGCCCGGGGTACAACATTCTGACCGGGCGCTATGCCTGCTACGACGTGTACGCGGCACGTGACGGCAGGTGGCTGGCCGTGGCCGCGATCGAGCCGGTCTTCTTTGCCAATCTTTGCAAGGCGCTCGGGCTGGAACGCTGGATCCCGCATCAGCAGAACGACGCGCGCCAGGACGAGATCCGCGTCGATTTCCGCGAGGCATTCGCAAAACGCGATCGCGATGCCTGGGTGACAGAGCTCGCGTCCGCCAACACCTGTGTATCCCCCGTCTACTCGATCCCCGAGCTGGTCCAGGATCCACACTTCCTGGCCCGCAAGGTCTTCCTCGAGGCAAAGCACGCTGAACACGGCAGCTTCCGGCAGCTCGGTCCCGTGATGGCCGGGGGAGAGCGTGAGCAGCCGACCCATCAGGTAGCACCCGGCTCGCTCACCGATACGGATGCTTTGCTGCAGGCCGTCGGCATGAGCAAGCGGGATGTCGAGGCCCTGCGCAGCGCGGGAGTCGTGGAATGAGAGGAGCAAAGGCGTAATGAGCAAGCTAGCCGCTGAGATTCAGTCCTGGATCGGCCAGGTGCGCTACGAAGAGGAAGCTGAGTTCCCGGTGGAGCGGGGCTACGTCTACACCAGCTGTGCCGCCGTCGAAAACGGAAATCCTCTTTTCTGGGACGACAAGCTCGCAGAGGAGATCACCGGCGGTCCGATCGCGGCCCCCACGATGCTCTCGGTTTGGTTCCGGCCCCACCACTGGGCACCGGGACGCAGCCAGCCACAGCAACCGCTTCAGATCCACTTCGACTTGAAGCAGAAGCTCGAGCTGCCTGAAGCGGTGATGACGGACAACGAGATGATCTTCTATGAGCCGGCGCGGCCGGGGGATCGGCTGCGCACGCGGCAGATCCTGCGCTCGGTCAGTGATGTGAAGCGGACCAAGCTGGGTCAGGGTCGTTTCTGGGTGATCGAGGTCGAAACCCTGAACCAGAACGACGCGCTGGTGGGCAAAGAGTCCTACACCGGCTTTGGGTACCGGAGGGATGAGGCATGACGACGACTCCACACGTCCTGACCGCGGACCGGATCAAGCCAGGCGACCCGCTGCCTCCCCTCGCCGTGGATGTCAGCGCAACCACGGTCGTACTGGGGGCGATAGCCAGCCGCGATTGGCGACCCATGCACCACGACAAGGACTTCGCGGTTCAGAGAAACGGTTTGAAGGACATCTTCCTCAACACACCCAATCAGGCCGCGTGGTTCGAGCGTTATCTCACCGATTGGACGGGACCCCTGGGCCGCCTGGGCCGCATGAAATTCCGCATGAAGGACTCCATCTTCCCGGGCGACACCATGGTCTTCCATGGCGTGGTCGAGAAGCTGGAGACGGATGAGGCCGGCTGTAGCTGGGCCAACGTCGCCTTGAGCCTGACCGTAAACGAAAAGACCATGACGGAGTGCGCGGCCCGAGTCGCGCTGCCCATAAGCGCGGAAGACAACCCGTGGAAGCGCCGGGGCGAGAACTGGAAGCCATAAGAGGAGTTCGCAATGGACCTCGACTTCACCGAAGAGCAAGAGATGCTGCGCGAGATGGTGCGCGGGGTCTGCACTGAGTACTCACCCATCGATGTCGTGCGCAAGATGGAGGACGACCCCACCGGCTTCTCGCCTGCTTTCTGGAAGCAGCTGGGAGAGCTCGGTCTGCTGGGGCTCACCTTGCCGGAGAAGTACAGCGGAGCGGGCCAGTCTCTACTGGATGCCGCGCTCGTGTATCAGGAGTTCGGTCGGACCCTGTCTCCGTCCCCGCACTTCGTGAGCTCCGTGCTGAGTGCGCTGCACTCGTGCTCGCCGGGAGCGATGCTCAGAAGCAGGAGTGGCTGCCCCGGATCATCTCGGGGGAGGCGATTCTGACGCCCGCGTGGCTCGAGCCGAAGAACGGCTATGGCCCCAGCGGCGTACAGCTCTCGGCCACCCTCGAGGGAGACGAGTACCGGATCAGTGGCACGAAGCGGCACGTGGCGTTCGCCAGCTCCGCCGATCGGCTGCTACTGCTGGTGCGTACGGGTCAAGGCGAGCAGGATATCGATCTGCTGCTACTCGACCCGAAGTCTCCGGGTGTCGAGCTGACCCAGCAGTTCAGTCTGGCATCCGACACCCAGTATCGAGTGGACCTCAAGGATGTCCGCGTACCGCTATCGGAACGTGTCGGCGACGCGCACTCGGGCTGGACGACCTGGGACAGCGTGATCCATGACGGAATCATCCTGCAGGCCGCCCAGGCCATCGGGGGCGCAGAGCGTGCGCTCGAGATGACGGTGCAGTTCGCCAAGGAGCGAGAGCAGTTCGACAAGCCGCTCGGGGCCTTCCAGGCGATCGCCCACTATCTGGCCGACGCGGCCACCGAGGTGGATGGAGGGCGGATCCTGGTTTACGAGGCAGCCTGGGCGCGGTCGGAGGGAAAATCGATCCAGCGCCTGGCTCCGATGGCGAAGCTCTTTGCGTGCGACACCTACCGCAAGCTCACCGCGATGGCCGAGCAGGTTTATGGCGGCGTGGGTTTCACCATCGAGTACGACATCCAGCTCTACTTCCGCCGGGCCAAGCAGCTGCAGCTCTCCTGGTGGGACCCCCGCTACCTCGAAGAGCGGATTGCCTCCAGCGTACTGGACCGCATTACGGCAGACTGAAGGCGACGATGGCATCGCCGCCGCTGGTACGCATCAAGCCGTGGCCACCCGCGGCGATCACCACGAACTGCTTGCCAGCAGCGCTCCTGCGGTAGGTCATGGGTGTGGCCTGGCCTCCGGCCGGAAGACGTCCCTTCCAGAGCTCCTCACCCGTCTCGCTGTCGAACGCGCGCAGGAAGTCGTCCGAGGCCGCTCCGATGAACACGAGCCCGCTGCCCGTGATCATCGGCCCGCCCATATTCGGTACGCCGAGCTTGCGCCAGTAGGGGAACGGGGCCATATCGCGCGTGGTGCCGAGCGGGACGTCCCACAGAATCTCACCGCTCGCGATGTCGATCCCCACCAGCGTGCCCCAGGGGGGTGGGTTGCAGGGCGCGCCCAGGGGTGAGAACAGGATGGATCGCTCCAGCGCATAGCGGCTCCCCAGCGCCGGCTCGAAGCCGTACTTGGTTGCCATCTGCTCTGGGGTCACCTCGGAGCGCGGAACCATCTTTACGTGCGTGGCGACGCGCGTCGTGTTCACGACCAGGATGCCCCGCTCCGGGTCAATGGCGGGGCTGCCCCAGTTCACGCCACCACTCATGCCCGGGTAGTGGATCGAGCCCTCGAGCGAGGGCGGAGTGAAGATGCCCTCGGAGCGCGCCGCGGCGATGCTCTCGCGGCACTTTCCCCGGTCCCAGAAAGTCACGCCCCAGGCGTCGTCGGGAGTCAGCGGCTCGCCCGGATGAATGGGCGGCGGCCGTGTGGGAAAGGGCTGTGTCGGTGACAGGACCTCGCCCCGAACTCCACCCTGCGGCACGGGCCGCTCGACGACCTCAAAGATGGGCTCGCCGCTCTCGCGGTTCAGGAAGAAGAGGTGTCCCATCTTCGTCGCCTGCACGAGTGCCGGCGTCGGGTCGCGCTTACCCGGGAACTCGAAGAGGGTGGGTTGTGAGGGCACGTCGTAGTCCCACACGTCCCGGTTCACGGTCTTGAAGTGCCAGACCACCTGGCCGCTGCTGGCATGCAGCGCAACCACCGAGCTCGCGTAGTAGTCGAGACCGCGGCGGTCCGCGGCGTAGTAGTCGGGCGAGGCATTGCCCGTCGGTGCGAAGATCAAGCCCCGCTCCTCATCGACGGACATGATCGACCAGACGTTGGGCGTACCCCTGCGGTAGATCGTCACACCCCTCACCGGGTCGACCTGAACCGGGTTCAGCCCCGGTGGCACGGGGTTCCAGCTCCAGCGCAACTCCCCGCTGCGTGCATCAAAGGCACGCACCACCCCACTCGGCGCGTCGACACGTCGGTTGTCGAGCACCAGCGTTCCGGTCACGACCAGATCGCGAGTCACCACGGGAGGAGATGTGACGCCGTATTCACCCGGACCAATGGGGCCGATGTTATGGCGTAGATCGACCTCGCCGCCCTGTCCGAAGTCCTCGCATGGGCGCCCGCTTTTAGCGTCGAGTGCGATCAGGCGCGCATCCAGGGTACCCATGAAGATGCGCCGCGCGCAGCTCGCGCCCGCACTCGCCTGCGGGTCGTCCCAGGAGGTGACCCCACGACAGGCCGTCACATACAGCTCCGTGGTGTCCACATCGGGGTCGTAGCTCCAGCGTTCCGTGCCGGTCTCGGCATCCAGCGCGATCACGCGGTTGAACGGAGTACAGATATAGAGTGTGTCCTCGACGAGGATGGGTGTGTTCTGAAAGGAGCTGGGCGCCAGGCTGGCCGAGCCGTCCGCGTAGTCCCCCGTGTGATAGGTCCACGCGATCTCGAGCTCGCCGACGTTCTGTTTCGTGATCTGAGTGAGCGGCGAGTAGCGGCCACCGCCTTTGGCCGCGCCGTACTCCGGCCATTCCGCCACCGGTCCCGAGTAATCGACCTCGGAGCCAGCCGAGCATCCAAAGGTCAACGCCACAATAAATGCTAAGCGACCCTTCATAGTCAGGTCGAGGTATCCAGACGCCGCAGCAACTCTTTCTTCACGATCTTGTTCATGGCGTTGCGCGGCATCTCGTCCACAAAGTGAACGGCTCTCGGGACCTTGTATTTCGCCAGACTCGCCGCGCAGCGCTCGCGTAGCTCGGCCGCCGTGGCCTGCTGACCGGGCTCGAGCTGAACGAAGGCCAGGACGTCCTCTCCCAGACGTTCGTCGGGCACTCCCAGCACGGCTGCCGCTGCAACGCGCGCGTCCTCCTGAAGTGCGCGCTCGACCTCCGCGGGATACACGTTCGCACCGCCGCGCAGAATCAGCTCATTGCGACGGCCGCGAATGAATAGATTTTCGTCCGGGTCGAGGCAGCCAAGATCTCCGGTGTGCAGCCAGCCCCCGTGCAGGGCCTTGGCCGTCTCCTCGGGCTTGTTCCAGTAGCCGAGCATCGGCGTGTAGATGCCCGCCCACGTGCCCTCGATGGCGGGACCGACACAGATCTCGCCCACCTCTCCCGCCGGGAGCTCCTTGCCCTCTTCGTCCTGGATCACGATGCGGCACTGGGGCAGGGCCTTGCCACACAGACCCGGCCCGGGCGAGAGCTGCCCGACCGAGGCCGACACCGCGGTGGGCGCCTCGGTCATGCCGTATCCGATCGTGACCTCCTCACCGAAGCGCTCCTTGTACTGACGACGAAACTCTTCGGGACACTCGGCACCACCGACACCCGGCTGCTTGAGACTGAGCAGGTCCTCGGGCCGCACGTCGGGATGGTTGAGTAGATCGTGAAAAATCGTGGGCACGCCCCAGAAGTGGCCCACGCGCTCGCTGCGGATCCACTCCGCGAGACCGACGGGATCGATGCGATCAAGCGCAACGCAGCAGCTGCCCATCTGGAACGCGACCATGGGACCGAGCACGATCAAGTTCAGAATCGTCAGGGGAAGCACCACTCCGTGCCGGAGCTCGATGTCGTAGGTCTTGCGCTCATGCGCGACCGCGCCCGGCAGCAGGATATTGTGCTGACTGTGGACGGCTCCCTTGGGAATCCCCGTGGTGCCACTGGTGTAGGCAATCGCCGCGGGTCCGAAGGGATCGATCTCGACGCCAGGACGCGTGGTGTCCTGCGTCTGGGCCAGCAGGGTCGCCCACTCACTCGAGCGATCGCCCGGCTCGGCACGCAGTACGTGACCCAGTGTGGGACACTGGCTGCGCTGCTCGAGCACCTGCTCGACCATCTCGTCCGCGCCGAGGAAGACCGAGGCTCGCGCATCGTTCAGGATGTAAGCCTTCTCCGGCCCCGCGAGCGGGCGGTTGAGACCCACCCAGATCGCCCCCAGCCGCATCGTGGCCATGAACATCACGACCAGCTCGGCGTGGTTCGGCATCGAGGCCGCCACCCGGGATCCCACGCTCACTCCCAAGCTTTCGAGCGCGTGTGCGGCGCGGTTCACCTCGCTGTCGAGCTCCAGATAGCTGTAGCGAGCGTAGCGACCGACAAGAGCCTCGCGCCCGGGGTCCGTCTCCAGAACGCGATCCAGAACCTCCACGATACTCTGGTGACCGCCCGGGATCGACGGACGGGCTGCTGGGGGCTGAAGCCCATAGGCGCTGTAATCGAAGTCTCGGCTCATGCTCCGCTCGCGATTATGGCTCAGTCGGTGAATGGCTTGTGCTGACGCATGCGCAAGCCGAAGAGCAGCGGCACGATCAGATAGGGGAGGTTCCAGCCCAGGAAGTAGGCCAGGTGCTCGGTCGGGGGCAACGGCCCCGCAAATTCGAAGTACAGAAAGTTCACCATGTTCACCGTCATGCCGCCCACAAAGAGCAGCGCCAGCGGCCGTACCCAGTTCCGTCCCCGAGCGAGCGCGTAGATGAAGATCAGATAGCAGGGCAACCACACGAACGCCGAGGTCCCCACGAGGATCCGCATGTAGTACGGATTCGACGCCATAAAAGGATCCTTCTCGAGGTAGCTCCGGTTCATCTCCGCCCAGAAACTGTCCGCGCCCAGCCAGTCGAGCGCCACGAAGAGGTCCGCGAACAGGCAAGAGAACACGCCGAAGACGAAGCAGGCGATAAAGAACCAGTCGACCTTACGCTCTCGAAGCGGCCTCACGCTGGCCATCGATTAAGACCTCCTTCCCTACTTCATCTTGAGGATCACGTTCTCGGCGTACTGCTCCATCACGCGCCGCTTCTGATCCAGGGTTGAGCCAGGTCCGAGCTCGTAGGAAAAGGGCGCGCTGGTGATGGCGGTCACGCCTTCATCCTCCAGACGGCGGTAGAGATCCGGGTCGGCCGGAACAGCCAGAGGCGCGATGTAATCGAACGGCAGGTGATCCCGACCCGCCTCCTTGCGCAGCTTTCGCAGGTGCGCGATCAAGCCCGGGATCTCCTCCGGCGTGTAGGCCGCCGACCCGATCCAGCCATCGCCCAGCCGCGCTGCGCGTCGCAGAGCCGGCTTGCTCTGCCCTCCCATATAGATGGGGATGGGCCGGGTCGGCGCCGGCCTCATCTGCAGCCGTGGGTGTTCATAGTAGGTGCCGTGATACTCGACCATCTCGCCCGTCCAGAGCTGGCGCATCACCTCAATCATCTCGTTGAAGCGCTTGCCGCGCGTGTGGAAATCCCGAGCCAGCTGGTCGAACTCCTCCTTCATCCAGCCCACCCCGGCGCCGAGTATGACGCGCTCGTTCGAGAGGATCGCCGCGGTAGCCACGGCCTTGGCGACCTCGAACGGATCGCGCAAGGGAAGAATGTACACCATGGTACAGAACTCGATCCTGTCGGTGACGGCAGCCATCGCACTGATCGCACACCACGGCTCCGGCCAGTCTGTCTCCGGAGCGAAGGGAGGCACCCCATCCTCTGTGTAGGGATAGGGGGACTCGATCTTCTCGGGATAGAACAGGTGGTCCGACAGGAAGACGCCGTGGAAGCCCACCTCCTCGGCGATGCGGGCGACCTCCAGCATGTGGTCGAGCTCCATGAACGAGAGCGCCTGCCAGAACTTCATACCTTCCCTCCTGTCCTCGGGGCCCGTTTCGCCGCGCATTCTGGCACCCCCTAACACGCCATTGCAAGAACACGGGGGAAAATGCTCCACTGCCCCGATGGAGTTCAATCTTGCGGATCTCTTCGAGGCCATCGCCGATGCCGTGCCCGAGCGTGAGGCGGTCATCGCGGGCCCCCGGCGTCTGAGCTACCGAGAGCTCGAAGAACGTTCAAACCGTATGGCGCACCACCTCACGCAGGCAGGGGTCCGCGCAGGCGAGCACGTGGGCATCTACGCCTACAACCGCTCGGAGTGGCTCGAGACCCTTTTCGCCGCCTACAAGATCCGGGCGATCCCCATCAATATCAACTTTCGCTACGTCGAGGATGAGCTGCGCTATCTGTTCGACAACGCGGATCTGGTGACGCTCGTGCACGAGCGTCAGTTTACGCCGCGCATCGACAGCATCCGGGCCGAGCTGCCGAAGCTGCGTCATTTCGTGGTGATCGAAGACGGCAGCGCAGAGGACTTCTCCGGCCTGGATGCGCTGCCCTATGAGGAAGCGCTCGCCGGCGGCTCGCCCAAGCGCGACTTCGGCGCGCGCTCGGGCGACGATCGCTACATGCTCTACACCGGTGGCACCACGGGCATGCCCAAGGGCGTAATGTGGCGGCACGAGGATCTCTTTTTCGGCGGACTGGGCGGTGCGACGGCCAGGCCGCCGCTCGAGCGCGCGGAGCAGGTCTCGCGGCGAGCGCTCGCACAACCGGGTCTGACGCCGATCGCGATCGCACCGCTGATGCACGGGCAGGCCCAATGGCTCGCCACGCACTCGCTGCTCACGGGCGCCAAGCTGGTTCTGTACACGGAACCTCATTTCGATCCGGATAAAATCTGGCGCCTCATCGAACGCGAGCGCGTGCAATCACTCACGATCACGGGCGATGCGATGGGCCGCCCCCTGGCCGAGGCCCTGGCCGCGCCCGCTGCGAGCTACGACACCTCCTCGCTCGCGATCCTGAACTCGGGTGCCGCCATCCTCTCGAAGGTGGTGAAGCAGCAGCTACGAGAGCTGCTGCCCCATGTCACGGTGCTGGACAGCTTCGGTGCCTCCGAGACAGGCTACAACGGAACCGTGCTGGACACGGAGGGACCGGTCGCGGGTCCCCGTTTCACCATGAACGAGTTCACGGCGGTCCTCGACGACAAGCTCGAGCCCGTGCAGCCCGGCTCGGACGTCATCGGCAAGCTCGCCCGTCGCGGTCATATTCCGCTGGGCTACTACAAGGATCCAGAGAAGACCCGGGCCACCTACCGCGAGGACACACGCGGCGTGCGTTGGGTGCTTCCGGGCGACCACGCGCAGGTCGAGGCGGACGGCACGATCCTGCTACTCGGGCGCGGCTCGCTGTGCATCAATTCGGGGGGGGAGAAGATCTTCCCGGAAGAGGTCGAGTCTGCGTTGAAATCGCACCCCGATGTCTTCGATGCCCTGGTGGCCGGGGTTCCCGATGAGCGCTGGGGCGAGCGCGTAACCGCGATCGTGCAGCCGCGCCCGGGTCGCCGCCCCGCACTCGAGGACATCAACGCACACTGCCGTAGCAAGATTGCGGGCTACAAGCTGCCGCGAAACCTGCTGCTGGTCGACGAGATCGTGCGCTCCCCCGCGGGCAAGCCCGACTACCGCTGGGCCGGCGTCGTCGCCCGCGAGGCCTTCAGCAGCGAATAGAGGAACGCAAGCGCCGAAGGCGCGCGCAGCGAGGCCTGCGTAGCAGTGCGCGAAGCGACCGAGCGAAGGGTGGGTGGCGCGGGCCGTCCCGCGCCGGGACCCACTAAGACTTTCAGGCGATCGCCTTCGCCTCGCGCAGCCGCGCGATCTCCTCGCTGGAAAACCCGTAGTCGCCCAGGACCTCGTCCGTGTGTTGTCCAGCATAGGCCGGAGGCCTGGCAATCTCGGGCGGCGTGCGGCTGAAGCGCGGCGCTGGAGCGGCCTGCACCACACCCTCGACCTCGACAAAGGTCCCACGCGCCTGGTTGTGCGGATGCAGCGGGGCCTCGTCCAGCGACAGTACGGGTGCAAAGCAGACGTCGGAGCCCTCCATGATGTCGCACCATTCGTCCCGCGTCTTGGTCTTGATCACCTTGGCCAACCGCTCCTTCAGCTCGGGCCAGTGGTCTCTGGCCAACTGATGCGGCAAGTCCTCACCCTCGAGCTCCGTGAGACGCAGCAGCTCGGCGTAGAACTGCGGCTCGATCGAGCCGATCGACACGTACTTCCCGTCCTCGGTCTCGTAGGTGTCATAGAAGTGCGCACCGCCATCCAGCAAATTCACGCCGCGCTCGTCGTGCCACAAGCCGATGGCCCGCATGCCGTGGAAGATCGCCATCAGGATGGCCGCTCCATCCACCATGGCCGTGTCCACCACCTGCCCCTGCCCCGAGCGGCCGCGCTCGACCAGCGCCGCCAGGATTCCGAATGCGAGCAGCATTCCCCCGCCACCGAAGTCGCCGACCAGATTGAGCGGAGGTACCGGTGCCTCACCCTGCCGCCCGATCGGATGCAGTGCCCCGGCCAGGGCGATGTAGTTGATATCGTGGCCCGCGGCCTGGGCGAGTGGACCGTCCTGTCCCCAGCCCGTCATGCGTCCGTAGATTAGACGGGGATTGCGCTCCAGACACACATCGGGGCCGAGCCCGAGCCGCTCGGTCACGCCGGGACGAAAGCCCTCGGTCAGCACGTCCGCTTGCTCCACCAGACGCAGCACCGTCTCGACACCCTGAGGGTGCTTGAGGTCTACGCCCAGACTGCGGCGACCGCGGCCCAGCACGTCCGCGGGCCGGCCCTTGGGCGCTCCCAGCGAAACCAGCTGCGCGCGATCAACCCTCAGCACCTCAGCGCCCATATCCGAAAGCATCATCCCGCAGAACGGAGCCGGTCCGATGCCCGCCAGCTCGAGAATCTTTACGCCCTGTAGCGGTCCCATCGCGCCACTCCTTCGCCTCAAGTCCTGGAAGTTCCGAAGCATAACATCCGCGCTATCCTCCCCCGCCCATGGAAGTCGGAATCGCGGGCCTCACGGGCTCCGGACGAACCACAGTCTTCAGGGCCCTGCTGGCCCACCGCGCACCAAAGGACAGCGGCGCGCGCCACGGCGGCGCTGCCATCGGAACCATCCACGTGCAGGACTCGCGCCTGGAGCGGCTCAGCG
>Ga0255048_10002758_pt1 | contig 11002 bp, 10 predicted proteins | sample JV7_2_2_MG_FD_183619 | JGI IMG/M metagenome (GOLD analysis project Ga0255048, IMG submission 183619) | Seawater microbial communities from Jervis Inlet, British Columbia, Canada - JV7_2_2 | ecosystem: Environmental > Aquatic > Marine > Inlet | place: Canada: British Columbia | collected 2016-10-06
TTGGCAAAGTTTATGTTGATCAAGACAATGCTGTTCATCCTCAAAATATGGCTCGCGTCATGGCACGTTCTTTGGCCAACGAATCAAATGCATCAATTTTTCGAATTGCATTCGGTAACGGTGGAACATTAACCGACGCAGCGTTTACAATCACTTTTAACACCCCAAATGATGGTCAGCCACCTGATGTTCGCACATGGGATTCTCGTTTGTACAATGAAACTTATTCTGAAGTTATTGATGAATCAAGTGGTTTGTTAGGTACAGATCCAGGCTCAGCTGATGATACTGGTACTCGTGCTGGTGGTGGTGCTGTTCCAGGCGGTGATCCAGCTTCTATTGAACATATATCAGGTCCTGGCGTTGCAAGCAACGAACTTGGCGTAACCTCTGAGGTCGTCATTACAGCCGTTATGAACCCCGCTGAACCGCTAAGCCAATTTGGTGATGATACATCAACACTAACTGAAGGTTCATTCGTATTTGATGAGATAGGCCTTTACACAGCAGGAGCACCAGCAGTTGATTCAAACGGAACAGCTGACGTTGATGTTGGTACACAAACTTCCACTGACGACACTACTCTTCTTCCAGGCATCCAATACAGTTTTAAAGTACAGGTTGATGGTGGTGCAGTTGTAGACATTGATTTTGTAACTCCAGTGGCAGGCGGCTCAGGTAGTGCAGGTGAAATTCTTTATGGTGACTTGTGTGAAGCAATTAACACCGGTGATGTTACTTGGAATGCATTATGGGCGTCATCAAGTCCACTTCCAGGTGGTTCGCTAATTGCAATTACAGATAACACTGTAAGTTTCCCAACTATCACAGGAGCATTAACTTTTGGATTTTTGCGTTTCTCAAGTGGAACAACTGGTATATCATCAACAATGGTAATTTCAGCAGGAACGATTGGCAGTGATTTATTCAACGGAACTAACGGACTCAACCAACCAACAGGTGGTACGATTCAAACTCCAGTTGATGGAAAAGACGCTGGTGTTCAAAACGATCCAGTAAACCCACTCACAGAACGTGAGCGTTTACTTTCTCATTTGATATTCACACCACAGTTGAAATCTGCAAACAGAACCCTAACAGTTACATACACTCTAACAATTTCTGTCGCTCGAACTACGTAATGAAACTTAATTACCTTTTTGAAAAAGAAGGCACTCGTGAGAAGTTAGCCAAGAAGTACAACATGACTAAATTTTCTGGATCTTGTGGTCTTGATGAAGAGAAAGGAATTTGGTATGGATGGAGTCACAGAGCGCTTTGTGGTTTTAAAATTGGGGATAAAATATTTGAACCAAAATTTGGTGACGATAAAACTAAATTCTCTCAACACGGTTCAAAGCCGATCAAAACATTAGCTGATGCTAAAAAATCAGCTCAATCATTTTCAGATTACGTTTCTTAGATAAAAAACGGCCCGAAAGGGCCGTTTTTATATTCACGCTTATTTTTGTTTACTTACTTATTTCCAGTAACTGATGGGTTAGCATCAGCGAATCCGTCAGCGCTAGCTTCAACGTGTTGTCCAACAGGATTTGCATTTGTATCCAATGATATTTCACCAGCACGTCTTTCAGTACCAACAACGCCACCACGTGGAGTGTAGATAACACCAAGCGGAGAAATAATTTTTACTAGTTGATGAAAATATTCCAGAGCGTTTACGCCGTTATTAAGAGTTGTTTGACTCATAAGATCCCACAGTTCGTGGCGATCGGCATTACGATTCTGAAGAATTCGGGCCATGCGTTGCTTGTCGATATTATCGATTTTACCAAGCTCGAAATAGTACGTGTTGCCGTGTTGATCAGTTTTCATAACTGCACACTCGTGCATAATTCCGTCTTTCTTGAGCTCTAACCATTTGATGTGTGGCGAAACTCCGTCTCTAATTTGAAAATGTGCCATTGTTGTTTCTCCTAAAATAGCATGAATATGTTGTTAAAAATATTTAGATGGTTCAAATCTTGGGTTACCAATAAAACACAATAGGGTATTGGTGCTGGGGTGATAAATAATACATCTAATATACTGGAGAGATATAAAATGAACATTGGAGATATTGATGTGTGGCGTAAAGGCCATCTAGCAATAGCGGAATGGATTGATGCGTGGAGAATAATTCCACGTGCAGTAATTGCGGGTTACACCTTTTTATTGTGGTACGTTATTCAGTGGTATATGAAATTAGTACCGTATATTATTGAAGGCTGTGACGCAGAATCGTTTGGATCGTCTTGTATCGTACTCGCACCAACAACCCAACATGCTGCATTAGTATCAACAGTTGTTGGTATTGCAGCGGCAGTATTCGGATTGTATGCCGGTTCAGGTAAGAAGTGGAATGGTTTTACTGAATGGAAGAAGCCAAACGGAGAAGAACCAACTCCACGAAGACGTGAAGGTGAAGTTTAAAGATTGTTGTTAAGGAAATCTGTTAATTGAGATTTCGACAAGGCTCCAACTTTTGTGTTTACACGAGTACCGTCTTGAAATAATATCAATGTGGGAATTCCTCGCACCCCAAATTTTGGAGCAGTGAGTTCGTGAGCGTCGATGTCAAGTTTAACAACCTGCAATCGACCATCATATTCTTTAGCTATTTCTCTCAAAATAGGCGCGATCATTTTACATGGCCCACACCATTCAGCCCAAAAGTCCACTAAAACAGCACCGGCTGCTATATCCTTTTCAAAGTTTTCATCTGTTGTATTAATTATGTCGCTCATTATTTTTCCTATTTGTTTAACATTTTAGCAAATGTTTCAACGTTCTGAGACAATTTTTCCATCTTATATCTTCCGAGAAATCTCATAAAATGAAAGTAACTGAAAGTTCCTGGATCTTTCAATCCAGTCAGAACAGTTTTAATTATATTTAATTGAATATTATCAGGCTGCATGGTCAAATCCATTAACAGTTGATTTTCTTTAAATAACTGTTTAACAATATATTCCTTACCTTCTTCCTCTTCACCCAGTGGTGGTGCAATCCACGTTTCGTTCATCATATTGGCACGTTCGAAATCATCATTCCACGCTTTCATAATTCGTGTCTTTTTAACACGAGGATAAGCACTTTGAACGTGATCGCCTCGATCGCCACGAATGCATTTTTCAAACATGAACAGATCAGCATCACCATCCCAGTCATCAAGTGTTCGATCTTTGCCAGAAGCGGGATCGATCAATCGAACATTAGGATAACGTAATAATTGAATCATATCTTGATCGGCAGTGACCAATATGATTTCATTGTCTTCGTCAAGTGTTAATACCTGACAAACACCAGCCATGATATCATCAGCTTCTAATCCGATTTCAGCTAATGTGATAACAGAAGTGTGTTCACGCATGATGTCTTCAAACTCACGCAAATGATCCATAAACGCAGCATACTTAGCTTGTTCTGCTGGTGTCATCTTCTGACGACGGTTGCCTTTATATGGCTTTGGAGTAATAGCTTCTTCACTTGCAGTGTATTCTTTACGCCACGATTTTCTATCACAACACAAAATCAATTTGTGTGGTTTAAATACACGATTGTATTTGTTAAGCGTGGTCAGAGCCGCATGATGCGCGAGCCCTGCGACGGTTTCTTCGTCGGCCGTTTTGTTTGCATAGAATGTTCTATACAAAATATTGGAAATATCGAATGCAATATACTTCATGAATATTCAGATTGTTCCGGAACGTCTTCATCAATTTGATCAGACATATCACGAAGAAGTAACGTAATCCAATGTTGAACAATTTGGTCGTCGTCGGCACCTTTGACACCTTCACTTTTTAAATGTGCAACGAATGCATCGTTCCAATCTAATTCTACCCGAACACCTTGATCTGTATGAACCCAACCCTGAATATCAACCCAAGGATCAGATGAAGCTTTCATTAGCGCTACATATTCATCTTGTGCCTTCTTGGCAGTTTCACGTTGTTCGATTATTTCCTGACGTTGAACTTCCTTTTCGCTTTTCATTTCTTCCATGATTTGCATACGAATAGCTTTGATCATGTCTGGATCTAATGCTGATTTACTCTCTTCTTTATTTTTTTCTTTTGTCATGTTACACCTATTGTATTGGTAATATCGTAACGTCGAATCCGTTTACATTTATACACAATCTTCCTGTGTCGGATACATCGAACGTTGCAGTAGGATTGATTTTAAACAATCCCAGTAATTTTTTCGCTGGATAACGATGTGCAAAAGTAGTATTGTCTTCACCATCTAACGATTCTACATCAAACTCAAAATTGTGTTTGAATACATCATTATTTACGTCTACAATTTCGAAGGAGACCCCATTGTTACTGATAATTGTGACGACATCTGAACCCATTGATGCTATCGCTTGTTGCAATAGCATCACGGTTTCACCGGTTAATTTGATACGGTTTATCAGAGAACTTTGGAAACCTCGTGGTGCCTTGACTTGTACTGGTGTTGAACAACGAAAATCAATTTTGGTTCCTTTTCCTTTCATTATAACACTTCTAACAAAGTCATCGTCATTGAGGTTTACATACATTTCAAAGTTATCTTGCTTTCTTGCAATCTCAAATCTGGACTGGAAGCCTTTCAGATTTTTGATACACATAGCATCAAAAGGCATATCTGGAATGTCTTCTAATTGAGTGATATAAGTAGTTTTGTCTTCGGCCAATCCACCGATAAAATCAGGTTCAAACTTCAAACCATCTATTCCAATGAGCTTGGATGTTTTTACAACAGCACTAATGTGATCGATTAACTCGGGTTCTAATTTCATTATTATCTCTTGTTATTGTGTTACTACAATACAGCATTGCATGATTGATGTCAAGTTTAAAATTCCAATTCAGAATTTAGAAATTCTGTTTGTCTCTTTGCTCTATCTAACTCCTCTTTCTGTTCGGAAGGCAACCACTCTGGTACCAGAACGTCAAGATGTAAAAACAACCAGTCAGCAACTATTCGACGATGGCAATGAACGCTTCCATCTTTTTCAGTTTTCTCGTGACACATCAATACACATTTGTCAGGTAATGAGTTATAAAATTCTTGCGGATCAAGTTTGCCTAATATTTCTTTAGTGTACGCTTTAACCCAATCATCTCTTGTTTCAAATTGATCGGGATTTCGAATCATATCTTCGGTTGGATACAATTCCATTAAAGATGTGTCATACTTGTCACGTTGTGAATCGTGAACAAGCCACCGGCAAATTCGAATTCGTGTAAAACCGCGTTCTTCCCACTCTACACGGCGGTTTAAATATGAAGTCACAACATCTTTCATTAAAATATCAATTCCGAATCGACATACAACGATTGCTTGGTTGGAACATCTTTACCAATCGCAGTAATAATGTTTTTGATTGGATTGTCAACCAGTCGTTGAATTTGCGCCGCAGTGTCGATTTTGTCTGCATATTCATCAAAGAACCATTGTGGAACAATTTCAATATCAACAGGTATTGCAATACTTTTGAAACGCCCGAATTTTTGATTGAAATAGAACACTTTAATTTTATTACCAGATACAATTTTAGGACTGACGTTATCACTATACTTTTCTAAGCAAAGATTATACATCATTGCAGCAGCAACGTGTCCAGGCAAACGGTGTGTAGGATCTTTTATCAATTTGTTAGTGTAATCTTCGATTCCTTTAATACCTTTCGGTAAACCAATTCCCATAATGTTATCAGGTTCAGATAATACTTCTTTATATTCAACAATCTCTTCAGCAATCACGTCCCAATCATCACCTTTCAAATACCGTTCAATAAACGTGTTCAACTCTTTCGATACTTCGTTTGGTAGTGTGGTTTTCTTTGTATCCAATCCCATTACTTTGATCAAGTCTACGAAATATCCATCAAGCCAAATTAAACGTAGAATGTAACGTTTCTTTGAAACGTAAATTCCTCTACCTGTTACTAATTCACATTCTGTAGAAATAATGTTGTGAAACTTGTCACTAATCAGAAATGTGTCTGCTAGAAAATCGTTGAACGAGTTGTTGACCATATCACCAATACCAACAGCCATATCCACAGCATCCTTATCATTTTTCATATAAGTTTGGAAGTATGTAGAGTCGGTGTTGTGAACAAGTATATCATTTGCATAAAATGTGTGAGTATCATCGATTTCAATATCATATACGTAATCAACATATTCAATTTTTTCGATCTTTGAAGGTGTAATTAAACAAAAAGATTTTTGATTTAATCTATGTTGCGTATTGGTACTATACGTTGTTGATATGTTTTTATTTTTTCTGTTTTGAATAAATCCAATTTGTTCTCCAAATTCCTGGCTACAATATACAGTTAATTTTGTAGTATATGTTCCAGAATATTGTCCATTAAAAGAATTTTCTGTTGTTTCTGTCCAATAATTTGATGGGATGTGAACAATCTTTAATAATCTATTCACTTGTTTGATAAATTTTAAGTTCGTAGAACACAATCCCACGGTTTTGTTTTTGTTTGCAAATCCGTCTGCGCTAAAGTATCCCTTAATAAAATTTCTAATATCATGTGAAGTATTATCAAAAATCCATTCAGGAATTTCCTTTATTCCTCTTGGATATAGTTGTTCTCTAAGAAATGTCCACCCCTTTACGCCACATAACCTAATATCATGTCCGTTTTTCATATGAATAACAGAAGTAAACCACCCTTGTGATATTAGTGGTTCAATAACCTTCTTTATGATTTCGTGTTTATCCTGTGCACCGATTGAAAGACCAACACCACTTTGCTTTTTCTTTTCAACGTGTCCATCACCTATTATCAATCCCATTAGTTGAAACATTTCAGGTGATAGTTGCCAGTTTGAAACGTATTCTTTGTGTGGTATATAACTGTTTAGCAACAAACTGTTAATGTTGTTTTTCCCAACATCAGATGGTTTAACTCCAATCAATCCAGGATTTTTGTGATTGGAATTAGCATATCCAATTAACGCGTGATCTTCAGTAACATCCAAATATCGAGTATTTCCGAACCAAACTCGAAACATTTGTTTGTTGACCTTGTGTCTCATAACATATTTAATGTTTCGAAATTCGTTTTGATGTGATCGCTCAACATAGGTCAGGGCTTGGTCATCACATAAAGAATATTCTTTCGTTCCTTTTGTATATGAAATTTCCTTAAATAGATCTTTAATTTCAATTTCACCATGAGGAGTTTCAATCAGTGAAGTCCCTGATACGGAATCACCATATACTACAGCTTCACCTGCCACATCATATTCACCTTTTAATATTCGATTAACCTCAGCACATTGGTGTCGAAGAATAGCGCGGCCTGTGGCCGTTGTACTCTCACCCAGTCTCAAATCATAGAAACGAAAATATTTGTTTGTCAATGCTCCATAGAATGAATTCAACTTAATCTTGTACACATATTGCAGACGATCGTAATATGCAGCAGATTCTTCGTTTCCAGCAGCTTTGGCCTCAGCTTTCTTCTTTTGGAAATCAACACGCATGTCAAACCAGTGACCTAATATCTTGGGAATTATCCCTTCCACTGTTTGATCGAATGCAGTTCCAAAACCACTAACAGCCCACCCCTTTTCCTTAAACACTTCTCGCCACTCAATCGCACTATGTTCTTCAGTTGTACCATCTTCGTAACGGAATGATAATATCTTATCACTCTTATCTGCAATCTCCTTGGCTGCATGAGTTTCAGCAACAAATTGACCACGAAGTGTTTCTGGACTAATATTGATCATACGAATAGCGTTTGGATATAGTGATTTGATATCAATCATTCCAACATGATTATGTTCACCGACTTGTGGATTTAAAACCAAAGCACCCTGAATTTGACTATCCTCCAAAGGAACGTCCATGTCGTTTACCATTATTGGCGGATCGAGTTTATGATGACAGTGATTAATTGTAGCCAATTCAGCAAGTTTTAGTGTACCACCAACATGCTTAAACAATCCAGTTGATAAGTGTACAACATCATTCGCCACACCAACATATCCAAGTCTATCTTCAAATCCTTTTAGGATTTCTGTATCACGAATGTTGTATCGAACAAAATAAGTAAAGTCGTTTCTATATAACAACGCCAACGATCCTTCATAATTTAATTTTGGCAATTCGGGAACGATCTCATCTGCTATACTTTCCAACTTATAAGATGGTCGTTCAGCAACTTCATATTTTCTAAACAAGTCAAGATAATCGAGACTTACTCTCCCATTTAAATCTAACATCCAAGCTGGTTGTCCATATCTATAAATCTCTCTCCACGACGGTTCTTTGGAGTTGGGAAAAGATAACATGTTGAAATAACGTGTACCTAACTTTTTAAGACGTGTTCCAATATACGGAACGTCAAAATAGTCACTGTTCCAACCACTAATAACATCACTGTTTTCAATTTCACCAAGAAAGCGAATCAACAACTCTCGTTCATCTTTGCAAAAGTGGATATCAATTTCAACACCTTCAATAATTTGTTCTCTCTCATTCAACTCATCAATGAATTCTTGGGTAGCAGGTCCGTAGTCAGGTACTTCACAGTTTGCATCTTGTGGAGGTACAGCCAATACAACAAAACGACCTTCGTGTTGATGATATAATGCAACTGAGTTGACTGGCGCATAGGGATTTGCAATTGTGGAGAATCCTAATTCTGGAACGTAATCAACCTCAATATCAAAGAAAGTTACATTTAAATCTGGAGCTTTAGCTTCGTAATAACGTTGGGATAACACTCTGAGTTCACTAGCAATATCTGATTCATACATCCTAGTCTGTTCGTCTGCGTTCATTTTCTTTGCATGATAAAACCGTCGCGCAGTATCAAACTCACGGATTGCAAGTTTTTGACCATGCATACCAGTAAATTCACCGTCAGGGTCCTCCACATAGAAGTGATATGGTGCTGGATATATTCGAGCGATGCGCCCATCAACGGATGAATCGTGGCGTTCCCACACCACAACATTGTCACCCTGTCTTATTGCAGAAATGTAACTCATTTATTGTCCTCAATTAATTATTATCTAATAGATAGAATTTTTTATCAACTATGTTATGTATGGCATTAAGTTGGTCGAGGGCCAAACACTCAGTCCATCCATAAAATTTCTGTTTGGGTGTCTTTCGTGTTAATGATGTTAACACAAGCCTCTCTAGTTTGAACGCATCATATAACGGTAATTTAACCTCATGTAAAACTTCGATTTCTAAACCACTATATCCACCCTTAAATCTTGCATATGTTGATACTTTTGTAATTCCAACCTTCAGTATTGCTTCCAGAGGGCTGGTAATTTTAACGATATAGAATATGCTTGGTATCTCTTTCAGTTCCGGTTTGCGGTCAAACATAGTGTGTGAATATCGACCAGTGTTGTTACAAGGTTTGCACCCTTGCCCGCGAAGATGAGCGTTGGGTCTTTGACTAAACATGCCATGATGTTGACAAATGATGTTAACTTTGGTTTTATCAGTTCGATAGACAGTTGCAGAGTAGTCATATGTATCACCATGAACCTCACGCGCACGTTTTATAAATTCACTTCGATCAATTTTGTGAGATTTGTCACACTGTATACATCCGCATCCGTTTAAATGATCCTTTGCTACTTGATCAAACTCACCGTGTTCTGGACATTCAATTAAAACTCTATCATATGTTCCGGTATATACGGTATTGGAGTAGTCATACTTCCCGTCATGTTTCACAGTCGCTTGTTGAATAAACGATTGTAGAGTTCGAACATTTCCACAACCAGGGCAACCATAACCACGTAAGTGAATAGTTGGCATTTGAGTGAAAGTTCCGTGTTCTGGACATTCAATATTCATTGGATCTTTCGCACTAACATATTGTGATAACTTATAGATATATTTGTTATCATGTATTGGGTTTGCTTTACTCATAAAATTTTCGAAACGTTTATAAATAGAAGTAGACATTATTCATGGGCCCTCTTGGCTCATTTTATTTATTAGGAAATTAAGCCATGATCTCAATCCCACCAAAGGGTGATCCAGACAAAAGAGTAGGCAGCTATTTCGCACCGCTTGAAGTTAAAGCGCAAGTAGCGCCAGATTTAACAGTTCAGATCCGCGCAGGATCTTTCTGGACAGCACTCGGTGCACACGTAGAATATCCAGGTGGCAATTCTGTAGCACTCGCTCCACCATCAGCCGATGCTAAGTGGGTTGTTATTACAATCAACGAAAATGGTTTAATCGACACATTAGACGGAGCAGCAGGTTCAAGTCCTGATCTCCCACCAATTCCAGAAGATGTTATTCCTCTTGCTGGTATTTTCCTTGGGGATACAGCGACTTCAATTACAAGCGACATGGTTTTCGATATTCGTCCTCTATGGTCAATTCGTCCAGAAAACGTTCCTAATCTCCAAGGCGAACTTAACGATCGTCCAACCACAACCGATGTAAACGGATTGTTAGCACTCAAAGCTGATATTGGTGGCACACCAGAAGAAGTATTCACTCTTAATCAAGATCAAGTTGGTATTCCAGGAGCTGATGTTGATTTGGAAGTGGAACGTGGCGCAAATCCAAATGTTCAAATTCGATGGAATGAAAGTTCTGAAAAATGGGAATTCACAAACGACGGTGTAACATTTGCAGACATTGGTGCAGCAGCAGGATCTTTCTACACTCAAGCAGCGCTTGATGGTGGTGTTCTTGATCCACGTTATTACACAAAGGTTCAGCTTGATGCTGGATCACTCGACACGCTTTATTACACTCAAGCAGCAGCAGACGCTCTGTTTGAGCTTCTAGGCCACGTTCACGTAGCAGCAGACATCACAGACTTTGATGCAGCTGTAGCGGCAACAGCAGGTTTAGTATTTGCTCCAACCATCCACGCTCACGTAGCAGCTGATGTAACAGATTTTACAGCAGAATCAATATTAGCAGTCTCAGGGACATATGCACTAATTGCTCACGCTCACGTAGCAGCAGACGTTTCCGA
>Ga0255048_10002759_pt1 | contig 10998 bp, 10 predicted proteins | sample JV7_2_2_MG_FD_183619 | JGI IMG/M metagenome (GOLD analysis project Ga0255048, IMG submission 183619) | Seawater microbial communities from Jervis Inlet, British Columbia, Canada - JV7_2_2 | ecosystem: Environmental > Aquatic > Marine > Inlet | place: Canada: British Columbia | collected 2016-10-06
TTCCACCGCAACGTTCAAGCGTCGGGGGTGATTCCCCAGATCTCGGTGATCCTCGGCCCGTGTGCCGGCGGTGCCGTCTACAGCCCCGCCATCACCGACTTCATCTTCATGGTGCGCGGTAAGTCGCACATGTTCATCACTGGCCCCGACGTGGTTAAGACGGTCACCGGCGAATCGGTCACGCTCGAAGAACTCGGCGGTGCGGTGTCGCATAGCACCAAGTCCGGGGTGGCCACCTTTGTCGCCGACACCGAAGAGGAGGTCCTCGACGAGGTCAAGCACCTCCTCGGCTTCCTGCCCGCCAACAATCTCGCATCCTCGCCGATGATCGAGAGCAGCGACGATCCCGACCGATTCTGCCCCGAGCTCGAAGATCTGTTGCCGGAGAGCGCCAACGTCCCCTACGACATCAAGGCCGTCATCAATGCGGTGCTCGACAACGGCGAGTTCATGGAATACCACGCAGCATGGGCGCGAAGCATCGTCTGCGGGTTCGGCCGTGTTGATGGCCGGGCAGTGGGTGTGGTGGCCAATCAGCCGATGATGCTGGCCGGCGTTCTCGACATCGAGTCGGCCGAGAAGGCCGCCCGTTTCGTTCGCACCTGCGACGCGTTCAACATCCCGCTCCTCACCTTTGTCGACGTACCCGGCTTCCTGCCCGGTGTCGATCAGGAGTACGGCGGCATCATCCGCCACGGTGCAAAGCTCCTCTATGCCTACTGCGAGGCCACCGTGCCCCGGATCCAGGTGATCACCCGCAAGGCCTACGGCGGCGCCTACGTGGTGATGGACTCGAAATCGGTCGGCTGTGATCTGTCGTTTGCGTGGCCCACCGCGGAGCTGGCCGTGATGGGCCCCCAGGGCGCGGTGGAGATCATCCACCGGCGCGAACTGGCCGATGCTGCCGACCCGAACCGGCGCCGCGGCGAACTCGTCGAGGACTACACCCAGCGACTCGCCAATCCCTACATCGCGGCCGAGCGGGGGTATGTCGACGACGTCATCGCTCCGGCCGACACCCGCCGCAAGATCGTGGCCGGCCTCGCCTTGCTCGAGTCGAAACGTGAAGAAGTGCCCCAACGCAAGCACGGAAACGTGCCCCTCTGATGTCGGTCGAGGTCACCCCGACACCAACCGAAGAGGAACTCGCCGCGATTCTCGCCGCGTACGAGATCCTCTGGCCCCGGCCCGACACTGCTGTCGCGCCCGACCCGGCTCCGCGTTGGCGCTATGCCGGTCGCTCATGGATCAGCCGTCCTCGCTACGGCGGCTGGGTCTGAACAAGAGGGGTCCTACCGGATCTGGCTCCTCAGGGCGGTCAACCACGTCCCTGCGTTGGCCACGCCGTCACGATTGTCGACCTGTTCCTCGATCGTGCCGTAAGCCGACGGATAGGAACCGAGGAATTTCACTTCACCCTGCTTCATGTGAATGTTGCGGAGGGCGTCGCCCACCACCTCGTCGGCGATGTGCCCCTCACAGTCGATGAGAAAACAATAATCGCCGAGCCCTCGACGAGTCGGTCGACTCTCGAGTCGGGTGAGGTTGATGGCTCGGGCTGCGAACTCGTGGAGTATTCCCACCAGGGAGCCAGGCGCATCCTCGCGCTGGTAGATGAGGATCGAGGTCTTGTCGTGGCCCGACGGCGACGCGATGCCGTCGCGGCCGACCAGCACGAAGCGGGTCTGGTTTTCGGGGTGGTCCTCGATGTCCTCGGCGAGGATCGAGAGGTCGTAGACCTCCGCGGACCGCCGCGGTGCGATGGCGGCGGTGTCGTGGCGGCCGCTCTCGGCCAACTCGCGGGCGGCGTCGGCGGTTGAGTTGGTGGCTTCGATCGCGGCATGAAGCAGGTTGTCGGCCAGGAAGCGTCGGCACTGGGCGTATCCCATTGGATGCGACCGCACATGCTTGATGTCGGCTAGGCCGACACCGGGCTGTACGAGGAGGTTGAGATTCACGTTGATCACCACCTCGCGTTGGATCAACAACTCTTCAGAGTCGAAGGCGAGCGTGTCGAGGGTTGCGTTGACCGAACCCTCGATCATGTTCTCGATCGCCGCGAATCCGTAGGTGACGTCGCCCCTTTCGGCAGCTCGCAAAACTTCGATGATGCTGCCGAAGGGCACCAACTCGAGCTGAGCCAGGTCGGGTTGGCCGGTGACCGCCTGCTCGGTGAAGGTGCCGGCCGGGCCGAGGAATCCGACCGTCTGGGTTGTCGCGGATTTGTTCACAGGAGGCGAGGATAGAGCCCGCGTGGGCCTCGACCCCCTAGATTCGCTCCATGGGCAGGCATCAGATCATCCGGGCCTACCACACGCTGGCGGGTCTCTACACCCTTGCCGCGTCCCTGATCTGGGGCGTCAACACCCTGTTTCTTCTCGACGCGGGACTCTCGATCGGCGAGGTATTTGTAGCCAATGCGGTCTTCTCGGCCGGGATGGTGCTGTTCGAGATCCCCACGGGCGTAGTGGCCGACACTCTTGGTCGGCGGGCCTCGTACCTGCTGTCGATCGTAGTTCTGGCCGTCACCACGGCCCTCTATCTCGTCGCCGCGTCTGCGGGTTCGGGAGTCTGGGTGTTCGCTGTCGTCTCGCTCTTCATGGGACTCGGGTTCACGTTCTACTCGGGAGCGTTGGAGGCATGGCTGGTCGACGCCCTGAATTCGGTCGACACCGATGGCGATCTCGACCACGTCTTCGCCCGCTCCCAGCAGGTCACCGGCGGGGCGATGCTCGTAGGCACCACGTCGGGTGGATTTCTCGGCCAACTCGACCTGGCGGTGCCATTCGTGGTTCGCGCCGTCCTGTTGGTGGTGCTCTTCTGCATCGCCTGGGTCACCATGCACGACATCGGCTTCACGCCGAGGCCCCTCCAACTGTCGAACATCGGGGTCGAGTTGAGCGAGCAGACTCGGGTCGGGATCACCTACGGCTGGAAACATGGCGGGCTTCGGCTGCTCATGCTCTCGGGCCTCGTCCGTGGTGCGTTTCTCACCTGGGCGTTCTACGCCGCTCAGCCCTATTTCCTGGAGTTGCTCGACGACGACAAGATCTGGGTGGTGGGTGTGATCACGGCCCTGATGTCACTTTCGATGATTGCCGGCAACCAGATCGTTGAGCTGCTCACCCGTCGTTGTCGACGCCGCAGTTCCATCATTCTCGGCGCCGCCATCAGCACTTCGCTGGGCTTGGTCACCATGGGCCTCACCGAGTCGTTCTGGGTGGCCGTGGTGGCGTTCCTGGTTGTCACCGGCTCGATCGGCGTGGCCACGCCGGTACGCCAGGCCTATGTCCACCATGTGGCGCCGAGTGAACACCGGGCGACTGTCATCAGTTTCGATGCGATGGTTGGTTCGATCGGCGGCGTCGGAGGCCAACTCGGACTTGGTCGACTCGCCGATGTAAGGAGCTTCGCGGCCGGCTATCTCGCCGGCGGCGTACTCACAGTGGCAGCCTGGCCGCTGCTCCTGGCGATGCGCCGACGCGGGGGCCCGGAGGACATCATCGCGGGAAGTCGTGAGCGGGAGGGCACGTGCGCTGCGCAGGGTCTTCCCCGAGACACTCAGGTGGAGTCGCATCCCCGCGATGTCGTCAAGGCGACTGGGTGAGCACCGCTCTGACGGCCCGGCCCCGGTCCACCCTCTAGGGTGACGCCATGTCGGATCGTTTCTATTTTCGTCAGCTGCTCTCGGGCCGTGATTTCGCCACCGACGACCTGATGGCTGAGCGGATGGTCAATTTCGTCTACGCGATCGGTGATCGCGAGACCGGTGAAGCCCTGCTCGTCGACCCTGCCTACGACGTCGGTGGAATTCTCGGTGTGCTCGAAGCCGATGGGATGCGTTGTACCGGTGTGCTGGCCACCCACTACCACCCCGACCATGTGGGTGGGGCCATGATGGGGTTCGAACTCGAGGGGGTGGCTGAGTTGCTCGAACGGATCGATGTGCCCATCCACGTTCAGGCCGACGAGTCCGAGCTCGTGTGCGAGGTCACCGGCGTCACTGACGCTTCCCTGGTAGCGCATGGGAGTAGTGATGTCGTGTCGGTGGGTGCGGTCGACATCGAGCTGATCCACACCCCGGGCCACACCCCGGGTAGCCAGTGTTTCCTCGTCGACTCAAGGCTCGTAGCCGGCGACACGCTGTTCCTCGACGGGTGTGGTCGCATGGATCTCCCCGGGTCTGATCCGGAGCAGATGTACGAGAGCCTCACCACGCGGCTGGCGCGGGTGCCCGATGAAGCCGTTCTCTATCCAGGGCATCGATATTCGCTGGACTCGTCGGCCACCATGAAAATCACGCGTGAACGCAACGTCGTGTATCGACCGACGTCGAAGGAGCAGTGGCTGATGGCGTTCGCCAACTGACCGGTGAGCCAGCTTCAGTCGCTGTAGAGACCCTCGACGTCTGAGTCGCCCACCTTGGGAAGCGTCGGCATCTTGGGGGCCGCGCTGGCCCCGATGTCGTTGGCGGTGGCGCTGAGGTCGGTCACTCCGTCGGGATCGATCACAAAGTCGTCCACCCGTGCACCGCGCTTCTCTGCGCGATCCACCTTGGCTCTCTGCAAATGTTGGGACAGGGTCATCCTCAAGCTCCTCGGTCAGGAAATGAGACGCAAGGCCCAGGGTAGAGAGTGGGTTTGTCCAGCGCATGAGGCGATCGGATCATTGGTGCGTGCCTGGGGTGAGCAGGGCGGTGATGGCATCGAGTCCCCATACGGGGGCGATCCCGGGCGACAACAGGAGGCGCTCGGCGATCTCGGCGGCCGAAAGGGAATGGACCTCGGCCAGGCCCCTCACAATTGTGCCGAGATAGGCGGGCGAGGGAGCGGCGGGTTGGAGGTTCTCGGGTGGTGTGGGAGCGGTGAAGGTGACTACCGGAACGCCGTTCACCGGATTGAGGGCGAGCAGATTGTCGTAGCCGCCCTCCCCGACGAGATGATGAACTCCGGGCTCGAGGTCAGCTATCGGCAGGGGAAGAGATGGCCGGCGACTCTCCTGGGCCACCAGATCGTCGAACTGCGACCACGTGATCAAGTAGCGGCGTCCGAGGCTCGGAGGGCTCGTCTTCTCGTGCCCGAGGCGGGCGAACCCTCCTCCCCACTTTCGAGACTCGCCCGCGAATCGCACCCGGTAGGGAAGTTCGCATGCCGCCGACTCGGAAGGGGGCGTGGTGTCGGTCGCTCCTGTCTCCACGACAGTGCTGGCGGGAGCGCGGGATCCGGTGAGGTAGGCGAGTAGACGGGTTCTCGAGCAGTTTGACCCGTAGGCCGCATACCAGACCGGTCGGGAGTTGCGATCCATCACGAGTGGCAGCGTAGTCACCGCGGCCCAGATGCTTTCTGTGTTCGCCGGCACTCAAAACGACAGAGCCGGGGCCGATTGTCACAGTGGCACCGTGATGGCCGCGGTGTGGGAGGTCATGTCATGAACGAGTCGTTCGACGAGCACCCCCGGTCGAGCCAGGCCGTGCGGTCGATGCGGGAACGAGAACTTGAAGTCGAGGTCGCTCATCTCCAGGCCGAACTCGAGGCCGCGAAGGGCGGGGACGACGTCGTGGCAACATCTCGATTCCTGGCCATGGCTGCGGACACCGTGGATCTCGCGATGGAGGATGCTCGCCGCGCGGCCGATGATCTAGCAGCCGAAGCAAGCGCCGACGCCGAAGCACGCCGCGATGAGGCGGTGAGAATCAAGACCGAAGCCGAGGTGGAGGCCAAGAATCTCGTCTCTGTGGAAAGAATGAAGGTCGCCGACGAGATCGAAGCCCTTTCCGAAGTTCGTGGCGCTCTGGAGGACGAACGTGGGGCGCTTGAGTCCTACCACGATGAACTGCGTCGGCGGGTGCAGGAGTTGGCCGAGTCGATGGTGTCGTTCATGACCACCGAACCACCCATTTCCGAGACGGTGATGATCGACGATTTCAGGCCCGCTCCCCTGGAGGCCCCCGTCGCCGTCCCCCTTCCGAATACCGTCGCCGACAGCATGACGGTGTGGGTCGCAGAGCCCAGACCTGGTGGCGACGAACCAGCTCGGGAGACGGATCCAGTAGCGGTGGATCCCGTTGATTTCGAGCGGGTCGTCGAGTTCGACACCGAGCCGGAACCAGTGCACCCGAAAGCAGAGTTCGGCGGCGTACCTGTGGTGGAAGAGGTCCCGGTCGTCGACAGGTCGTCCGGTCTTTTCGGTGCCGCCACCGACGATGAGATCGAGCCCCGCAAGAAGGGCGAATCGCTTTTCGGGAGCCATGGGGCTCGCTTGATCGAGCAAGCCTCACCGGCCCAACTGGCCGCCGCTCTCGAGGACGACGAGAAGGAGGATGAACGTTTCCAATCGTTCATCACCGGCGACGTCGAGACCGACCGGAGCCGCGAGTGGTTGCTCCGTCCTGAGCGGTCCTAGCCAAGAGGATTTCTGTATGTGGTCGCCGAAAAAGCAGGGGACGGCGACGGGTTCGGCCTCCACGATTGATGTCCCGATCGACCAATGGACCCAGGGCATCGAAGCTGCTCGCGACCGCACCCTCGGCCTGATCCGTCTCGGCCACATGGTGATGGGGCCGGCGGTGGTGATCGGCCTATTCGCTTTCGTACCCGGATCCGACCTCACCCTCGCCGCTCTCGCCTACCTGATCGGCCTCGTGGTGGTGCTCGGTCTGGTGCCCCACCGAATCCAGGCTGCGGCACTGTCGATGTTCGACGTGCTTCTCATTGGTTATGCAGGCGCCTCGGATCCCCGCGTCTGGATGGCTCTGCTCGTTCCGGTCACCGCAGCGATGAGCATCGGCTGGCTCGTAGGCCGTCGAACGACCTGGGTTCTGTACGTGACCGGTCTGTCGTCGATGGCAATCGCCGGGTACTACTCCGAGCCCTCGGGTTGGTGGGTGGCCTTCGTGGTGTTCGCGGGCACCAGCGCTGTGCTCAACTTCAATAATCTGGAGATAATGGGACTGGGGCGAGATGGCGCCCTCAAAGTAACCGACCTTGTCGACTCGCTCCCCGTGATCGTGTGGGAGTCCGACACCGCAACCGGTTCCCTCACGCGGGCGGTGGGCTGGATCGACGACTTGCTCGGTTACTCCGCCGAGGAGTGGCGGACGTTGCCGGTGGCCCGGCGCGTTCATCGGGCGGATCTGCACGAGTATCTCGAGAGCAACGACCGAGCGGCCGAAGCTGACGAGCCGGTGACGCACGAATTCCGATTGAACTGTGCCGATGGGTCGACCACTCGGGTGAGGGAGGTCGTTCGGCGTATTGTGGCGAACGACCGCGTGTATCTGCGAGGGGTTGTCCTCGACATCGCCGACGAGGCGGCCGCTCGTAAGGCCGTGGATCGGCTCGCGGCCGTCGTGGCTCATCAGCTGGAGCCGCTCCTGTTGATCGCGCCGAGAGAGAAGGTCGACCAGGAGCCGGTGGTGCTACAACTGAATCCGGCCTTTGCCACGATGGCCGCGGTCGACTCAGATGTCGCCATCGGACGGGAACTGTCCGTGCTGGCGCCATGGCTGCCCAGAACCGTTCGAGCCGATCTCGACGACTTCCTCACCAGCGGCCGAGTTGTTGACCGGGATGACCTGGAGATTCGTACACCGCGCGGGTCACGGACCTACGACTACGGGATCGTCGGACTTCCCGACGGGTCGGTGGCCGTGCAGTTCGCCGATGTCACCGATCGCAGGCAGGCGACTGAACTCATCCGCCACCAGGCATTCCACGATCCACTCACCGGTCTTCCCAACCGAACTCTCCTCTTCGACCGGCTCGCCCATGCTCTTGGTTCGATGCAGCGGGATGGCTCGACTATCGGGTTGTTGATGCTCGACCTCAACCAGTTCAAGGAGATCAACGACACCTTGGGCCACGCTTACGGCGATCAGTTCCTCGCTGTTATCGGGGAGCGGCTCCGCGTCATGACTCGGGAGATCGATACCGTCGCCCGGCTCGGCGGCGACGAGTTCGCGATGGTGGTCTCGGGAGCGAGTGAGTCCCAGCTGCAAGAGGTTGCCGATCGGGTGTCCGAAGCGGTGACGAAACCTGTCGAATTGGGAGGGATCGAACTGGAGGTGACCGCAAGCATCGGGGGTGCCGTCGCCCCCCAGCACGGCGACGACGCCCACACCCTGCTCCACAGAGCCGACGTCGCGATGTACGACGCCAAGGGGTCGGGGACGCCGTTTCGGCTCTACACCCATGACGACGACCGCCACTCGCTCGACCGGCTTACTCTCATCGGGGAACTGAAGAACCTGCTCGACGATCAGCTCCGCGTCTGGTTCCAACCGAAGGTCGATCTGCGAACCGGAGAAGCTTCGGAGTTGGAGGCCCTCGCCCGATGGGAACATCCGCGGCTCGGGCTGCTGGGTCCGGCGAAATTCATCGAGCTCTGCGAAGTTTCGGGCGTGATCGCCGATCTCACCTTCCGCGTGCTCGATCTGGCATTGGAGGCGATGGCGTCATGGCCCGGCCCGCGGGTGGCGGTCAACGTGCCGGTTCGTAATCTCTACGATCGCACCTTGCCGGCCCAGGTGATGGAGAAGCTCGAGTTCCACGGTGTGCCTGCCGACAGACTGATCCTCGAGATTACCGAGCGGGAAATCATGGAGGATCACCGGGCCATCTTCGAGGTGCTCGAGGAGCTTCACGAGATGGGTGTCCGGATCTCGATCGACGATTTCGGCACGGGCTTCTCGTCGTTGAGCCATCTCCGTCGGCTGCCGATTTCGGAGATCAAGATCGACCAATCGTTCATCAGTGGAATGCTCGATCGTGAGAACGACTACATCATCGCCCGTTCGATCATCGACCTCGCGCACAACCTGGGTCATCGGGTGGTGGCGGAGGGGGTGGAGGACACCGCCACCCTCGAACTGCTCCGGGGGCTCGGCTGTGACGTCGCCCAGGGATTCCTGTTCTCGCGTCCCGGCCCCGTGGACCGTATTCGGCGCCGAATGGATGCCGGGCCTGCTCTCGACGACGATGGAGTGCTGGCCTGGACCAGTTCAGCGCCGTAGGGGAGCCACCGGATCGGCAACGGGTCGAAATGTGCCGCCAGCGATGGTGATCGGCGTGAGAAGGTCGATCACCTCGCCCGTGCTTAACAAGGCTGTGAGGGTGCCTGTGCCATCGCGGCCGACCTCATCGACTCGGATCCACGCCCCATCGCGGTGGATCCAGTTGCCGGGTTGCACGAGCTCAGGAGGCAGGACAGCTCCGGGTCGGATTTCGACACCTGCTGTTGCGGTGTGGAGGCGTACGAGGCGTACCGCGGGTAGCAACAGGGATAGTCCGACGGCGATGAAACCGAAGCCGACGGTGGCCTCCACTGCCGATCGGCTTCGGGTGGCGGAGAGCATGAGGGTAACGCCAACACCGACCGTGGTGGCGGCCAGGATCATCACCAGCACGGTGGCGGATTTGTCGCGAGCGTCGACGATGGCGCGCTGATCGAGGTCGATCAGGCGCCCAGTGCTGGCGTATTCCAACAGTTGTTCAGTGGCGTCCTCGGGACGTTCTTCGATCCAGGCCATTTCACCCTCGTGCTACATCTCGGCCCGCTTCGTCACCGTGGTGACAGAGCGTAGTCGAAAACGTTACACAGCGTGGTTTCCGCGTCCCAGGGTCCATGGACCCTACTCGACCGGGTCATTGTTAACTGGCCGCGTCATCGCTCATCTCGGCCGGACGGAACGGCCCACCCGCAACAATGACCGGGTGCGAGAGTTCGATCACATCGCCAGTGCTGAGCAGGGCGGTGATTGCGCCCCGCCGGCCACGGCCGGCTTCGTCGACACGGACCCAGGCGCCGTCGCGTTCGATCCAATTGCCGGGTTGCACGCTGCGCGGCGGCAGAACGGCGGCAGCCCGGATGTCGACGACGAGGTTGGAGTCGGCGGTCTGGCGCAGGGCGCCGAGGGCGGGAATGAGCAGTGCGAGGCTTGCCGCAGTGGCACCACCGCCCATGGCAGCCAGTGGGAATGATCCAGTATTGAGCCCAGCGGCCAGGATGGCCGCTCCGAGTCCGATCAACACACTGGCGACTACCACAATGGGCAGGGGAGACATAGCGGCGTATTCGGACCGGTTGGATCGTCGAGTGACTAGGCGGCCACGCTCGGCAAATTCGAGCAGTTGGCTGGTGGCGTCGAATTGGCTGTGGTCAACGAGTGCCATGGGGACCTCGTTTGAACTCAGCGATGCAGACTCGCGGACACTGGGTGCCCAACCGCGGCGATGCCCCAGGGAGGTGGGGTCCCTGGGGCATCGCGCGGTTGAGGCGTTCTGGCATCGTTACGCCGCGACGTAGATGCGGACCTGGGGACAGGCGTCGACACGAACTCCGACACCACTGCACTCGCTGTGATCTATCCAGACACGCATGAGAGTGAACTCCCTTGTTCCAGTCCTGTCTGTGCCTACGACACGTTTCCAAAGCACTAAGAGGTTTGGCCTATACCGAAAATTTCTTGGTCAGGCGGGCACGGTGATGGTGGAGAGATCGCCCGCAGGAGTAAGAGTGGTTCGGGCTGTGAGGCCCTCCATGACCGCCACCAGTTCGACGGACGGGCCGAGCACGGTCACCTCTGCACTTACCCAATCGACGTCGAAGCCGAGTGCCGCTCCGGGGTAGGTGATGGTGAGCACATCCTCGAAAAACGTGACCTCGGTGACCGCCAGGAGGGACGCGAGCGGATCCTGCCCTTCAGGTGCGTCGGCGGCGGGCGCCCACTCGCCGCTTCCCGCGCGGGTCCAGAATTCGGTACCCACGTTGACCACGTCGATGGTGTTCGAGGTCACCGTGGCAGTGCTTGTGGTATTGCCGTCGATGTTGCGCCCGACGATCTGGCTGACCACGGTGCCGTTCACGTCGAGCGTGGTGGTGAACTGGTAGCGGTCGTTGAGAGCACGAAGGGCCTGATCGAACTGATCGGCGATCAGCACCGCGGTCTGGGCGGGGTCGACAGAGTCTATGAGAGCGCCTCGGCTCTCCACCTCGTCGTCG
>Ga0255048_10002761_pt1 | contig 10994 bp, 12 predicted proteins | sample JV7_2_2_MG_FD_183619 | JGI IMG/M metagenome (GOLD analysis project Ga0255048, IMG submission 183619) | Seawater microbial communities from Jervis Inlet, British Columbia, Canada - JV7_2_2 | ecosystem: Environmental > Aquatic > Marine > Inlet | place: Canada: British Columbia | collected 2016-10-06
ACCGAGTGATACAAAGCCTCCTTCATTTCTATAATCTTTTTCCATACCACCCAGATCCATGATGCCACCTTCATTTTTTTTAATTCTTCCACCATAAGCTGCCATCTGAATGTCTTCTTCTTGCATCATTTCTTCTTGAGGTTGCATTTCCATTGCCGCTTGATAAACAATCATTAATTTTTCTTCATCTAATTCTTCTAATGGCAATTGGAAAATTTCCATTGCTAGAGCTTCAAGTTGTTCACGACTCGGTTCACCTTGAACCTCTTCAATATTTTCTTCCATCATTCCTGTTGGAGTTTCAGCCATCATTGATTCATCGGTTACAAGTTCTCCGTTAGCATATCCTTGTGGTGCTGGTACTCTTCCGCCTTGAGCATATATTTTATCATAATCAGGATCTGGTGCATTATCATCTAACCATTCATTGAAAGTTTTATCTAAAGGAATTAGTCCATCTTCTTTGTCTTGTAAAAAATCTTTGTAATCACTACTACCATTTTTAAACCCAATTCTTCCGCCTTTGTTCATCATCTGTGGTTGTCCCTGAGCCATGGGTCCTTGACCTTGAGCTTGTTGTAATACTTGCATTTTAAATTGTTGATAAGACATCGTACCACCTTGGTTACGATACTTTTGATATTCCATTTTTAACATTTGTTCGGCTTGAGCGTTTCCAGCTCCACCGCCATTAGCTAAGCCAATGAGTCCTCCATCTTTAGCTCCAGTAAAAAATCCTGATTGAACATAATCAGATTGAGGTAAAAAAGCTAAGCTTGGATGTCGATCTCTTGCCATTTGATGAATCTTAGCAATACTATCAGGAGTCACGGAAAAGTCGTCAAAGATTTCTTCATCTTCTTCACCGCCTCCTAAAAAAGGTAAAGCTGTAGCTAATGCACCGCCACCTAATAAGGCTGCTTTGCCATAACCAAAATTTGAAAGTCCACCTTTTAATCTAGAGAATAAACTATCGGCTGGTCTTTTTTTAAAGAAAGGTTGGGCGTTATCTACAGCACTTAATATTCCTCTATTACGTCCGAACCTACCTAATGCACCAATACCTCTAGAAAACAAGCTACCCCTTGACGCTCCAGTTCCAAAAGGAATCATACCCAGGCCACCTATTAAAGCAGCTTTTCCCAAGGGACTTTTAAATGCTTTTTTGGCACCCCTTGTTATTTTCTTAACAAAGCTGCCTATACCATATTGTTGTCTTTGTGATTTTGTCATAATTTTGCCTAAATTTTGAACCTACTTTGTTTTACCGAACAAATCAAGCGCTGGCATGAGAACATGGACGTCTCTTCGGATGTCTTTTTCATCAATTCCCTTCGCTTTCCACTCTTCTTCGGTCTTATAAATCTCCCCTGTTTCCTTATGTTTTATGGTAGTTGTCACTTTTGCTGGCTTAAGTATCTGCATTAAATAGTAACCTCCTTATGAATATTTAAATAACTGATGGTAATATCTACCCCATCGCTCACGGTTCCAGCTGTAGTATAAGAAAGAATTTTATTGCCTTCCACGACCATGGGATTCGTTAAAATTTCTACGCTTGCTGCAGTCGCTAAAGTTTGAGTATTAATCACCTGGAAACCATTATTGGTAATAGTAATGGTAGGAGTATTGCCTCCTGATTTATTAGTCACATGTAAAGACTTCACAATATAGGTCTCATTAATTAATGGGTTTTGAGTAGCCACTCCGTTTACCAGAGTCGTACCAAATAAATTAGTAGGTCCTTCGGCAGCGGTGCTGGTTACTCCATACATTTTGTATTCATTAATAACAGCCATTATTCTATAAAGAAGCTCATAGCTTCAATCTCCTGTCTTAAGTCCTGTTGAAAAGTTGTATTAAGTTTATTGATGACGCCGTCAAGATCACGAACTAAAGATTGAAAAGTTTTTTGATCGTATTCTTTACTTGCTCTGGTTAAAGCTTGAGTAATTTTTGCCATTATAAAATTCCTGCTAGGCCTCCTTCTCTTCGATTTTGTCTTGCTGCATTTCGTGCAGCCATTAATTCTTCTCGAGCTCTAGCAGCACTTGCTAATTGTGCGTGTCCTTCAGCTCCTATTCTTCCTGTTTCATCTCGATAAGGATCGAAAGCTTTGCCCACACCATACTGAGCTAATCCCATTAATCCAACTGGAACAGCAGTCCAAGGATTAAAAAGTCCCATACCTCTTGCTCCCCATTTACCATATTTAGCTAGGTTAGCAGCGTTAACTGCTTTTGCTGATTGATTTAAATATTGCCTACCTATAACAGGAGAAAGACCCCCTATCCCTGCAAAGAGTTTATCTAACCAATGCATTTTAGTTTTAGGGGTTGGAATTCTTGGAATTTTTCCTTTTGCCATTCCAATCCTTCCGCCTTGAGCAAAAGGAGTTCCTTCTACATTTCCACCCGTCGGTGATTGTCCTTTGCCTCCTCCTGGTGCATTCATACCAGTATCAGGTCTATCTCTATCTCCATAAATTTGAATATTTTGTTGTACTTGATTAGCTCTGATTTGATCAGCAGCCGCTTGATCTGCTGCTGCTTGATCTGCTGCTGCTTTTTCTTGTTTTTTAATTTTTCTGTTTTCTCTCCATTTCCTAATTCCTTTTCTTAAAAGGTTACTAGGCAGAGGAAGGCTAGAGTATAAATCTTCTAACTCACCAAAAGTTCTTTTAGCCCAATTTCCAACACCTGGTAGCTTTCCACCGAGTGCTCCTGGTGAAAGACCTAGTGGTCTCTTATAAGTAATTTGAGTCCCGCTGATATCACCAGCTCCTCCACCTCCGCCGCCTCCTTGAGGGGGAAATATATAAGGGGTAGCTGCGTCTGTGCTAGTAACTCCTCCTGTATTTCCAATCGTATTAGCCAATTGTGTGGAAGGGGTATAATTTAATCGAAATTGTTCTTGGGGAATAAAATGGTTTCCTCCTGCATAAATGTCTTGATCACCTTGATTATAAAAAGGTATTGCCATTATCTTCTCCCGTCTGGTTGTATATCCAGTCTGAATGTTCCTAACTTCCAGTCTTGAGACGTAGAAGTGTTTTCTACTTTAAATGCAATGGCTCTTGCCCTTGCGCGAGTATCCACTTTATCAGTGGAACTGGTAATTGTAAAGGGTCCCAGAGAAGAACTGGATGCTGAGTTGTTAGGGTAATCTCTGAGTAGTAAAGTAATTCGAGTGTCTCCGGTCTGACTAATAAAATCAGGAATGAATCTTCTAATCTTCATAATATATTCTCCGTCTCCTCTAATGTCAGGAGCTCCTAACAGTTGTCCCTGTGCCGCTCGTTTTTGAGTAATGTCAAAATCTCCAGAAAGAATGTTGGCGGTAATAGCTGTTACAGCTCCGCCGGCATCAATCTGATCGGTCCCTGTTTCATGTTCATAGTAGATAGTAATTCCATCAGTGTTGCCTACGACATCATAAGAAGCATCATCTGAGTTGTTATAATAACAAGCATGGGGTCTATCAAATACAGAAGAATCAGCCCATGCAGTTCTAGCTAAAGAGCCTGTATACCATATAGGTTTTTTGGCTAGGATAGTTTCTAAATAATTATAAGTAACCACACGATCCACTACGTTAGATCCGTTGCTACAATAGTACCAACTCACTTCTCCAAATAGATTATTAAGTCCGGCATTAATTAAATTTCGTGAAGTCGTATTAATATCATCATAAACATAATCTTCTACTAGACAGGGTAGTGATTGAAGTTGGCCTGAGTATTGAAAGAATCCATTTTCCGACATCCAGAAAGCAGTACCATCCACTTCCATGCATGCATTCTTACCAATGAGTCCACAGTTGGTTCCCACTTGTTCGAAAGAAAAGGTAAAAGGCTGACCTACAAAACGCATAATAAAAATAGCTGAATCGGTCCAAATGTAAATGGCATCTCGACCTCGAATGGCTCCCATAATTTTGGAACCATCTGCAAGTCTTTGTGTACCTGCGGTATTGGTTGCTGTAGGTGTATACGTATTTAAATCTTCCTGGTTCGAGAACCGAATAAACATATCATCTTGAGTAGAAGTATCTGCGATCGTAGTTTCCGTTCCAAAGAAAATTAAGTGTCGATCAACTGGAGAGACTAACATGTGTCGAGAAGCTGTGGGAGCTCCGCTAATAATAGTAGCCCTCGTTTCTGTTGCATTGGTTGCTGAAGAATCCCATTCGAAACAAGCTCCATTATAAATTAAAGCAATCAGTTTAGTTCCATAATTATCGAGTACCCATAAACCGGGTTCTAAAGTAACGTCGTCTGAAGAAGATTCTCCCCATGCCACATAGTCAGAAATATTAGTAATAGTAGCTCCTGCAGTATGGAGAGCGAGAGTCGTTCCGTTAACGGCTCTTGATCCTCCACTTAAAGTTCCTGTGCCGGTGTCATTATTCGTATAAGAAATATCTTCTGTTCCAATTCTAATTTCTCCAGAAGAGGGAAAAGCGGTAGAGTCCGTTAAAACAACAGTTGTTACTCCAGCATCGGCCGCAATAGTTGTTACCAAAGTTGTAGTCGCTGGGCCAGAAGCAGTTCCTGACCATTGACCTGTACCAAAACCAAATCCTCCAAGTTCTTGTGCGGGTCCTACACTGTAATAAGTTTGAGCTCTACAACTTCCTACATTATTTGTGGTTCCTGATGCATTAGAAGTCATCGTCACATTAATAGTGGTTGAAGTAGGAATACTTGTGGCCATAAATTTTTTATTTTCAAAAGCTGCATCGTTGTAGCCTGAACCCGGAGGCGCGGTAACCGTATCTAATAAAACAATATCATCTTCTGACATTCCGTGGGGTGTAGGAAAAGTTATGGTAACTGTAGGTTGACCACTGGTTGTAGAAAAATCACAACTCGTAATCGTATTCTTAATGGGATGAATATCGTAAAATTGTCCAGCCGAGTAGACATATAAAATTCTATTGGTTCCTATGCCTGCGTACTTAATTCCAGCATTATTATCAAAATGATGAAGAGCTCGAGCCGCTCCGGTAAGTTTGTCTTCTCCAAGTTGGTCCCAGCCCCCTAATTTTTCAGGAGTTCCGTATCTAAAACGGACATTATCTCCCCCCGTCCACTGTGCTTCTGCACCAGTAGCCGTGACTTGTTTGTTAAATCCGGGTAAAAAACCTAGTTTTTGTAGCATAGAAAAATCTCTTTTAGTTACAAATATACTATATATCTTAAACTTTCAAGGTTATAGGTTGGGCTATAGGAGCCAATCTTTTTTATATTTTTTCACTATAGCTGGAGGTATGAGATCATAAGCATTATAATCAGATTTGCTGAGATGATCTGTTTTAATAAAGTGTAGTTTTTTCCCCACAACACTGTCATTATATTTTACCCCATTGATTTCAAATTGATCCAGGTTTTTATAGCGATGCTGAAAAGAAGGTATATCTAGGTAATCATATATCCCTTTGATCACAGAGTCTGGGGTCTGTACTAAATCATTGTACTTGACGATGTGGTATAAATTTTTGTTTTCTTGAAACAACAAATTATTAATGGCCCAAAGATTATAACTCACTACTTTTATTTCCATTAACTTGTGGCATTGTTCTTCAACAGTTTTAAGGTTAAATTTATCCAGGAAATTATTAGGATTTTCTTGGGACCAACGAATGAATGAAGCCAAGACTTCAATAATATCCCTCATTAAAACAATTATTTTAATATCGGTGTGAGCTTCTTTTAAAACTTTTAAGTTACCTGGCGTGCCCCATGTGGATCTATCTATAATATATTTTTGTTTCCAATCCTTATAATATAAATCGAATACATGGTGGGAAACGTTATCCAATGATTGATGGTCAGGAAAATTTTTAAAAGCACTTAGATTCTTTAGTTGATATAAATGATATAAGATATCGGGTGTAATACTATTAGCGGTAACAGCTATATCTGGATTCTGATTTAAAATAGAACTTAATAAAGTGTTACCAGCTCGGGGTAAACCCACTAGAAAAAATATTTTTTTCATTACCAACGATGAGTGAAGCTTCTGGCTTTGTCCTGTCGAACAGGAGACTCAATCAATTTATTATTAATTTCTAGAGTAGAAGGATGACAGGTATAATAAAGACACATCGGCTCTCCTTTTTTAAACTCATATATTCTGTTCTCTTTTTTAAAACATGCAATAACCTGAAGAGCCAGAGGCTCTCGGTCTTTGCGAAAATTCATAACACCGGGAGCTACTGTGTAAGGTTGAAGCTTCCAATACAAAGGATCCATAAGACTTACTTTATTATTAGGAGCCTGAAAAATAAAAGGAAGACAAAATTTAATCATGATGCAAGAGGCCAAGGGTCCGTTATCTTCCACTTGAGCGGTGGTCTGGTGAGTAATAGATAGGACTTCAGTTTTACTAGGCTTCTGCCAAAGATACTCTCCTGTTTCCATGGTTTCTAAAATAACATCACAAGGAAATTTAAGAAGAAAAGAATTTTTAAAAAGCTCTAGCATCCCTGGACAACTTTTAGCAGTTCGGGCAACAACAGTACTAGCTTTATAGTAGGCCTCTAAAGGAGTTTTATGTTTTCCAATGAAAGGACAGAGCTGTTGAAACCATGAAGGACCTCCTAGAGCAGGAACAATAACTTCTTCGGTAGGAATAAATTCATCCATTCCTTTTATAAAAAACTTATGTTTTTTTATTTTAAAAAAGTCTTTGATCATCTACAAAATATATATTTTTAAAATCTTTAATAGCTTCCGTTTTAGTTTGAACGAGAGGTTGACCCGCGATGTTAAGGCTCGTGTTTAATAGAATGGGACATCCTGTTTCTTTATAAAATAATTTTAAAAGATCATATAAGAATCCTGTTTTAATAGTTTGAACCCTACAGGTATTATCTACATGAACAATGGCTGGTATTTCTTTCGGCCGCTTACACTTAAAATTTAAAGTCATATAAGGTGAGTCTTTCAATCCTAGTGTATCAAAATATTCTTCAAAATGCTCGGATAAAATAACCCCAGCAAAAGGACGATACCACTCACGTTTTTTTACTTTATTAATAATATCTTTTCCTTTAGGATTTCGTGGGTCCAATAACAAAGAGCGATGTCCTAATGCTCGAGGACCTGCTTCAGGAGCTCCTTCAAATAAAGCTACAATCTGTTGATCCAAAAGTAATTTTAAAACATCTTTAATACTGGCTGCTTTACCGTATTGATTAAAACAATTCTCATAGAAGTGATAAAAGTTATTTTGAAAAGGATGGCTTTTAGAATCTTGAGTTATTTTATAATAAAGAGATAACGCTGCCCCAATACTGGTTCCACTATCATCAGCCAAAGGATCAAAATAGAATTTACAATCCGGTAGTTGTTCAACATAGTAACTGTTAGCCACCACGTTTAAACCATAGCCTCCACTAATGCATATATTTTTAATTCCTGTAATAGCAATCCATTTTTTAATGAGTTCTAAAGCTTCTTGCTGAGTATCGGTTTGAACATGCTGGCATGGGTCAGCATAAAACTTAAAATTTTTAGGAGTAATGTCTTTAGCAATTTTTCCTTGTAGTCCTTTAAACATACTCGTGGGTAAAGCGCCATTAAAAGAAACTTTAATGTGCTTGAAATTGTTATCGGTTAGTTTAGGATAAAGATCCTTACTGCCATAAGCTGCGAGTCCCATTGTTTTTCCTCCTTCTAAACAATTTTCTCCAATCAAAGTTGTTGCTGCTTCATATTTTTTAGCAATACTAAAAGTCTCATGAGTCCAATAATTTTTATAGAGACATTTGAAAACACTAGGGTAGCTACAATCATAAACACTTTCAGCTTCTCGACCTCCTTTTTCTTCATGACTATGATAAAAGTTTCGCCAAGTATTTTCATGAATAGATCCATCGCGATCGATTACAACAACTAACGCCCGCTCAAAGCCACTTGCATAAAAGGTTCCTGCTGCATGGGCAAGATGGTGGGTCTCACCTGAGGTAATAACCGTAATAGGAAGATTAAATTTCTTATGAACATAGGCATTCATACTTTCAAATTTTTCGCAATCATTGGGATGCCATGCATAAGTAATCTGATCAATAGATCTAAACCGTTCAGCTACTAAATCTAAAACTATAAAAGGAAAAGCATCGCGTTTAATTCTACTAAATCTTTCTTCTTTAGCAAAGAACTCTATCTCACCATCATTAATAACACAGATGCTGCTATCATGACCTGGAGAAATACCTAAGATTCTCATAAAAGCCTAATCGCTAATTGTTTAGAAAAAAAAGAAACCATGACTACTTCATATTTAAAATTAAATTTTTCACAAAACTCCTTTAAAGCTCTGCACTCATCAAGTTCCCATTCTCGATCTATCACATCAAAAAATTCATCAAAGATTAAAATAGTTTTTTTATCTATAACTTTTTGGACATGTGTTAAGGCGCATAAGGTAGATGAATATAAATCGGCATCAAAATTAATAAGGGCCGCCTTCGGTCTTTCTTCAGAAAAGAACTTGGGTAAAGTATCTTTAAAGTCTCCTACGATAAATTCTCCTCCTTCAATCTTAGGAACGATTCCCTGGGCAGATAAACCTCCTTTAGGTTGAACCTCTCCCCACGCTTCAGGAAGTCCTGTAAAGGTATCAAAACCAAAACCTTTTTTAAATTTACATCCATTAATAAGGTATTTAAATGAATACCCATTCCATACTCCAAATTCATAAAAGGGTCGTGAGGTTCCTACTATTCTAACCGCTTCATCAAAAACATTAAAACGATCAAAAGAGATTTTAGGAATTTTAGGTAATGCTAAAACCCATTTAAAAGATCGTGTAAGAGGATGATTGGCATGGGGTGATTTTAAAAGATCTTCAAATCTTTTTCTATTACCCTGACAAGCTTCAAGACCACTAATCATAATCTTCACTTCAATAAACGCTTGGTCTTCTACACTTTTTAATAAGGCGATTGCTTCCCCCACATCTGAGGCAAAGGCATGTGCACTCCAGCACACATCTAATAAGGGTCGATAACTTACTTCCCGATTTTTTTTACTTTTCATCTGGGGAGAAGTCAGAAGGCCTGTCAGCCAATTATTAGGATCCATTCTCATTTAAAATTAAAATTAATAGTAATCCGTTGGTTAGTATCAGTTTGTCGTACACTTTGGTGCAACGTCTGTGAATTAAAGAGTATAAGTTTATTCTCTTCGGATTTACTTTTAACTTCTCCTTCCTTGGTCTTTAATAAAGTGAACCCATTATTAGTATTCGCATAAAAAATAGCAGTGGTGCTTTCTTCAGAATCAATATCACAATGCAAAGCAGATCGTAGAGGAGTAGATTTATTAATAAGAAGATTAGCTCTTGCCCAGATTAAATAGCTTCCTTTGATCTTATCCAGGATAGGAATTATCAACTCATACCATTTAGACTGTAAGTTATCAGGAGCATAATAAAAAGTATGAGTAAAGTATTCACTGTCGATTTCTTTGTCCACTTCAGCTTCTCTATAGAACCAGGGAAAATCTTTTGAAGTAAGCATTTCCTTTAAGGGCTTAAAGTCTTTAGGAGATAAACAGTTATGTATTATTTTCATTCATATCCACCTGGTTGATCTTTTTGTTTCATCACGAAGCTCATATCCCAATGTAAGCTTACCCGATCTTCGGTATTGGTTCCTGGCCAAGTTCCATGTTCCAGAAAAGGAAAAGACAATATTAATAAATCTTCCTCAACAGGAAACTTTTCTTCCCAAGACCAATTAAAAGGAACTGATGGAGTTAGCATAGCTCCAGGTCGTGGGTCTCTAAAATAAATACTGCCGCTACCTTTGGGTGCTTTTAAATATAAAGAACCTGTTAAATCATAAATACCGCCATGACCATGTAGACGATTGTAATCTCCTTTTTTATTAATTTGAGCCCAGAGTTGTCTAAAGTCACATATAAATGGGCCACGAAATACATTTTGAATAATTTTGGTACATTCATCTAGAGCTTTGTGGTAAAGTTTGTACTGGTATAAATGATTTTCACTTTGCCAACCCCCATCATTAGAGCGCTTAAAATCTTTGCCTTCACTTTTTCGTTTGTAGATGTCGTCAAGAAGTTCTTGTTTATAGTCGTTGTCAAGTTTTAAGTAACAGAGCCAAATAAAAGTAGGGAATAAAGTTAATTTTTTTATCATTTATTAGAATCCAATAAATAATCGTCAAAAGGTAATCCTAGAGCAGGTCTCTTATCATATAGATTCTTTTTACCCAGCGGACCTTCGCTATTATTATAATGTAAAAAGACTTGAGCACAAATTTCACCTTCAAATTTTTCTCTCCAATGTTCCATTTCTTCTCCTTTATAAATAAGCATGTCACCGACTCTTAAGCTAATGGCTTCTCCTTCTAAATAAATATCCCAAGGTTCTCCTCCTAAATGAAGAGTGGTTGAAATTTCACAGCTAGGACGATCCTTGTGTTTCTTTAAAATATCCCCTTTCTTATAAAGTCGTACATAACTATAACATGGGGATAAATTTAATTCAGTAAATTTTTTCATTATAGGAAGAAGCTTCATTAATAAAGTATCTCCCACAGCATCTCCATAGACTGAATAAGTATTCGGAACTTGAGGATCTCTCCATGTCCCATATAAATTTTTTTTAATACCTATGTCTTTAACATGAGAATAATTTTCCATAAGCCACTCCACCGCTCTACGTTTTAAAATAAAATAATTATATACAAAATTAGCTAAGTCTGGAGAAATGGCGCCATGTACAATTTTATATCCTACTTCCACGGTTGTCCCCAATGCCAATGAGTCATACTATATCTCACCCCTTTAGTAACTGGAGTAGCACGGTGCCACGTAAAGGAAGGAAAACATATGATGGTTCCTCTATCCCTAGGAGCAGTCCAAATCTCTGGTTTCTTTTTATCAGGATCATCCATACGAGGATCAATCTGAAATAATCCTCCTTCGTATTCTGAAGGATCAGTCAGCTGAATATTAG
>Ga0255048_10002763_pt1 | contig 10990 bp, 18 predicted proteins | sample JV7_2_2_MG_FD_183619 | JGI IMG/M metagenome (GOLD analysis project Ga0255048, IMG submission 183619) | Seawater microbial communities from Jervis Inlet, British Columbia, Canada - JV7_2_2 | ecosystem: Environmental > Aquatic > Marine > Inlet | place: Canada: British Columbia | collected 2016-10-06
GCCGAAGCGGCCAGGGGTTTCTTTGGCGATGCCGCGGCCTACGATCCTAAGACTGGTCCGGGCAAGGGAGCGATGTGGGGCACAGAGGGAGTGGCTAGTATTTTGTCGCCTGGGGGCGGCGGCTGGGCTCTCGCTAGAGGGGCCGCGAAGGGTATCCCCCTAGCCGTCTCGACCATTGCTAGCACCTTGGGAGGGAACGCTGCCATTGAGAGTGCCCAGGCTCTGGGCGTAGAAAGCCCGTTGGCGGTGGGCGGACTTGCTCTGGGTGCTGCGATGGTTGGCGGTGGCGGCGCTGGCAAATTGGCTGGCGGTTTGGACGCCAACGCCGCCGCAGCGGGTCGGATAGCAGAGTCGCAGATACCCCCATCAGTCAGGCCCGGTGGGCGGCTGCGGTCTAGGTTGCAGTCTGTGGGAGGTGACCTACCCACGCGACCCGGTGACCCTGGAGTCCGCCGGCAGGACATCATAAAGGCCCGCGAGCGGTTCTCTGGTGGGTTGCTGGGCAGGGAAGTACCGGCCATCGAGCTAGAAAGGGCGAGGGCAGCGGGTGATAGTGTTCTGGTAGATGACCTGATCCACCAACAGAAACTATTCGATGTGGCGGTCGAGCAACTTGGAGAGGCGGGGGCGCGGCAGGCCGCTGGTGAAGTAGTTCCTACTACGGTTGGGGTTCTCGGTACAAGCGGGGACTATGGAACCGGGGGGTTCCGCATAGCGAACCTCGAAAGAGAATTTGGCGAAGTCGGTGGTTTCCAGCAGAGGCTTGGATCGGCAAGCGACCGGGCAAAGAAGGCAGCGGATATCCGGCTCGACGCCCGCAGGGGGGCAGGGTTCAGCGATGACGCTGCGGCAGCGATCGATGAGACGCTTGTCGCCCGCGTGCGAGATGCGCGAATCCCATACCAAAGCACTGCGGCATACAAGAACGCGCCTCCCATAGATGGGGTCGCTCTCACGGCCAAGGTAGAGGCGGCTTACGGAAGCCTGTCCGCTGGCAAGCAGTTGGCCCTGGACCCGTTTGAGCTATCGATAGTAAAGCGTGCGATGGAAAAGCAGGGGAGATTCATCTCGTTGCGCGACGTTGACGAGATGGCGTCGGATCTCAAGTCCGCCCAGAGGGCGGCTCTGTCGGGGGCACAACCCGATGGAAAACTCGCCCACGCAATCGGCAAAATTATTGATGAGGTAGAGGACGCGATCGACGGGTCTATCGCCAAGACGGTGGGAATGGATGATGCCCCCCAACTGATGCAGGCGCGGGCCGCATTCAAAAAGGCGATCAACGAATTGGACCCGCCCACGCCTGGGACCGTTGCAACGCCAGAGGCCAAGGCGGCGTATGCGGCGAGGGCGGCTCTGCGGGGAAAGAGCGGTGACTCAATAATCAAGAGCATGATGAGCCCTCAGCACAAGGCGCGCTCTGAGGACGTTATCAACCGGGTGAAGTCTATTGTTGGAGAGGGCAGCGAGGAGTGGGAACTCATCCGCTCCGCTGCGGTGAGACACCTCGAAAAAAACTCCAGCCTGCTAGATAACTCTTCAGGTCTGACCCGACGCTTGAAAACTCTGCGACAGGTTGGCAACTCTGAGGGCAGAGCGTACCGGCAGATTCTCGGAGACAACGAGTACGAAGAGATCCTCGACGCAATGCAGTTGAAGCGTGCCGCGACCTACTCGTCCTCTGGGCAGATGAAGCAAGCATCTCAAACGGGCAGCGGGAGAATACGCGAGGGCATAGCGGACAGCGTAACGGGCGGCGGTGGCAGTGCCGGAAGGGTTGCGGGACTGCTCAAGAGAGTCACGAGTAGCCTGCCACCAAGCGCGGCGGATAGGCTCACGGCTGAAGCACTCGCCGACCCACAGATTGCTCACTTTCTGTTGAGTCTCACGGCTGAAGAGTTGGCGAGTTTTGTCAGTAGCGAGGGTGGAATCAATGCGATGCGTGCGGCGGCTAGATCCGCCCCCGGCATCGGGCTAAGAGGTAGAGAGTAACAATGTCAAACGAATCTAATCCCGGTAGTGGAAAAGGTGGGGAATAGCAATGGCAGAAATTTCACAATGGTCAAAGACAGCAAGCAACAACGTCACCGTATCGCCCGATGGGGCGAACCTCGGCTGGACAGGTAGCCAAGTTGGCCCGTGGGCGCGGGAAACAATGGCCCAGGTCGCGTCGTGGTATCAAGACCCGCTGTTCACTTCTTTCCTGAAAGACCTGAACCCAGAAAACACGGTGAAGACGGTCACAGTCACCGCCGCCGACACGATCACCATATCCAATTTCGATAGTTCCCCAGTGGCACACTTCCCGGTTGGCCGCTTCATGCAGATCGTGACCAACGGCGGGGACATCCATCCCGGCTTTGTAGCCTCCGCACCGTCGTATGACACGGTGACAGGCGTACTTACAGTGGTCTTCGATTTCATTACCGCGGGCCTCACCTTTACCCCATCGGCAGACCTTGTGTCACAGGAGGGCGTCCAGTTCGCGATCACGAGCGAGAGTGCATCATCCGGCAACTACTCAAAGTCCACGCTCGCCCTGGGCGGTCAGTTGATCGGTGCCGCGATCCTAGGCGGTGGCGGGACAACGGCGGAACGTGACGCGAAGTTCCCGGTCGCGCCGTCCGTTGACGGTATCCTGTGGTCGAACTCAACCACGCGGTATTTGGAGGTTTCGGTTGCGGGGCTGGGTGTGGTTGCTGATGCCGACATTTTGTCCGGCAGATACACGGTGGTCGTCGCCAGCACCGCGGGGATGCGCGTGGGGCAACCCATATCCACAGCGTCAGCGGCTGTGATCCCGGCCGGTACAACGATCCAAAGCATTAAGAGCCCGACAAAGTTTTTGCTCAGCCAAGCGCCTGTCGGCACAGACGCTTCGGCGGATATTACCGTCTCCAGCGCCTGGCTTCCCGCGAGCGAGAGGTTGTCTTCCACGGGCTGGGCCTCTGGTTCTGGAGACCAGGGCAGAGCGTACATCGATGACCGGGACGGCAAGTTCAAATACGGGTTTCAAACGTCCGCGACCTCTGCCCTCGGCTCTGCGATGGATGATACGGAAACCATCGTGCCCCTGCTTTCTGGCGGCGCTACCGGGTTTCCGCCTTCGGGTTCTGTCCTTATCGAGACCGAACAAATCTTTTACCCGGTCATATCTGGTGACAACCTGGGGACGAACAACTACCCATGCATCCGTGGATACAACAGCACCGCCGCCGCTCCGCACCTTATCGCCACCGCCGTTGACGCGCAGGACGCCACGCGGAGCCTAACGCCCGGAGCAGGCTTCGGACTCGACGCCGACACGCTTGACGGTTCGCATCGGGCAGAGATCATCGCAGACATCTTCGCAGGCTCGGTGTCGGCATTCACAAATCTCGGCTCTATCCCAAAGACGTATGCATTCGGTGATCTCGTAGCCCCATCGAGTAATTCATATTTTAATGTAAAAGGTCATTTCAAGATCGTCCGAAATGACGGACAGTATGCGATTTGCGCCAAGTGGGGGTGGCACAGCAGTGCTTCGTTTACAGGCATTCAGGTCACTTACGACACTACCGTCCCATTCACATCGCTGCCAGCGATCTTCCTTAGCAACGTCGGTGCGTCAAGTGCGGATACGGATTCTGGGTACGTCCACCGTAATTATCAGTTTGCGACTTATTTCCGACTTTATGATTCATCGCAAGGTTGGTATCTGGCAATCGGAAGATGCGACCCGTAAAAGGCGGTGGCGACTGCGATGGCAGAAGAAGAGGTGACCGTTGGCATCCCACGATTCCCTGGCTGACATATGGCAGTACCTACTCGCGGGCGCTTCGTCGCTGGGGATCTTTGTGGGTTCGCACCTACGAACGCAGCACCGCGTTACGCGGTTAGAGGTCAAGAGCCAGTTTATCGAGTCGAAGGGCCAACTGCTCGATGAGACGCACGATTCGGTTTTGAAACTTGAGGGTTCGGTCAAACTTCTGGAGTCCGACCTACGCAACTCCTCGGATGCATTTGCGAGGACAATGAAAGCCAACGCGAAATCACTCGATGAGATCAATACAACGCTCACCGAGATCACATCGGAGTTCAAACGGTGAGTGACAGACAACCGATGACGCCCAGCGAGTTCGACGCCAAGGTGCGGAGTCTGATGCGCGTCTGCCCTTGGCTGAGTCAGACCTCTGGCTGGCGCAGTGAGGAACACAACGCGGCGGTCGGGGGTTCGCCTCGATCCAAACACATGATCGGCATGGCGGCGGATTTCGTTTCGAGCGAGTACGGACTGTCGCAGGCCAATGACCACGCCCGAGCCTTGGGTTTTTGGACCCAGGTTCACGGCGAACCACCGCACTTACACATTCAGGGCCTGCCGCCCGGATCGGTCGAGAGGGCCGTGATCAATTGGCAGGACAAATGGGGGGAATGAACAATGGAAACGATAAACGGAATTCTGGCAGCACTCGGCGCGGGTGAGTCCACGGCGATGTGGATCGTCTTGGTGATCGCGATCGTGAGGGGTGTCGCGGCCACAGTGGCTGAACAAATTCCAAATTCCAAACTTGGGGGGGTGAGTGGAATAATCGACCTCCTCGCAGGCAACAATAAAAACGCCACCGGGTCGCAGTGAGCGTATGGGCATCGTCGCTCATCGCGTCCGGCGTGATCTCGGCAGTGGCGCTCTACCTGTTGCTGCGCGCCGAGAGGAAACGCGGCTCCGCAGATCACCGGGTTTCCGATGCTGAATCGGTATCTCGGGGGCTGGCTCGATTCGTTGCCGCCACTCGGCGTAGGGTTCCCATGGGCCGCGCTCTGGTTGATCGGTGGCTGCGCCGCCTGCCAGACGATGAGCGGTAGCCCGGTCATACCGTCCTGCCCCCCGCCCACAGCGGCCATGATTTTCGAGGCGCAGGAACTCTACCGACTGCCCGCGATTGCGCGCTACCTGGGCGAGATCGAACTCTACTGTGAGGGAATCGAGGCTATGAACGATTGAGTAGCGCACGAGAAAAACTGCTCGCCATCCACAACCAACGGATGGTCGACCGCACGATTATCGGCGGGTGGGTTTCGTCGCTGGGAGCCAAAGAGCAGAAACTCTGGGCCGATTACGTTGAGGTGTTCCGCGAGATGCAGCCCGCGATCTCGGTGCCCACCTTGGCCGCGGCGATCAAGGCCGACCCGGTCCTTGGCCCAACTTGGCCCGTCACGCTCAGCAACGAGTCCATCACGAAGTGGCTTTCGAGATCGAATGTCGTCGCAGAAGAATCTTGACCGGGTCCGCGATCGGTTAGCCGCCGCCAGCGCAGAATCCGACCTCGATTCGGGGGCACTCGCGGGGCTGCGACTGATCTCGCGTGCGAACACCCGACTCCGCGAGTCGAATGCTCTCCTGCGCGTCTCCGAGGCCAGGGTGGTCGAGCTAGAGCAGGCCGTCGCGATTTTCGAGGCCCTGTCGCAGCGCGCACAGAAACCGATCCGGGTTCCGAAGCGACGCCAGAAGAAGGGCGAGAAGAAGCGCCACATCTTTGTGGCCCTGCTCTCCGACACACACTCGTCCGAGGTGGTTGACCCCGTGGAGTGTCCCCTGGCTGGCCCAGACGGCCACAACGCGGAGATCGGCGAGGCCCGGATGCGGGCGTACTTCCGAAGCGTGGCGATGCTCTGGCGGGAACAGAGCGCGTCCTTTGAGATCCCCACCATAGTCCTCTCTCTGATGGGCGACTTCATGGTCAACTCCCTGATGCACGATGATTCGTCGACCGACCTCGCACCGATGGAGGAGGTAACCTACGTCTTCGATCTTCTGCGCGAGGGCATCGAGTACCTCCTCGAAAACACCGGGGCCGATCTCCTGATCCCCACCGTGTTCGGAAATCACGGCAGGATCACGCCCAAGCAGTACCACTCGCGCGCGGCGTCGGTTTCCGCGGAGCATCTGGTCTACGAGATGCTGGCCTCGACGATCACCGACAAGCGGATCACCTGGGACGTTCGGCCCCAGATAATCAAGACCCTGGAGGTCGAGGGTTTCAAGATCCTGCTCACCCACGGCGACCGCACCAGCGGCATGGGCGGGTATGGCGGTGGCATCGGTGGCCTGACGATCCCATTTAAGAAGGCCATCGCCCGATGGAACGCGAACGAGAACGGAATCGGCGTGGCCTGCATCGGGCACTTCCACACGCCGACAATCGTGAGCGGTCACCCGGCCGGGTTCGTCAACGGCTCACTGGTGGGCCCGACCCCGTACTCCCAGGGCATGGACAACCACAGACCGCAGCAGTGGTGCTTCTTGGTTGACGTTCAACGCCAACAGGTTGGCCGCATCCTCCCGGTCTGGGTGGACTGATGCCCAAGCGCCTGCCCACACGCGAACGCCTCCACCAGATTCACCGCTGGGCGTGCGACACATGGGACACCCCCGCACGGCTCCGGGTCGAGACTCGCCTGCCGAAGGAATACAAGGGTTGCCTGGGCTGCGTGGAGTTCCCCGATGAGTTCCCGAAAGGTCTTCCGCCGCTGATCCGCGTCCTGAAAACGAACCGATCGCAGAGCGCCGAAACCTACCTACACGAATTTGCCCACATCGTGGACTGCTACCGCAACGGCTTCGCAGAGGGCCGAAAGCACGAGGGCCACGATGCAGCTTTCCGCAACGTGGCCCACGAGGTGCTTGTGAGATTCGTCTATGAAGGCGGCGAGGTCGAGAGTCAGGATTTCTAAGCCCCTCTGAGCCCCGATCTCCCACCCCTCCCCCCAGTCCACCCGGCAGGAGAAAGCCCCGTCAGCGGACGCTCAGCCGCCGCATATCAAAGACCTCCAGACCGCCTTCGGCCTGCGGTGGTTGCGCGGATACACAGACGGCACAACCCGGTCTGTCTTCTCGATCAACCCCGCTCTGGCAGATTCCCTCATAAGTGCGCCATAGGCCCGTGGCTCCCGAGGTGGCTCAATCCCCTGCCTGTTGAGTTCCCACTGAACCCTGTCGGTGGTGAATGCGTCTACTTCCTTGGCGATCTGGCGAAGGACTGGCATTGCCGTTTCCCGCCAGTCTTTCGCCGCCTTGGCAACAGCATCGACCGCCTTTTTCTTCTCTTCGTCTGCGATCCTCTTGCTTGGCTCGTTGGGTCCGGTGAATGGGCCACCGTAAGGCAAGCCAATCTGCAATTCTTTCTTTTCCATCAATTCACCCTTCATCCCCTTCCCAGAGGAACGAGAAGAAGCCAATCCTGTTTCCGTTTACATCCTTTATGGAATCGGTCCACGCGAGTGGATCGGCGTCCGTGGAGGCGACGGACTCCGACTCTGCCATCCTCGCACTGTAGTCGGATATTGTTTTGAGTATCCGCGCAAGCGCGTCGAAACTTTCCTGGGCTGTTGCAAACTCCGCGTTCGCGGATTCGATGTCGATTTCAAATTTAAGCATTACTTCACCTGTAGGTTCTTGCGGGTTTCGAGGCGGCACCCCTCGACCTCGGTGCCACTCTTCAGCAGTTCGCCGATCGCTTTCTTGTCCGGCGCGGTTTTGACACAGAGCAACTCCACTGGCAGCGAGGCATCGGCATCGACCACCACCGCCGTCGAAGACCGCCAGCCCAGCTTCACCCTGGGGTCGCTCAGACCCTCGCGCCCTGCCCGCTCCATGTTGTCGGCGAGGTATTTGCGAAGGCGATCCGCTTGCCGGGTGTGGATCTTGGCCCGGTCAGACAACTCCTGCGCCGCCTTCTTCACCGCGTCCCTTTCTGCTTCCACCCCCTTGAGGTACAGCGCGGTATTGACCAGCTTCTCTGAGAGATCCATCTCCAGGGCTGAAAGTGCAGCCAGACCCTCCTCGCTGATCTCACCCGTCTCCCTAGACACCGAGAGTTCCAGCAGATTCTGCACGCCATCTACGATCTCGAAAAGTCGCATTCGGTTCCTCCTTTGACGTGCGTCCATGTCTTGCCTTTGGCAATAAACCAGATAGTCCCAGCCGTCACACCGAAGCGTCTGCCGATCTCCCCGTAAGTCATACCCTCCGCTAAGTCTTTGCGAATCACAGGTATGTCGGCTTCGGCCAGTTTGGACTGGGTTAGTGCGCTCCCATTCATATACACACCGCGCCCCTTGGCCTCCCTGTCGGCGTTATTGTCGGCCCTCGTGCCCAGAAAAAGGTGTTGAACCCGGCAGCACGGTGGGTTATCGCACCGATGGAGAACACACATTCCCTCCGGTATCGGTCCGTTGACCAGTTCCCATGCCACACGGTGCGCCAGCAGACCGCTGGTCTTCCCATAGCCTTGGCGATCCCTGCTCGCAGTCCAGAGGTGACAATCTCCATGTGGACCGTGACCCGGCAGTCTGTCCACCTTCGCCTTGAATCGTTCTTGGAGTGTGCCCCTCAAAACGGGATTTCTTTAGAGTTATTGGGCTCAAACTTCTTGATCTCGGACACCAGCACCTCCAGTTTCGAGGCGGGCACCTCTTTGGACTCGTTGAAGCCCATCGCCTTCACCGCGCCCTGGCCTATGGTCGCGACTTCGGAGGGCTTCAGGCCAAGTTCCAGACACCGCTCGTTCGTGATCTTCACAACCCGCGCCTTCTCTTCTTTCGTCCACTCCTCAGTGGTCAGCTTGCCGTTGGCCTTGGCCGCGACCTTCTTGGGGGCCGGAGGTTGGGGTGCCTTGCCGTTGCCGTGCTTCGCGTTTTGCTCCGCGACATACTTGGAGTCATCGAAGCGGCCCAGAAAAACGTCCGCGCTGAATCCCAGCAGGCTGAGGCACTTGGTGAATGCATCGGTGACCGCCTTCTTTGGCGCGTCAGCATCCACACGCTGGCCGAATGACGCGGCACCGTATTGCTCCACTGCGCCCTCCACCCCCGTCGCAGGATCTGTGAACCAGAGCCTCCCCCGGATGATAAAGAGGTCAGCAGGCCCCTCCTCGCGAGTCCAGTCGAATCCCCAACCGACACCCATCGGCCCACCGAATGCAGTGGTGGCTTGAAGCACTTGCCACTGCGCATCGATTGCCGTGAAGCCGCCGCGCTGATTGACATGGCGCGTGTGCGCCGGGTCAGTGGTTTCGACTTGCGACCAGAGCCGCAGAGGGTCGAGAGTCTTGTCTGTTTTCTTGGCGGGCATTAGAACGGCATCCCTTCTGCTTCATCTTGGTGAGTGTCGCTGTCGGCTAGGGTCTGGAGCTTCCTCAGTGAGAGGGAGTTGAAGCAACGCGGCGCAGCACCACCGTCCCAGATCCGGCCTCCCAGGGTGTAGTGCGCGACCACTGCATCGCCCAGCGAGAAGCCATCGAGAACGTCAATCATCTCAAAGGTGGCCTCTAGGCAGACGAACTGCGGGCGCTCACTGTCCAGGTCCAGGCCAAGCCAGAGTTCCCGCTTCTTGAATGCGTTCTGGCCCACCTCCTGGGTTTCGCCAATGCGGTTAATGGTGCCGTCGATTCGTGTCAGTTCAGGCATTGCAGTCTCCTTTCAAAGAGGCCAAAGAGCGCAGGTCATCAGACCCACGACGAAAATTAGAAGCATGGCGGCAAACTCGCCGGTTGGGGTAAGCATCAGTAATCCCTCTCCATTTCCTTGGACAGTTGTGCCTCAATCTCGGCCCGGTGGGCATCGTCGAAGCACGAATCACAGAACAGCGCGTTCTCAATATCGCCGGGGCCATACAGCAGAGTGTCTTCTTCGATGCTGCAGTTCGGACAGATACAAACGTGTGCCGGGGCAACCCTGAGGCCGGTGCGGCTGGACTCGACGTTCGGCGGGTCAACGCGGAGAACCCAAAACTCAGCGCGGAGATCGTCGAGACGTTCCTGCACCAGAGGGTGTTCCAGGGGCTCTTCGTCATGGGGTGCGGTAGCAATTTCGGAAGTCATTGCCGTGCCCCCCCAAACCATCCGCCAGATTCATCGAGGTTTCGGATCAAGTCCGAAATCAGCATCTGGAGTTCATCCTTCACATCGTCGCGAGGGTTGTCGGTGAGTTCGTCGATCTCGACAAGATGCCGCGTGATGATTTCAATATCGGACTTGCTCAGGCTGATCTTCACAACCTGAGCGGCCCTCGTTTTGGAGTCGCTCATCGGGTTGTCTCCCAGTCGATGTACCAGCCACCAGCAGAATTGCCGTTGGGGTCGATCAATCTCCCGCCCTCGTGTTCCGAAGAAACCTCACTCGCAACCCCGCGCAGCATTTCCACCACTGCGCCGAGGGCGGCTTCGGTGGGAAACCCAGCCGGGTCTGTCGCCGAAAGAGCGTCATCGTTTGATTTAATTTCGAGGCTGAGAACCATCAGTTTTCTCCTTGTGCGGCAACTTCCGCGAGGTATTCGTTGTGGCATCGGTCGCAGTGGTGGGGCGAGGTGGCAGTGATCTCGCAGTCGGTTTCGCCAGCCTTGTCGCCGCACTCGCAACACGTGATGCGGAAGGCGGGCTTGGCGGGCTTGAAGGTGATGGCCTTGATTGCGCTCATCAGACTGTCTCCTTCTGAAACAATCCGACCACCGCGATGTAACTCCGTGCGTGCGCTGCCCGTTTTGGTGACACCGCGCCAGCGAGATGTTCCTCAACCCGCTCCAGTTTGTTCTTGATGGCTTGCTGGGCGGGAAGTGCCTCGACGCTCTTGTACTGATTCTCCAGCGTTCTGAGGAATTCAACCCCCCTCGCTGCCCCTTGCACGCACAGCCTCCCGTCCTCCGCGAGGAGCAGGCTTTCGAGGGCCTTGCTTTCGAGAGGATTGTGGCCCAGGGCCGTTGCGGCGAAGTAGTAGTCGTTCCCGCCCTTGGCGATGCTGGCTCGACCCTGGCGAAGTTCGGTGGCGTGTTCGTCCCGTACTGCTTGGAGTGCTTGGGTCAGGATCTGGTCTGCGGTGGTCATTTCGTTTCTCCTCGTTTTGGGTACAGACGGAATGTACAGAACGTGGGGAGAACCGCAACCCCTCCGCTTGACAAAGATCCAACCGTTCAGTAAAAACTGCTTATGGCCCACCCTATTCAGACTTTTCTCGCG
>Ga0255048_10002765_pt1 | contig 10990 bp, 12 predicted proteins | sample JV7_2_2_MG_FD_183619 | JGI IMG/M metagenome (GOLD analysis project Ga0255048, IMG submission 183619) | Seawater microbial communities from Jervis Inlet, British Columbia, Canada - JV7_2_2 | ecosystem: Environmental > Aquatic > Marine > Inlet | place: Canada: British Columbia | collected 2016-10-06
CTGAACACACCACCACCTTTTTTAGTTACGCTCTCCTTTTTCCAAAAAAAAACCGACAACCCAAGGCAAAAAAAATGAACTTCAAAGAAAAAATAAAACAAGCTGAGCAAAAAATAAAAGATGTAGAGAATAAATTATTTATTGATGGTGTGGGGCAATATCAAAGAGGTTGTATTTTTAATGGCAGACCCATGCCCAAAGAAGAGCAGGACAAATTAAAAAAAGAATATATAAAAGCATATGCTGAATTAAGCTGTATAAATATGGATTTGAGAGATGCCCAAAAAGAAGCAGAAGAGCATAAAAAAAAAACTAAAAAGCAGAAGCCAAAGAAAATAAATAAATGGACACGATACAGCCCAACCCTTTTACCTTCCCTGTTATTTTATGATGATTGGGTGTATATTGGTTCTGAGATAATAGGTGATAAAACATTTTACAAATATGAAAAGAAGGAAATACCGACATGAAAAAAGCCGCTGAATATATAGATATTCAAGAACTAAAACCATGGGAAGACAACCCCAGAATAAATCAGCATATAGTTAAAAAAATAGCAGACAGCATAGAACGCTTTGGCTTTGGGTCTCCAATTTTAATACGTCCAGACAAAACAATAATTGCAGGCCATACAAGATTTGAAGCTTGCAAGGTTCTGGGAATTAAAGAGATACCCTGTAGGGTGATGGATTTAGACCCAACAGAAAGCAGACTACTTGCATTGGCTGATAATAAATTGGGTGAGCTTGCAGACTGGGATAACGACAAACTATCTTTTATAATCCAAGATATGAAAGAAGAGGATTTATTAAACATCGGTTTTACAGATGAAGAACTAAGCAATTTAATTGCTGATTTGGAAGACATAGAAGAGGAAGATTTAGAAGAGGAAGCAATACAGATAGATGATGATAATATACAAAGTCAGTTGGGAGAGATATACGAATTAGGAGAGCATCTTTTAATTTGTGGCGATAGTACAGACCCAGCAACTTATCAAAGATTATTGGCATCTGAAAAAATAGACCTTGTACATGCTGACCCCCCCTATGGTATGGGAAAAGAAAACGAGGGTGTATTAAATGATAATCTATATAATGAGAATCTTGATAACTTTTTAGACAAATGGATAAAAGCCAATTTTGAATTTGTAACAGAAAACAGTAGCTTTTATGTATGGGGCAATAGTTATGATTTGTTTAGGTGGTATTTTTACAGCATCCCAATAAAAGAGAAAAAGGCATATTTTAGGCAAGAGATAGTTTGGGATAAAGGAAATGGACATGGTATGTCCTCAGAAGCTCACAGGATGTACCCTACAGCTTCTGAGAGATGTTTATTTTTTATGTTAGGAATACAAGAATATAATACAAACAGTGATAATTATTGGGAAGGTTGGGAACCAATAAGAAAATATCTATATGATGAACGAATGAAAATGGGATGGGATGTTCCAACAATGAAAAAAATTGTAGGACATAGTGAAAAATCATTGGACCATTGGACAACCAAAAGCCAGTGGAACATGCCAACAAGAAAAGTTTATAACGCTATGAGAGAAGCAGCCAAAAATGACGCTTTTAAAAAAGAGTATGACGATATTAAAAAAGAGTATGACGATATTAAAAAAGCCTTTTTAAATAGTCGTAGTTATTTCGACAATGTACATGACAATATGACAGATGTATGGGATTTTACAAGGGTAGCAGGAGAAGAAAGGCATGGGCATCCCACACCAAAGCCAGTGGACATGATAAAACGGATTATAAAATCATCTTGTAAAAAACAGGGATTGGTATTAGACCCTTTTGCAGGTTCTGGGAGTACGTTAATTGCATCAGCTGAAACAGGCAGAAAATGTAGGCTTATAGAATTAAGCCCAATGTACTGTGATACAATAAGACGACGATGGACTAAATATGCAGAGCATAAAAATATACCAGTAGGCACAGGGGGGCTTAAATGAAAAGAGGAAGACCGACAAAATTTAAAGAACCGATAAAAAACAAAATTATAGATGCTATTGGGGTTGGGTCAACATACACCATGGCATGTAACTATGCAGGGATAAGCAGAAACACACTTCATCAATGGATGACAAGAGGAGAGGAACAAAATAAAGGTGTATACCGTACATTTTATGACGACATAAAAAAGGCAGAGGCAAAAGGAGCAGTAGCAAATTTGGCAGTTATAAACAATGAAGCAAAAAGGGGAAATTGGAAATGTTCAGCGTGGCTACTTGAGAGAAGATGGGGATATAAAAGAGACAGCCAATTTAATAATATGGACAAAGAAGCAGAGACCAAAGAACCAACAGCAGTACCCACAACACCCATACAACTTTTTAAACAGCAGTCTATAGATTTACAGGATGCTATGAAGCAAGCAAAAGGAGCACAGTCATGGCAAGCGTACGCAAGTCTACAAAGACAGTTTGTACAAGTGTTAGAACACATCAGACAAATAGAAGCAGAGGAAGGAAGTACAGACAGCTTAGATAGTGCATCAGATGAGGTACTAAAGACAGAGACAGTACATGCTATTATTTCTCTTCCACCGATTCTACGACAAAGCATAATTGAAGAGCTGGCAAGATTTAACAATGTAATCCCAATGCAAAAGAAATAACCGACATGTTAAACATATATAATATGGACTGCTTAAAAGCAATGCAGGACATGAAAGACAACCAGTACGATTTAGCAATTGTAGACCCCCCATATGGTTTAAAAGAAGATGGGAAAAAAAATCATAGTCGTAGTAAATTAGCAAGTACTACCAAATTTAAGCCTAAAAAATGGGATAGGCGACCACCTAACATAGATTATTTTATACAACTTAAAAGAATAAGTAAAAAATGTATAATATGGGGGGCTAATCATTTTATAAATAATATTCCAAATAATAATAGTAGTTGTTGGTTAGTTTGGAATAAACAAAACGGAAAAACTGACTTTGCAGATTGTGAATTAGCATACACAAATTTTAAAACATCGGTACGTATGTTCTCTTTTAGATGGCAAGGGATGTTACAAGGGAACATGAAAAACAAAGAAAAACGTATACACCCAACGCAAAAACCTGTACAACTCTATAAATGGATATTGCAGAACTATGCAAAAGAAGGGGATACCATATTAGATACGCATTTAGGGTCAGGCTCTATAGCTGTAGCCTGTCATGATATGGGTTTTTCGTTGGATGGGTACGAACTAGATACAGACTACTTTAATTCAGCCTGTAAACGATTGAAAGAGCACCAGAGACAATTAAAATTACCTATATTTTAATATCTATAAATAATTTGTTATACTATATCAAAAAGGAGTAACGACATGAAACTTAAAATTCCATGGTGGGCAGTATCACAGATGGTGATAGAGCAAATCAAAAAAACCATTGAAGACATGAAAGAAGCCAAGAAAGATGATGATAAAATTACAAAGGATGAGTGGCAGGATTTATTAGCAGAGAACCTGTTAGAGCTTGTACCAAGGTTGGCTACGTCATTGTATGAACACAACCAATAGAGACATATCATTTATTAAGAATGTACTACGATTGAAAGAACGTAGTACACGTGACCCTTTACGCTTTTTTAGACCGACCCCCCCACAGAGGGCGTTTATCAATGACCCATCCCCAGTAAAAATGCTTTTGGGAGGAAATCAAATTGGCAAGACCCTTGCGAGTTGTGCATTATTGCTATATCATTGTCTCAACAGACACCCAGTATTAAAGACCGACCCACCCCCGATAGAGGCATGGTTAGTTACTCATAGTCATGAGCAGAGCAGAACAATACAGGGCAAATTATGGGAGATGATACCCAAAGACGAATTACACCCAGATGTAGAGTTTGTCCCAGGTAAAGGGTTTAGGGGTCTTGCACCTGTTGTACGTTTTAAAAATGGTTCGATAATTCGAATTAAAACAGCAGGGCAGGGGCTGGGGTTGGCTTCTGCTACAGCTAATATTATATCAGTAGATGAGCCTGTAGATGCACTGGTATTTAATGAGTTATTGGCACGAGTTTTACGAGGTGGGGCAGGTGGCAAGAGTGGCACAATAGCTATATCTATGACCCCTGTTGGTAGTGTAGATGTATCATATCTTAGAGACATGATAGAAGCTGATAGGATAAGTGTACACAGGGCATCTTTGACGGTAAAGGACACAACCCCCATACACTGTAAACCCCTGCTAACACAAGAACAAATTGACAATATCACAGAGAACTTTCTTCCAATAGACAGAGAGGCAAGAATAACAGGCTCACTCGATGTAACGCCACAGGGGGTAATATTTGACTGCTTCGACCCTATGACTATGATAAGTCGTAGTCCTGTACCTGGGGGGGGTGATTATAGATTTTGTGTGGGAGTAGACCATGGGAGTCAGCCAAATACACAAATTGCTATACTCTGCTGTATAGATATGAAAGACCCACAAGCACCCAGTATCTATGTTTTAGATGAGAGGATTGGTGGTACAAGTACCCCAGAGCAACATGCTACAGACATATTACAGATGCTAGAAGAGAACCAAGTAGACCCCAAGCTCTGTACTTGGACAGGTGACAATTTACATATGGGGAGTCAAAATAAAAAAGCAAAAAAAATGAGTAACTTAATCTTGATGCGAGCTTTTGAAAGGGTGCTACACCTTCCACCAAAAGGGCTACAATTCACAATCAGAACAGCAATAAAATATAGGCATTCTGTGTATTTTGGTGCTAGTATGATACATGCTATAATGCAGAGGAAGCAGTTTTTTATACAGCCAAAGTGTAAAGTTACAATTAGCAGTATAAGTAACTGGACTATGAAGAGAAGCCAAAGTGAAAGAAGTAGAGATAAATATCAGCATAGTATAGATGCTTTACGGTATTGCGTTATGCCAGTACTAGATTATAGATATAGAGCCCCTGCAAAATTGAGGATGTATTAAAATGTTACCAATGAAGCCACAAGCACCCAATGAGACAGAAAATGCTAGATGGTCACATACAGCCTTAAGACGTAGAATGTTACAAGGTACATGGGAGAACGATTTAGAAGATGAGTTATATAGGCATCTACCAACAGACAGAAGAGAGGCATGGGGCCCTGCTGATTTATCGTCAAATGTATTTGAACAAGTGAACAGGCAATTGAGCGTACTATATATGGAGCGTCCCCAGCTACACAACTCATCAGGAAGCATAGAACAACTACAGGACATGCTTAATCTTGCTGGTCTCTTTCCATTGATGCAACGTATGCAACAGTACACATTAGGAATGAGAGAAGCAATTATGCGTATAGATGTTAATCCCAATGTTGAAAATATCAGCATAGATAACAGTGGGCTACAGTATAGGATAGTTACTCCTGATTATGTAGTGTGTGATGCTTCCCCAGATACACCAGACATACCGAATTATTATCAAGAGCTAAGATTAAGAAATACCCCAAATGGTAAACCAGCATGGGTATGGGATTGTATAAGTATCCGAGATATGAACAATCCCAAATTTGGCATGTATGTAGCCAAGGCAGATGGGGGCATAGGTGAGGATGTAACAGCACACTATATGGGTCAATCAGCATACGAGGGGGAAGCATACCCCTACAGAGACAGTAACGGTACACCTTTCTTACCTTTGACTTTGTACCATGCTGAAAAAACAGGGTTGTTATGGAATAGCTTTGACCAAAGCCAATTATGCTATGGTTCTTTATCGAGTGCAGTTTTTTATAGTATGTTTGCTCACTGTTTGAGGGATAGCAGTTGGCCACAACGATACGCAATAGGTGTAACGTTATCAGGGATGACAGCACTAGACCAGGACAGCACAGCCAGAAGAGCAGGAATAGCAACAGACCCAAGTAGTATTTTGATGTTTCAACCCACAGAGGACAGCCAGCCCCAAATTGGACAATTCCAAGCAGGGGCAGATGTACAGGGGATGTTAGAAGCCATAGCAAAATATGAATTCCGAGTGGCTACAAGCTCTGGCGTTTCTCCTGCTGATTTGCAAAAATCCAGTGGTGACCCTAGGAGTGGTTTTGCCATAGCTGTATCTAGGTCTGCACAGAGGGAAGCACAAAGGAAATTTGCACCTGTATTCCGTATGGCAGATGAAGAGTTATTAACCAAATCAGCCATGCTATCAAATAGGTTTTTGGGTACTTCTCTTCCTGAGCAGGGATACAGAATAGCCTATAAATCACTGCCATTATCACCAGATGAGACAAGAGCAAACAGAGAGGATATTATAGCCAAGTTACAAGCAGGTCTAATCAGTCCAATACAGGCAATGCAGATTATGTACCCTGATTTATCCGAAGAACAAGCAAGAGCAGAATTAAACAAGATACGTAAAGAACGTGCAGAGTTTATGTAAACAAACAAAGGAGCAACCGACATGAAAACCATACAAGATGAAGAGGGTAACGTATACGTTTTAAAAAGCGATATGGAAAGCATTATAAAAGAGCGTATATCTAAAGTCTCAGCAAGAGCCAAAGAGGCAGAGACAACAGCAAGAACGCTACAGACAGAATTAGAAGAGGCTAAAAAGACAGCAGGGATAAGCGATACACTGAGCCAACAATTAGACGATTATAGAGAACAGCTACAAAAAGCTAATTCTAGATATGACAGATACAAAGCAATTAGTAAACATGGGCTTATTGATGATGAGATGGTAGAGGCTATTGAGTGGAGTTATGAAAAAGCCATGGGTAAGGTTGGAAAGAAAGAGCAGATACCATTAACTGATTGGTTAGAGCAAGCAGTAGCAGACCCAACAAAAGCCCCAGCAGTATTAAGACCACATTTACAAAATTTAAATGCAGAGCCACAAGCAGTGCAACAAGTACAAGAATCTACAGAGGCAACACCAGAACCACAAGCAGAGCAACAACGATACATGCCCCCTGCTGTAAACAATGGGGCAAAGCCAGCACAGCAGACCCCTGATTTATTGCGTAGGGCTGTATCTATGTCTGTAGATGAATATGCACAAAACAGGGAAGAAATACAGAAACAGTGGCGAGCAAGACACACAAGAGGATAACATGGCACTGGACTTAACAGGACAACAGACCTTCCCATATTACAAGGTTATCACAGTCAATACTACAGCCTATGAGATTGTACTTCCTAGTCAAGTAACACAGGTTACTTTTGGCTCTTCTGCTTCTGCTCTTTTTGTGGGACAGAATGGATGTACAGATGGTGAGGCAATGCCAGTAGACAAAATGTTTGTACCTGCTAATAATGCATTCCAAGTGCGAATTGGGAGAGGTAATAGTAGAGCGTTAAGTGTCTTTGTTGCTTCCCAAAGTGGTACAGCTTCTGTTGTTGTTGTCCTTGAGGAACTATAACCATGGCAGTTTTTATATATCCAAAAATACAGACAGGTGACGATTTGACAGAAGAGAATATAACATCGGAAATAAATGGGGAAAGAACAGTTTTTACTCTTGCCAATAGTTATGCAGGTGGTACACTACGTGTATATCATAACGGGGTCAGACAAGTAAGAGGCACAAGCTTTACAGAGACCAGTAGCAACACATTTACCACTGTTTTTACTGCTGTATCAGGTGACTTTTTATTAGTTGATTACGTACAGGTATAATCACATATTACTAATTAATTATAAAAAAAGGGGATAGAAAATGGCTGTACAAATTACAGGGGCACAGATAAAAAATGGGGAAATTACAACCACAAAAATTGCAAATGATGCAATAGACGCAACTAAAATAGCAGATAATGCAATTGTAGCAGATGCTGTATCAGCAGGGGCTATTACTTCTGCAAAATTAGGGGCAAGTAGCGTTTTAACGGCCGCCCTAAATAACCTAGCTGTTACACCAGCAAAAGCAAATTTAACAAGTACTTGGGATTTTACATCAGGTACAATTAGAGTACCATCAGTGCCGGCCCATGCAAATGATGCTGTACCCAAAAGTTATTTAGATGGCATTGTAGGTGGTGGTGTATATTGGAAAGAACCAGCAGTAACAGCAACCACAGCAAATATTAGTTTAGCTAATCCAGGAACAGATACTTTTGATGATGTCCAATTAACGAGTGGACAACGACTACTAGTAAAAGACCAGACTACTCCTAACCAAAATGGAGTATATGATTTTAATGGTAGTGGGTCGGCTCTAACTAGGTCATCAGATGCAAATGTAGCAAGCGAATTAAACGGTCTTGCAATATTTGTAAAGTCTGGTACAGACTCAGCAGACCAGGGTTTTATACAAACTAATGAGATTGGCAATTTAGGAAGTGATAATGTTACATTTGTACAGTTTACTGGTTTAGGGCAAATCACAGCAGGGCCAGGACTAGCAAAATCAGGTAATACCCTATCTGCCAATGCAGGTGCAGGTATTGAAATTGTGGCAGACGAAATAAGAGCAGACATAGGGGCAGGGCTTGAAAATGATGGCACAGGCTCAACCAGAGTAAAAACAGATGGTGTAACTACCCAATTAAATGGGTCTGGGCAGGTAATTGTAAAATTATTGGGTGTAGATTCTGGACAAATAGCAAACGGTGCAATTATAGAAACTAAATTAGGGAATGGCTCAGTTTCTACATCAAAATTACAGGCAGATTGCGTAACAGCAAGTATATTAGGTGCAGGGTCTGTAGACACAACAGCATTAGGTAACTTGTCCGTGACAGAGGGCAAATTAGGTAACAATGCAGTTACAGCATCTAAAATAGCAGGGGCAGTAGCAGGGGCAGGTTTAGCAGGTGGTGCAGGCAGTGCATTATCTGTAAATGTTGACTCTTCTACTATAGTAATATCAGGTGATTCCTTAAATGTTGGTACAATTGGTACGTTACAAATTGCAAGCGATGCAATTACAGCCGTCAAAATTGCAAACAATGCTATAACCCCTGCAAAATTACATGCAGACTGTGCAGGTAATGGTATTGCTTTAGACGGTTCTACAAATGCTATTAAGATTGATCTTGCTACCTCTTCTGGGTTGGAAATTTCCTCTCAAAAATTACAGGTAGATTTAGAAGCAAGTAAGGGTTTGGAAAAGGGCCCGAACGGTCTAGCATTAGACATAGATACTACAAACTTTCAATTTACCCCCATGTCAGGTGCATTAAGATTAAAAGCCTTAGGTATACAAACAGCAAAATACCAAGATGCAAGCATTACAACCGTAAAAATTGCTAATGATGCTGTCACTATGGATAAAGTAGGCTGGCAACCATACCAAGAATTAACTACTACATCAAATGGAAGTACTGTTAATATTGACCTTGCAAGACCACTACATGCCAATTCTTTAAATGGTGTATTGGTATTTAAAAATGGTCTGGCGATGCTTAATAAAACTGCTTTAGGTGGGTCTGCTGGTAATGCCGATGAGTTTTCAGTAACGGCTACAGGTGGTGCGGGTGGAAATGGTAGAATTGCATTTGGTGCCGCTCTTGCTTCTGGGGATAGTATTTTAGTACATTATCTGAAATAATAACAAATTTATATAGTCGCACTAACCCCCTTTTTTAAGGGGGTTTTTTATTGTTCTTCTTCTGTAATTGGTACAGTAGAAACCCATATTGTACTATCTGATTTTGTATCATCTATAACTTTGTACATACGTTCCCATGTATCTCTAATTATATCTGTATATTGTTCTGGGTTTAAGTTACTATTTTCAGCAAAAACAACAGATATAAAAATAGCCATACGCATGATGGCTTCTGCTTCTATTCCTTCATCTTGTAAACTGTATGCTTCATTTAATAGATGTTTGCATCTTTGCATGGTGATACTATTATTGTCTGGTCTTTTGCTCATGATGTATCCCCAAAAAAATATACAATTATATTTTGATTTTATGATATACTAGATTATACATTTTAAAATAAGTTTTAATTTACGTATTTTGTATGGTCGCACCAGTCAACAGCAGAGCCAAAATATAATAATTATTACTACCATACATAAATAATTATAACAAAAAAGAGAGGTACAAAATGGGTAAAGGAATAACTTTTGGCTTTAATGATGCATCGTATCAAAAATTAGAGGGTGATTTAAGATTAGAGGCTATGATTAGTCAAGAAATTAATCTACTATTAAGAGACACACAGAATCTACGAAACAGCCAATTTATCAGCTATGCAGGTTCAATTAATGGCATGGGTTCTGATACAATCAGAGTACGTAAGGCAGGGCTTGACGGATATGATTTATTTGAAACCCCAGCAACAGAAGTAGCAGCGGCCGCAACACAAGATTTTACGGATAGTCATGTTGATATTATCGTAGCAAGATTGGTACTAATGTACAAGATGACAGACCTTGCATCTATGACTGGCTTTGGTGGTTCTGATATAGACCCTTTTAGACTTGCACAAAGCATGGCAGGTTCTTATGAGGCATCATTTGCAGACAAGACAGGAGATGCTATAGACGATTTTACAAACACTGTAGGAACAGCAGGTACACAATTTTCAGTAGATAATTTCTTCTCGGCCATATACCAATTGGAGAAAGCATCAAGTAACAGAGGGGCTTTAGCACCCTTTGCAAGTATTTTACACCCAGTGGCTTTAACCGAGCTTCAGGACTCTCTAAGAAATGAAACAGGAAACGCTATATCATATATGGCGGCAACAGCTGACATGCTACAAGCAAAGGGCCCAGGATATGTAGGTAACTTGCTTGGAGTAGATGTATATAAATCATCTCATGTAAAAAATGCAGGTGGGGCTTATAAATCGGCTATGTTTGGTGTAGGGGCTTTGGGTTATGCAGATGGTGTACCAGCTTCTCTTCCTGGTTCATCTGATACTATGCAAATGGGCAGAGTATTGGTTGAAATGGAACGAACAGGGGCACAAGCTCTGACATCTATTATTGGGCATGCTTATTTGGGCATTTCCGTCATAGACGATGATAGAGGCGTCCTAATTAATTCTACAACCTAAAAAAAACTTTATTTGTTCT
>Ga0255048_10002766_pt1 | contig 10989 bp, 12 predicted proteins | sample JV7_2_2_MG_FD_183619 | JGI IMG/M metagenome (GOLD analysis project Ga0255048, IMG submission 183619) | Seawater microbial communities from Jervis Inlet, British Columbia, Canada - JV7_2_2 | ecosystem: Environmental > Aquatic > Marine > Inlet | place: Canada: British Columbia | collected 2016-10-06
AGCTTGGTTTCCGGTTGTTTCTCAACCCCGAAATTACCGTAGTATATAAAATGGTTAGGATCACCCGTGGTCGTAGGGTTCTGAATCCTTGTGTTGAACTCCGACAAAGCCAATGAAAAGATGTTGAGGTTATTCTCGACCACTGTCATCGGTTCAATTACGTCAGCCACGTCAGGACTCAGCGAATAGGAGAACTGCCCTGTAACTGTCCGTATGACCCCTTCACGCCTTTGTCCTGGATATTTGCAATCGTCACTAATGCGGAACAGGATGTCATTAACAAACTCCTTAGCCCGATCTCGACTCGTTGTGCCTGAAGTGCCTGCCCGATTAACCATGTCATCAATAATTTCGCCTAACGTCATTTGTTAATCCTCACTGGTATTGTGGCGTTGCACTTTTCTGAGGTACATTTCAAGATCCTCCGAGTGTACGCAGAAAACTGATGGTCCACCATAGGTTTTGCTATTTCCCCGCACTTCGGACAAATCATGAGGCAATCCTTTGGTTTGGTTTTTCAAAAGTATCGTACCGTTCTGATAGTTTTACAGGATCACCAGGACAAGGATACCCGATTACTTCTAACATCTGTTTCATTCGATGAGCATATGTGTGACCGGCCCTTGCTTTCCGATAACCAGTCTCTGAAATTAACAGTCTTTCGGGGTCGTTGTCAAGATAGAACCTTGCTTTGTCAATAAGTTCTTCTTTCCCGTCATACCCTATAAAGTCTTCGCCATCTATGAACCCAAGCTCTTTCCATCCGACCTGACTTCTATTGGAGAGCAGTGCCGTACCCGTGGAGAGAACCTCAAAAAAACGCATGTTGAGATCCTCTTTGATTGAGATGTTGAATCCTAATTTAGCCTGGCAGAAGTAGTAGGACATTTCCTCAAAGAATACACTTGTGGCTACCGTGCTTTTCGGGAAGTGAGAGTAGAGGTCTTCCAACCACTCTATCCTGTTGTTCCTATCCTTCGGACAATCCCTCCAGTCTGCGTTTAAAAAACCCACAAAAGCGATATCCTTCTTCTTCTCCATCGGGATATGAACATGGGCCTCTGGATGACAGGCGAGAGGTAGCCAGTGGGCTGAAGCATGACCATCTTTCGTCATCCTTGCAGCACCATCTTTCTGAGCAGTGAAAGCGTGTTCCATTCCTTTTGCCATTGCAAAGCGGTGATCATAACCCAGATGGGTATCTACCGCCCAGTACGCACATGGATTAGGAAGCCTGGAAGTATCGAAAGCCCCTAAGTCATCTCTCCCATCGTCTATATAGATATAGTAATCATGATCTAATATGCCTGGTGCGTTTTCCCTTGAAGGCTGACCAGAAGGCAAATAATGCCAAACATCTGTTCCGAGCAATTCCAATGCATGCCAAGCGTACACGGCTGTTCCGTTGTTGCGAATGGTATTGTCGTATATAATTCCGATACTCATTTAGGCCTCCTGTTCTTGAAGTTCATTGGTTTCAACAATCATTTTCTCAATCGATGGACTCTTCTTTGACATAACACAAAAAGAGATAGTAGATGGAACATCGAATACATTAATAGGATCGAACCCATATGCCATCAGCAGGGGAGTGAGAGACTCAGGAGTGAAGGCATGGACATGTTCTGCATCCAGGATCATCGTGTCTGTCTTCTCTTGATTCGGACAAGCGATAATCAAAACACCTTCAGGCTTGAGAACTCTTCGCCATTCAGTAAGCACCTGGGCCAGATTCACAATATGTTCCAACAGATGTCTTGCTACTAAGAAGTCTTGAGACTCGTCATCGAAAGGGAGGTCTGTTGCGTCAGCATGAACTTCAGCTACCGAAGGAACGCCTCTTCGTCCCCCTGACAGGCCAATAACGTCTTTAGCTACTCTGTCTACCCCTACAGCATGTTCAACCGTTTTGTTTGCTCCTACGCCCAGGTCGAGTCCTTTCCATTCCTCTTTTACCTGGCTTCGTATCCAGTCACCCTCTTCATCTCCAGATGGTGTAATCGGGTTATAGTTTTCAACAAAAGATTGCGTACAATGGAACCACGCTTTGACCCCATGTTTTTCTATTAGAGCATTATCAGTTGCTATCCTCATCCGTGTAGAGTTCCACTCACTACCCTTCACTCTCTGTCCTGTCTGGAACCCTATGTGATGGAGGTATGCACTCCTATCCACAAGGAGATTGTAACCTGCTTTTTCAAGTCGGATCGAGATATCAAAATCATCACCACCTGGAAGGCTTTCGTCCCAAGGCGTTTCATGTACAGATATTTTACGTAGTGCATCCATCTTATAAAGACAACAGAATCCAATGAGCAGTGATGTTTTATGAACTATGGGCATGCCGTGATTAACGAAATTCTGTGATCCCATAACGACATTTGAAATAGGGCCGATAGCCCCTACATCCTCAAACTCAAAATACTCAGCCATCTGGCGAACGAAGGTTCGGTGCCACGGAATAAAAATAACGTCATCATTCAAAGCCATCATGTAGGGAGATTCAACCAATTCTTTGTAGGCATAGTTCAAGGCTCCTTCCCATCCCTTGTTCTCTCCCATGTTGTGGACATTGACAAGCCCTTCGGAAAACTGCCCATAAATATATTCATCGAAACCCACACCCTGGTTATCTACTGAATCTCCATTGTTTATCACATGGATGGTGTAGGGATATTCTATGTTCATCGTTAGACTTTTTAGGCAACAGACTAACTGGTCTGCGTTGTTATATGTAGGAATAACAATATCTATCATTTACATCTCCATTGATAATTCGAACTGCTTCACCAGTTTGCGTTGTTCGAAGTTCTTGTATATCGCCCTCGCATCTCGATAAGTATTTTTATTGTGCCATAAAACAGTTTGACTTTTGTGGTCTATGAATACACTGCTGTCACAAAAGATTGGGATATTGTTTTGCTCACATTTCACACAAAAGTGAATGTCCTCTCCAGAACCTTGAGCGTTAAACCATCCCTTTCCTATCTTCCTGAAAGCGTCCGCATGGATAAGGCATACACCTGTACCATGAGCATCACACTGAAACAGAGTGTCCTCTGGGAAGTCAAACACGTGATCCATATTCACGGAAGTGACCCCATCGTTTGTTGTTCTGTTGAACTTGTAAACTACTGGATGTATTGGTTCTCTTGAGGTGAACGCCAGGCCGAAGACAACCTGTTTCTGATGCCTGAACAATCTCAGGAAAGTGTCTCTGGCAAACCTCATGTCATCATCGAAAAAGAAACAGTAATCGCAATCACGGGCAAGTGCTTCCTCAACACAAAACTCTCTTGCTTGCCCTGGCAGGGACCATTGCATCTTGTTCACAATTATAAATGAAAACACTGGATCGTCATCCTGCAACTCACCCAGAGTCGTTGAGTCATCGAGCTTGGGAAGTTCCGCATGCATCTTTTTCCATGCAGCCAACCCCTGCGTTTTGATGACAAGGTCTTTAAGGTGAGACTGTTCCTGTAGTCTTCCGAAGTATCCCATCATCGAGAAATATTCAGCGACTGTCTCTATGTCTGGTCCTGCATAGTGGGGAAGGCATATTGCTACTTTAACTTTTTCTCCACTCTCCAATGGTGCCATCCCGTCCAAAGTTTTATCCACTCCCACCTCCCAATGGTTAACGCAACTATCATCTGTGACGTTCCTCCAAGAAACGATCTTGGACATTTCGTATGGTCATCTACTGGTTCGTCATCCCGCAACAGCGAACCGCAGCTACATCTCCAAAAGAGGTAGCCACGGGTCACGCTGTCACGGAAAGTCGTCCACGGACTACATGGCACGTACCCATCCCTTAACATAGGTACCGGCTGAGACCGTTATAGTTTCGAGGGCAATGACAGGACCATAAGCTGTCGTCAACCCTGCGGAACTAACACCTAACGAAGCATTGACCGCTCCTGGGCCAAGGGGATCTCCACGGGTTATAGTAATAGAAGTACCCAACGCAAAGGTCTCTACAGAAGCTGCATATCCGTAGGTTGTAAAGCGACCAACTGCGGTGTTGGGAACATTGGAAAGAGCGATACCCACAAAACCTCGGATAGAGTTCGCATCTTTATTATCGACCACACCGTAGCCCGTATTGGAAGCAGCAGCGGTTGCGAGATGTCCAGATTGCCCCAGGGTGATCGTTGTCCCTGAGATGTTTGTCCACGTACCAACGCCACGTTCAGCGTCATCCCTATTTATTGCTTGAAACTCCATTAATACTACTCCTTGCCTCTCCCCTGCTACCGTCCTGGTCTTTGTTTCGCCAAGCTCTCACAGAGGTGGACAGTTGAAATCAGCCACCACCACGGCCAATGAATGTAATGTCACCGGCAACACCTTCACCGGTAACGAGTGTTACGGTTTCACCTGAGATAGTATACTTAGCAGGTGGGGCATTGAAATCGCTCGTTGGCATAATCAACCTCCTCCATAACCGATTGCACTCCACGTTCCTGTGGGCCATTGAGGGTTACCTGCAGCAGTAATTTTAATAGTACCATTTTCTGCTGCTGCTGACCCTGTATTTAATTCCACCTTAACACTACTTGCGTCAGTAGTCGTATCAGCAAGGACTGTTGCTGAAGTGATATAAGAAAGTCCCGTTGTTATTTCGCCAGAAGACACCCCTGTACCTTTACTAAAAGTACCAAAGGTATTTCTCTGAGCACCAATAACACTCGACCCAGATACCGTTCCTATTTCAGCCATCATCCACCTCCTATTGGGCCCAGTTGGAAAGGACAAACTGACGGCGAGGATTGGTACATACCAGATTCCACATCATCATAATGATTGATGTTTTAGCCGTTTGATTGGTTGGTTTCTGGAACCCTTCGGTGGACATGAACGCATCACGATGAACAACCATGTTCAGGTACTTGGAGTTCAGGCCGTAGACATTCTGACGGGCGGTCAAGGCATCGTCCCATTTTACTGGAATACCCTGAAAAGCCAATCGTCTAAAACCTGCGTCACCGGACTCACTTGAAGTGTAACGTCTCATATCTTCCAGACTATCCCACAAGTAATTGTAGATCGTCTTCGTAGTAAAAAGACAGTCAATTTCATCGAAGCCTATACCACCGGAGGATTCCATGACATACAACTGAATATCGTTTTTACCTTCTGATGCAAAGGAAGGATTGGTATTCGTTACAACCTGAGACGTTCCGTTGAACTGATTACGCCAGAAAGACTCAGTGGATCTATCGATAGCACCTACGTTGGTTGAGGATGTTGGATCTTCTTCAATCCAGTAAGGAATGCCGTCCACATCTGTAGAGAACGACTTGGCAAGAGATGCTTGACTCTGATCACCTTTCCAAAGATCCTTATTGAATCGATCTATGAGAGATTTTTCAGTCTGCATCTGCTTGGTCTGGAGAAGCTTGATAACACGGCTTTTTGTGTCCATGTTCGTAAGCTCTTCATACTTCGATATCGTTACCGTAGCTGCGTACTCCCTCCAGTTGACGAAGGCAGGGCCGATTCCGGCTTGTGGCGTGGTTGCCACTGTCTGGTAATTATGGTAGGACTGAACCGTTGAGTTCGCTGCTGTTAACAGGGGAACGTCAATCGATTGTCCACCATCACGCAAGTCCAATGCTCCTGAAGCCTTGATTTGATCCAGGGACATTTCTTTCTGATCTCGACCAGTCAAATACCGAAACAAAGCCACACCATTGAAAACCTGATCTACGGCACGATCTTTGAGCCATATTTGCATATTGGCCGTTAATGTAGGGTCCGACTTATAGCTGTTATAAGTCAAACCTAAAGCTGAATTAGGCATTGTTTAACTCCGATGTCGTGCAGCCTCTTTCATGGCGATGTCCATCTGTTTCTCAACCGAGTACACCCTTTTACCGTTATGATCCTTTATATACGGAGTTGCTTGGGCTGTACCTGACCTGTTAGAACCTCGTTCACTACCTGCTGCTGCACGTACATTTCTATTGTTGCTGTTTGAGTTTCGCAGTTCCCCATCCACTCTTTGAAGCACCCGTTGAAATGAAGGATGGTTCACGTTGTGGCCTACCAGAGCCAGTTGTTCGTTAAGCTCTTCGGCATATGGTTGTATACGTTCGTTACCATACTGAGTTCTGGCCTGGTCGAGAACCTGCGTTAATTGAGTTTGCACATTGTTTATTGCCCCTTCCTGTGACTGCTGCTGCCTCTGTTGCATGGAGGCTATCTCAGCTTTTAATGCCATCACTTCAGGGTTCTGCGTTACTATGTTCTGAGCCATCGTGCGTTGCTCCGGTGTAAAATTGTCATACACACTTTCGCTTGGCTCCTCTGCTTGCTTCAATCCTGCTAACTCGGCTCGTAGATTCTCAATCTCTCGTTCGTGCATCTGCGACTGTTGCTGTTGCAGATTGCCTATCTTGTTATTGACAAGCTGATCCACACGAGACTGAAGGTCTTCTGCTGAGGTGACTGTCTGCTCTGAAGGTGAGTCGTCATACTCATTCTCAGACTGATATGATTCTTCAGAAGGGTCCATGCCTGGAATCTCCGATTCGTCATATTCAGATTCGTTGTATTCTTCTGACATATTTAAACTCCTAATACAAGTGTAATTGTGTTTTGGCTATTATCGATTCCACTTCCGTTTACCGTGAATCCGTTTTGAGCTAACAGGTTCGACAGAAAGTCCAGATCCTGACCGCTTATCTGCCGGTATGGTCGTTGTGACTGGGCATAAGTCGGCTGTCCATATTTCCCTGGCATCTGGTCTGTGTATTCTTGGTTTGGAACTGGGCTTATCCTTGCTCTCGGTTGCCGTTGTATATTAGCTTTCGGCATCGGCATGTCTTTTTCTTTTGTGTTTACATCTTGAGAATTTACTTCCGTCATATCACTCCTCGCAGGTCTCTTATCTCCCAATATCTCCTCAAACAACGCTTCCATCTGAGGGTGGCTTTCGGCTTCTTCTTTGCTTATCCCATCTCTCTCCACCAGGAAGTCTACCGCTTCATCATGGGCTGCCTGAGAGTCCTCTTGAAACTTGGACAGTACGGCCCCGTTACGGTCTGCATTAAGGTGGCTTTCAGGAACGTCTCTCTCACTCATAGGAATGTCCCGTTGAGCGATCCCCTCTTCCCTCCTCACTCCACTGCCGAAGCTGTGGCATCTCCTGTATCCATACCTTCTCGCACCGAGGGCATTTGTATTCGATGCTTACATAGCAATAACTATGCTCATGGAGGGTATTCAGATAGTGATATTCCATCATTACTATTTTCTCTTTCATACAGTTAGGACATGGATAAGGAGAGTTTTTCATTATCTTCGACTCCTTCACCGGCACTTCAGGCACAACCTCCTTTGCCTTTTTTGCTTCCTTCGCATCTCTCATTTTCTTCATTCTCTCATTAACATCCATTCTCTACCCCAATGGCCCTGTCAGACCGGCTGCTTCTCCAGATCTTACCATGGCCTCTGCCTTCTCAAGGCGGTCAGCGATAACATATCCATCTTCCTCTTTTAACTCGAAATCCTTATTCAAGTCATCTCTGTCGTGCTTGTCTACTTCTACCAACCCCTTCTCTGCCATGACCTCCCTTCGATGTTTACGGCTGAAGATGACCCTCCCCAATCCCTCGTCATATTCCCCCTGTCCGTTGTTGAATATCTCATTAGTTATAGCAGATGAGGGAATACGAACCGTGGACCATCGTAGGTAGGAGACCTTCATCTCAAGTCCGCACTCGCTACATAGTCCAGGGTGTCTGATCCTGTCTCTCATCTCATGATCATTCCCACATCTGTAATCGTTTACTGCCATGCTACGTCCCTTGTGACTGGTTGGAAAGTATGGATTCTGTTCTCCCAGGATTACCTGTCGGTGCTGCCACTTTCGTCCTACGCCCCTGCGGTTGTCCCTGAGCTGTCCTCAGTTCTTCTGTCTGCTGTATGTGAGTCTGCAACAACTGTATCTCTGGATTCTCAGGCGGTTGCTGTTGCTGTTGTGGATCACCTGTTTGTGCCTGTGCCTGTTCCTGCTGCTGTGCCATCTGCTGTTGCTGTCCAAGTTCCTGAAGGCGAGGCATATGAAGTTTCAGATGCTCATCATGATCTTCCCCTTCTCTCGGATCAACTGGGTTGCCCATCGACATCATGGCATGCTCTAACTCAACATGAGCGACAACTTCTATCGGTGGATCTTCAATGAACCTGGATACATTCTTAACACCAAAAATACGAAGGCCGTCCAGTATGAATTCTCGTTTTCCTACAGGGTCCATCTCGGAGACAAGGAGATTGAATAAAGACATCCAATTCTGCTTCTCACGTTCTCCCTGTTCTGGAGTAGGCATCTCAACATCTATCTGCCATCCTGCCTGAACATCATTAATAGTGTACTCTTCCCATCCATCACCATAGGGTCCGACAACACGGAACAGTTGTTCCTTGGGACCGAACTGCCTGACCATCCCCACTACGTCTTTCGCACATGAGGACTGCATCTTCTCGACCTTGGAGAGAGCATCAGCGACTAACGTGTTAATACCTGAAGTAGCGATGGAAGCTGCGGTAGCTGTTGAAGTTCCGGCTATCTCAGATAACGATACACCTGCGTTTTCCGATATAGTTCCTTTAATCATTCCAATGACTGCTATCTTAGAAGGATCAACTTGTGCTGACTGTACTGGCGTTATTACAGGTTGTCCACTTTGACTCCAAAGGACGATGCCGTCAGTGGCTCCTGCCAACTTACTCTCTATCTCTTCCTTCGTCTCATCATCTGCAATAGCATCCTTATTACCTGTGTACTTCGTTGCCGATCTATCCGAGTGCGTCATCAGCTCTGAATAAAGACGCATTAAAGCCCGTTGAGCGAACTTTAAATACTCCATGACCCCAGGAGCAGGATACTCACCCGATATCTCCGTAATGGCGAACCAATGGAATGGGAACCCTGCTATGAACTCAGGCCATGCTTCTGTGGTAGCTGCTCGCAATGGTTTGTCCTGTCCCCTGGCATACGTCCCTACCGTTCTGTCTCTCGCATCCCATATTTCATATATCGTCACAAGAGCCAATTCTTCAGGTATCTCGGACTCATCATTTTCTTTTAATGCTTCAGAGTATTCATTATACGCATCCGGCTCCAGATCCTTCGTGTTTTTATAAAGGGGATCAGACTTAACGTCCAACAGTCTCCGCTCAATACGGTGGATGACATAGGCTGACTTCTTCGGATCGTCCACCATCGGATCCCAGAATATGTCAGGAGTGACCCTCTCCATGAAGGGCCAGTCCGGTGAAGGATCGCCCTGAGCGTTTACGGGATAATCCTTTTTATCATCTATCATCCTCTGATGTTCTTCGATGTTCGACAGGATGTCCGGTATAATGAGTTCAGCTTCAGGGTGCTGTGCCAGTTCCGGTTGCTGAATGAACTGCGTTTTGAATTCTATATCAACTTCATGCCTCTGATTCTCTTCGATGGGAACAGGGTTTCTTTCCATGAAATCAAATAGATCCTTCTGAACCCTTTCTATTGCTTCAGGCTCTTCCTCTGTTAGGTCTGCATGGGACTGGAGTCTTCCGAATCCAACCTTCACGCATCCGAAGCCGTAGGTAAGCCCATCATCGATAACTCCTCTCATCACGGTCTCAGCATCGATCTCTTTCCAATAGTATTCCAGTAGTGCTGAAACGGCTCGACCTCTGTCCTCAAACCCTCGCATACGTGGACGACAGTAGAACTTCGGATCACCAGGGTACAACTGTGCCAACACCTGGCGTTTTGTAGCCATCATGAAGTTGGGAGCAAGCGTGTTGACCTGTGTCTCGTCAGCCTCGGTGACATCCCTGAAATCATTGCGAAGGAACCGCAACGTCTCCTGAACATCCTTCTGTCTGGCTTCGTATTGGACATCAGTAAGCTGTATCCGAGTCTGTATCTGCTCTTTGGTAGCCATTTAGCCTCTTGCGTAACCTACGTTGTTTGTCTTTTTCAATCTCTTCCGGTAGTATCCGAAGGAGCCGTAGTTGTCTTTTTCTTCCCTGCCCATATGTGGAACACGGATATACATCATAAGGTATCTTAACGCTGCTATCGCATGAAACGATCCATCATCTGCCATGAGGTCTGGACTCTTGGGATTCTGCATCCCTCCCGAAAGTTCCCTAATAAGATTCACGCAGGTGGAGGATACTATCAGTGAAGGCTCAAAGTCATCCTCTGCTACAGCGAGAGGTTCTTTTATAGCTGCGTAGCCATCCAACTTCCTGTTCTTCCCTGCTATAAGTCGTAACCACGGTTTGAAATCCTTCTCTATAGTCGTAGTAGCGTATTCCGTTTTTTTACTATCTGGATAGAAGATGGCAGGATCAGCGTATATCGGGCATCCCTCACCGACCATCTTTTTTATTAATGGTCCATGGTGCTTTATTGGTTTGTTAGGAACGTAGTATTCATCAGTGATATAAACTTTCCTCTCCATGTCCTGTTCACCCTTTAGAACACAAGTAGGGGAAGTAGAACCGTAATCGAATCCTGCTGCTGCCCTGTACACTCCTTTCGATAATCTCTCTCTTATCCAATCGGGAGTCTTCACATTCATCTGTCTGGAGAAGGAGGAGAAGAACAGTCCTGGAGATACGCCCCAGACACCTTCCATATATGCTTTGAACTTCTCCGGCTCCAGGGCATCCCTGTTTTTAGCTATCCATTTATCCTTCGCATCCTGTGGGACTTCGGTATTGTCTTCGTGGGTAGCAGGGATGAACTCCCTATAGTCATCTGTAGTAAAAGTAACGATTGGTTCGCTTGGTGGGACTCCGAAGGGTATTGAGAACCGCTCCATTATCCACTCGATGCCGTCACCTCGGTCGTCAGGCCAAGGGTTAGATGTCCATCTCAAGTATGGCGTGAGTTCCGTTGTCGTTACTCGATTCCAAACCATCAAAGATAGATACTGTTCCTTGGTAAAGGTTACCAGTTCATCGAATCCCAAGTAG
>Ga0255048_10002769_pt1 | contig 10976 bp, 8 predicted proteins | sample JV7_2_2_MG_FD_183619 | JGI IMG/M metagenome (GOLD analysis project Ga0255048, IMG submission 183619) | Seawater microbial communities from Jervis Inlet, British Columbia, Canada - JV7_2_2 | ecosystem: Environmental > Aquatic > Marine > Inlet | place: Canada: British Columbia | collected 2016-10-06
ATCACAACTCCAAGCTATATGGCCTGCTTTCCGAAAAGCTTCCCGGACTACACCACTAAATTCACACGCAATTAACACCTTCATTACAATACCCCTTGTCAAGGATTTACAAAGTGAACTTTGGTTGAGTAATTTCCATATTTCATAATAAAGGCTCCGGTAGAATCTCATAAGATCCTTTGATTGCATATGCAAGCATCATGTGAACCAACATGGTTCCTATCTTCCTGCGGGTGTCTGGATTCCGAGATCTCCAGGGTATAAAGAAAGCATGAAACCCGTACTTAGCTAAAGCCAATGACAGCTTGCTGACTATAAGCTCAGGGCAGTAAATCTTTGGCTTCGTAAATCTCTTCCTTAATAACTCCGCCGGACTAGCCTCCACTAGGAGGATAGGATATTCAACAGTTGCTAATTTTCTGAACGCTTTAGCCTGACGGATCGAATCATGATGCTCCGTAAGATTCTTGAACAATTCCAACTGCGAAGCCTTCCGTTCGATAACACAACATTCGGGATACTCGGCTAACCTATAGTCTCCCTTATCGAGCTTCTTCTTCTCTGTTATAACCTTAATAAGGATATTACCATACTGTAACGTTGGGTGACTAATCCTAATGTTATCTGGAAACAACATGGGAAACTTCTCACGAGTATCCACCTGCACAGTAACTTTATCGGGTATCTCGTATCGTTCTTTTATTTTTTTCTTAGAGAGGGTCGGCATCAATCATACTCCTTAGTTTTCTTACCCCATTATGATACCTAACGCTCGTCCCATTCAAAGACATATTAATAGACGAGCTTATCTCCGTCAAAGTATCTTCGTTCATGAGCCTCCGCAAGAGAATTTCTTTGTCCTTCTCATCGAATTGCTTCGACGTCCTAATAATATCCTCAATCTCATGCAAGCTCGCCTCTAACACAGGATTCTCAGCTTGGGGAGATATCAAGTCGGTTGCCGCAATGTACTTATGAAAACTTTTCACATTGGTAGGCTGATTCTTGTCTACTAATCCGGCAGCTCTTGCCCCACCGTATGCGACCCCACTCTGCAAATTCCTGACCGTTCCATCTGTCTCGACCCTTGCTTTTTCTAATGACCGCAGCATTGCGAATCGGATAACTATTCTCATGGCACCAGGCTTATCAACATAGCGGGACCAGAACCCACTTAGGTAGGCCCAATTAATTAGATCCCCCTCCTCATACAATCTAAGATACCCACCAAATGTCCTTTTAATTTTTTTCGCTTCCTTCTCAGCTACTGGGATAAACTTTTCATACAATGTATCATTCTGATTTGTCATAACCTTTCCCTTCTAGTGCTTTCCTAATTTTAGTTAATGCACCTGTCCTACGTTTATAGACCGTTACCTTTGATACGCCCCATAACTTGGCTATTTCTTTTATGGGTAGCCCCTCCGCAAATCGTAACCTGATAAATTCTCTTTCTCCGGGTAGTAAAGCTGTAACGTTATTCACTTCTTGTAGGAATTCTAGATGCTCCATCCTTGCGGAGGGTCCCGGCTCTCTTGAAGGAAGTCTAAGCAACATGTCCCATTTCGTCGTAGTCATGGCGGTTTTCCTCAACTTGATGGAGGATCGCTCACCAGATAAACCCAAAACTTTATAATCCTGTTCGAGCACCGCTAATCTTTTCTGCATATCATATCGTATAATCATGATAAAATACTTGTCCCCCTTATCCATATACTGCCACCAATGACCGTAGATAAACGCCTCATTGATAAGGTCGTCATCCGTAATTCTGGTTCCGATCTTACCAGTAAGACGGCCTAGCTTCATGGCGGCGAAAGGGGCCAGTCTTAGAAATCTTTCAATGGCCTTGGGGTCCACATCTTTCGGTGTCATACTAACCATTCTGGTACACCTGCTTTTCACAGACGAACGGTATGGTTCTCATTAGTTTCTGTTCCAATGCTAGTAGGACTGGGGGTCTCTCCATATGTTTAGTGACAATCCTATCAACCTCTTCTTCCTCACCAGGATACTGATCCACAAAGATCGAATCATGAATTTGCAGACAGATAAGACTTTTCATAGCCTTGCGGAGGAATTCACATCCTATCATAAATTGTGCTGACTGGGTACATTGGGCACACGGTATCTGAATTGCACAATTACAGATCTCGTTAACTACATGGCTTGTCCCTTCTGGCCCCTTTGCAAAGGTTCTGCTCCAGCCGGTTATAGTTTCGATATACCCTTTACGACCAGCTTCTTCTATTAAGCGGTCCTGCCAATCCTTAAAAACAGGATGCACCGCATACCATGTAGCGATGGATGCCTTTGCAAAGTCTTTGTTAATTTCTACCCCAACGTCACGTCGTGCCGTCTGAGCATACGTGTCAGGACCACCTCGAAACAGAATTAGGAAGTTAAGAGTCTTCCCCAAACGGTATTCTTTACTATCCTTCCAGCCTGCGGATTGGGGGTCGGCTTCTGGAAAAATGTCCTGGGTTGTCATGGTATGGAGGCTCTCTCCCGGTGTAATATAAGCTTTATACAACTCGGGGTCATTTGACAGGAGAGCTGCCATCCGGAGGTGGTCCTGACTCATATCATACTCGGCTAATGTCCCTCCCTCAAAACGAGAACACGAGCAGTTTCGGATAAGTTTTGGTTCGGTATGTCTTGCGGGTCCCGATACCGAATATCGACCTTGGATTTGACCCATTGCTTTATCATCTCCGCCACCTCCTCGGCTTGAATAGGATGGGATAGGGTACCAAGAAGGATACACTGTGCCGATACCGTTTTCATAGCTGACAACCCCTCTTCGCTTATTAGAAAGTAGAGGTTTAGTGTAGGTATTAGTGATTTTTGCACGGTCCTTATACTCCTGAAATAAGTTTAGTATATCGTACAGCCTACCGTCACTAATGTATTTGAGGAGAAGGTTGGAGTTACCCACTCCAATTGATATCTTACTAGTCTTCGGACTCCACTCAACTCTTGGGTCGTCCATAAGACCTGCATGTTTGACACACTCAAGAAAGAACTCACGGAGCGGTTCATCAGACCCAGTACCATGGAGTTTGATATCATAGGTTGTTTCCGCAGTCTCGGATACTCGCTTCTTGGATTCCTCATTCTCGTCGTGAACCTCCGCAAGTTGTTCCATGTTTAGTGTGCTACCGTTCCGCTCTAATTCGAAGATGGTCCACACCACCATATTCCTCATGGCCCTGCATAAATCTGTGTTCTTTGCTGACTCAACTCCAAACCGCAAAGCTATACGCCGGGTCATTTCCTCATATAATAAGTAGGTGACTGCTGCATCCAAGCAATTATAATGGTGAAGGGCGGGGTCTCCGTACCCCGTTGCGTTCCCTTCCTTCCCTGTCACCCCGGATTGTCCATAATCCGTAATACCCAGTAAGGTAGCTAACTCCTTTAGCCCCTTCTCTGGACGTTGCTCGTACTCTAAGAAACTTACAAGCATGGTATCATCAACCTTCAAACGTAGTGGATTCACCAGATAGTATAAGTTAGGCATAGCCTTACGGATATATTGTAAGTCAAACTTAGTATTCTGCCCTACCAACGTAAGATTATTATTCACAATATAACTAAACCATGTATACACTGCAATGTTGTGCCAATGGTTGTCCATTCTATACAATGCAGTGCGAAGGATATTTTCAGAGTCCCTCCACCCGAAAGCGCAGGTAATGACCTGCTCGTTGTAGGGGACCCCGTCAACTAGGAGGGATTTTGCGGGATGAAAGACAGTCTGTGATTGACCCTTCAAGATCCCATATGTTTCTATATCGAAGGTCACAATATCACCACTAATTTTTGGTGGCACATCATAACCTACGAGGGGTTTAATCGAAAGGTCGTTGGGGATGAATTCGCCATTTAGGTATCTTTGGATAAGCCGGAAATGATCCTCGACTGCCTTAGCGAGGGATGGCTTCCTAGATGGGTGAAGTATAGAAGGGTTATTCATGTAGAAACAGGATGAGTCAGGCCACACCCCTGGTAACCCCTGCCGACGAACTGCACCACCCAACGACCGGTGCCTGCCTATGGACTTGGCTGCTTTCGCCCCGCAACCAACCAATACTATCTCCTTATAGTGGGGACGAAGCAACTCTAAGTCCTTCTCCAAATGCTGCCTGCATGTATTAACTTGTCCGTCAGTGGGCGTCCCCTTCTGCGGAGGTTTACAGCGGGTAGCATTAGTCACATAAATGTCAGCATGTTCTCTCATCCCTGAGAGGTCCACGAATTTCTGAAGCAGTCCGCCTGCATAGCCTATCCAGCTATGTCCGGCTTGATCCTCATGGTATCCTGGGCCCTGCCCTACGAACAGGACAGCACGATCCTTCCGAATCCCCATATTGCAATCAGGTCCATCGAAATGCAGTCTTGACGTAGCAAGACCTGGATTCTTAGCTGTCTCATATAGGGGACATGCAGTACATTTATTATGTAGTGGGAAATCAATCATTAGGGCGACTCGAATCTTCTCCAAGAAACAAAAAAAAGAAATAAGAAAAAAAACAAAAAACAATTTGGTGCTTCCGACATGTATTATACGATTCCGCGGAATTTGTTCAAACAAAAAATAAAAAAAATCGAAAAATTTTTTCACGTCGAAATGGAATCGCGTGTGTAGGGTGTAAAAATGCGGTTATTTATGTTATTGCGGGAAATAAATATCTATGGCAGACGGACTCATTTCGATGTCTCGCGTCATGTTTCCGAGTGATGCTTCGCTAATTGCCTGCTGAAATAGTGGTCGATAATCTTTCGGAACACCCTTCAAAATTCGATTCAATCGGCTGATTTGTCGACGATTTTTCAAAGCGGTAATGTCAGATTTTTTGACCGTCATAGGACCCAACTCTGGGTACCCTCTCTTAAACTCGGCTTGTATTCTCTGAGCCTTAGCCCCGTCATTTCGGTATAATGCCTGCATGTAATCACGACGCAAGCCTCTAATCTTATCTCGCTGACTTAGTATCCACTTGGCTGCTCCCTGCTCTTGAGCTACAGTCTGAGGCTTAATCCCCATCGTACGTAGCGTTAATTGCATGGGAGTATACGTTCCAATCAATGAGTGCTGCTCATTATAGACAGGTATCCTGCCATCCTCTGTCCTATTCTTATAATCAGCATACTTTGGGGCTAATGTCTTATATGCTCGACGGGCGGCTAAGCCGCCGGGTATAAATAAGGCTGCTGAAGCCCCTAATTTAGAGGTGTCTCCGGTCAAGGCCGCTTTAGCTAAGGTCCCGGCAACTCCCACCATCGGCGATACCAATGGGAAGGGATAGAATGGGGCCCCTTCGTATGCAGGTAAAGGCAATGTAGAAGGGCCTAATGCACCTGTTAAATCGACCCCCAACATATTCTTTCCTACCTCATAAGTAATCCCCGCCGTCGCTGTGGCCCGACCTATCGTACCCCAATTTCCCAACCTATTGAGAGACGGAAGAAGGGTCGACGGGTCCCCTACATGCAGAGATCCTGCCAAGAAGTCTATCATCCTAAGAGGAAAATGAGTAAACTGTTTAAGGGGAGCAGGTATATTTATTGTACCTGCGGGCATACCGAGAGGCCCACCTGGAAAGTGGGCTACTGCTACTACATTTCTCCCCACCACATTAGCCTCTGCCATCATGGAATTCGTAATCTTCTTGCCAGTCTTAATAGACTCATGGAATAAATGTTGCTGTTGACCCGAATAGAATCCAGATATTCTATTAACAGTTTCTGATTTACCAAACAACCATAAAAATTTATCCTTCACCCAATCACTTTTCCCTTTAATACTACCCATTGTATGACGGGTAGTTGCTGCTCCCTCAAACAAGACATCGCCCCTTGCCATAGCCTTGCCTATATCATCGCCTTCCCCGAACATTTTAACATACTCGGGGAAGTGTGCCTCCCAGTTACTAACCGGCTTACCCGTTAATGGGTGCTTAACTTTTTTCCCAAGATTATTAAAGAAGGGTTTCATCTCGACACTCTTAAAAGCTCCAGCCCCCTTCTCTGCGGCGTCATCCCAAAGCATTACTGACCCACCGGCTAGCCGCTTGGCTACTTCTTTTCCCCCCTTCCACAAGGCACCCACTCCCATACCAGGTAGATTGATAACAGTAGCTAGGGACTGTAAAGAGTTTTTAGTAACCGGAGCCGGATTCATTCCCAATGCACCTGTATAGGCCCGTCCTGATATACCGTGCTCTAGTTTCTCAGCGGACATACTACCCGGAAGATCGGAGAAGTAATCCATCAACCACTTCTTCTGGCTACTTTCCGGCAAATGTCTCTTTGTAAAATCATAGAGTCCGTGTTTCCACCTATTAACTATACTTGTTCGCTGCATCTGTTGCCATGTCTTGTACCCTTTAAGATGGGGCATCAAAGCATTCTCAATATAATTTCTAGTATGCGGAGGTAAGGGTGCCTTTCCTGGTATACCACCCTTCATTGCAGCCTCATATACTTTGTTAAAAATATGACCACTATGCTCCCCCTTCCCAAAGAACGGGAGGTTAGATGCCCCCTGGTTTATGTAACGAGTCGCGGTCTCTATAACATGGGTATCATAACGGGCAGGCGATCCTATGACTCTTCCCATAGCATTAAATTCTGCTTGAATATGTTTCAAGGACCCAGTCTTCTCCGCCTTCTGGAGAGCAATCGCCATGTTATTGAGAATTTCCCTATGTACTGTAGGGCCTTTCCCAAGTCTTTGTGCCAATTGTTTCTTAGTTAATTTCTTGGAGACCAGAGCAGCATCATCCATTACTACCTTAATCCGTGCTCCCAAACTACTATCTTTTCCCGCCCCCTTAGTAAAGAACTCCAACGAATCATCTATAAAATTCTGAGCCACGGCAATATCATCAGCACCACCTTTAATCTTAGCCAGCTCCCAAATTCCTTTTATTGAATCAGACGCATTCCTTGCATGATGAGCAAAATCTTTCGCCATAGCCTCCGCAAGACCTGGGGCCTGAAAACCTGCTCGTTCCGTAGCGAGCACAGCATTCTCAGCTACTATAGAAGCAGCCTTATCCTGATAGAAGTTACTACTTAATGTGCCTTCCGTTTCCTTTATAAAATTAGAGTAGTTGGCACGATTCAACCTCTGGACAAGGGCCTGATATGTATACCTGTCAGTGGTAGCATAGTGCGGCAACCCATAATCAGGCTCGAAGATACCTGTTTCCCCTTTAAGCCCAGCTCTATTCCTTAGTTTCTCGAACCCCTTCTCGCCCTTCTGAGGAAACTGGGCATAGAAATCATCTTGTATCTTCCTTATCTGATCGGACAACCCTTGGAGAACCTTACCCCGAGGTGTATCGGGCAACCCCCTTATTAGGACATCCCCCTTTTGATACCCCTGCTCTGTTAAGTATTTGTGCATGGCCGGGTTTTTAGCAACACCCGCCTTGGAAACATCCAGTCCTCTCCTGACTAATCGTTTTCCCCCTCGTGCATTGTCCAAGAACATACCTACGGTACGCATCTCATCTGAGGACAACTCTCCATTCTTAGCAATAAACTTATCCAGTACATCATCTATCTGTCCAATATACTTGGCTTTGGCTCCCGAAATCTCCATCAGTACGTCATTGTAGACAGAATATAGTCCCCGCCATTTCTTCCCTACCAAACCTCCTACACTTCTCAACCCATTCAGGGCACCACTGGCGTAATGGGTAACCCCATTCATGTACTTGGCTTGTGGTCCTATACCCTCTGCCAATTTGGCTAAAGTCTTTGTAGTCCCCAATGGGTATACCATGTAGCCAACTACCAATCCGGCAACCACCAATGGATTCGTAGCCACATCCACGATGGTCTTCAAAAGGCGGTTGGGATTCTTACCGAGTAACTCTTGTTTCCAGCCGGGAGGACTAGCCTCAGTGGGGGTCAATGTATCCGGTGCAAATAAAGAACGACCAGCAGCCCCCACCCTACCAGACGCTAAGTTGGTTAGAGAGAGAGCGGGTCTTTCAAAAATAGTAGCTGGAAACTCTACACTACCGACACCGTATTTGGGTACATCAGTTTCGTGGTTGTAAGGCAAGTTAGCCTCCTATGCTATACTCACCTTGTGCCAAGGATGGCCCTAAAACTCCACCCCCCGCTAAATGACCAATCGCTGCTGATCGCAGCATACGCTCGTGCTCTTGGGCCCCTGGCAAGGCCATTTGGTTATACACATTTTGCGGATTAATCAAATCTGTTTGGGCTTGCATCCCCTTAGCCTGTAAGCCAGTACTTCTTACATCATGGTAAAGGTTTGCCCCGGAAGAAGCTAAGTACTGCGCGAATATCATACCAGCTATACTCGCAATATTAGGGTGTTTTGATATAAGCTCTTTGAAGCTATTCCCCATAGCTCCGGCAGTACTCTTTCCTCCAGTAAAAGCACCTTCGGCACCGGCACCACTTATTGCTCCTTCAGCAAAAGAGACTTGTCCCCCTCTAGTCCCAGCAGACGCTAAGGTTTTCTGTCTCAAATTACTATAAAGTTGTTTTGCTGACGCCTGAGCTGGTGCCCCAACCTTCTGGCTAAACAGTTGAGCGGCTGCTCCTAAATTAGCTCTTTTTGCCATTAGTAGGCTCCTCTCATAGCACCGACCATACCAGACCCTGCAATATTATAATCTCGTGGTCGTACGCCTTCGTTACCCAATGCTTGTACTGCTTGCATAACAAGTGCAGTCTGCTGCATCTGAGTTTGACTTAACATGTCTGCTGACCTAGCTTCGCGGGCCTCAAATCTATCTTGCTCTCGGAGCTTCATAAGCAAATCCATATGTTCTTGGCTTCGCACCTCAGAGGTCTTCAAGGCTTTTGCCGATGCTGTCTGTTCGGCTAGGAACATTTTTATCTGCTGGTCCAACGCCTTCTCTTGGAGTTTCCTCTCCCCACCTTGTTTAAGGATTTGGGGAATAGTAAACATTCCAATTGAACCAGCCCCTATAGCAACCGCTTGGTGAGCCGCGAACCATTTTAGTAATGCGGCACCTGCAAGTGTAATTCCTGCTGCCATGATTTCTACCTCTAATAAAATACTAATCGTCTATGTAAGGCTTCAAGTAAATTTGGTTCATATTATCCAAGTACTCTTGCCCGTAGGTTGGCACTTGCATCCCAGGAGGAACCTCCGCCGTCCCAGGATACTCTTTTTGCAACCCTTTCATCTTCTCTATGTTCTCGCGGAGTTTACCCCCCCGACTCATAGCCTCCGCAAGGCTGGGAATATCTACTCCATCGGCGATAGCCAGTCCTTGTGCAACAATACCCCCAATAGTTCGACCCTTTGGCGACCCAGCATCGGTAGGTTCCTTCGTGCTTTCAGAAGCAAGAGTTGTTTCGTTTTGTTTATACCCTCTAAGGTTTGCTCGCATTTGCTGAACTCTATTCAATCGAGCAGTCCTAGTATCATAGGTAACTTTGGCTTGGCTGGGCTCCTTTGTAACTTTTGGCTCCAGAATATGAGGAGCAACAATTTGAGCCACATTCCCTATCGGGCCCTGCATAAACAATTGGAAAGGATATCGTCTCCTTGTCGTGGTGGTAGTAACTTGCTCCTCCTTCGATAAAGGACCTCCTCGTTCCGCCAAGATTCTATTTTCCAATGCCTCCAATGCAGTATCCCACGCAGCAATGTCCATAGGACCTAGTTGCTCCGTCTCGACTAGCTTCATAAACTCTGGATTTGACTCTGTGGTCAAAAGAGCACTCGTAGCTTGCTTAGTTACCCCGGAGCTCGTTATAATATCTGTCACTAACCCGTCAAATTCTTCCGTTGTCTCTGCATCTGGGGCCTCCAAAAAAGCAGACGAGGCTTCGATTGCCTTTTTCGTATGCTCCTCTACTTTATCTAGTTGTCCCTGCTCCCCTTTAGATTGTCGGGCCAAATCCATGTTGCTTGTTATCGCTTGCTCCATAGAAGCAAGAGTATCCCCTTGAATTTCAAGACTTTTATGAGCTAACGAAGATTTCTCTTTCGCCCGTTCTGCATCGAAAACCATCCTCGCCCACTCCAATCCAGCTTGCCTCTCTCGGTAGGTTTCTGCGGCCTCAAAATCTCTATCGGCATTAGCCTGGGCTTGGTCTCTAGTAAGCTTAGCTAGTTCACCAGTAAAGGTTTCGGTTGCTATTCGTTGTCGGTCGGTGAATTCCCGGTCATCTCGACGGCCTTTAATGTCCGCAGCCCTATTTTTATCGTTCTCCTCTGAAGCCGCAGCTAACCGGTTGGACTCCGTCTCGGCAGTAGCTCGCTCTTGGCTGGCCTGTCTCGCCGCCGCTCCCCCCTCCGAAGCCGCAGCAAGGATTCTATTCTGCCCCGCTTGCCCTCTAGATTGAAGGGCTGCCATTACCCCTCCATCGGATATATCTGGAACATTGGTTACTGCACTAGCACCTTGGGCTCTTGCCATTAAACTAACTCCTTATTAAGCTATACCTGAATAACGCTCTGGCTTAGGCTTATCAGTCTTCTTTTTATTAGGACTTATCTGTTGGGCTAAACCTGTGGCAATACCACCAGTGAGGCCCCCAGCAATACCGCCAACCGCAGCAGTACCCATCTGTTCTAAGAAGCTAGGCTTCCCAGCATTGGAAATATTCAATAGCATATTAATTAAAGGCATAGCATCATATGAAAAAGTAGGAGTCTCAATTATCCAATTAGCCCAATTCTCCATACCAGACATTCTAAGTTGTTCTACCCCAACATCAAACTGAGCCTTCTGTAACGCATACCCGTACTTTGATTCTTCTGCAAATTTAACCATTTCAACATGTTGCTGCTCTTGGAATCCAACATACATGTTATGTTTTACTTGGGCCTCGTTCGTAGCGGCCAAGAAAGTTTGGTCCGCTTGCTCCTGAAATTGTTGATAAAGAGTATGAATATTACTCTGGACAGTAGCTAATGCCACCTGTTTACTTTGGTAAAACTGTTT
>Ga0255048_10002770_pt1 | contig 10975 bp, 13 predicted proteins | sample JV7_2_2_MG_FD_183619 | JGI IMG/M metagenome (GOLD analysis project Ga0255048, IMG submission 183619) | Seawater microbial communities from Jervis Inlet, British Columbia, Canada - JV7_2_2 | ecosystem: Environmental > Aquatic > Marine > Inlet | place: Canada: British Columbia | collected 2016-10-06
TATCAGCAGAGATAGCAACGGTCATTACATCCGATGGGGTTTATGTTGATCTAGCAGGAACTTACAATCCAATGGCGCTAACACATTTTGATTCGCCAGCTAGCGGGCAGTTGCGCCACTTAGGTGGTTCACCTAGAGAATATCAAGTCGTCGGCCAGTTCGTTATTGTAGGTTCAGCAAACGATACCATTGCTATGAAAGCGGTTATCTTTAGAAGTGCTACCACCTCATTTGAGGATGGAAGAATTCAAAGGAGGGTTATTAACTCATTACAAGGAGGTAGAGACGTCGCCTACTTTGGTTATTTTGACAATATAACGCTAAATAAAAATGATTATGTAAAATTCCAAGTAGCCAACATCGGCGATACTAATAACGTGACGGCAGAGCTTGATAGCTTGTTCGTAGTGCAGGCCCGATAATGCCTAGAATCACACTCCCAATAGCAAATGGTTTCTACCTTTCTGATTCTTTGCCTATCAGCGCTCAAGAGTGTGTGAACTGGTACCCAAACATACCACAGGTACAAGGCGCATTGTCAGATGCGACTTTAACGGGCTGCCCTGGTGTTAGTCAAATATTAACAACTGGTGAAATTAATCAGGTTAATCGCGGTGCACATGTAAAAGACGGTAAACCTTATGAATTGAACGGTGAAACGTTAATTAGAATTGATAGCTCGTTTGATGCTAACGGGGTTGAAATATTCACGCCGGTAACTATCGGAACAATACCAGGAGAAGGCCGCGTTTCAATGGCTGATAACGGCACGCAGTTAATGGTGCTTATACCTGGTGGCGATGCTTACATTATTGATGAAACTAGCGGAACATCATTTGTTCAAATAACAGATGCTGGCTTTACCGCTAACGGTGCGCCTCAAATAGTCGTTTTTATTGATAGCTTTTTTGTATGTAGCACTGATTCTAAAAACTACATTTGGTCAGCCTCTAATAATGGGCTTAGCTGGAATTCATTGGATCGAAATAGCGCAGAATCAGACCCTGATAAGATCAATTCTTTACATGTTCATAATAACAAGCTTTATGTCGGAGGGTCAGAAACGATAGAAGAACATCAGAACACAGGCGCGGGCAGTCAGTTCCAGCGTACAGGATTCTTTCTTGATAAAGGTGTATTTGCGCCATTCTCAATGATTTCATCTAACAACACGTTTATGTGGATAGGGGGCGGCACAAATGAGAGTCCTGCTATATGGGCATTATCTGGCAACTCAGCACAGAAGATTTCAACTACTGCTATTGACGCAGCTTTGCAAGACTTCACACAAGCAGAAATTGAGCAGGCTTTCGCTTATTCATACGCGCAAAACGGAGCTTACTTTGTTGGCTTTTCATTACCGACGAGAACATTTGAATATAATACGATCACAAGCCGGTGGAATGAACGCAAATCTAAGCTAGTTACTGATAGAGGATTGACTGAAGTTATCCGGTGGCGGGTTAATTCAGTTGTGACAGCTTATAATCGCGTTTTATGTGGCGATTCTCAGGATGGGCGCATAGGCTCTATTGAAGTTGATACCTACACAGAATATGAAAACGAAATTATTAGAGTAGTGGCAACTCAGCCATTTTCTGATTTAGGCAACGCGCTAACAGTTACAGAATTAGAAGCAACGTTTGAATCTGGTGTAGGGGATCTAGTTGTCACAAACCCACAAATCAGATTAAGTACTTCACCTGATGGCAGATCATACAACGATGAATTAAGTAGGTCAGTCGGTAAGATTGGCGAATACTTCAAGCGGGCAATATGGAATAAGTTGGGCAGATTCCCAAGGTTTGCAGTGTTTAAGTTTGAAATGAGCGATCCAGTTAAGCCCTCATTCATTAAACTTGAAGCTAACATAAGGAGCGGTAAACGTGGCAATTAGAACGATACAGCCAAACAGTGATAGGCCGCTACTTAAAGAAAACGGCTCTCCAGATGTGCAATTCAATTCATGGCTTAAAATCATAACCGATAGAGATTTAATAGTCGGTACTGGTTCACCTGAATCTGTAGTTGAAGCGAACCAAGGCACGACATATATGGATGATGCTGGAACGGCTAGCGCAATCCTTTACATCAAACGCGATGCAGATATTGCAGGCGATAAAACGCAGGGGTGGATTCTTACATGAACGCAGCTTTGAAAATAATTGATGATATTTGTGTAGGTGGTAAAAAGCCAAACAGGGAGAATATTTTAGCATTTGAAGAAATAGCTAAAACAATGCCACAAATTGAAATACCTGTTAAGCATCATATTCACGGTGGAATGTATGGGCGCGAAATTACTATCCCAAAAGACACCATATTAACAGGGCAGATTTATAAGTTTGACCACTTTGACGTTATGATCAGCGGTGATGTAACAGTATCAACCGATACAGGCGAAACTAAGCGCTTGAGCGGCTATAACTGCTTAAAGGGTATGTCAGGCAAGAAGCGTGCAGGATATACGCATGAGGACACTGTATGGATAACCTTTCATCCTTATACGGGAACTGATGGTGATGATATTCAAAAGTTCATTACCTCAGAAACGTTTGAAGAGTTAGCGCTATTCAATACCGCAACTAACCAGGCTGATTATGAATCAATGGTCGATAGCATAGCGATGACTGAGCAAGAAATAAGAGCGCAGGTAGAAGATCAAAGCGATATGGTGGAAATGCCTCTAGGATATGGTCATATTTATACTTCAAAATCAGAACTGGAAGGTGATGGATTATTTAGCAAAGACAAGATCATAGCCAATAGTGCTATTTGTCCTTCAAGGATAAACGGAAACAGAACAATAGCAGGGCGCTATACAAACCACGCTTTGTTATGCAATGCCGAAATGGTTTTTATTGGCGAGGATATGGAGCTGAAAGCACTAAAAGATATTGAAGCAGGCGAAGAAATAACAGTCAATTATAGAAATGTAATCAATCATAGAGACATCAAAGGCGACTTATTATGTCAGGAGTAGCAACAGCAATAGGCGGAGCTGCAATAGTTGGAGCAATAGCAAGCGATAGAGCTTCAGATAAGGCGGCAGATGCAAGCAAAAGCGCATCAAGAACAGCATCAGCAGAGACAAGAAGGGCAGCAGACGAGGCAAGAGGTGATATAAATAAAATATTCCCTCAAGCTCAAGACACCGCTAGAAAAGGCTTCCAAAGTGCTCTTGACGTATTCGGCCAATCATTACCCGCTCAAACTCAGGCCTTTACTCAAGGTAATGTTGGTGCTCAGCAAGCAATACTTTCAGGGCTACCGCAAATACAAAATGCTCTGCTAGGCGGGAATGTTGATTTAAGCCAGATCCAAGCTTATCAGCCTCAAATGCCAGATTTAGGTTTTTTTAGTCAACAACTTCCAGAAAATCCTGTGCTTACTGAGAGGTTGCAGGAGATAGAAGCTGAAAAAACAGCACCAGCAGCAGCACAACCAGCATTGCAAGAGGCAAAGAATGCAGCAGCAATAAAAGCGGCAGAGGCCCGCGTATATAGAGCTACAGGGGTTTACAATAAAGCTAGTAATAAGAATGATGGACGCTTTGGGCCTAGAAGGGATTTTGAACAGGCGCAGAGATCGTTAGAAGCGGCTAAACTAGCACTTAACAATTTAAGAAGGTAGGTAAATTATGGCATTGCCACAAAATCAATTTTCACCCCAAGCACCATTCCCGCAACAGTTTGGAAGTACAGCACCACAACAGCAGTTTGGCCTATCTGGAGCGGAACAAGCTTTAAGACAAGGCGCACAAGGTGGCATCAATGCTATAGGTCAAGGCCAATTGCAGTCTATGAACACTTTGCAGTTTGGCAATGACTTAGCACAAAACCAATTGCAGCAAGGGCAAAATGTATTAGGCGGTGACTTTAATTCAATTGCTCAGCAGGTTAACCAAAACACAGGGCAGCCATTTTTTAATAAAGCGGCTCAAGGTGTTGGTAATTTTGCGGGCGCAGGTTTGCAGGCTCAAGACTTACAATCTGCTTTAAGTGGTGCGCAAGGCCAACAAGCATTCGACAATGCTTTGATTAATTCCCCTGTTCAACAATTCCTTAGAGACCAAGGCGAACAATCAATCATTAACCAAGCAACCGCGACTGGTGGGTTGGGTGGGGGCGAGGTTCAGCGCGATCTAGCAAGATTTGGTCAAGGAATAGCAGGCCAGCAATATCAACAGCAAGTGCAAAATTTAGGCGCTTTAAGTGGTCAAGGATTGCAAGCAGCAGGACAGCAAGGTCAATTCCTAAGTCAAGCAGGTCAACAGCAGGGTAATTTAGCCGCTCAAAACGCTCAGCTAGGAAATCAGGCAAGAATGGCTAATGCGAATAGGGCTTTACAAGCAGCAGGGCAACAGGCGAATTTATTCGGGCAAGGGGCTGGGATAGGCGCGAACTTAGCTAGCCAAGGAGCAGGAATTCAAAACGCAGCAGGACAGAATGTAGCAAACATATTGTCAGGAACTGGTCAAAGCATGGCGGCCAACAGATTTCAGACAGGGCGTGATTTGGCTTCGCAAATCGGACAAAGTACATCAGCACTATCTAATCTTGCCAACCAGCAAGGCAGTGGTTTAGCTGATATAATAGGCGCTGGTGGCAGCAATTTAGCTAGCTTATTAAGTAATTCAGGACAATTTGATGCAAATCAGCAGTCACAATTGGCCCAATTGCTAGCTAATATATCAACAGGGCAGGGCTCACAATTGAGTAATATAGCTTTAAATCAAGGCAATAACGCCTCTCAAGCGGCATTAGCTCAAGGCGCAAACCAACAGCAGCTAATAGGTAATTTAACAGGCGCATTTGGGGCTTATCAAGGCGCACAAACGCCAGCAGTAGCACAGGCAGCGGTTCCAGCACAAAACTTCTTTGGGAGTGCGCCCGTACAAGGCGGCAACTATAACTTTTAGGAAATATTATGGCTTTTAATCCATTAGCAAACTTTAATGAAGGTTTAGGTGTAGGACAAAATATATTGTCTTCGCAAAGGAATAATCAAATAAGAGGATTGCAGGACGCTTTATCTGGACAAATTCAGCAAGGCGGTTTTGATCCATCGAAAAGCTTAGATTTTCAACAGTTAAGCGTTTTAGATCCAACAGGCGCAGAACGCACACGATCGACATTTGAAAACCTGAGTAGAGAAAGGAAGAAAGCATACCACCAAGATCTACAGGGAGTTCTTAATTCATTAAAGAATGGCGATATTGAGAGCGCAGCAACATTATTAAACGATAGACGTAACGATGTATTAACCTTGAATGGTGATACATCAGGCGTAGACTTGATGATTAGTAAGCTTAACGAGGGCGCTTTCCCTGAAATGATTGAGAAGCTATCTGTTGTTGAGCAGGTTGGAATTGCTAACGGTGATTTGCCAGATACAAGAAAGAAACAAGCGTCGTTCCAAAAAGGTGATGGGGGGCTTGTTTTTAATCCTAACGATGGTTCTTATTCTATCAACGAACTTGCCAAGAAAAGGTTTGATGAATTAGCAGCTAAAAAGGGTGAATCTGGAGGAATAGGGCTTAAAGACAAGCAGTCTATAAATAAAGACGTAACAGGGTTTATTAAAAACTCCGTAGCTATTCGAGGTACAGCCAACGACTTAGATAAGCTTAGTAAGCTTGGAACAGGCCCAGCAGCTATAGCCGCCGTATTTAAATTCATGAAAGCCAATGATCCTACATCAACAGTAAGAGAGGGTGAGTTTGCAACGGCTGAACAGTCGTCAGGTGTCCCAGCTCAAGTAACAAACTTTTATAATAAGCTTGTTACGGGCGAGAGATTAACGGAAGGGCAAATACAACAGTTTGTAGAAACGTCAAAAGTTCTTGCTAACTCAGCTATAAGCTCAGCAACAACTGAAGTAGATAAATACCTAAATACATTTGGCGAAGATTTACCTAGCGCATTTCAGGAGTCGGTAAGAAAAAGAACGCCGTCTATGTTTGATTTAGGCGAAACAGCGCCCGAAGCTGGCAAGCCTGCGAGTGTTGGACGCTTTAAAGTTGAGGTGCAATAATGCCTATATATTTAGTAACAGACCCGCAAACAGGGAAAAAAGTAAAGCTTACTGGAGATTCACCACCAACAGAGCAGGAATTAAATGATATTTTTAGCGGTCTCCCTGTAGATGGTGGTGAAGCGGCGGTATCAGCTCAAGAATCACAAGAAACTACAATTGGTCAGCAGCTAGAGGGGGTTAGTGAGAATATAGATTCCTTAGTGGCCGGGGCTATTTTAGAGCCTATAGCTGGTATAGCTGGCATAGCTCAAACTCTCAATCCATTTGCAGATGAAGGGGCGGGAGCTAGAGCTGTGAAGGCTGTGAAAGATTTTAGTTTTAAGCCTAGAACTGAAACAGGGATTGAGCAGCAAAAAGCAATTAGTGAAACATTAAAGCCAGTGGGCGAAGCTTTGAAATCTACAGAAAGCTTCCTAGGAGAACAAACCTTAGAATTAACGGGTAGTCCAGCGCTCGCAACTGTAGCTCACACCTTACCAACAGCCGCGCTAGAGCTATTAGGTTTGGGTGTATCTAAGAAGATTACAAAGGTAAAGGCTCCTAGTGACAACCTAGTTAAGAACACCTTAATAGAGTCTGCTCCTGATGTAACTAAAATCAAAAACGCATCTAGAGCAATATTTAAAGAGTTAGACGATTCTGGAGTTTCTATTAAACAGGATGCGTTAAAAAGACTAGAATCGAATCTAGATGATATAGCAAAAAAACAAGGCATTAGAGAAAGAGTAACGCCAGAAGCTTTTGGTGCTATATCGGAAGTTAAAAAGGATATAGCGATTGGAAAACCATTGACAATAAGTCAGATGGATGAACTTAGAACGATAGCTAAGAATTCGATTGTACCAACCGATGCTAATAAAACTAGGGTTGGTATGTCCGTAGTTGATGAGATAGACACATTTTTGGATAATATAACATCTTCTGATATTGCTAAAGGTGCGCAGGTAAGCGCGGGTGATGTAGGCAAAAAATATAAAGCAGCAAGGCAGCTGTGGGGAAGGGCTAAGCGGTCAGAAATGCTTCAAGGAGCTATTGAAACAGGCGCTAGCAGAAAAGCAGGGGTAGAAAAAGGAATCAGGAACGAGCTTAATAATCTACTAAACAGGAAGAAAAGCAGAAAGTTTTTAAGCAAAGAAGATGTCATCGCTATCAGAAAGGTAACTGATGGAGATTTTAAACAAAACTTTGCTTCATTAGTTGGTGGAATGGGATTGAAGCTAGAAAATAGCCCTAGTCTTTTTAGTAGTATGGTTGGTGGTGGCGGTGCAGGCGCTTTAGCAAGTACGGTACCTGGTCTTGCTGGTTCAGTTGCTCCAGTAGCGATTGGGGCTATAACGGTAGGTACTATAGCAAAAGAAGTCGCGAAAAAGATCACAAGGAATAGAGCTGGATTTTTAGATACAGTTACTAGAGCTGGAAAAGATGGCGAGAGAATAGCTAAAGCCTATTTAACAGCAGTACCGAAAAGCAAGAGAAGTGTTAGCGACTTATCAGATTTATTGCTTGATACGAATATTGATCTAGGTTCACTAGAGAAAGCAGGCAGTGATTTAGTTCAGGATGCTATAAAATCCGCAAGGTTTAAACGTGAGTTGTTGCAGGCTACCGCCACGGCTGGGGTGGCTGGTGTTGCATCAACTAAAGATGGAGTAAATAATAATGAATGATAATATCATAATTACCCAGTTAACGGCTGGATTGCTATCCTGTTCTAATTTTTCAACCATAATTAAATCATCCTTAAATAAAATTAAGTGTATCACAAATTATAAAGGGAGAAATGTATCTCACGCTTCATAAACCCAGTACCTCAATACAAACCTTATAGTAAGCTGTATTTTTTTGATAGCGGTACTAATACGCAATTAATAACTTATAAAGATGAATCAGAACTAATACCTAACACTCACCCGGTATTGACAGATTCGGCAGGTTTTACGCCAAATATATTTTATAGTGGGACGGCTAAATTAGTTGTAACTGATGGTGATGACGTTCAATATATCGAGCGTGATCCTGTAGGTGGTGAGAATGAATTAGGTAATTTTAGCTCTTGGAGCGCTCTTGTCACTTATGACGCGAATGACATTGTAGAGGGCTCAGACGGTAGATATTACCAGTCATTTTCAGGTGGAAACTTAGATAATGACCCTACGCTCACGCCTACAGCTTGGTTTGAAGTTCGATTTATTGAGGTATGGAATACTAATAAATCTTATTCTATCGGTGATGTTGTACAAACGACTGATGGCAGTTTATGGAAGTCGGTTATAGTCTCAAACGCGGCTAATGATCCGGCAGTAGATGACGGGACAAGCTGGCTACCGGCCATTGATTTATCGGCTGCGACTACCCTTTCAGGTAAAAACTTTTTAATAAATGGTGATTTCGACATCTGGCAGCGTGGGGTTTCATTTGCCAATCCTAATTCTGTTTATACTGCGGATAGATGGCTTTGCGATGTTATTAGAGGAAATACTGGAGATGTCACAAGGGAAGAGTTTGTAGCAGGGCAAACAGACGTACCTCACGCGCAGTATTACGCTAGATTTACAGCCACTACAGCCCCTACGGGTAGTCGTGCGCTAATGAGGCAACGTATTGAGGATGTGTACACTGGTGCAGATAAAACTATTACAGTTTCATTTTTCGCAAACGTATTGGCAGACGAGACGATTAATCTAGACTTTAGTTATGACTTTGGTGTAGGTGGTAGCGCTGGATTTATTGCAGCGAATTCAAACGTAGCTCTTACAGTTGGGTGGAAGAAATACACTGTTACGGTGGTGCTACCATCAATATCAGGCTCAACTGTAGGCACTGGATCATTCTGGCATGTATCATTTATAAGCTTTAGCACGGCGGCAACGTCAACAGTTGAATTTGCTAGAGTCCAAGCTGAAGAAGGAACGTTCGCTACTGAATTCGAGTATAGACCGATAGCTGAAGAACTGGCGTTGTGTCAGAGGTATTATGAAATAATTGATGGTTTTCAGATTATTGAATATAACGATTTCGCGGGCGGGTTATCACGATCAATTAAATTTGCTGCGACTAAAAGAGTTGAGCCAACAGGGACATTTTCAGCAACGCCCTTTGGTGGTGCGTCAATTGGTAGCGCTACACCAAGTGGTAAAGAATCAATAATCGTATCATGGACGGGTATTGCAACGCCTCAACGTCAAGGCTTTCAAGATGGAATTATAACCGCAGAATCAGAGCTTTAGGAGATAATTTATGACAGTTTATGTTGAGCAAGAGAATGGTTATCTCGTTACGGGTAATATGACGATACCCAATGACAAAGCCAACCGTCACTATAGACAAGTACTTGAGGATGTAAAGGGATCTTTGTCTACCATAACACCCTATGATGTAGAGGCGGGGCTGATTTTAGAGCAGGAAGCAGAGCAGTTAGTGTGGGCGGCTAATGAACTTAGGTTAGCAGATATAGAGCTAAATAAAATTCTAGATAATGACCCGAAAGCGGTAGGTACCGAGGAAGAACTTCGCAACTATAGAAAAGAGTTGAGGGCGCATAATAGACACCCAGACTATCCAACTAACGAAAGACCGACTATTGTCGGTAGGAATTTGTAAATCTAATTAATTAGCCCGTACTCAAGGTGCGGGCGTTAACTGTTTAAGTTTGTCTTTAAAATATAATTCGATCTCTTTGTAATCTTGCGCGGTTCTTTTCATAGTGCCGCCTTTTAAGCTTTCTAACATCTCAACCTTTTCCAATCCTATTTTTTTAATTAGATTTCCTTTGTAATCGTCCGAATTTCCTCCTTGATAGGTGTTACAGTAATCCGATTGTCCATGTATGTTATCTTCATCATACCGAATCCTTGGATTGTTACCTGATTCAAGGTAGTGTCCAGCGTGGAAGCTTTCTTTGTATTCTCTACCACAGCAGATACAAGGCTTTCCATAATCTCGCTTTCTAATAAACGCGTGACAGGCAGTTTTAGCAGCCTCCTTTCTTGTCTTGATGTCATTGTCATAAAACTCCCGCTTCTGCTTAGCGTGTACTTTCTTCTTTTCAGATTTAGCTTTTTTAGCTGCCTTTAAGCGTTTTCTATCTGCTTCCTTCCTACCCCATTCCATAGCATGAGAAACGTTACAGAATGAGCCAGTGTTCACTTTAATGTGATCATAGGCGAACGCTCCGCATAACTTACATTTACGTTTAGCTGCCATTAGAAAAAACTCAGTAGTTTATTGTGTGTTTCGTTGTCAGTCGTGCAAAATATATACTTTAACGCTGCATTAACTAACGCATTATAAAATTGTTCGAATTTAGCTTGATCCATACTAGAGTAAGATATTGATTGCGCCTCCAGCCTTAGATCACCATTAATATTATACAGTTCAACACGATAGCCAGCTAAAACGGTTAATTGGTTTCTGAATCGGTTAAATTGAGCAGGTAAGTCTAAAAATTCACGATCACATTGCCAGTGCTCAAAGCAGAAGTTAAGGAAAGCAAATACGCGCTTATGATATGCGTAGTTCCTGGTGTGCTTAACTTCAACAGTGTAAAGCTCGTTAGTTTTAAATCTAACCGTCTTTTCCTGTTCCATATCGTTAAACGGGTGAAACATGCCACCCGCTAACTTAATACACTCGATCTTCATATATCCCCTTATTAAATTTGTGCTTCCGACATTATTTCGTTTTAAGCACTGGAACGACTGCCTTTGAAATCTTTTCTCGCAAGCAACCATGACCATGATAATTTTTTGCGATGTCTGTTAATTTGTTTACCAATTCTGCTATTTCATGGTCTTTCATATAGCGCCCCTCCGACATTTCTTAAAGTTGCTGCTGAACAAGCCGTTTTGCGTGGATCATTTCTTTATGTGTAAAACTGTTATCTTTACACCATTGAGACAACTCTATTGATTTAGCTATCGAATCAAAAAAGCTTATG
>Ga0255048_10002771_pt1 | contig 10970 bp, 4 predicted proteins | sample JV7_2_2_MG_FD_183619 | JGI IMG/M metagenome (GOLD analysis project Ga0255048, IMG submission 183619) | Seawater microbial communities from Jervis Inlet, British Columbia, Canada - JV7_2_2 | ecosystem: Environmental > Aquatic > Marine > Inlet | place: Canada: British Columbia | collected 2016-10-06
AGCTGCCGAGGCTCACGATGTATGGAGCAGGGTTACTCAGGATGAGGAATTCTTGGGTATGCTGAAAAATGACCCAGTCTATATGGATACGAGAATACTTCGGGCACTGGAAGATCCTATACATAGTGTAGTGTTCAGACCTCGTTTTATGGATTCTTTGGTAGAGAACAATTCAGGATTTCCGGGAATCACTTACGGAAAACTGTCATCACCCGATGCAATTGCCATGAAGATGAATGGTTACTTCATAGGAGAAGGCAACAAATCTTATATGAGGGCATTCTCACCTACGCAGGGAGACAGGGGAAATATTTCCACTATTGGTGTTCCAAAACTAAACGTGGATAAAAACGGCAGAGACCTGAGAATATTTGACAAAGACGGAAAGGTTACATCAGATGAAGTTTCCAAGTGGGTGGTAGATACGATTACTTCAGAGGTCAATCGTATTGCCAATGCAAAGAATTACAGGGGTAAACATAAAGTGAAGAACTACCATAATGGCAATGCTGAAAGGTTCAATCTTTTTCCAGAGCTCAACGACCTTGTAAAAGTAGGCAGGAACAGACAGAAAGCTGTCAGTGAAGCTGTCGGACATATACTTGGAACATCGATCAATTCCAAGAAGCTGTTGCGAAGTATGATAGATGCTGATATGGAATTTGTCATGGAGAACAATCTTCTGAAACCCGGAGATAATCTGGGCTACAAGATTACAGACAAAGGCAAAAGCGTGATTTCCCCTACATTGAAATTTCTGAACACCAATCAGTTTGAGAACTTCCTTCTTAATAATATAGTGTACACTCACGAACAAACATTGTTCTACGCAGGAGATATGGCATACTTCAACCAGAATTCTGAGAAAGCACCTTTTGCTCAAAAGGTAGACCTCAATAAACGGTTCGCATTGCCCTTCACACCAGGCACAAAACTCGCTGTGGGTGATTATCATGGAATAGGATCAAAAGCAAAAATAAAGATCGTTGTGGAGCCTAAAATGGATTCCAAACGTAATAACATTTATAAGGAACTGTTCGGCACCAGAGCATTTACAGATATAGAACTTGCAGATGGAGCTGGGTTCGTATCACTTAAAAGGTATCGACAACTTTTGATGTCTCGTGGTTTGCACAATGATAGCATTCTCAAACTGATAGATGATCTGATAAACAAAAGAAAGGTATCTTCAGATGCCACTCTTGAAGTTTTCAAAGGTTTCTATTACAGATTGCAGAAAGGAGAACACGGGGCTGTGATGCCTTTCAATATGAAATACTCGATAGTTCCTGCAATTCCTTCATTATTTGAAGCTACAGATAACAGTGGAAGACCCTTGCATCCCGGAATGAATGCCATTTCCAAGGAACTTAATTCTGATAAGGTTGGAACTGCTGATGAGATTGTAATGGAGTCTGCCGTAAAGGTGGGTGCTGTCAACAGGACCTCAATAGAAAACCTTTCTGAGAATCAGGGTATATTCATACACAATGATTCGTATAGGTTTCCACAGCCATCACCTACTAAGAATAAGGTGACTAACCTTTCAGGTTCTCAAATGAGGGTACTTGCAGAGGCAAATATGCCGGCTGACGGAACCTATCATGTGAATGATCAGAGTGTATCCACAGAACAGGCACAGATGGATTATCAACAAGCTCTGAGTACTGTCATAGAAGCAGGAGGTACTACATCTCAGAATACTTTCATATCAAACGGAGAGCTGGATACAGAGAACCTGATAGACAATATACTGGATGCACTATCTGAAAATTCCTACAACAATGTAGAATATTTCAAAGAGGCTTTGGAGATTGTAGGTAATGATCTGGTACTGCCATTGAATTACCCTACGCTGAAGTTCAAGCTGGACAATATGATAAATGCAAACTTCAGAAGCAATGTGAACCGGTTTGAATTACCGGGATACTCTGCAGTGCAGATGTCAAGTATGGGTATGGCTTTTTCAAAGGATGCCATATCTACTGACAGTGATTTGTCGTTTGTTGGACTTAAGCACAAGGACGGTCGGGAACTGACACCTGACCAATATACTGAGCAACTCGAGAAACTTAAAAAAGGTGTGGACATCTCTGAGAATTATCAGGTGATACCTGCAGAGATACGTGTTACACCAAGGTATTTTCTCAAGAGGCTTGAACAAATAGCCGGCGATCAGGTAAACCAAAAAGTAATATCAGAGCTTGTAACTGAACACAGGAATCTTATCAAGGAGGCAGATCCGAGTCTGGGTCCAAATGCCGTCAATATCCTTGGTGAAAAAGAACGTCAGAGATTACTCAAACAGGCTAAGGATAAAAACTATGACAGGCTAAAAAGACTGGTGGTGAACAAAGATGGAAGCTATGATCTGAATGCGATAAAAGAAGCAGGACTTGACCAGTTGGTATTGTACCGTATTCCCACGCAGGGAAAAAGTACTATGTTACCTGCAGCGATAAAGGCATTCTTACCTGAATCTTTTGGTTCTTCAGTACAAGTACCTGCAGAGATAGTGAAGCAAGCAGGGTCGGATTTTGATATTGACAAGATCATCCTTGAGATGTTCTCCTTTAACGAGAAAGGTGGGAAACTCATATCACATCGCAACAACCCTAACATATCTGAACTCTCGCAGGCTAAGGCCAACATAGTGGAATTCCACAGAGCTGTACTTACATCTACATCACATTTTCTTGAGTTGTTGCAACCCAACAACACACAAAAGCTGAAAGAACTTGCAGACAGTATGGGATTTGGAGATGCGCAGATGACAGCAGGATGGCCCACTCTGGCTACTCAGGAAGTATTCCGATCGAACAATCAGGCAGGTAAGGATATGATATCCATATCTTCCGTGGCATCCATTGCCCATGCCCTGGCTCAAAAAGTAGGGACTCACTTTACCTTGGGAATGAAACTGGGTTCAGAAGACCTTGTTGAACTTGGCAAGATAAGAAATGAGTACGGAGAACTTATATCTGATGAGATAGGTTTGGTACAGAATGCAGCACTTGACAATGCAAAGGATCCATTGCTCGGAAAACTCAACATCAATGAATTCACTTCCAGTGTAGTTCTTCTGGCTGTAGAAGCCGGTAAGGGAATTGAGTATGCAACCACACTTGTCAACGCCCCTATTATAAGGGACTTGGCTAAAGAGTATGCAACTTACACGAGAACAAATCCACCACGGTCAGCGCTCAGTAAAGCACAGGGAGCTGTCGAGGTGAAGTATAAGATACGTGCAAAGAACGCTACTGTCAGGTTATCTACATATGACCTTGAGACAGCAAAGCAGGCACTTGACATCACAAGCAATTCCTTCAAGGAACTTCAGCAACGTGCATTGAAGGCTTTCTTGGAGATAAAGAAAGTCGGAGACCAGTTGGCAAACGTCCAGCGTGCACTTAACTTCGGTTCTAAAGGTACACCTGCGTCTACCTCAGCTCTTATTGAGAAATACCGTGAGATCTCGAGGATCCCCGGAACACTGGCTCACCAAAGGGAAAATGGTAAACTGCCTGGAAAGAGTCCATTGCTTACAGCTGAGTATGGCAAGAAATTAAAAGATTACACTATAGGTGTGAACCAGCAAAAGTATGCCGCACACTCATTGAGTTCTTTCGAACGCAATGCCATTCACAAGGCTTTTGAAGTCAATCGTATAGCATCACCTACAGCATCACCACAGGTTCAGAGAATCATCAACATATCCCAGAAGTCTCTGGGCAGGCTTACTGAAGGGCAACAGTTGAAACTGATAGCTTCGTACGATCATTTCCTTGTTTCAAACAAGAATGCAGTTGATGGAAATACTCCTTGGTTCGCTTCTTATATGCAAAATAAACTGCACATGAACCTTACAGATCCAACCAGTCCTAAATCTGTGTCCAATCTGATAAGCAAGTACAAGGATAAAATCAGACGAGAAGGAAAAGATGTCAATCTGTTCATAGACAATCTGATAATAGTTGAAAAAGATAACAGGGAATACATCACATTTAAGAACACCACTGCCAATGTGCTTACAGGCAACAGGAAAAGCAGTATGATGTTCTACTTTGAATCCTTGATGGGACATCCTGAAAACAGTATAGAAGCTCAGCTTGCTGAATCACTGACTCTGTATGCATTGAGCCATTACGGATTTGCAAAGGATATAAATTCATTCATGGAATTCATTCCACCTATAGCGCACAGAGCATACACGCAGGAGACCGGTAAACATTTATCTGATTTTTACAAGGATCTGAATCTGGAACAGACTGAGGATTTTGCTGACCCTTATGTATTTCTGGATATGTATGTACAGAACAATGCTCATCGTCTTCCGTTGAAACGTATAGGACCCAATTCAAGTGTGATAGAATCCTATATAGATGAGGACTCAGGCAAAGAGCATATGTACGTACTTAAGGCCAAAGACAAGACCTTCAAGGAATTCGACCTTTGGAAGAAGGGTCATTCCAGACCTATAGGGTTCAGGGGAATTCCACAATTGCTTTCAGATTATTCTGTGACATCGGACATAGCCGCTGATACTCCTGGTATCGCCGTCAGCTCCACTGATCAGAAATATAGGGCTACACCTGAAAATCAAAAAGTAATGAATACCTTTGAGGCTATGGATTATGTACACGATGTAGTTATGAATGAGACGCTTATTGATACGGTACATGATGCAGCGCAGGCTGATAAGGTAATAGCAGAACTCAATGAGAAATACACTGAAGGACTGTCACCTAAGATGAAGGAACATTTCTTTGATTCTCTTAATTCAGCATCGAAGGTAGCCACTATCACTGCTGCAAAAAATAGTATTTCGTACAATCAGGCATTCAAGGATGTATTAGGTTCTTACATAAATTCCAAGATAGTCACTGTGCCTAAGTTACGAGATTCTTTAGTTGAAATAATAAAAACCTGTTCTTAAGTTATGAAATGTCCTTTTAATATAAAAGCAGCCAATGGTCAGAACTCAGAGTTATTCAAGAGTATTCTGGATACTACAAGCAATATCCCTGAAGCTGTTGACCTTTATTATTACACCAAGACAGATGAGTTCAAAAGAGTGTATGGAGACTGGGAGAACGGTAAAGTGGAAAAGAGTAAGCTCGATAAGAATGGAGAACCTGCATGGAGTTCTTTGTCCAAGGAGGCTTATGTCTATGATGTGGATTATAACAAGATTGAACTTAACAGCAGGGCTGATACCTATAAGGAAATAGCAAAACTGAAACCAAAGCTCGAGAAAGCCATCAAGGATAAACTTGAACTGTTAAAGGCACGGGAAAATCCGGAGTATGCCGACACTGTCAAGGATCTGGAAAGTTTGCTTAAGATAGTGGAAGATTCATTACTTGAAGTAAGCGTTCCGAAATTCCTGAATAATTCCAAAGAGCATATAGCAAAACTGTGGAACCTTACCAAAAAGGCTGCCAATGCTGAGGTCATCGATCTGGATACCATCAAGAAGTTAAGTGGGTACGCAAAGGCTGCTAAAAGTTATACCGTCCTTACCCAGTTGCAATCCTTGTTGATGGACAATCCTGATATACGGGATATACTTCAGGTCAATACGAATATCAACAAGACTCTTGGGGACATTGCAGAGATCGATGCTACCTACATCAGTCGAAGTAAACGGTTTGTAGCCCGGGATTTTGCTGAGCGTAGAGCAGGATGGACAGAGAAACAAGTCATGGAATGGTTGAATCAGGCACCGACCGATACAGCATTCCTTGAAAATATGCTTGGGTATATAGGGGATGCTGCAGATCCGATTTTGGCAATGACAGGTAATATTGTCATGGAAGCTGAACATAAAGTACGAAGAGCTTCTATTGATTTCAATTACGAATTAGAAGCAGTACTAAAAAAGGTAGAGAAAAAGTACCCTAACCAGAAATCAGAGGATCTGTTCAGTGACATCATATATGAAAATGAAGAAGGAGAACTACATGTACTTGACCTTGCAGCCACTTTCACTGATGGTAAGATACCATCACAGGATGCCATGTACAACAAGGTACAGGCATTGAAAGGCAAACCAGAGATATTTGAGTTCTTCGAGTTCTTCTATACACAATATGCAAAGTTGCAGAATATGCTTCCTGCAGGTGCACGTTTAGGCACGAGACTGCCTATGGTGACAAAAGCTTTCTATGAAAGACTTGAGGGTAAGAACCTGAAAGAGAAAGTTAAATTGCTTCATGATGACATGAAGAAAAAGATATTGAGTTCCAACTTGGATAAGGAGCATGGACTGATCGTGGATTCGACCGGAGAACCTGTCAAGAGGATTCCAATTTACTACAATGAGAAGTATGACAGTGTGGAGTACGATAAGTTATACAAGAAAAAGTACGGTGAGCTCATAGCCAAGAATATGGAAGAGAAAGATGCTATAGAACAGGCTGTTGCTTATGCTGAGAAAGAAGCTATAAAGATGAGTTCCAAATTCGTGACAAGGGACTTGGCTTTTTCACTGCAGGCATTTCATTCAATGGCTATGAACTTCTCAGCTAAGAATGAGATAATAAGTGTACTGGATTCTGTATCTGCTATTGTAGGTTCAGAGAACAGAAGTTATATAAAACTCGATAATAACGGAGAAGCTGTTACTGACAGCAATGGAGACGTAGTCACTGAGTCAGGTAACCATTCCAATGCAGCAAAGTTCCTGACAAAGTTCCTGGATATGCATGTATTTGGGAAACGTGACTTGGATCTGGGTCAGACAAATACCCTTATAGGTAAAGTGGATGCTGCTAAAGTACTGAGGATGTTGAATAATTCCACTTCTGTGATACAGTTGGCAGGTAACCTTTTTGCAGGACTTCCAAATGTAGGGAATGGAGAGTATCAGAGTTTTATGGAATCTGTGGGTGGTGAGCATTATAAGATTACCAATTACAGAAAAGTGGGAAGATTGTACGGAAGTAATCTACCTGGAATATTAAAAGATGTAGGTGCTAGGAACCCAGCTAATCTGGTCAACTTATTAGATCAGAGATACAACATGATGCAGGAGTTCTGGGGCAAGGGCAATATCAAGGCATCTGAGCAGAATTCAGCCAAACGTCTGTTAAAGACCAATCTGCTTTTCTTTATCAACAATATAGGGGAACACTTTATGCAGATAAAAGCAGCAATGGCTGCTATGGATGCAACAATGACTTACAGCAAAAGTGGCAATGAGACCGGTTCTTTACTGGATGCACATTCTGAGGTCAATGGACGATTGCAGATAAAAGAAGGATTGTATGTAAAGGATGTTGACGGAAAACTTGTCAAGTATGATGATAAGCAACAAGACCGTATGAGCCACAGGATGAATGCACTTAACAGAAAACTTTTCGGTAATTACAATCATCTTACAGCCAATGCTGCAAAACAAGATGCAAGGCTGGCACTATTCCTTAAGTTCAGGGATTGGGCATATGAAGGCGCTATGAGAAGGTATTCACGTAAAAGACCTAACTTGAATCTGGAACAGGATGTGGAAGGGTTCTATCGTACAGGATGGAGAGTGGCAAAGACCATGATAAAGGACCTTAAGCAACTCAGATGGGATCTGATGAAAGAGGACTGGGACAAACTTACCGTGGAAGAAAAAGCCAATATTCGAAGACTGGTCACTGAAGCAGCGGCCGTCACAGCATTGGGTGCAGCAGCAGGATTGCTTGCCTACGCTGGAAAACATATAGAAGATGAGTTCAACTCAGATGACCTGCATGACAGGATGGTTTTAGGTTCTTTCAGACTACTGGTATATGAAACAGACAGATTGCAGACGGAACTTATGTCTTACTGGAATCCTGCAGAGACCTTGAGAGTACTTAGAAGTCCTATGGCTTCTACGTCAATTTTAGCAAATACAGCAAATCTTTTGACTCAACTGTTCACTGATCCGTTGGAGCAATATGAGACAGGTTGGAGAAAAGGAGAATATAAATCATGGGTCAGAGCAGGAAAACTTATACCTTTGTATAAACATCTTTCTGTACTGAATCCGGATGGAATCAAAGATAAGGGAATATATTACAAATTATAAAACACAGAAATTATGGCGTTTAATTTATCAATTTTAGCAGCATCACTCTTACAGGAAGGGCAGAAGTTAAAGATTACAGATGAGTCCGTATGGGCAGATTCGGATCTGGCTGCGCGTAACAAGTATGGGGTAATGCTCAAAGGTGAATACAGGTTGGAGGATACTCCTACTGCAGTGACCTTTACAACATATGATCCTATCACAGCAATAGAATGGCTGGCAGATTCTCCGGCGAACGGAAGATACAGCTTTACGGCATATGCATTCATTCAAAAGGATGAAGAAGTACCATCAACAGATGACGTACATATAGACCCTGCTGATGGGTTATTGTACCAGTGGAGTGGAGCTGCATGGGTACTCATTGCATTCAATGCAACATCTCAGGCTAAAGCTGCGTATACTTCAACAGTATTGGAAGTACCTATGCTGGCATATGCGTATGCGTATAAGAATATACTGAATCTTGCTTATGTGGAACAGGTGAAATGGGATACTGAACACGGTGCAGAACAGAACAAATTGTATTATAAGAGAACTACATTGGATTACTTTACTGCTATGATATTGGCTGCAGAGTACAATTGGTCTATATCACTTTGGTATCAGTTCTACCAGTGTACAATTATATTGAACACAATGATTAACTCAGGTAAAATAGAAGATTAATATGTATTACGACAGAACTTTAGAAACGCATGAAGCCCTGTTCGTAAGCAGGTCTCGGCAACGAATAACTGTACTTGGGGCAGAGTTGGCTGATGAATTTCAGCGCAATGATGTCACAAACTATAAGGCTGAACTTATAGTAGAGCTTGAGTACGCCATAAAAGCTCTAATGAGTACAGATCTGACATGGACTGCAGATGAGATCCAACTGGTAATTGACTATTACACGAAAGTAGCTGAATTGACTGCGTTTGGTTATAGGGAAATGATATTCAATCCAACACCAATAGAGGTGGCCTGTGATTGTGATACCATGCTTACTCTTATCAATGATATTGACATAAAGGTAGATGCCAATTACAGTTATCTTTTAAGTCTTATCACTCAAATCGATATTGATTACAAGGCTGCAGATACAGCCATATATGATTATATAAACAGTCTTACCTTGGGTGGTGACGCTATCTGGGATAAAGACCAGACAGCAGAACTGGACGTAGGTGGGGTTGTTGAAGGGGATGAATACCTGACAGGTTCACCTTTGCAGAAAACCCTTGAGGATTTACTTACCCTTCCTCCTGCTATAGAGAACTTTACATTCGACTCTTGGGTGGACCTTGTCGAGATCGGGGATACTCTTGTGGTTACAAGTTTCTCGTGGGATGTGATAGGAACACCTGCAAATCTTAAGATATCGGATGATGCTGGTATTCTGACAGATCAGGCAGTAAGTGGAACATCATACACTCCCGGGGCTCCGTTGAACTATCCTTTTGCAACTGGTAAGACAATTACATGGACCATTGAAGGTGATCGTATGGATCCTGTAACAATTTCAGTTACATCGGTATATAAGAGTTATTTCGACAAAGAGGTTACAGCAGATGATGCTGCAGTGACTATTACAGAAGCGAAGATATTGGCTGCTTCGGTGGCAAATCTTCAAAGAACTTCTGTATCTGTGATAATGGCAGTAAGTACTTCCAATACAGAGCAAGGATTTATAGCTGTCGCAAAAACACAGTCTCAGCCTGATTACTCGCATTGGAGAGTGAACGACAATAATAATTCAACAATTGAAACCGGTGAGTTCATTCGACCACCGGTGGATGTGACAGTAAGTGGTGTGGTCTATCGTGTTTACCGATGGGGCTACCGTTCTCCTTTGGTGGATACACTTACATTGCAAAGAACTGATAATGATTAAAATATGGCTATACCATTAAATACTAATTTTTTGCCTGGTGTACCGGCTCCGTTGGATGCACGTACTCAGGTTCAGACTTATGGGGATCTGGCTAATATCCCGGTTAAATATATAGGGCTTAAGGTATATGTGGTAGATGATGACACGGAGTACAGGTATTATGCCACTGGATGGGAAATATGGGCCACAATAGGTGGTGGAGGTGGTGGAGGTGGTAGTGCCGTTTGGGGTTCTATCACAGGAACACTTGCCAACCAGACAGACTTGGTCAATGAACTTGCACTCAAGTTTGACAAGATAGGTGGAACCATTACAGGAAGAACGACGATACTTGCTGATGCTGAAGGGTATAATTTCATCTTGGTAGGTTCTTCTTTGTCTGGAGAGAGTTCACCTTACGCACGGGTAGTGAGTGTACCTGCAAGTGCATCTGATCTGGGAGAATTAAATGATATAGCGTTTGATGCAAATTATTTATATATTTGTATAGCGACGAATACATGGATGCGTGTAGCTATTGCAACATGGGTTTAAATAAAATAAAGTATAATTAAAAACAACTATTATGTCTAAGAGATTAAAAACAGATGGGAATACCTTTATAGTAGAGGATACTGTAACTGGTATTGAAATAGAAGAAGCTGCAGTAGATCTACGCGTCAAACAAATAAGTGGAAGCGCAATATCATTTACACGCAGGGATGCCACAAACGATTTTGTTCAGGTAGGTGAACCTTCATATGAAAGGGCTGATTGTATAAACGGAGATGCTGCTGATGCTGTTTTTAGCACTATGGCAGATCTCACAACATATGTGAGGGCAATCGCGGGAAAGTCTAGCCCCGCGGTAGTCGGGGTATATCAATTACTATCTGAAAAGGGCCAAATAAGTGGATATGCTTCTCTTGATGGTTCAGGGTTAGTTCCCTCGGCGCAATTACCTTCTTACGTAGATGATGTAATAGAAGTTGCAGATTATGCTTCTTTACCAGTCACGGGTGAAACGGGTAAAATATATGTTACAATAGACACTGG
>Ga0255048_10002772_pt1 | contig 10962 bp, 27 predicted proteins | sample JV7_2_2_MG_FD_183619 | JGI IMG/M metagenome (GOLD analysis project Ga0255048, IMG submission 183619) | Seawater microbial communities from Jervis Inlet, British Columbia, Canada - JV7_2_2 | ecosystem: Environmental > Aquatic > Marine > Inlet | place: Canada: British Columbia | collected 2016-10-06
CTTTACCATCTTGGGCACGAAGAGGGATATGAGTCACCAGTATTAGAAATCGAACACGTATCAGATTTGGCAATTGAGATATTCACATTGTCAAAAAATATAGCACGTGACACACGACGAGGGGATGGTAATTTTGTAATAGTGTCTCCATTAGGATTGACGTTGTTACAATCAGATCAAAATTCTAAGTATGTGCCTGGAGTTTCATCAAAAGATGATAATGTACCCGTTGGTATGGTTAAATATGCTGGCACGATGATAAAAGAAGATCAGGCCATACAAGTGTTCTGTAACGTAATGGATGATAATGATAATGTTATTGTCGGATACAAAGGAGTTGGTGAAGTTGATGTTGGATATGTGTATTGTCCATATGTTATTCTAATGACTACTAGTGTCGTAATGGATCCAAATACTTTCGAACCAATAATGACCTTCATGACACGATACGGTAAGTCTGTAACAGGTGAAAACGCTGATGAGACAAATTTGGATGGAGAAACAGGCCGCAGCAGAAATTACTTCAAGTCGTTTAACATCGCAGATGGTGTTGACTTTACATCAATAATTTAGCTGATCAAGCAACAACCTAAGTTAAATCCTTATACAGACGTTGTAGCATTCGAAAGTTTGATACGACGTTTGCTTCTTGTATTGATCTTTCCATTGAAGGAAACATAGAATCAGGATCTCGCTCTAGTTTGAATTGGTCAACCTGATCTTTAAGTTTCTGAAGCTCGTTCTCAATACCATCTTGCAATTTGCTATATTGCTCAGTCTGGTCGTTTATTACACCAGCCATATGAATAATTTCTTTGTCAGATTTTCCACCATGAGATTTGTAGTGTTTCAGATCTTTCTGCAAGAGGATGCAATACACTACGGGCATCAGTATAGCTAATCCAATAATTAAAACTTCAAGGAATTCTACCATCAAGAGTTGCCACCAGGCTTGTAGTTACAACCTTCCTCCATTTTAGTGTTGCTGGCCTCACGTGCATCATATGCAACGTTTCGTTGTGTTTGGAAATCACTATGTTGAAGAGATAAAGTTTGCCATGCTGTAAAGTATTGTTGGATTATGGTAGGATTAATTGGCTCATGGTTTTCGAATTGTATGAATATTCCTTCGTCCCGTATCCTATCCATTGATTGTCTCATTTCCCATGTTTTGTTGTCAGATTCTGCGACTACTTTAGATAGTAGTTCAATCTGATGAGCTAGAGATCGACACTCTTCTGCAGTTATAAGAATTGGTTGTTCTTGGGGTGCTATTGATTCGGGTATCACGTCTTGTGCAGTTGCACTTAGAGCAACGGTGAGTAAAAGTATACTAGCTAAAAGTTTCACAATGTTTCCCTCATTAAATTGAACCATTATTGTCTAATGGTTTTGTGGTTGGGTCAACGGTATTTATTCAGTAATGATTGGAGTTAGTTTATTTACTTCGGCCTTCAATCCTTTAATCTCGACAGTTCGTTCTTCAATGTCGTGTTTCAATCGTTCACATATTGAAACAGCATCTTTAAAATTCCTTTCAACTTCTTTGGTGTGTTTGGATTGTTCGATGTTCTTTTGTTTCAATTTCTTCATCTTCTTTACGACATTTTCAGGACTATCTGATAATATTTTGTTGATGGCTTTCAACTCTCTCTGTTTTTGATTCACAAGATCCTTTGCCTTATTTAAAGCTTCGGCACTGGTTCCTTTTACTTCTTCAAGCTTCATTTCAGCAATAAGCTGATCATTAACTGCGCCCGATACCTTATCATTTGCTTCATCACACAGTGTTTTACTGCGTTCTGCCTCGTTCTTAGCGTTCTCAGAGCGCTCCACTAGCAAGTTAATAGCAAGACGAAGGTCCCCAGGTGTACAATTAGGATCAACTCCTAGAGTCTCGATAACTGCTGTCATTAGTACTTGTTTTGTTGTTGCTAAATCTTTCCAGACTTGAAGTTCAATGTCTTTGTTCATAAAACTCCATTAACCGATAATGCCAACAAGGTGCAAAGGCCAACAATTACCAGAGTCTCAAAAATACAAACAGAAACATAGAATGCTTTGTCTATTTCTGCTTTTCGAACTCTAAAGTCTGCCAGATCCGCTCTGATGATCAACTGATCTTCGGTTGGGATTGTTACATTGTCTAAATCAATTTGTGGATCTTCTTTCATTTTCAATTTGATTATTTCATCAGTTAAGTGTTGTACATTTGATGCGTACGTTCTGTTCATTATTTGAATTTTGCGATCAGTTGGTGTCATCACGAATCATAGCAACTGGGACTTCTTCAAGTCGTTTTCTTCTGTATCTGTTGGAATTTCAATACCTTTTGCCTTCATCGCTCGCATCATCCCTGATTTGAGAAACGCAAGACCACACCACATGACCGTAAGTGATATTGTGTACAGGATCGCAGGACCAGTCCATTCAATATAAATATATGCACCAAGCACAAGTGTTGTATGTATAAATGTCTTCCACCATTTTAGTTTCTGAAATGGTTTCGCCAGCTTTTCAAAACCGTCCGTTTTCATTTCTTCAAACCAGCTGTAAAAAGCAACACCAGCAATTAAAACAAGCAAAGCTATTCCGAAAAATAGCCACAGTATAGACCAGACAACCAACCCAGTGAGAGCATCAATTGTTGCATTTTCTGTGAAGTAACGAACAATCGGAGCAAGTAGTAGTATTGCCGTTATCCAATATGTTTTTACTAAATCTTTCATCATTTTTTCCTCACTATTCTGCGAATGTCTTTTAGGGCTGCCATACAGATTTGTGGATCGGTTAGCCCATTCTTTTGATCGAGACACCAACGTTCTGCTTGTTCGATAACCTTCATAATACTTTCAAGACGAGTCTGCCTGTCTAATGCTAACTGAAAAATTTCACTCCGCTCACTCATAATTCTTTCAACTTATCGGGATATTTTGCAATATATATTTCACGATACTTGTCAGCTTTGGCTTCATTGACACCAGTCTTTTTAAGATAATGTCCCTTAAGTGCCAAACCAATTTTTCTCTCATTACCACCCACATAAATGTTTCCATACTCCTCTGGACCTTTCAATTCTCCAATTATAAAGAGGGATATCGGAGTCGTACAAATGTCACAATCCACCACATCACCGTATTTAAATGTATCGTTGCTCATAAGTCTTTCAAATTGCCCGGAGCCTTTGCAAGATATCGTTCACGATACTTGTCGGCTGCTGCTAAGTCAACACCAGCTTTTCTGAGCCAACATCTTGGAAGTGGCAAACCAAATGTTTTTTCATCACCACCCACATATGTAATTCCACCTTCAGCTGGATGTTTCAATTCTCCAAATACGGTTAACACTCTTGGTGTTGGACCGTGATCACATTCAACCATATCACCATATTCACATAATAAATTCATTTTGATTCCTCTATTATTTGTTTCCGTTTACGATCATCTCTTTTGTTGAGCATTTCTTGCATCGTTGCAAAATATTCTTCTAGCTCATCCTCTGATACAGATCGTAAGCCTTCGATGTTGTCATACAACGTACCACACTCTACAGAATATTTGAGATATTCTTCAACTTTATCTTTTTTCTTTTGTTGGACTTCAAGATCATCACGTAAATCCACACCTTCATTTGATAACATATCAGCCACAGCTAACATTTGGTTAAACTCTTCTTTGAGTCGTTGCAAATTAGTACGATCAATGTCTCGACCTTCGTCAGGACCAAATCTCAGAGTTTTGCATACAGCGTGAATTACTTCGCTACATTCCTCAGATAAAATAGTGAATAAGTGTTCTCGTCTGTTCATAAGTGTTTCTCAATAAAGTTGATTGCCGCTTTTATTTCTTCACGACAGTGTTTCCAGTTATCTTCGAGCACGTGTTGTAGATCATCAATTACTTTCTTCTTAGCTTTTTTTGATGGACCTAACACATCTGCTACATATAATCCTAGCCAAACTCCAACCATAAATGTGATGCAGAGAGCAAATATCATGATTTGGTCTTCATAGCTGAATGAATCAGTTCTCTCAGTTCTTCATTCTCTAACTGGAGATTCGAAATATAATTTTTTAATTTCATTACCTGTTTTTCATGTGTTGTTGGTTTCTTCTTTGTCTTATCCCAAGGCCAAAACAGAGCAACAAAAACGCCTCCAACAATTAAGAAACAAAATATGTTAGCACTTAGTGACATTAGATCTCCCACCGAAGCCAGTGAACAACTCGCCAAATGATTAGACTGATACAAACAACAAGTGTGACCAATAATCCAGCATAGATCCAGTCTTCAGTGTTCATTAAATTGTTACGCCTACAAGGTTCATAAGGACCCCAGCATATACCATTTTAATTTTTGGGTCAACGCTTTTATGGATCTAATAAGTTTGATTTCAAACTGGTAGCTAAATCCTGTTCAGGAGAGAGCGATTTGACTTTCTTTGGTGGCTCACCGAATTCAATTCTCTGATATTCACTTTCGTCGGCATAGCCGTGTTTTCTACCAAACTCCTCATCAAATTCGTTTTGGTTAGGTGTAATTTTTTTCTTAGATGATACTCGTTTAATCAATTTATATCCTTTAATCGGTAGCTTACATAATATAAGAAACGCAATTTCCATGACCATATTAATAGCCCCAAATATAATTTCAAACACCGTACTGATAATATTCCAACAGAAACCTAAAATTGTAGGTACTACGACTAAAAGTATGAGCAATCCAACGGGATTGTCTATTAAACCTCCCGCTAATTCTATCAACACTTCAACCATTGCTGTTAGTTGAATGAGCAACGGTTCAAGTGCTTTAGTTAATTCTTCCATCTTTGTATTCTCAATCCAATAGGTTTCGTTTTAACATGGCAGCTTCATTTTCTGGTTCTTCAACGGTCAATTGTTTCATATCAGAATCGCTAGGGCCGTGGTGCCCACCCTTACGTTTGGTACCAATATATAGATCACCTTTAGCTTGGATGTTTATTGAGCCATCTGGTGATGATATAGATTGTGACTTTGCTTTCATCACCAACCAAAACATTCCTTGAACCATACCAAAACCAATAAATGCTCCAATTACCAATGCTCCAATGGAATCTATCGTCATACTTAACCTCTAAAACCTAATTTACGTTCACATAATAATGTCACAGCATCCTCATATACTACTCGTGCAATGTCATCAAATGTATATCGATCAAAATCATTATCCGGTTCACAACCTTCACGGACTAGAACCGTTGGTAATTCTTTTTCATTGCCGATGCTGGGAATACCAGTAACTCTCGTGATTACCATACGCTCGTGTTTATACACTGGCTCAACTTGATGATACAATCTCATGTTTAACGGAAACGTATATTCGGAGCCTTGTTCCAACCAAAACTCTCTACGATTTGTTGTTGCAACTGGAGGACCTGACGGTTCAAGTAATGTATCTTTGCCCTTACGTGGAACACATTGATGAGGAATATACACCGTATCAGCAATAGGCGGGCACCAAAGTGTGTACTCTGTCATGTGCAACCCACCAATCATAATTTGACTCATGAATCCGTGATTGTGATTGTGAATGGTTGATGGCACCTTCTGTCGTGGAAGTCTGTTGTCCCACACATGAATTTTTCCAAGACTTGTAACTGCTTGTAAGAATCCATTACCATGAACTCGAAGCTGTGCTTTATCAGTTGTTAATAGAATTGTCACGTTGGTACATCTCCTGAATTATTACTAGTGCCATGGGTTCGTGTAGAGCTCTAAACGGTCCGTAAATTGCTTTGGCTGAACCATTCTCTCGAGCCTTATACAAATCTCCGTCGTTGTAATAACGATTTACTGTAAATGAACCATTGATGTGAACTTGTCCCCACCACTCAGAAAGACCTTCAAGTTTGTCTCTTCTGTCTATCTCTGCTAACAGATCATCATTTTCGTCTCCAAGTGCAACAATATCTTCTTGTAGTGATTCCATATCTCTTTTCAATCCAGCTACTTCACTTCGCAAATCAACCAATTCTGGATCAGTCCAATCAACACCAGAACATCCACATTCACCTTGCCAATATGCACCACACGTGCATCTAGCACCAGCTCTCTTTTTTGGAACTGGAACACTTAGCGCTTCTGATAATTTATCTTTCATCTAATACATTCCTCTTCAGTAGTGTTATAATATCTTCTTCGGATTCTCTCGGGACCTCTTTCATCATATATCGTGCCCACATTCTCAATCCCCAATTTTTATCTCCGTGTGTATCTTTCCAAAGCATAATTGCCACAAACGTTAAGATCGGCATGAACACACCGATCATTATAAGAGCTACTATTAATTGGATGATAGCAATCACAGCTTAGTCGCTCTTCAACTCCTTAATGCACTGGTCGATTACAGTTCTGACTCGGAAACCTAGTTCACTATCATCATGCCTAACAAGAATGTTGATATCAGCAACTGCTGATCCAAGTGCATGAACACGCTCTTCAATTGTAATCTTTGACAGAGGAGTGAACAATTCTCTAAACTCTTCCTTCACCAACCAACGCTCTTCGGGTTCGACTTCATATCGATATCCGATGAATTGATTATCTTCACCTCTGATGGTAGTGATATTCACCTTACGCTGAGTTAATTTTTCTTCATACTCTTTGTTAAGTGCTAATTTGAAATTGCTCATCTTTACTACTTCCTTTGTTGGATTGATCAGATCCTGCTTACATTCATCACAAACTCCTACTGTGACGGTCTTGTTCTTGCTCATACACCTGCATTGGCTAATAACCTTTCCGCAGTTGCAAACTATTTTGAAGTGGCCGTGACTACTCATAATAAAATATTCTCCTTTAATGACTCCTCTTCTGTTTTTTCTTTCTTCTCTTCTATCTTCTCTACTTCTTTTGGAGTTTCAGATTGTGCAGGATCAAATTCTTCTTTTACCATCGTTTATTCCTCTTCAATTCTTGTAAACATTCCACCACGTTTGGTAGAAGACGGTGCAATTAGCTCTTGAGCATACTTTCCCATATCCTCAAGTACCAGTTCATCAGCATCAGCAGCAAGAATCCATTCTTCTCTTCGAGCATGAAGTATTGCAGCCTTTGCCATTTCATGAATCATAGCATGAACATTTGGAATACCGTTTGATGGAACAAACGTGCCAATTGCTTCATATAGTGTAGCGATAGGATCAATGTTTGTTACCTCACCAACTTCTTCATCGTTAGCGTTGATTAATACACCAACTTGTGCACCTTTAATTAACTTCATAAAGTCAGCATGTGACATTGTGTACACTCTATCCTGAACAAATTCTTCCTCTGTTGGATCCCAACGGATTGCGTGATACGTAACTAATGTATCAAACATTCGGGATTGTGATACTTCTGCTATCTCAATATTTTCACCACTTTCTAGGTGGTACATTGTTCCTTCTTGTATATCCAAAACGTTTCCTCTTTTAAAAGTAAAATCTATCTAAGTATGCATACAGTACAATACCAGCTAATCCTAACATAATCAACAGGGGCATTAATTTTTTCCAATTAAGCTTGAACGTTGGCTCATTAACAAATTCCTCTAACTCCTCAATAGCGATAGTAAGATTCAGTAAGTAGTGAACGTCAATTGACTTATCTTCCATCACTGGATTAAAGAAAGTGCTCTCATTCTCTTCACACTCGTTACTCCGAGCACAAGCAAATTTCATTTCACCGTGAATATTTTTATAGATGTAGTGAACGAACTCATGATATCCATCTTGAAAGACATTCAACGTACACTTGTTTGGAACCCATATCGTATCATGTATATGAATTCCATCAACAGTAGGTTCGTCTTTTAACTTCACAAACTCAGCTTTGATTAGCCTCTCTATGGTCCATACTGTATCAGTCATCTAAAGTATTCTTCTTGAGTGGGTTCTCACGATCGTCCATGTATTCCTGAATTTGGTTTACTGTTTGAAACGTTTCTTTAAGGTGTTCAGCTTCAAGTCGTTTGACATATTTTTCAAGCAACACCATGAGCACAAAGATGATAGTAACTATCGGAAGGATGGTTGTAAAGATGAACATAATTATGTCACTCATAATCAGGTAACGTAAAATATCTTACAAATTCTTTCATCGATATTCGAGAACATTCATTTGGGTCATCATCCTCAAATTGAAACGTTACAGTACCCTCATCATCGATTCCAAGAATCGTAAGGTTTATACCAGCTGTGGTCTTCCATATCTGATCAACTGATGGTAGTGATTCCGCAACAGTTGGTTTGCGTTTGGGGGCATTATATTTCTCATAACGATCCAATACTTTTGTTATTTCTTCGAGCCTGAACGCATCAGTAACTTCAGCTTCATTCTCTATAATTGATCTCACTCTTTCAGATAATTCATCCATTAGTTAAACACCCTATATAAAATAATTCCAAGTATAATACATCCACAATATAGTGACATTGGAAGTAATACATTTTCACCCCACTCACGAGTATACCATCTATTCCACTTCGCGTCTAGTTTTTGAAACCACAATTTATTCACTTGATTTCCTCAATAAGTTTAAACACACGATACTTCACCTTACCACTATCGTCCGATTCGATCCACTTTGACAATCCCAATAGCCCATCAACATCAGGATCAGGATTAGGTACAATTTCATCAACCATTTGCCACTCACCTTTCGACCAATGGCCAGGATACTCATCAATATTAAGTTTCACTTGAACAACATACTTGTCGCTAATTTTTCCTTCTTTTAAAAGCAGTCCATCAAGCTCACTTATGCGTTGTAAAGTTCCGTCATGATCTTTTTTTGTTGAAGACAAAAATGTCCCTATAATTAAAAAGATGACACCAGCCCAAAACATTACTAATAAGATTCCCATTATTTCTTCTCCAACACATCTTCAACAATTTTAATAACTCTACGTTGTGTTCGGCGATCGACTCCATTATTCATAACATCACGTATTTCTTTCAAAGCTTTGATCTCTTTTTCTTGCGACAGACGCGACAGGTTCTTCGGCGACCAGATGTGCAGCATAAGGAGACCCCAAACAATAAAAATAATAACATACCATAAGAACAATCCCATTATCCTTTCTCCGGTTTCAGGCTACACTCTATTTTGGTAAGTTCACCGTCACCATTACGAATTTCCGACAAATGAGAAAGTTCAAATTCCTCACATATTTCGTAAAAAGCTTTGGCACTTTTAGGTGAAATTGTTGTACCAGGCGGTGCTGTTGCACTCATACCAATTAGACCAGTCAAAGCCACTGCTAATATTAAAGTATTCATCTCGGTGCCTTTATAGTCTGTAACACTTGAAACTTTACTTGATCTCGCCAACCAATAATTGGAAGATCATGTGACAGTTGAGACGTAGCATATCCTACTATACCATTATCCTTCTCGTATATGTATCGGACCGTTTCAAAATAATGAAACCGATCATCCGTCATATTTTTTCGTTTTTGCCACGCTCTTACTACACAATCAGAAATGACATCATATTCCTGAGTATCCGGGACAAGACGGTTCTCACAACGAGTAACAATACCCATCATTATCATCTTATCGATAGTCCAAATTTCTTCATACTTATCCATTATGATCTTTCCCTCAACGCGCTTGCTCTCATTCTTGCAGAAATCTTTCTCGATACGTAAATCTTTTTCCAGTTCATTATTCTTCCTCCGGACAAGTCTCACCCGACGGACAAAATGGTGCGCCGTCCATGATCCAGCTACGAACAATACCAATTTGGGTTTGGGATAATGCTGGCATACCATACGGCATCCGATCGTCTATATCATCGTCAGTGATCCGTTCCCACATTTCGCTGCCGTCGAGATCATACGGTTCGACAGTATCGTCGTCCACTACGCCGTTGTAGTTATCAGAAGTGAGTATCACATTTTTAGGAGGACAGTCAAGTTCGTTGTTACAACGCGGACTGGAGGGTGCGAGGCTGTGACACATAGTACATACCTGTAAGGATTCGGTCCACACATACATCCAAGACCCCACTGGATAGGTAGGCACAGACGAACCACCAGACGTGGCATCTGATTCAACACCTCTTGGAGCACCATCAAGAATCCATTGTTCTATCACATCGATTAGGGCTTGATCGAGCATGTTTCCAGTCGCAGGCATGAACGAGCCAGTGATACTCGGATCGTTGGTAATCTTCAGAAACATATAACTGTTTTCTGGATTGCCAGGATCTATCTCCGGCATGCCAGTCGAACTTATCCACCCTGGATTAAGGAGTATGTCGTATTGATCAACGTCCCATGACAAACTTGCGGCCGGATTGTTGCCACTGTGACACATGGTGCAGAATTTACCAAAGATGTTGGCTTGAACACCGTACCAGGTGGGGATAATTGATGAGGGATCAGTTCCACCAGTTCCACCAGTTCCACCAGTTCCACCAGTTCCACCAGTTCCACCAGTTCCACCAGTTCCACCAGTTCCACCAGTTCCACCAGTATCACCTGTGCGAATTGTATCGGATACGGGATTTACTCCCGAATCGTTACCGCAACCGGACAACACAGCGACGAGAAATGTTATAGTGGTGAATGTGACAAAACTCCGCCAATTCAATCTCAACATTAGTAATTTGTTCATTATACTTTCCTCACATTATGATACATTAGTAATTTGTTCATTATACTTTCCTCACATTTACGATACGAGCTTTCATTCTTGCAACAATACATCTTGCATCACTAAGCTGATCATAATAATCCTTTTCATTATCCATTGAAAGTACCTTCATCATTTGGCTAATCAAATCGCCTTGCTTATTCTCATGTACAATCATCTTACCAAGCGTCAGTTGTAGTTGATCGTAAGTAGCATTCAGATCAATGATTGTTTCTCTCTGGCTTTTGAATGTCGACAGATCAAACCTGTCGTATGTGTTCAGACAATAGATGAATATACCA
>Ga0255048_10002773_pt1 | contig 10957 bp, 8 predicted proteins | sample JV7_2_2_MG_FD_183619 | JGI IMG/M metagenome (GOLD analysis project Ga0255048, IMG submission 183619) | Seawater microbial communities from Jervis Inlet, British Columbia, Canada - JV7_2_2 | ecosystem: Environmental > Aquatic > Marine > Inlet | place: Canada: British Columbia | collected 2016-10-06
TGAAGGTTTTCAATCCGGGCAGCCATCTGAAACAACTCAGCATTGGCTGCATTCGTCTGTTCAAGGGCAGCCGCGCGGCGAGAAACCGAAATGTTTCCAAAGCTTCCCGCTGCACCGCCCAAAGCAGCACCAAACAATGCAGCCGTAGCCGTATTGATCGTTGCCTCCTCAATGGTTTTGACGGGATCAAGCATTAGGTTGAGCGATTCAGAAGCACCCTCAACAAAAGCAGTGCCAAGACCAACGCGAGCAGCCGATCTCGCAGCCCCTAGGGCTGGACCACCAAGAGGTAGAGCAATGAAATTTATAGGATCAAGAAGGCCAGCCCCCAATTGAGTCAGCATCGTAGAATCAGAAAGCACCTGACGCCGTTCAATGCTGCGATCGATCATAGATTTCAAGACGGCCATGTGTTCAGCATTTTTGGCCGTGTACAAACTGGTGGCGTACATAGAGTGGTCGCCAAGATTCTCTTGCCAGTTAAAGTTTGGGTCACGTTCTTGGTTTGCAAAGCGCAAAGAAATAACGCTTCGATCAACGAGGGGAGCAAGCCGCAAGCCAATCGTTGCTTCAGCAGCCTCACCAAACGTGGACTTCTCAGATACAATGGTAGGCTCAAACAACGCTGGAGAATAACGATTTAGATCATTCATTTTGGTTTAAGTCCTTACTGCGTGCCAAGGCCGTGCTGAAATCTTTTGAAGAAAACTTGAGCGCCAGCTTCACTGGTTGGTAAGCCAGCGCTTTCGCGCTCCGAGCGCGTCATGCCCTGCCACTCTATATACCTTTCGTTCCTTTCTAGCCTTTCTTGATTTGTTCTTTCCTGATTCCTAATGACATAGCTATCCGATTCTGTTTCAAAGTTGGTGCGACCTTCTCGCCCCATAAATCGGATTTGAGCGCCAAGTTCACTGGTTGGCAAACCAGCGGCTTCACGTTGAGATCGTGTCATTTGTTGCCACTCTGCATACTGCTGTTGAAGAAGCCCCGGCCTTTCAGCCCTGCTAAGCTCTTCTTGTTTAGCGCGAAGTCTGTTTTGCTCAATCGTAGCTGTAAACATCGGGTCTCGGGTGCTGATAATGAGTGGAACAGAAGCCTGAACAGCGTCCTCAAAGGGAGCCAGACTCCCGGAAATGGTCTCATAAACCATTTCATCGCCACCATCTTCAAGCGGGCGCACTCGCCTGACGGTATATCGCACCTCTCCGTTGCTCGATGCGTCCAAGGGAACGAGATAAAAGTTTTCTTGTTTCCCCGAGAAATCCAAGCCACCAGTGAAAGATGTTCTCAAAGCTTGCGCAGCATTTTCAAGCAGGCCCGCGCCTCGCCCAAGTGCAACATTTTTGAAACCAGTGCCTTCTGAAATTCTCCTCAAAATATGATCCATGAAGACAGGCTCGTTGCCCGGAACAGAAGCTGGAAGGGCAGACTTTGTGCGGCTGCCGCCATATTGATTCACAACATATCCATCACCATCCGGATACGTGCGCTCTATCTGAGCATTAAGGCGACGATTGATATCACGCTGACTAGAGCCAAGGGAAACCAACTCAAGAGCCGCGTCCTTCATTGCGCTTAATGCAGAAAGAGGCACATCATCAATGCCTTCAAGATTAAGAACAAAATCATCAAGTGTACCGCCAAGCACATTCTCAACACGGGCCTGTAGACGAGGATCGTCCCTAAACTCGGCCCTGCGAGCGAAGACTTCAGCCAATTCTTCCGCGCTTACATTACCTCGGACATCAACCACGTCAGCAAGATAATCCAGCGTTGCTATTTGATCTAAGGACAAAGATCTAAGGGCGGGATTTTGTAAGGCTTGACCCGCAAACTGATAGTCCTTGATATTCATGTAAACACTTAAAAGCTGGTTTGGGTCGCCAATGCGAAGCTCACCATTGCTTAGAGAAGACATGGACTGATGCAAGGACTCGGGAAGAACATGAGTTCTCATCACGCTACTCAAGATACCTTGTATGACAGGGTCGTTCATAGAACGAGAACTGCCCCAAATATTTGCCATCTCTCCGGGTTCAAGACCATACTGTTCACTCAGAGACTTTTCGGTAAGCTCACGATCCCCTTGCTGTTCTGGGGTTCCCTGCCCGCGTTGAATCGCTGCAATCTGTCTATTTTCCTGTCTTTCTGCTTCACGTTCAGCAATGCGAGCCGTAACAATTGCTGTCTGTCTGTTGAACGTAGTTCGAAGCTCGCTGAGATGTTCAGCTTTAATCGCGTAGGCGCGAGCCTGACCAACTTGAGCAATCTGTTCGTCAGTAAGAACCCCTTCTTGAGCAGCGCCGCCGTCAAATACGCTCTGAGCTTCTCGAAGTTGGTCTGCCGTTAAGTTAGAATTGCCGAAGAAAGCGTTCAGATTATTGCTGCCAGCATTAGCATAGATCGAATTGCGCAGCGTCTTTGCGGCTGTTGTGTCAAGATTTGGAATCGCATTGACCTGAGAGATCATATCCGAAACATCTTGATCAAGATTCTGAGAAGACAAAATTGATGGAACATTAACGCCAAGGGCTTCTTGTGCAGCAGCAGCCTCCAACATCAAGTCAATGTCTTTGCCCGCAGCCGATCGATACGAACCAATGTGAGGCAAAAATTCATCAAGGATGGGCTCCCCTGTCGCAGCCTCCATGCGCATCAATGCATTCAACTCAAGCCGTGCGCTCTCAGGCGCAAGCATAACGTTCTGATTTGAGATTGCATTCTCAAGCGCAAATGTTTCTGGAGTGCTTAGACCAGAAAGAGTTCTGGCGTATATGGCGCGAGACGACGCTCTTAAAACATCGTTGCGATCTTTGAGAATCTGATCTGAAACATCTTCGCGACCAGCAGCAAACTGCGCTCGGGCAAGATCACCTGACTGCTGCCATGCCTGCGCCGAATGAGAGGCAACATAAAGCGGCCCTCTGGTGCTAGCGATTCTTGTTGCTACAAGCCTGCTGGCTCCAGCACCCACCTGCAAATCAAAAACCAATTGGGCTTCTTCGGCAGCAATGGATGCAACCTCTCTTGCTTCAATTATCTTTGCGCCTGCAATCGCATCAGAAAAAAGGCCATCTGAAAACCTTTCAATCTCAGCCATCGCACCATAGTTTGTCCCAAGAGATCGCATAGCATCAGCAACTCCTGAGAATTCCGCAGGAATAGCATTGAAGTTTTGAGTCCCAATCGCGCTTTGTAAAAGAGCAAGAGTCTCAGGGTCTTGAGTTCGGCTCGCAGCATTTCGAAGCGTGCCTCGTATAATTGCCTGCTGTCGAGCTACTTGATAATTTCTGGCTTCAGTTTCGCTGAATAACCCCGCTTCAATAGCATCCGTTGCACCCTGATCGATAGAATTGAGCAAGCTAGCTTCTATGCTTCCTGCATTATATGCTGCACCTCCAGACGCAGCAGTCAGCGCTTCAAGATTGTTAAGACCATCTTCAAGCGAAGTCTCTAGGGACGCCCTTGCCGCGGCCCGCTCACGACGAACTTGAGCAATCTGCATGTTGGTCATGGTGGCATTCAGATAGCTGGTGCCGACATCCGTAATGAAACCGCGAAACTCATCTTGAGCAACGTTGGTCATTGAGGCCAGATAGTCAGACATGGCCGACTCATACATGGCTGGACTGCTTTGGTACCTAGCAGCAAGCTCTCGGCCCTTGTTTTGGATTTCATCCTCAATGCTTTGCTGGAACCTGCGCATGACAACGCGCTGGTAAGCATCAGCGCCGATCGAACCCATGCCTTCAGGTGGAGCGTAGGCTTCAGGCTCACCCGTCTCAGGATTGATTGTGATCACCTTCTCACGGTCAGCAGAGGCTCCCGCCTCCATGCCACCCTTCTCAGCCGCCTGCGCAGCTTCCTTGTAGAACATATCGCCAAGAGCATTGGCGGAACGCGCAATGGTTTCGCCAACTATCTGGCCGCCCTGAGAAGCGCGAGCAACTCCAATGGTGCCGATTCTGAATTGACGCTTCTCTCGAATGACAGCCATGTCTTATCCCTTCGGCATCTTAACTTTGTCGTACCTATATTTGGCTCCGACCATGGTGGTGAAGGCGTCCGTCACCCCAGCAACAAGAGAAGCCTGACCCTCTCGACGTATGGCGGAAGCTTTTTGCGTTAGCTGCATTCCCTGCATCATTGCCATGAAGTCGGATCGAGCGGTGTCAGATACAGCGATTTCTTTCTGCTTGTCCAAGAAGGCAGAAACAGAACGGTCAGCCCCAACGTCTCTGCCTTGAGAAGCGAACGAAGCAATGTTTGCGGAAAGGTTCGACCTGTACGCCTCCATGCGATCGTTGTTGCGCTGGGCCGCCTCGGCCTCACTCATCTTCTTTTCAGTCTCTACGCTGAAGGCATTCAGATCAGCAGCAGATTTTGCGCCAAGCCCGCCAAGCAATGAGCCCCCGGCCTGAACGCCAGAAGACAGAAGCATCAATGTAATAGGGTCCATCAGACAACTAGCTCCGCTATCATCCCATTGACCTGTAGGCCAAGTGGGTCGTCTTGCTCAATTGTGACCTGCGGGTCTCGACTGTAACCTAGCAATCGAAATTCTTTTTTACCGTCAAATGGAAGCGTACCAGTTAAAGGTCTATTGTTTACCTTCATGGACTCAACGCTTTTTGCATCTACGATAACAGAAGACACTCCACGAACTTCACCCGTAATAGCACCAGCGCTTACAGCGGCATCGACTGGATTTGTTACAATCTTTGCAGTGAACTTATTGCCAGCATAAGCATGCGCGTATCCAGTGTGCGCAGAAAGATCGACTTCGTTACTGCCGTTCACAGTAAAAGAGCCAAGATAAGACTGAGCCCCATTGTTAATTCCAATGACATCAACGGCATCTCCGCTGGAATACTTTGCGCTTACATCCAAAACGTTTGCGGACACAGCCCCATAGACCCAGAAGTCCAAGCCGACATCCTCGCTGAACTCGCAAAGATGAAGGTTGCCATCGGCATCGTAAACATTTGCGAAGATGCGATCCTCAACAGCAATGACAGAAGCAAAGGAGCCATCGGTTGTTAGGCTGGTCCAAGCAGCCCTTCGCTCCGCTCGATTGGAGGTGAAGAGCGCAGCATCACCATTGCTCATGACCATCATGGCGTAAGAGTCAGGAAGCGAAAACGCGCTGTGAGCAACCGTCATGAAGATCGGATCGTTAATCAAATGAGACGCAAGAGTCGATATAGCATTCGCGGTGTAGGCATCTTCAGAATCAGTGAAGAGATATTCTCGAACAACACGGCCATTGTTCGCCGCAAAAATCGTAGCTCCATCAATCGGAACAGGCATGACGTGAGCAATGCCATAGGGTGTTTGCTTTCTGATCTGAGCGTTTGTCGGCGTGATCGCTTGGTTCAAAAAGGTTGGGATATAAAGCTCAGAAGAGGCCGTGAATATCTGAAGGTCTCGGTTCGAAATCATATACCTGATCTCGTTTACATCTCCAGTCGCGGCCACCAAAGCAATTGCGTCAGCGTCAGCAGCTTCGCCCACATCAAAGTTGAAGAAGTTGCCAATCTTAGACATCCAAATTGAGTCAGGCTCAGAGATTGTTCCGCCAAAGATGAGTCGGTTTTCATGAAAGGTGACGGAAGCGGGATAGCCTCGGGCGGAAGACCAAGACTGCTCGTTCCAATCGACTGTTGGCGCATGAGATTCAATTGAAACAAAACCACCCCCGTCTTCACTTTCATTTGCGGTTCCTCCCGCAGTGTAAGTGAATGTGTTTTCGTCAATAATTTCAGTTACAGTGCGGCTGCCGTTAATGTTTGAAGAATTAATCCCGCCAGTAGGCGCGGCGTCATAAATGATAATCGCCTCGCCTCCAGCGAAACCATGACCAATCATTGTAACCTGAACCTCATCACTGCCGTCCGTAGTGCGCAATGGGTTTAAGACTTCTAGCCTACGTTTAAGCTGATCAACAACATCCACCTTAACACGATCAGAGGATATAACCTCAACAATGATCATCTCAGCTTTACCGTATCTCAGCGTTACGCCAAGGTGCGCAGAGTTTGGATATGCACCGTTAACCTTACTTCCCGTTATGTCAAAATAACTTACTGACTGCCTCTCTGAGACCCCAACACTTAAGTTTGTAAATGAATTAGTAGAAGAAATGCTTGTTATTGTTTTAATGTTCCTGCCTGTTGCAACTGTGTCATTTGCCGCTGGGCCATTAAAAGTCTCAGTAACTGACTCGCCGTCTTGGTCAGTTCCCGTGATCGTAAATGTTTGTTGGGTGTGATGATTAGAGGATGTAGATGTTATTGTAATTTGAGCAGCGGCATCCAGCGTTACGGTGCCTCCACTAGCAAGGGCTCCGTTTAAATCAAAATTAAATGGGGATAAAAATTCACTCTGAGTGATAGCAATCCCATCTGGATCACTGGTGCCAGTATTTGTGAAAAGTTGACAAGCTATAGAGGTTCCTGTTGTGCTGCTCGGATCGAAAAACACATTAGAGGCTTGAAACTTTGTGTAGGGTTGATACGTTTTTTTGCCATCCAATTGAGAATCAAACGTAAATACGCTCACCTCAAAGTCAGTTAAGGATGTTCTGGTAAGCATCCGAGGCGCAAACAGCGGATGGGAGATGAACATGACATCTCCATATTGAGCGGTCGTATACTCCCGAAGATAGTCGTCATCAAACGGAAGGGCGTTGCTATCGGTGTCTTGAGTGATCGTATCAACAAGGCTCACGCTGCCATCAGTGAGAAGGCGGAAGCAGCGGACCTTGCCCTCTTCGACCGAGATCACATACTCTTCGTTCTCGTCAAAGATAAACCGGAACAGATGAGACTGCACCTTGCTGTTCGAACTTAAGCTGTAATCATAGATGTGCTTTAGTCCGGGCCGTTTCTTTGCAGAACCCTCTGACATGACCAACATGTTCTCAAGCTTCTGCGCAGATTGAGCGTAAATAGGAGAATCAGTCCTCATGATCAATGAGTCACTGACTTCACCATACTGAAAACTGCTAATGGAAACTCGTAGTTTTTGCATTAGCTGCGCCTTTCAGCAATAAACCTCGATGTGTTGAGTTTCTGCGTTGTTTGACGTTGCGAATCAAGACGGCGGGCCTGCATCATATGAATCTGAGCCTTCTGATCTAAAAGTTGAGACAACGTTGGGTCTCGCGCAATAGACGTAGCAAGCATTGAGGCAACAGAATATTCCACCGCAACTGTGAAGTATGGCGGCCAATCTGCCTCATCTGCGCGATAGATATAATCAGCAACAACAGTCTGAGCTTCAGACACGTTGCAGTAAACTTTGTCTCCATAGGTGTCAAAAGTCACAGCAGCGTCGTTTACGGTCAGCGCTGAAACAGTCAAAGCCGCGGATGGGAGTTGATAAGCTGCATCAAAACGAGCAGTTGGCGCGTCAGTCAATCGGCTCAAAGCCGCTTGAGCCGTAGCAAATCCCCATCTAGAATTCACAAGAGCCGATCGCGCAATGTCTTCGTACATTGCCTCACAAACATCTGCTTCAGCAGTACCCTCCGTAAATGAAGAGATTGGAGACCCGCCCATTAAAATGGACGCCCGAGTGCATACTTTGAGTGAAGTGTTTGCTGTGTCTGGCATGGAAGATTGGGGGGCCGAAACCCCCCACTCCTATTAGTTGTTGTCGAGAACTTCGTAGACACCATCGTCATCAATGACCACGGCACCCATCGACATCATCGATGTAGCAAGGTGCGAGACCTTTTGAGGGACGTAGTTCAGTTCAGTCTGAACATCAGCATTGATGCCAAGACCGACCGAGTTCGCGTGGTATGCAAAGTTCTTGCCACCAGCGACCGCGGACGTGGAGAAAATCTTGAAACCCAGGAATTCCTTCATCGTCATGCCACCAGCAAACGGAAGGTTCTGAGGTCCAACATAGTCAGACGAAGCAAACTCTTCGATGTTGAAGAGATCAGCAAATCCAGCAGGCGACATGGCGAGATAACGCTGGCCGTCTTCTGGCAGGTCGGCAGTGCCAAACGTTTCAAACAACGTCAGCAGATCAGCCTTTTCAAGCGCAGAGCTAGTGTCGTGGATTTGGGTGGAGTTAGCGCCCGCGTCCATTGCCGTAATCAGGATTTCATCAGTCTTGCGACCCAGAGCAGCAGCAGCAGATTGTGCTACGGCTTGACGCTCATTGATGTTGATCTTCAACTCATCAAGCTTGTCGATGTATTCCGGCGCGTAGAAGTCGGCCATCGTTGCTTCGACAGTGGTGTGGACGAGTTCCATCGCGGTCACATCGCCATTGCGAGCTTTGGTATTTGCAGCGCCTTTGCCAATCACTTGGAAGCGAGTAACCGAGCCTGTCACATTGGACGTGCGAACAGTGTTCCGTAGCTTGGAACCCATACGCTGGTATGCCATGTGAACTTCAGTCTCGAACTGCTTGATAAAGGCTTGATCGATTGTATTAGCCATTGTTTCAGTCCTATGAAAATTCAGTTTGCTACGGGTATCCGCACCTTTACGTCAATTCGGGTATCCCAACAGGGGCCGATCAGTGCATCGCGGGCCGAGATAATTCATCCTTAATATTTTTCTGACGCGGATTACAACGCACAAATTCTACATACTTCTCAAAGCCAAGGTGGCTGACGCCTACGGGCTCGAAGCCCAACCACGCTGACCAATTCAAAATAAACTCGAAGTCAGCGTTCACTGTCATCGACATGCCATCATGAGACTGATCGAAATGGCTCACGAACATGCGCGACCCGCGAGCCATAGCGTGCCAGTTGCTTTTGATTTTGTCGGAGAACATTGCAAACATCTGAGGCCAAGCCTCATCTGCGCCAAACCAAAGGCCGCCAATCATGGTGAATGACTCACCCTCTTCCCGGCAGAGATAGCACTCAGAGGTTTCGTGCATGTCGAGCAAAGCTTTCCTGATATCAGAGTGACCAAGAAGCTTTAGCTCGCGTCGGTTCTCGGCGCTCAGACCTTCGACCACTTCCTCAATGTGATCCAAGGTGAAGGGGGTAAGATAAAACCTACCCCGCTTCATGATCTTAACCTCTGTAGATTTTCTGGAAACCTTCGGTGACTTCCTTGATGAAAGCGGGGTCTCGGTCTTTCCAGTACCTTGGGTCATTCATCATCTCCCTCAACTCACGCTCTGAAGTTTGCGCGGCTGGTGCTGTGTTGCCAGCAAAATTGCCGTCCTTCATCGCTTCCTGAATTGCCTCAAGAGCAATGATCCCAGCATGGGTTTCACACATTCGCTCAATCGCAGGCAGCGCTTCCTTGGGGAAGAACTTGTTTGCAAACGCAGAGGCCGCATCAATACGAGCCTCGGCATTGTCTCCAAGCTTTGCAGACTCCGCCTCCATATCTGGCTGGCTGCCAGCAATGGCTTGAGCATACATCTCGATGCCCTGCTGGAACTCTTCTTGAGAGTAACCGTTCTCAAACGAATGATCTGACCACCACTTCAGAAGATCATTGTCTACGGCCTCTTCCGCGTTGACCGTTTCAGGAAGCTGATAGTCTCCAGCCTTTTCGGGTCGGCTGCTGAATGCTTCCTTCTGGATTTCTTCCATGATCGAATTGCGAATGTCTTCTTCAGAATTGCCCAGCTTCTTGGATAACTCGGTGTAAGACTTTGCAAGGTCTTCGGCTGTCTTAAACTTTTCAGGAAGCCACTCCGGTCGATCGACTGTCCCAGATTCAGCCTGCTGTACATCTTCTTGCGTGACAAAATCTCGACCATCTGCCTCCGCTACTGCTTCTGCTGATTCTTGATCCTTCATTTCTTGCTCCTATGTGCGTGTCCAATGCGCTGCTCGATGAGCCCAACGACATATCGCTGGCCTTCGAGGTGACGTAACTCTTCCGTGGTCACATTTGGCCCGTTCACCATCTCAATGGTAATCGAGCGCAGGTAGCGCAAAACCTCTTTGCCCGTGGGCGACTCAAATATCTGCGCAATGTTCTTGCTGATGTTCACATCGTCTTCGGACTTGCGCTGATACCCATCCAATCCGATGTTAATTTTGCTGCTCACCCATCATTCCCTGTTGCTGCTGCGCAATTTGCTGCGCCATTGCAGCTATCTGTTTGCGCTGTTCTTCGTCTCGAATCAAGCTCTCTGGCACACCAAACTTTTTGGCAAGGTGTATCGCCGTCTGCTCTCCGTCGATGAGAAGCTGCAACATTTCTGGGCCGAAGACACCGCCAACAAGCTGTAAGTATCTGGCAACATTGGAAATATCTGAGTTGGCTTGGGCTTGAGCCAGCGGGGAAACTGAGCGGATTTTGACTTCCCGTCCGTTCACAGTCGGCACTTCAATGCGACCCTGCTTCTTCAGAATGTAGATGACGCGCTGCAAAACTGGCTGCACAAGCTCGGCTTGCAAGCGACCAAACGCAGAGCCGACGCGGCGAGACAGGTCGGCCATACGCTCCGCAACCTCAGTCGCAGTCGCGGGTGTCTTATCCGGATTGCCAAGCATGTCATTGTACAGCGCCCGCTTGATGTTCAATCGCATGTCGCTGAGAACAAGTTGAGCAACGTCAAAGCGGCCAGCCGCCTGAACTGGCTGCAAGCCTTGGCTGCCCATCGCCTTTGGAATGATCGACCCCGGAACAAGCTGGATCGTATCCGGATTGATCACGCCATCATCTTCCATCTGGTAAATCCCAGAGATCGCCATCTGCGCGTTCTCCAAAATCAACTCGATGGTCAGGTTTGTGGTCTTGATCGCGGACAGCGCATTGATCAGCGGGCCTCGCCCGTAAACTTCACCAGCGCATTTCGACCAACGGAAGCAAATGAATGGGTTGGAGCCCAAGCCCTTCATCTCTTTGGTGTGGAGAACCGTGTCTGTGGTCATGCAGATCGCATAATGCAGATAGGCTTCCTCGTTCTTCCGAGAATAATCGCGGCAGACGACCTCAAGGACAGTGGTCTCCCTGTC
>Ga0255048_10002775_pt1 | contig 10954 bp, 12 predicted proteins | sample JV7_2_2_MG_FD_183619 | JGI IMG/M metagenome (GOLD analysis project Ga0255048, IMG submission 183619) | Seawater microbial communities from Jervis Inlet, British Columbia, Canada - JV7_2_2 | ecosystem: Environmental > Aquatic > Marine > Inlet | place: Canada: British Columbia | collected 2016-10-06
ATCCAAAGGATGTGGTTGCAGACGTGTCTCAACTCGTTTTTCTCCATATGCGACCGCACACCTACAAGATGGGATGGACAGACTCTGCTGTTCGACGGTACGTCCGTGATGCGGGGCCATTACTTCGGGATCTCAACGAACTCGTGCGGTGTGATGTGACGACGCGGAACCAACGCAGGGCGCGCACGATCTCCAATCGAATCGATGACCTTGAGACGCGGATCGAGGAGTTGGCGGCCAAGGAGGAACTCGACAGGCTTCGTGCCCCGATAGACGGAAACGACGTGATGGGGTACCTCGGTCTCAAGCCGTCGCGCGAGGTGGGAGAGATCATGCACCGGCTCCTGGAGCATCGAATCGAGCACGGCCCATACACCGCTAAAGAGGCGTACGCGCTGCTCGATACCTGGAAACAGGAGCACTCCTAGCCGTCCGTGGCCTCCACGCGTATGCGTTTGAGACTGCATATACGTATACTGTCTCCATGCACTCGGTAGCAATCCTTGGCGCCTCCGGTTATGCCGGGGGCGAACTCATACGGTTCGTGGACAACCATCCTCACTTCGAGGCGTCCTTTCTCGGTGCAAACAGACGCGCAGGCGAATCTCTTGGCGAGGTTCATCCCAATCTCTCGGGTGGCGATCGCCTCCTTGAGTCGGTGGACCTTGACAAGGTGGCCTCTGCCGATCTTGTGTTCATGTCACTCCCGCACGGGGCGTCGGGGTCGCCGGCGATGGAACTCTCGAGCGCCGACGCCAGGATCGTTGACTTGGGGAGCGATTTCCGGCTCGACACGCCTGAGCGGTATGCAGAGGCGTACGGACACGACCATCCGTATCCGGCCGAACTTGGTCAGTGGGCATTCGGTATACCCGAGCTGTTCAGCGACGAGATCGCGTCGAGTCAGCGTGTGGCGTCGCCTGGGTGCTACCCGACGTCCGCTGTCATTCCATTGGCGCCGCTTCTGGGTGATGGACTCATTGAACCGACCGGCATCGTCGTTGATTCGATGTCAGGCGTATCGGGTGCTGGCAGGGGAGCATCAGAGGCGCTTCAGTTCGGAGCGACTGCGGAGTCCGCAAAGGCATACAAAGTCCTTACGCACAGACACCGTCCCGAGATGGAGCGCGCTCTTGAGATGTTCACATCGGACCAGGCCTCGGTGTTGTTCACGCCACATCTGGTGCCGATGCATAGGGGGATCCTCTCAACGATCTATGCGAAGGCTGAGCAGGGTGTGTCGCTCGCCGATCTCCGTGCGTCCTTCGATGCGAAGTACGAGTCAGCACGTTTTGTCAGAAGACTTGCCGAGTCGCCTGAGACCCGCTGGGTGGTCGGGTCGAACAATCTTCTCGCATCGATCCATCTCGACGAGCGCACTGCAACCGTCGTAGTCGTCTCTGCCATCGACAACCTGGTGAAAGGTGCGGCCGGTCAGGCTGTGCAGAACGCCAACTTGATGTTCGGTTTCGATGAGACCCTGGGACTGTCATCAGAGGGGTGGATGCCATGAGCGTCACCGCTGCGAGAGGCTTCTCGGCGACTGGCGCCGCGTGCGGGATCAAGCACGAAGCGCTCGATCTTGCGGTGCTTGTGGCAGACGAGTCTGCAGCCACTGCAGCCGTGTTCACCCGCAACCAAGCCGCGGCAGCACCCGTCATGCTCAATCGTGTGAGCCTTGAGAAGGACACGGCCAAGAGGGCGATCGTGATCAATTCAGGGTGCGCCAACGCTGGAACCGGTGCCAGAGGCATGGCGAACGGACGAGCAATGGCTGAGCGTCTGGCGACGGCGATCGGGTGTGGGGCCGACGAGGTGCTCGTTTGCTCAACGGGAACCATTGGTCCGCAGCTCCCGATGGATCTGGTCCTTGAGGGAATCGACGATGCGGCGCCATCGATAGACGCAACACCCGAGTCAGCATCCTTGGCGGCAACGGCGATCATGACGACAGACTCTGTCCCGAAGCAATCCGTTGTGGAGGGTGCTGGATGGTCCGTTGGCGGCATGGCGAAGGGTTCGGGAATGGTCCGCCCTGACATGGCAACGATGCTTGCGTTCATCACCACAGATGCAGATGTCGACCACGTCAGCCTCGACGACGCGCTGAGGTCTGCCGTCGACGTTTCTTTCAACTCGCTCAACATCGACGGATGCGAGTCGACGAACGACACGGTGATCGCGATGGCTTCTGGCGCGTCGGGAGTAGTGCCAGATCCGACCGAGTTCACTGCGGCCATGAGGGAGGTGTGCCGTGACCTGGCTCATCAGATGGCTCAGGACGCTGAGGGAGCATCGCGCGTCGTCACGATTGAGCTTACGGGTGCGGAAGACGACGCACAGGCTCGCGCGCTTGGCCGAACCATCACTGATTCTGCTCTGGTTCGATCGTCGTTCTACGGCGGTGACGTGAACTGGGGGCGAATTCTCAGTGCTCTCGGAACGTCGGACATCTCGATCGACCCCGATTCGATCACAGTCAGCTACGAGGGTGTCGTTGTATTCACGGGCGGGATGCAAGCTGTCTACAACGAGGAAGCTCTGCTTGCCGGTCTCGAGACCGGCGACTTCGCGATCTCCGTGAGACTCGGCGACGGATCAGGTAACGCCCACATCGTCACAACTGATCTCACACCCGAGTACGTCATCTTCAACGGGGAGCGTTCATGACCGGTCACACGTCACCACATCCCGCGAAGCCCCGAATCGCCTCAACCATGGGCAAGGCTGGCATCTTCTCAGAGGCGCTGCCATTCATTGCACGGTTCAGAGGATCAACAGTCGTGATCAAGTACGGCGGATCCGCAATGGTTGACGACCTCCTGCGTGGGACGTTCGCTGACGATGTCGCGATGCTCCACTACGTGGGCATCAAGCCGATCATCGTGCACGGCGGAGGCCCTCACATCTCCAAGGCCATGGGTCAGAACGGAATCGAGCCACAATGGATCGAGGGCCTCCGGGTCACAGACGAGCACACGATGCGGGTTGTGCAGGCCACGCTGGTTGGAGAGATCAATCCGGACATCGTGAGACTCGTCAACAACCACGGCTCGGTCGCCACGGGTGTCTCAGGGCTGGATGCCAACCTCTTCGTCGCTGAGCCAGAAGATGAGCGCCTCGGCTTCGTCGGTCGTGTCACTGAGGTCAACGTCGGGCTGATTGAGGGACTCCAGGCCCAGGGCTACGTTCCCGTGGTCGCACCCATTGCCCGCGGGCAGGACGGGGCGACCTACAACTTGAATGCTGATATCGCGGCCAGCGAACTGGCTTCGGCGCTGCAAGCCCAGAAGCTTGTGTATCTCACGGACGTCGAGGGCTTGTATCGAGACCTCGGTGACCATGACAGTCTCATCTCGCGTATCACGACGCCTGAGTTGGCCGAACTCATCGAAGGTGGCTCCGCATCTGCAGGAATGCTCCCGAAGCTGCGGTCAGCGATTGATGCTGTTGACCGTGGCGTGGACCAGGTACACATCCTTGACGGTCGTATGCAGCACGCTCTCCTCCTTGAGATCTTCACTCCTGAGGGCATCGGAACGATGATCACAAGCGAGCCAAGGCCATGAGGGCGGACACGAACGCCAGACGTAGGGAGATCCGCAGTCTTGTTGGTGCAGGTACGGTCACGAGTCAGCATGAGCTTCAGGTCCTCCTGGTTGATCGAGGGTTCGACGTAACGCAAGCCACCATTTCGAGGGATCTCGATGCGATCGGGGCTGCGCGCGTCAAGGAGAACGGCGGATTCACCTATCAGATCTCACGTGACCCAGACGCAGTGAGTGCAGCTTTCGCAGCGTTGCACGAAGCCGTAGATGAATTCGTCGAGAGTGTTGCGATATCCGGAACGCTCATCGTCATGAAGGTGCCGCCGGGCGCTGCCCAGTTCGTGGCGAGCCGCATAGATGGCGCCTCGGTTGCTGGCGCGATCGGGACGATTGCTGGCGACGACACCATCCTCGTTGTTGCAGATGAGCGCATAGGGGCTGAAACAGTTTCGAGGAGAATCACTTCCGCAATGAACACTGGAACGGAGTAACCGATGGCGAAAGACATCAAGAAGGTCGTGCTTGCCTACAGCGGCGGACTCGACACATCCATCATCCTCAAGTGGATCAAAGAGGAGTATGACGCAGAGGTTGTCGCGTACACCGCCAACGTCGGACAGGGCGAGGAGGTGGAAGAGGCCCGCGTCAAGGCACTCGAGACGGGGGCGATCGAAGCCATCACCGAGGATCTCACCGAGGAGTTCGTATCCGAGTACGTCTTCCCTGCATTCCGCGCTTCGTCTCTCTACGAGGGGTACTACCTCATGGGAACTTCGCTGGCACGGCCAGTCATCTCAAAGGGACTCGTACGTGCGGCCATCGAGACTGGTGCCGATGCCATTGCCCACGGAGCAACAGGGAAGGGGAATGACCAGGTCCGTTTCGAGCTATCCGCGTACGCGCTCAAGCCGGACATCAAGGTGATCGCCCCATGGCGTGAGTGGGACATGAAGGGCAGGGCCGACCTCATTGCTTACGCCGAGCAGCACGGGATTCCGATTCCTGTCACGCCGGACAAGCCCTACTCCACGGATGCGAACCTGCTGCACATCTCCTATGAAGGTGGGGTGCTCGAGGATCCGTGGACAGGTCCACCCTCGAACATGTTTGCCATGACACTGGATCCTGAGGACGCGCCCGATCAGGCTGAGTATGTGACGATCGGATACGAGCAGGGAGACGCTGTATCGATCAACGGCGTGTCGATGGGTCCTGTCGAAATACTCACGAAGGCGAACGAGCTCGGCGGCAAGCACGGCATCGGTCGTGTTGACATCGTCGAGAACCGTTTCGTTGGAATGAAGAGCCGCGGCGTCTATGAGACGCCTGGCGGGACATTGCTGTATCACGCACATCGCGCCGTCGAGTCGTTGACATTGGACCGCGAAGTCGCCCATCTGCGCGACGAACTCTCGAATAAGTACGCGGAGATGGTCTACAACGGGTTCTGGTTCGCTCCCGAGCGCGAAGCTCTCCAGTCGTTCATGGACGATGTCCAGAAGCCGGTGACGGGCGAGGCGCGCCTGAAGCTCTACAAGGGCCACGCCACGGTTGACGGAAGACGGTCAGACAGAGGCCTCTATGACGAGGCAACGGTCACCTTCGAGGCGGACGATGTGTACAACCAGTCAGACGCGGAAGGCTTCATACGCCTGCAGTCGCTGCGTCTCCGAACGTTTGCTGAGAAGAGAATCGGCGAAGGTGAGTAGACGATGACCCTCTGGTCTGGCGGACGGTTCGATGACGGTCCAGCCGCGGCGCTGTGGCAGTTCACGGTTGACACAGCGGATCGAAGACTGCTTGTTGATGACATCAATGGCTCGATCGCGCACGCAACGATGCTCGGCCAGGTGCATCTGCTGACAGAGGATGAGACGGCTGCGATGCTCGACGGTCTTGCGACGATCATGGACGAGGCTGAGTCAGGGAAGTTCGTGTACGTCGACACCGATGAGGACGTGCACTCCGCTGTCGAGCGGAGACTGGGCGACGTCGTTGGGGACCTCGCTGGCAAGCTCCACACGGGGCGGTCCCGTAATGACCAGGTCGTCCTCGATCTCCGGCTGTATCTCAAACGATCAGCCGACAACAGGGTTGCTCAGCTTCGGGCATTCATTTCGGTACTCGTGGAACTTGCTGAAGCGGTTGGTGACACGATCGTTCCCAGCTACACCCATCTTCAGCAGGCACAGGCCATTCCTCTTGCTCACCATCTGCTCGCGTACGCATGGATGCTGAAGAGGGATGCTGAGCGGTTCTCCGATGCGGTCGTGCGGATAGATGTGTCCCCTCTTGGCGCAGGTGCTTCAGGTGGGTCATCGTTGCCGTTGGACCCAGCGATTTCGGCTGAGCTACTCGGCATGAGTGCCGTGTTCGCCAACTCAATGGACGCAGTTGGCTCGCGGGATGCCGCTGCCGAGTATGTCTGGTGTGCGACCCAGTCGATGCTCCACTTGTCGCGACTCTCCGAAGACTTGTTGTTGTGGTCAACGAGTGAATTCGGCTGGGTGACGTTCTCTGACGCGTACACGACGGGTTCATCGGCCATGCCCCAGAAGAAGAACGCTGACATCGCTGAACTCGTCAGGGGTAAGGCGGCGTCGACAGTCGGGGATCTGACAGCCATCGCCGCGCTACAGAAGGGCCTACCGATGACCTACAACCGTGACCTGCAGGAGGACAAACGCATCGTCTTCCACGCTGATGACGCACTTGCTGGCGCCCTCGAAGCCCTCGGCGGCATGGTTTCCACGGCGACATTCCACACGCCTGCGCCGTCGGACTGGGTCACAGCGCTCGACCTTGCCGAAGCTCTCGTGCAGCGTGGAGTCCCCTTCAGACAGGCGCATCACGTTGTTGGCGGTCTTGTGTCGGCCCTGGTTGCTCGGGGCGAATCGTTCGGGGACCTGACCGAGGAACAGTTGACCGAGTTCGATGAGCGATTCGAGGCGAACGACCTATCAGCAGTTGACGCCACCAGGTCCACCGACGCACGCATGACCCACGGCGGGGGCTCGATGGCATCGGTGGAAGCCCAACTCGATACCCTCCGCTCGTTTCTTACGAACTGACTCCCGAAGAGCTGCGCCAAGCCATACGTCGAGTCACGCCGGTCCTTTGGAAGCCAACCCTCGCCGCCGGACCGGCGCGTGCAACACCACCCACACCGTCGCATCAAGACATAGCCAGCCGGATATGCGCCCCTTGCTTGTGAGCAGCTTCTGCGCCTAGGGTCGAGCGGCGACGAGGGAGGCCGTTTATGGGTTCAGCACGAGTTCAGGGTGAGTTGTGGGGCCGTGCCCCCGAGGATTGGGCGACCATGCAGGAGGCCCAACATGCACCTCTCTTTGAGGCGATGCTCGATGCGGCTGGAGTTGGTGATGGCATCAGGTTTCTTGATGCTGGTTGCGGGGGTGGTGGCGCCAGTGTTCTCGCTGAACGTCGGGGCGCTGTCGTTAGTGGTTTGGATGCGTCGGCGCCTCTGATCGACATAGCCAAGGACCGGATGCCAGATGGTGAGTTCCGTGTTGGCGACTTGGAGGCACTCCCGTTTACCGATGGGTCATTTGACGCGGTTATCGCCGCGAATTCGATCCAGTATGCAGAGGATCGGGTTGCGGCGCTGCGGGAGCTCGCACGGGTGTCTGCGCCCGGGGCCCGTATTGCGGTCGGATTGTTTGGCAGATCCGAGAGAGTTGACTTCAGAGTCGTCTTCGCAGCCATGCGGGATTCGTTGCCGGAGCCTCCGCCCGGTGACGGGCCGTTCGGCCTGTCAGGCGAAGGTGTTCTCGAAGATCTGGTCAAACAAGCAGGCTTGAATGTTCGAGAGAGCGGTGAAGTCGATTTGCCGTTCGTCTACGAGGACACGGAGGTGTTTTGGAGGGCCGTGGTTTCAGGTGGACCGCCGCAAGCTACCAAGGACATAGTCGGTGAGAGCATCCTCAAAGAAGCGGTACTGGAAGCCGTCACGCCATACATGACTGACACTGGCGGCGTACGTTTCAACAACAACGTTTTCCAATTCATAACCGCGACCTCAGGGCCCTGACTCAGCCGCTGCTCTCAGCACACATGGGCGGTGGTGTTTGGAAGTAGTCTTCTTGAGACGAGGAGAATTGTCATGTCGGACGAGACTGAGGCGTACGGTCCAGCCCACTTCGGGATGTTCTTGGTTGGTACTGCCGTTATCGCGCTCGTCCTGAAAGCATTTCCAGCGCTCAACAGCGTCCCCGAAGAGCCGGACGCAACATGGGTATCACCAAGCGTCCTAGGGGTCTACATTGTTGTTGCTGGTTTTGGCGCGCTCGGGGTGGGCATCTGGTGCCGTGTCAAGATGCGTAACGAACCTGACCGATGGGAGAATGCTGGTGAGGCAACCGCCGCGATTGTCGGGGGCCTCGTCCTTGCGGGAATCGGTATCGCGTTGAACCTCTAGTGGTCAGAGCACCGGATCGAACCATCGTTCTCTGAGCTCACCGTCGCGAGCACGAACGACCGATAGCGGCTCTGAATCACGAATGGTGTCTGCGCTAGGCAGCTTCCTGCGCGCGCTCAAGTGTGACGCAGTCGACACAGTCAGGGTCAACGCAGTTGGCTACGACTTCGACAGTCAAGCCACCGGCGCCGAACCATGCCTCCAGTTGGCTGTTCGTCATGGCCATCAGCCCTTCGGATGGAATGGCTGTTGGTGTGGCCCTTGGTGTTGTGTGTGTAAGTGTGATGCTGTTCATGCCCCGTAACGTATCGAGCGGGTGTGACACGAACCGCTGATCCGGTACATGGCGTCGCCCAAGATGCCTGGATCGTTGCGCCTGATAGCCTGTTAGCCATGGAACTCAAGCGATATGCAGATGCAGCACCGTTCATCTTTGGTGATTTCGAGCTCAGGGAACTCACCCCCGACACCTACTCGGGTTCATCCTTCGCAGAGATCGTGGTGCCAATCGGCGCTGACCGGACTCCCCGGGTGTCAGAGAAGGATCACCGCATGTATCTGGGGCTGGTGGGAGACATCGAGTTCAAGATTGACGGAGAGACACTCCGTCTCGGTCCCGGAGACGTGCTTCACATCGACAAGGGCGAGGAATACGGATTCCACAACGGTGGATATCAAGAAGGCAAGTTGCTGCTCATCCGTGTGCCTGGTCCGGCGCTTCCAGGTGGCGCTCAACCGTAGAGAAGCGTTGGACGTCTAGCCGGCGTGCGGGAGTACGTAGCGCCAGATCAGCACGAAGTGAACGGTCGTTGCTGTGACCACCATGATGTGGAACACCTCGTGGTACGAGAACACCCGCGGCCAGAGTTGCGGCCTGTTGGTTATCAGCAGCACCATGCCGACCGAGTAGATGGCACCACCGACGACTGCAAGCGCGGCGCCCGCCCATCCCAGTTCCTGCACGAATCTCCATGCAATGGTCGTGCCGAGCCAACCCATGGTCATTGCAAGGACCATGGAGAACGTCTGTTTCTCGCGGGGGAAGAATCCGTGCTGGATGACGCCTGTCGCGACGATTCCCCAGGCAACAGCGAGGACTATCCATCGCAGCCAACCGTCGAGGGTGGCGATCGCGATCGGCGTATACGTTCCTGCGACCATGACAAGGATCATCGAGTGGTCGAGGCGCTGCATTCGTCCCTTCCAGGTCTCTTGCCACGGGATTGCGTGGTAGAGCGAACTGGTTGTGTAGAGCGCCACCATTGCGAGACCGAAGACGATCGCGCCGATGCGGATCCCCCAATTTGGTGAGATCACAGCGAGGAAGACAGTGCCGACGATCGCGGCGATCGCAGCACCACCATGCAGGAACCCTCTGACGGGGTTCTGCATCTTGCCGAGTGTCCAGCGGGGTAGTTCCATGACGATCAGAATATCGGGACGGTGCGGTATCGGGTTGATGTGGTGCTCGAGAGACGCGGGCCCTTGGTGTGAGACGTATCTAGGCTCTCATATCAGACAGATCGACCCGGCGTACATCGACGAGGAGCGTGGATGCACCTTCCGAAGAGCCTGAAGAAGCCCGCCTATCAGGTGTATGAGAAGCGGCTGCTTCAAACGCTCGACCGCGATGGTCTGCCGCAACACATCGGCGTAATCCACGATGGGCATCGTCGGTATGCGCGTGCTGAGGGACTTCCCGACTACGCAGCTTCGTACCGCGTTGGCATGGACAAGTTCGTTGAATTCCTCGGATGGACTGCCGAACTTGAGATCCCCGCGGTCACGTGTTGGCTACTTTCGACGGAGAACCTTGAGCGACCCGACGAGGAGTTACGGCCCTATTACGAAGTCCTCATCGAGCTCTTCGATCGCATTGCCGAGACACCTGCGGGACAGAATGTGACTGTTCGGTTCATCGGCAGCATCGATCTCCTCCCTGCGGACCTTGTCGAAGCGACGAAGCGGCTCCAGGAGAAGTGCTCTGCTGGGAGCCGTCGCGTCACGATCGCTCTCGCGTACGGTGGCCGGCAGGAGATTGTTGATGCCGTGTCAGAGCTTGTGGCGAAGCTTGCCGCCGACGGAATGGAGGCGGCTGCGATTGCGGAGCACATCGACCGTGATGCCATCTCCGCACGTATGTATGCCTCTGATCTCCCGGATCCGGACCTGGTGTTGAGAACCTCGGGTGAGGCTCGGCTGTCAGGATTCCTGCTGTGGCAGGCCGCATACGCCGAATACTCGTTCGTCGATGTCTACTGGCCAGCATTCCGCCACATCGACTTCCTCCGCGCCATGCGCGACTTCACCAGGCGAGACAGGCGCTTTGGCCGATAGATCATGGAGTTGTGGGGAACGCTTCGCGTTCTGCTCAACTCCCAAGGAACGCAAAGCGTTCCCAACGTCGCTACGGAAGATGATTCCCACGAAGCTGCGGGGAACGCTCCGCGTTCCTTCCAGCTTCCAAGGAATCCGAAGGATTCCCGCTAACGGGAGCGCAGGTCGACGGGGATGTGTTCCTGATCGTTGAATGTTCGCAGGCTCGGAACGTGGGCACCCGCGAGGGGGAGTAGCTTCACCCGAGCGAACGAAGCGTGGAACAGTACGAACTTCTCCCACTCCCAAGGTGACGGAGGAGTGCCCATCAGATGGGTGAGACACACAGAGTTCGTACCACCGTGGGCGACGATGACGATTCTGCCCGGATCCTGCTCGACGTCCCACAGGCGCGAATCTTCGGCGTTGCGTGTCATACCCCTCGCCGCAAGAAGTTTGTCAAGAGCGGTTGTCACTCGATCGTGAAAGTCGCGGAATGACTCACCGCCGGGGAGACCGTCCCACCACTCATTGGGTGTGCGGTGGCGGGTGGTCTTGAAGATATCGATCACGGCTTCTTCGGTGACGCCCTCCCAATCGGGCATCTGAATCTCAAGAAGATCATCGATCGTATCCATGGCAAGGCCCGTTTCTC
>Ga0255048_10002776_pt1 | contig 10954 bp, 11 predicted proteins | sample JV7_2_2_MG_FD_183619 | JGI IMG/M metagenome (GOLD analysis project Ga0255048, IMG submission 183619) | Seawater microbial communities from Jervis Inlet, British Columbia, Canada - JV7_2_2 | ecosystem: Environmental > Aquatic > Marine > Inlet | place: Canada: British Columbia | collected 2016-10-06
AGGCGCGCCTACGCCGAGGCCGTGGACAATGGGGCGGAGTTCGTCGTCGGCCCGTTGCTGCGACGCAATGTGAAGGACCTTTCCGATGAAATCCTGCTACCGGTACCCGTGCTGACTCTGAACTACTTACCGAACGATGATCTGGCGCCGCCGGGGCTATATCAGTTCGCGCTGGCGCCGGAAGACGAAGCTACATCAGCCGCTCGACGGGCGATTGCAGACGGCAACAAGCTCGCACTGGCACTCGTTCCGGACAATGATTGGGGACGCCGTGTACTAACCAGTTTTTCGACCGAATTCGAATTGCTTGGCGGCACCCTGCTCGACCACCGCAGCTACCAGCTATCTAAACAGGACTTCTCGGACGAGATCGAAGGCCTGATGGCACTTTCGCAAAGCGTCAATCGATACCGGCGGTTAAGAGCGAACATCGGAGGGCCGCTGCAATTCGATCCACGGCGAAGACAGGACGGCGAATTTATCTTTCTCGCGGCCAATGCGCCGGCTGGACGAATGATCAAGTCGCAATTGAAATTCCACTATTCGGGTGAACTTCCCGTTTATGCCACCTCATTTGTCTATTCAATGGATGGACGGTCGAATTCGGATCTGAATGGAATAATGTTTGCCGACTCGCCGTGGGTAATCTCCCCGCACAGCTGGATGGCGGAGCTGCCCGGACTGTATAACGAGTACTGGCCTGCAGAACGACGTCTGGCACGACTGCATGCCATGGGTTACGACGCGTATCACCTGGTTGCAAAGTTGTTCGGATCACAGACTGCGAAGATTGGCGACGTCATGGACGAGATGGAGGGTGCGACCGGACGTTTGTACCTGACATCCGACGGCCGCGTGCACCGTCAGCTTGCCTGGGCGCAATTCCAGCGTGGCGAGCCCGTTGAAATGCCGCAAATCAGCGAGTTTGATATCGCGTTGCAAGAGAATCGTGACATTCCTGAGGAGCGTTAGACGGGTAAATGGCACGAGCCGACACCTTGTCTCTGGGCCGACAGGCCGAGAAATTGGCGCTTGATCACCTCAAGCGCCAGGGCCTGAAGGAAGTTGCCAGGAATTTTCGCTGCCGGATGGGCGAGGTTGACCTCGTTATGATGCACGGCGACTGCCTCGTGTTCGCCGAAGTCCGTTTCCGCAATCAGAACAGCTATGCCTCAGCGGTTGCCTCCGTCGACCTCCACAAGCAGCGCAAGATCATCAGGACTGCCGCTGCTTTTCTGGGTCACAACCCGCAGTACAGCAGTTGCTCTGTGCGGTTTGATGTCGTCGGGCTGGATAAATCGGGAGACCAGTCGAGTCTCAGGTGGATAAGAGACGCCTTCCGACCTGACTAAAAAAGGTGTCAGGTTTATTTTTTGGAAAAATAAACCTGACACCTTTTTTTCTTTTTTACTTGACGACCTTTAGATGCGAGCGCGCGGCACGTTCCGACTCTTTGTCCGAGGGATCCGGCGGCTCGGGCTGGCCGGCACCGTGCGAAAAGATCATGCCCTGCCCGGTCTCTTTGGCATAGATCCCAAGGACCGAATTCACGGGGACCCAGACATCGAACGGCACGCCACTGAAGCGTGCGCGAAAGCTGACGGCGCTATTGGTCAGCTTGAGGTTGTGCGCAGCCGAATGGCTGATGTTCAGAATGATTTTACCGTCTTTGATATGTTCGGCCGGTACCGTAACACCATCGATTGACGCATCGACGACAATGTGCGGCGTGTGGCCGTTATCGCCCATCCATTCGTGCATGGCGCGTACTAGATACGGTCTCTTTGAGCGGCTGGGGTTTGTCACAGCGAGGATTCTAGCAGTTTGCCAGCTCGAAAATTGTGCGGGTGTGCAGTTTGCGTAATCTTCGGGCTATAGACGCATTTCGTGCTCTAATTCCGTGAGGCCATCCTGAAACGACCGTCTGCCAAACACACGCTTCATGTACTGTTCAATCGGATCGGCCTGTGAGCCGAGCTCGATACCGTACACCGGAAGTCGCCACAAAATCGGCGCGATACTACAGTCGACCAGTGAAAACTCATCGCTCAGGAAATACTGCTTCGCCTGGAACAGGTCGACGCTTGCAAGAATACTCTCAGTCAACATCTTGCGCGATTTGGCATGTAGCTTACGCTCGCCGTCGAGTTCGAATTGTTCTGCAAGTCTGTACCAGTCTGTTTCAATTCGAAACAACGCCAGTCGAAACTGCGCGCGCGTCACCGGATCGACCGGCATCAACGGCGGATGAGGAAATCTTTCGTCGAGATATTCGATAATGACCCGGGAGTCGTAAAGAACGAGGTCCCTGTCCACGAGTGTTGGCACTGTGTGGTAGGGATTCAGATCCAATAGGTCCTCCGGTAAATCGGGTCCGTCGATGTTCGAAATGTCGATATTTATATTTTTCTCGGCCAGCACCAATCGCGTTCGATGGCTGTGAATACAGGTCGGCTTCGAAAACAGGGTCATCAAGGATCGTCTATTGGCAATTACTGCCATATTGGTCTCCGCCAGGGTATCGCTACGTTAAATCGGTCATTTTCGCTGTCAGCCGGCGGCTGCAGCTAAGAAACGTCTTTCCAAATCTGTTTTTTGAGCATAACGGCAAGAACGAGGAAGACTGCCAGGAAAATCAGCACCCAAACGCCGATCGCCTTTCTCCTCAATTGTGCTGGTTCACTCATGTAGTCCAGGAAGTTCACCGTGTCGCGGACGAATGTCTGAAAGTCATCATGCGACATGTTGCCTGCGGTTACCGGCTCGAAGCGCTCGAATACCAGTTCTGCCCCGTCTCCGCTATCTGATTCGTGCGCTGTAAATATCGCCCGTTGATATCCCCGCATCTCCCACAAGACATCGGGCATGCTAGTTCCCGGCAATAGCACATTGTCTACGCCTGTCGGGCTTTCGGGATCGACATAAAACGCCTGCAGGAAATTGAATACGTAGTCGATGCCGCGACTGCGCGGTGTTACCGAGAGATCGGGCGGTGGTTTGCCGAACCATCGTATCGCATCTTCATCCGTCATCGTTCGCTGAATGGTGTCGTACGGCACTTCGGCATTGAACATCAGATTCTCGATGAGCTGCTCCTCCGTGAGCCCCAAATCCCGACCCATTCTGTTGAAACGCACATACTTTGCCGAATGACACCCCGAACAGTAATTCATGAAATTGCGAGCCCCACGCTGCAGTGACGCAGTATCCGAAACATCATTATTGGCTGGCGCAAGCTCCATGGCACTGTCTCCGGCAGCCCAACTGTTCGAACCCGCGACTAACAGCACTGACGCCAGAAGCGCGGCGATAGTCCTTGATCTATCCATGCCAGACAACCCTTTCAGGTACCTGCTTGGTCTTGTCTATGACGGTGTAGTAAGGCATCAGGAGGAAGAAGCCGAAATACAGCAATGTGAATATGCGCGCCAATATCACGAACAGCCCGGTCACAGGCTGCATGCCGAGCCAACCGAGTGTCAAGAAACTGACGGTGAAAGTGGCGAGCGCGGATTTGTAAATCCAGCCGCGATACCGGATCGATTTGACCCGGGAGCGGTCCAGCCACGGGAGCAACATTGGCAACAGCACGGCGGCTCCCATTGTCATTGCACCGATGAGTTTGTCGGGCACGGCGCGCAGCATTGCGTAAAATGGCGTGAAATACCAAACGGGCTGTATGTGTGCCGGCGTAACCCGAGTGTCGGCGGGATCGAAGTTCGCATACTCGAGAAAATACCCGCCCATCTCCGGGGCAAAAAAGACCACGCCACAAAAGAACATCAGGAAAACGATGAGGGCGACCAGATCCTTACTCGTGTGATAAGGGTGAAACGCAATGCCGTCCAGCGGAACTCCGTCCGGCCCCTTATGGTCTTTGATCTCGACCCCATCGGGATTATTCGAACCGACTTCATGTAAGGCGACGATATGAACGAACACGAGAGCTATCAATGCCATGGGCAAGGCGATCACGTGAAGCGCGAAGAAGCGATTCAGCGTGATGTCCGATATGGAATAGTCGCCCCGAATGTATTCGACCAGCGTCTCACCAATCACTGGAATCGCACCGAATAGCGAAATGATGACCTGTGCTCCCCAGTAGGACATCTGTCCCCAGGGCAACAGGTAGCCGGCGAACGCCTCCGCCATCATCACGAAGAAGATCAGCATGCCGATAAGCCAGATCAACTCCCTCGGTTTCCTATATGAGCCGTAAAGCATCGCCCGGTACATGTGGATGTAGATCACGATGAAAAACGCCGATGCACCCGTGGAATGCATATAACGTATCAGCCATCCCAATTCGACGTCACGCATGATGTATTCGACAGACGCAAATGCCTCCGCCGCCGACGGTTTGTAGTTCATCGTCAGGAAAATGCCGGTGAACAGTTGGATAAACAGCACAACAAAGGCAATCACGCCGAAGAAATACCAGAAGTTGAAATTCTTCGACGCGTAATATTCCGTGGCGTGATGTTTCATCGTTTTCGTGAACGGAAAACGATCGTCAATCCACTTGATGAATCCACCCTTGGGTGTGCCGATTTCAGATTCGATGCGCGACACTATGCTGTCCCCGGTTCGGCGCCTATCATTATTACGTCGTCCTGGATGAACCGGTGTGGCGGCACCCGCAGGTTGGTGGGCGCCGGCACGCCTTTATAAACACGGCCGGACAGATCGAACTTCGAGCCGTGACATGGGCAAAAGAATCCACCGAACCAGTCTGCGGCCGGCCCAACTTCGAACTGCTCCAGCGGCGCACAACCCAGATGGGTGCACGACCCCTCGACGACAAGGAATTCCGGTTTGCGTGAGCGAAATTCATTGACTGCATAAACAGGCTGCTGATCCGTATTGCTGGATTCCGGGTCATCGAGGTATTCGGTAACCTGCGAGAGCCTCGACAGCATCTCATCCGAGCGCCTGAGAACGAAGACCAACCTGCCACGCCAAAGAACTCTGATCATCTCGCCGGGTTCGAGGGAGCCGACCGCGACTTCGACCGGCGCACCCAGGGCTTCAGCACGCGCGCTGGGCTTCAACGACGTGATAAACGGTATCGAGGCAAGGGCAATACCTGCTCCGCCAGTAACGGCTGTGGCAACAGTTAGAAAATGACGTCTGTTGCGATCAACGTCATCGGTCATCAAGGCGCTCCCTTATACCGACCCAAGGTGGTCGTTTTTTGCTTTGGCCGAAAACTGGTAGATTTGCAGCAGACCCAATTTGCCGTCAGGATGGCGGTGAAACCGGGGCTGGGTGCGGAACCAGTGGCGCATTATACACGTGGCCACTTTAAATTGGCTAGGCGCTGGCCCGCTTGCGTACTCAACCCCCAATGATCCACCGTGATCTGAGGACGACTTGTGGCCGGACTCAAATCGGCTCTGATTTTTCTGTTTCAATCCATCATCGTTGGATTGGCGGTGGCCTTTCTCGTTGTCCTTATCCGGCCACAATGGCTGCCGGTCAGTGCAGGTATGCGGTCGAGTCAGCCGGCCTCCTATTCCAACGCAGTGGATATCAGTGCGCCGGCGGTAGCAAATGTCTATACAAAGCGACTGGTGCAGGCAGACTCGACGAAACCAGCAACAGGCCGCTTTCGGCTGGATTCCAGTCTCGGTTCCGCGGTGGTCATCGACCGCGAGGGCTACCTGGTCACCAACTATCATGTTGTCGCAGGCGCTGCAGAAATACGCGTGCAGATGTCTGACGGACAAATCGCGAATCCCGTCGTCGTCGGCTACGATGCCGAGACTGATCTCGCACTCCTGAAGGTCGACCTTGGCATCCTGCCGGCCATACCGTTTGGCCGATCTGATCAGCTGCGAATCGGCGACGTTGTACTTGCGATCGGAAATCCGTATGGACTAGGCAAGACGGTCACGCAGGGAATCGTCAGCGCCACCGGGCGTGGTCTTTTGGGCCTGTCAACGTTCGAAAATTTTATTCAGACAGATGCAGCGATCAACAGCGGCAACTCCGGGGGCGCGCTGGTTAACAGTTCCGGGCAACTGGTCGGTATCAATACCGCGGTGCTGGCACAGAACGCCGGTACCGCAGGCATAAGTTTCGCAATTCCTGTCGATCTCGTTCGTGGTGTGGTAGCCGAGATCAAGGAAAACGGCAGGGTCATTCGAGGTTGGCTTGGCCTCGAGCCTGACGACCTGACCCAGGCGGAATACGAACTACTGGGACTCGACTCGAATGTCGGAATCCTGTTGTCCGCCGTCTTTCCCGACGGCCCGGCTGCGGCGGCGGGTCTGCGGCGGAACGATGTAATTCTCAGTATCAATGGCGAACCAATTCAAAGCGGGCAACAGGCACGCCTGCTCGTCGCTGGACTGCGCCCTCGCGACACGGTTGACGTCGAGGGCTGGAGAAACGGGCAACGATTCACGGCGACCATGCTGGCTGGCGAGCGCCCGCGCGAACGCTAGAACCCATCAGGACGAGCTCCTACCGCCCGGGCACCCGGCGAATTGTCGCCCCCAGCTGGTTTAGCTTTTCTTCGATCCGTTCGTAACCCCGATCGACGTGGTAGATTCGGTCAACCAGCGTGTCTCCCTCGGCCGCAAGACCCGCCAGGACCAGTCCGGCAGAAGCACGAAGATCGGTGGCCATGACGGGTGCCGCGGTCAATCGCTCGATTCCGGTCGATATCGCCTTATTGCCTTCAATGTGGAAATCGGCTCCCATTCGCTGAAGCTCGAGCACGTGTTGAAATCGGTTCTCGAACACTGTTTCCGTGACGGTGCCGACGCCTTCAGCCATCGCGTTCATTGCGCAGAACTGTGCCTGCATGTCGGTCGGAAAGTCAGGGTACGGCGAAGTGCAAATGTCGACCGCCTTCGGCCTTGCACCTTTCATGTCGAGTTCTATCCAGTCGCTGCCGACGTCAATTGATGCACCTGCCTCGGCCAGCTTGACGAGAACGGCGTCGAGACAGTCCGGCGAGGTCCGTTTGAGCCGCACACTGCCACCGGTCATGGCGGCGGCGACAAGATAGGTTCCGCTTTCGATACGATCAGGCAGCACGGCATGCGCTGTGCCACGGACTTCATCGACTCCCTCGATGTGAATCGTGCTGCTGCCGGCGCCTTTGATTCTGGCGCCCATCCCGTTCAGGAAATTTGCGAGATCGCTGATCTCGGGTTCTCTTGCCGCGTTTTCGAGTATCGTCTCACCGTCGGCAAGTACCGCCGCCATCATCAGGTTTTCGGTGCCGGTCACGGTAACCGTATCGAATACAATGTTTGCGCCTTTAAGGCGAGTGGCCCTCGCCCTGATAAATCCGTTTTCCACCGTTACGTCGGCACCCATCGCCTGTAGTCCGGCCACATGCAGATTGACCGGCCGTGCCCCGATCGCACAACCGCCGGGTAACGATACGTCGGCTTCTCCAAATCGGCTGACGAGCGGTCCGAGGACCAGGATGGAAGCACGCATTGTCTTGACCAACTCGTAAGGGGCACAACGCTCGCTGATATTGCTGCCGTCGACCTCAATATTGAGCTTGTCATTGACGGTCACCATGGCGCCCATGCTCTGCAACAAGGAGATTGTCGTCGTTACATCATTCAGGTGTGGGACATTGCTTATGGTCACGGTATCGGCCGTTAGCAAAGTGCCGGCCAGAATCGGCAATGCCGCGTTTTTCGCGCCCGAAATCGTGATCTCCCCCTCGAGCCTGGTTCCGCCGCTTATGAGTAGCTTGTCCAATACTAGGCCTGACCGGCCGATTCCAGCTGGCGCCATTCCTGCGGCGTGTGGGCACGAATCGACATCGCGTGAATCTCGTTCCCCATTAGCGCACCCAGGCATTTGTATATGAGTTGATGGCGCTGCAACGCCCGCATGCCGTCGAACGCCTTCGCCACGACGGTGGCCTCGAAATGCGTGTTGTCGGAGCTATGAATGCTGACGACGGCATTCGGCAGGCCGGCTTCGATCAATGCGGCGATTTCTGATGGATCCATATCTAATCGTTCGTGAGTAGGTTCAAGAAGCGCAGTTTGTGCATTTATGAGACGCGCAGTTTATCAAAACCGACATGCAGCCCAACACGCATTGCTGATTGTGTATTATGGCGCCACGGGCCGGCATTGCGAATAGCCTCGTTCTGGCACCGATAAGCGCGGCAAGCCGCAATAACAATTCAGAACCACTGACATATGCTTGGCAACATTGCTGAAATCATTGCCGGCCTGCTTCTCCTGATCTGGGGGGCCGACCGGTTTGTCCACGGCGCGGCAGCCACCGCCAGAAACCTTGGCGTGGCGCCATTGCTCATCGGCCTGACCGTCGTGGCGTTTGCTACCTCGGCGCCGGAAGTGCTGGTTGCCATTGTTGCTGCCTTCCGCGGAGAGACTGATCTCGCGGTCGGCAACGCAATCGGCTCGAATGTCGCCAACATCGGGCTGGTGCTCGGCACCGTCGCAATGATACGGCCGATCAAGATGACATCTGCGACCTTGAGGCGTGAAATGCCGGCATTGCTCGCAGTTTCACTCCTTACCGTGTCACTGTTTCTCGATTCTTATCTAAGCCGCATAGACGGCTTTGTGCTGATAACCGGCCTGTTCATCGTCATGGTATGGCTGGTGCGGCTGGGTATCCGGTCGTCGGCAAGCGACCCGATGACCGCGGAGTATGAGGCGGAAATTCCCCGCGATATGAGCATGCGAGCAGCGATTCTCTGGCTCATCATCGGTCTTGCAACACTTCTCGTTGGTGCGGAGTTCATGGTCGACGGGGCGATCGAGATCGCCCGTGCACTCGGCGTAACCGAGCTCGTCATTGGCGTCACACTCGTCGCCCTGGCCACCAGCCTGCCCGAACTGGCCGTGTCTCTGGTCAGTGCCCTGAAAGGCGAATACGGTCTGGCGCTCGGCAATATCGTCGGCTCGAATACATTCAATTCATTAGCGGTGATCGGGATTGCAGCCGTCATCGAGCCTACCGTGTTGCCGCCGTCCGTGCTGTCGCTGCATATTTTCGTCCTGGTGGCATTTACCCTCGTCTTGTTCGCCATGACCTATGACTACGACGGCAAAGGGCATATCTCGCGGCTCGAGGGCGCTGCGCTGTTGCTTGCGTATATTGCCTACGTTGGATATGTGGTGGCGCAAAGCCATTGATCCGAAATTCGATTATTCGGGTTAAACTCGGGCTGCGGTCCCATAATCAGATACCGGAGCCAACTTGTCCGCAGACCTGAAACACGACGAACTTCTTGCGCTGGCCGCTCGGGTGCTGGATATCGAATCGCGCGCGGTCGGGCAGCTCAAATCGCGGCTTGACGGTTCCTTCGCAGCCGCCTGCGACCTTTGCCTGGCTACCAGGGGCCGGGTCGTCGTTACCGGAATGGGCAAATCCGGCCATATCGGCAGAAAGATTTCCGCAACGCTTGCCAGCACGGGTACGCCGTCATTTTTTGTTCATCCCGCCGAAGCAAGTCACGGTGACCTCGGCATGATCACACCGAATGACCTGCTCCTCGCGGTGTCTTATTCCGGAGAGACCGCGGAAGTTGTAACAATATTGCCATTGATAAAGCGCATGGGTGCGCAATTGATTTCGATGACCGGAAAACCCGGTTCCACGCTCGCGAAAACGGCCGATGTGCATCTCGACGTACACGTGGATGAGGAAGCCTGCCCCTTGAATCTTGCGCCGACCGCCAGCACCACGGCGACACTCGCCATGGGCGACGCCCTCGCGGTCGCGCTACTGGAAAGCCGCGGCTTTACGGCGGAGGATTTTGCCCTGTCGCATCCGAGCGGCAGCCTCGGCAAGCGCCTCATACTGCGCGTAGGCGACGTAATGCACACAGGTGATCAAATTCCATCGGTCAGTGGTGATGTCCGGCTCAGCGAGGGCCTGCTGGAAATGACGCGAAAGAACCTCGGGATGACAGCCATCGTCGATGATGAAAACCGTCTTCTCGGAATTTTCACTGACGGCGATTTACGTCGCACACTTGATGATGCCATTGACGTTCACAAGGCGACCATGGCATCGGTCATGCACCGGGAATGCAAGGTGACGAGATCGGACATTCTCGCCGCAGAAGCGGTCCGAATCATGGAGGAAAACAAGATAACAGGCCTGCTCGTCACCGACGATGACAACCACCTGATCGGCGCACTAAATATCCATGACTTGTTTCGCGCGGGCGTAATGTGAATTCACGGGACCCATCGCTTGCCAGCATGCGCCTGGTTGCATTCGACATGGACGGCGTCTTTACGGACGGCCGTTTTTATTTATCGAACGACGGAGTCGAGTCCAAAGCATTCCACACCCACGACGGATATGGAGTCCGGCAACTGCTCGGAGCCGGCCTGAATGTCGCTATTATCAGTGGCCGCAAATCGGCAGCGGTTGACAAACGCATGAGTGAACTCGGTGTGAGACACGTCATACAGGGCAGCTCGGACAAAGTGGCGGCGTTCGAAGCAATCATTACGGAATTGGGAATAAATGAAGCCGAGGCCGTGTACGTGGGTGATGATTTGCCCGATCTGCCACTATTGCGCCGCGTCGGTTTTTCAGTCGCCGTCAGCAACGCACATGACAAGGTCAAGACGGAATGTGACTACACTACCGACAAGGCAGGTGGATATGGCGCGGTCAGGGAAGTTTGCGATCTCGTGTTGAACGCCCGGCAGAAGATCGAAGGCTGAACCCGATGTCGGCGCGAGGCATGGTCTCATTTGCGGTGCTGCTTCTGGCGGCTATCGGCAGCTGGTACATGGCTCGTCACCTGAGCGAAACTGAAGTCGTCAAGACTTCGGGTAAGGCAGTACCGAGTGGCTACTATCTGAGATCGGCAAGGATTCTCGGCACAGGGATAGATGGTCAGTTGCTCTACGAAATCGAAGCCGATTATGCGGAGCAGCAAGATAGTGACGACATTGCTTTTCAAAATGTCCAAATCAGA
>Ga0255048_10002777_pt1 | contig 10953 bp, 11 predicted proteins | sample JV7_2_2_MG_FD_183619 | JGI IMG/M metagenome (GOLD analysis project Ga0255048, IMG submission 183619) | Seawater microbial communities from Jervis Inlet, British Columbia, Canada - JV7_2_2 | ecosystem: Environmental > Aquatic > Marine > Inlet | place: Canada: British Columbia | collected 2016-10-06
CATGGCGGGGCCGTCAACGCCGCGCACGGACACCCCACCCGACAGGTAGACAGGGAGGGAGCTCATGGGGGTGAGGCTGAGGTGGTCCGGGTTGTCGGTGGCCGCTGCCCAGGTGTCCCAGGTGTAGGCGGAACCGGCCAGACACGTCGAGGTGCTGGTGTCGCCGACCGTGAAGTGCGGCCCGCTGTAGACCTTGAGGTCGGACTGTGGGGTGGTCGAGGTGAGCGCGCCGAACTGTACCCGGTTGGAGCCCACGGTCCCGCCGTCGTCCGACAGGCTGTAGGCGCCAACGAACGTCCAGGTTCGATCCTCGGACATCGACCAGGCCCGATACCAGACACGGCACCGGAGGATGGCGGCGTCCTCGGAGGCGTAGACGCCGATCCTCCACTCGACCACGACCGACCCGTAGCCGGTCACCAGCCCGAGCTGGGACGCGGCTACCCGGTCGTAGACTCCGAACTCTCCAGCGCCGACGTAGATCCCGAGCTCCACCCCGCGGGTGCCGTCATCGACGCGGAACGCAAACGCGGTGCGGTCGCTGGTCGAGGTCGCGCCAGGGCCGGCCGCGAAGGTCGCAACCATAAGCGCGTCGCCCGTGGTGGCCTCGGTGGCGCTCACGTAGAGTTGGCCCGCCGATGCCCCGTCGCCGCTCGACAGGAGCTCATAGCCGGCGGCGTTCAGGCTGTTGGAGTTGACGCCCGCGCTGGTGGCGGTCCACTGGGTGGTGTCCTGCGCCCGCTCGATGGGCAGGGTGGTACGCGCCCACGGGTGGCGCTCCACTATGGTGCTGGCGTCCTTGATTGGGGCGATCGTGAGGTCTGAGTAGCCCCCGAGGTAGGCCACCGCCAGGGAGTTGTCGTTGGTGCCGGTCGTGGCCTCCCAGCCGTGGACCATCACCGCGCGCCCGCGCTGCCAGCAGGTGGCGAACCCCTTGGGGTAGGCGTCGGCGTTGTGGGCCGATGCGGTGCGCCCGTCATTCCACAGAGAGGTGAACCCGAGGCCGGGGGTCGCGTCACTGCTACCCACCCGTGCCCACGTAGCACCATCGTCGGAGCTGTAGATCACGGGGATGGTCTGGCTGTCGTTGTTGCCCGTCTCAGCCAGGCGGCCGTAGCCCCACAAGAGGCCCACGTCATCCACCACAAGAGCCACATCGGCGTCACTCTGGCGCGGGGGGCTGGTGCTGTTCCCCGAGGCGGCAGAGTACATACCGGTGGCCGCCATCTGCGCCGACATGGCGTCATAGGCGCTCGAGGTGGTGCCGGACTGGAGCACCCCGTTGGAGCCCACCATCAGGCACACGAACCGGCCGCCGGCCACGACCAGATCGAATGCACCAGCCTCGAACGCGCCCTGGGCGTCGGTTAGTTGAATCTCATCCAGGCGGGTGCTCAGGTCGGTGGACGCGTACTGCACCCACACGTCGGCGGTGTTGGGGTCGCCCGTGGCGAGCTGTTCCCAGAGGTGACCGATGACCAGGACTTGCCCTGCGTGGTAGGCGGCGCGTAGGCGCCTGGGCTCGTAGTCCTTTCCTGCTGAGGCGCTAAAGGTCAAGGTCTCCACGATCCCCGTCGTGGTGCTGGCCCGCTGCCTCACCGTCTCCCAGGTGGCACCGCCGTCGAGGCTCATCTGGACCCGCACGTAGAAGTCAGTGGAGGCGGACCCGACGCCGCGCGCCCAGTGCAGGCAGAACAGACGATCGCCCACCTCGACCAGGCATGGGTGCGTGCCTGCGCCGAGGGTGGCGCCGTCGTGGACCGTGATCTTGCTCGACCATGTGCCCGCGGTGTTGCGGGTCCATGCCACGATGTCGCCGTCTGGCGCCTCCTGCGCCACCACCACCACCTGGTCGCGGTAGGCGTCCTGTTCGAGCGTCGCCGCGTGGGGGTTGCTCATCCCAGCGCCCGTCTGCCAACTCACCACCTCCCACGTCGAGAGGGTCGCGGGGATTTCTCGCCCGCGGTAGGCGTTGGCGCCGTCGCCGCTGTTCTTCCACGCGAGGCCGGCGGCCCTGGGATCTCTGCCCACCGGGCCACCATCGACGGCCAGGATGTCGAGGACCGTGCCGTCGGCCTGCGCGCCCGAGGCCAGGAGAAGCGCCTCGGTGTCTCGCGAAGGGACGGGCCGACCCGGGCGCGGGCTGGCCTCGGTGTAGCTGCTCTCGGCGTCCCAGAGCGCCGTAGGCTGGCGCGTGCGCACGTCGGGGATGAGGAGGCCCTGATATTGGGTTCGGTTGCTCGAGGGCACTACCAGCCTCCTGGGCCGTTGCGGCGGTCGCGGTTGACCGCATTGTAATCGGGCCCGGGGCGCCGGTAAGCGTCTCGGCGGGCGCGCTCATAGGTTCGGCCCTGGTAGGACGGGATCGCGACCACCTCGACCACCGGGCGGCCCGTGTCGCCTCGGGCGCTGTTGACCTGTGCGGCCATGTCGTCGAGGTCTTTGCCTGCGACCACCATATCACCGGGGGCCACCCCGATGGGGCCACCCGACGGCATCTGAATCACGCCGGGGGTATCGTTGAAACTCGGCTTCTGCGCGGCGATGAGCGCGACCTGGGCAGCCACCGAAGCGGTGATCCCAGCGGCGGCGATGGGGCCGGCGATGGGGCCGAGCGTGGCAAGGGCGCGCGTCTTGGCAATGGCGCCATTGATGATCGCTTGCGAGATGCCCGCCGCCTTCTCGATTCCGAACAACGCTTTAGCGGCGCCCCGGTTCTCGTCTGCTATGAGCTGCGAGGCGGCGCCCGCGGCGTCTGCGATTCCGCCTGCCAGGGTGGAGTAGCCCCGCATGGAGGCCATCTGCGCGGCCTTCTCGGCGGCCTTGCGCTCTTCGATGTAGGCGAGCCGCTGGGCCTGCATTTCGTCAACCGCATCGCGCTCGGCGGCGTTCACCGCTTCATCGCGCTGGGCCTGGGCCTCGGTGAACGCGGCGTCAAGCTCGGCATTGTAGCCCGTCTGTTGGGCGATCTGGTCGAGCAGCTCCACCCGGCGCTCGAACAGGGCGTTGGCCCGGTCGATGTCGTCGTTACCGCTACCGCCCTCCATCTCGGATTGCAGGTCTGCGAGCTGTTCGCGGGCCTCGCGCTCGGAGGCCAGACCGGCGAGCAGGTCGGAGCGCCCGGCGCGGTCGGCCGCCTGCGCCTCGGTGAGCGCGCGCAGGGCGGCGGCTTGACGCGCGCTGGCGTCGGCCTGCTTGCCCTTCTCCTCGTTGGTCTTGAGGGTGGTATCCCTTAGGTCTTTCTGGCTGGCCGCCTCTTTCTGTACCGCGCCGTCAAGGCTCTGGAGCTTGCCCTGCGCGTCGGCGATGGTGTCGGAGAAGCCAAACACCGCATCGGCGCCGGCTTGCATGGCCCACGCGACCGGGCCGATGAACGAATCCAGCGCCTCGGTGTATCGCTGCGTCTCCTCGATCGTGGCCTTCAGTTCTTCGCGCTGCTGGGCTTGCGCGGCGGCGAAGTCGAGCACCGACCGTTGGGCCGCCTGTCGCGTGCGGGTCTGCTCGGCCTCGGCTTCGGTTACCGCGCCCGTCGCCACGGCAAGGTCAAGCTGCGCGTCTTCCACCCGGCGGATCGTGGGCTCGAGGCTCCGATTGATGTCGGCGAGGAACTTGGCTTCTTCGGCTTGCCGGTCCATCTCGCGGGTGACCTGGACGTAGGCCACCGCAGCAGCAGCCAGCGCGACACCGACCGCGCCGGTGAGGGCAAGGGTGCTCTTCAGCCCAAGCCCCATCAGGTCGGCGCCACGGGTGACGCCCTCGATCCCGCCGCCGAACTCGGCGATGGACTGCAGCGCCTTCTCGGCCTCGGGCGACACCATCCCCAGCACGCCGCCGATCGCGCGCAGGCTGGACTCGGAGTCGCCGGCGGCGCTGCCCACGTCGCGCAGGCCCTTCGCGGTGTCGGCGGCGGCCTTGTTCGCCTTCTTCTGCTCGCGGGCGGACGCCTTGATCGCCTTCGTCAGCTCGCGAACCGACCGCTTCGCGCTGGCGGCCGTCTCCTCGGGGAGCTGCGCCAGCTTCTTCTCAATGTCCCGGATGTCGGCCGTGTAGGTCAGCCCGATCGTATTCGCGGCGGCCATCTATGCCTCCCGTGCGAGGCGGGTGATCTGTTCGCGTAGCGTCTCGACCACCTTCGGCGCCGCCTTGCGCGCGGGGCTGCGAACCATCTTCGTCCATGCGCGCTTGCCTTGCAGGTCACTGGGGGCGCCCTTGCCGTGCCGGTCAGCCATCTCGGCGGCGTAGTTCTTGACCACCTCAGCGCCCGACCCGCCGAAAGCGGTAGCCGACAGGCGCGACCCATCCACCAGCTCAGCGATCTTCTCGCGGAACAGGCGCCGCCGGTGCGGGCGGTGCGTCACCCGCGCGACGTGCGCGTCCGCCTCATCGGCCAGCCGGCGGATCGTCCGCATCTCCATCTCGATAAACTCCGGCGAGCGCACCGAGTAGTTGATGAACCAGGCGTAGCCGACGGGCGCCGCCTTGGCGTCGTTGTAGATCCCCACCTTGATCTGCTGCGGCGTCACGTCAGCGCGCACCACGAAGCCGGCGCGGCTGTGGCCTTCTCGGACGGGCCACCGGGCCATGGCGCCGGTCTTGACCTCTTCGAGCGCCTTGGAGGCAACGTCGATGAACTGCGACGCGGCGCCAGCGGATACCCGGTCGATGTGGCGCACCAGCGCGGCATCATCAACGGTGATTGAGGCCGCTCCGCTGGTGTATCGCTCGGTCATGCTCGGCCCGCCTCAGTCGGTGATCTGCCAGGATTAGCGCCTGCTCCGTCCTGTCCAGTGTATCCCACCACGCGGGCGGCTGGCCGTACTCCCGGCAGAGCTGGAGCACGACACGGACTAAGCCCCCGCCGCCTCGGGGGCGTCGGAGAAATCCGCGGCGTCGGCCACCTCCACCTCGGACAGCCCCGAAGACACCGCCCACGCGCGCGCAGTGTGCAGCATGGCAGCCAGGTCGGCGAGCTTGAGCCCGCTTTCGGGGTAGAGCGCATCCAGCACCTCGGCGCCGTAGCTGCCCACGTCCTGACCCAGCTTGAGCGGGCGCGGGCGCTTGCGGGCGGGCCAGGCCACCTCGTCGGGCCACGCGGCGCGCAGTGCAGCGGCGCCGATCGCCAGCGTGAAGCCGGGGTCAGCGGCGCGCGGGTCGTCGGGCGGCACCGCCAGCGACACCGCGGCAGTGATGCCGACGGGGCGCAGCGTGGCCTCGACGGCGCCGATCGTGATCTTGGGTGCGTCCATGTGTCCTCCTCAGACGGGGCGCGGGTAGCTATCGGGCCGACACCACGTCGGTCCCGTCGAACTGCATCGGGCCGACGATCTGAAACGAGAAGCTGATCGTGCTCGTCTCGCCCTCGGTGATCTCGATCCCGGTGAGCACGGCATCCTCCCCCGTGATGTCGCGGGTTTCGGCACCGTAGTCGAACGAGAAGTCGAAGTCACAGGCAGCGTAGTCGCCGAGGTCCACCGAGGTCGAGGTGAAGCTGGCCGTTTCGCCGAGGGCGAGGATTTGGAACGCCGCCGACGGGCCGGCCAGGATGGCGGTCACCGACAGCGTGGGGTAGGCTCGCGCTCCCTTGCGGACGCCGACGGTCGCGCCGCGGGATTGCGAGACGATCAGCTCCCGGCCGTCGGGCACCAGGCCAGACACCGAGAGGTCGCCCTGGCTCATGAGGAGCGTGGCGCTGTTCGCGTTGTCGTCGGTGAGGGTGAACACACCGTCGGTGAAGTTCGCGGGGATGTTCGACATGGTGGTGTCCTTTCCGCGCTACTGCGCGACGATGAGCCAGAGGGTATAGGTAGCAGCGGCGCCCGAGGTGGCCTCGGTCACGTTGAACTTAGAGTCGGTGGTCACGTCAAGGCCGGCGGCCCCGTAGGAAAAGCCGACGGTCGCGCCGGTCGTCAGGTTGATCCCGTCGCTGGCCGCCTTAAAGATCCCGATCCCGTTCGTGGCGTTGGCGGTCATCTCGATCATCCCCGTGTCGCAGCGGAGGATCAGGGCCTTCAGCTCGTCGGCGTCGATGGCCTGGCCGAGCGCGTCGGTGAGCGACCCCGCGGCGAGCAGGTCGTAGGCGTCGGTCGCGCCCGAGGACAGCGACCCCTCCACCATGTAGACCCGATCGACCTGCCCCGAGGCAGTGCCGTTGCGCCAGCCCTCGCCCCCGGTCACGTTCTCGAGCGTGTGACCGATGGACTGCGAGAAGGGCGAGGCGGGCTGGAGGTCAGCACGGCCGACGATGTGAAAGCGGGCAGAGACGGTGCTCATCGGACGGGCCTGGGGATGCGGAGGTCGATGGAGATTCGGGTGCCCACCCACTCGGCGCTAATGGCCTCGAGCGTGTACCCGGTCGGACGGTAGCGGAGCCCGTTTGCGGGGCGGTGCGCCTCGAGCCAGTCCCACACCGCGCGGGTAGCGGCGTGGATGCGGGCTTGCGCCAGCGAGTCATCGTCGGGGCTGTAGCGGTGGACGATCAACACCTGCGCGGCGTGCGTCATCAGGCCGGGCGTACCGGTGCAGCCCCCGAGGTCAATCCAGACCTCCAGGTGCTTCGACCCGCCGCGCTCGGCGTCGATGTAGCGCGCCTGTCGGAACCGGTCAGCCGGTCCCCATTGGAACGGCGCCGTATCCAGGGCCTCGATCCCCGTTGCCAGGTCTTCGAGCACTTCCCGGTAGAAGTCGGCGCCGGTGACTACCACAGCGGCCGCCCGATGGCCGCCAGCCGGATTACCGGCGAAGCGCCCCGGCGCGTGCCGGCGTCTTCGTCGTCGTACTGAAAGCGGAGACCCGCGTGCGCGCGCTGCATGTCGAAGTGGAGCGCCTTGCTCTGCTGCGCCCACGTCGAGTCAGGGCCGAAGGCGATGGTCCCGACACAGAGCTGGAGCGCGCGGGCCAGGAGCCAGTCGCGGTATCCGGTGGCCTCGCGCACTCGCCACGGCTCGCGGCCGTCGGCGAGCATCTTGCGGATCAGCTCGTAGTAGGCTTCGTCGATCTGCGGCTGCCACCCGTCGCCAGACCCGCCGCGCGTGGCGGCGTCCTGCGCCTGGGGCACGCGGTGTTGCAGCTCGGGGATCCGGGTGTAGAGATCCTGCGCGCTGATGACGTTCGGCGGAACGTACTTCACCAGGTAGGCCGAGGCCCGGTAGGTCGGGTAGACCACCCCGGCGAACGTCAGCGTCCAGAGGACATCCCACCCCGCGCCCAGAGTCTCGGAGGCGGCTGGCGTGACCGTATAGGTCGCAGTGGAGGAGGACACCGTGACGGCCGCCCCCGAGACAAGGGCGGTCCCGTCGGGCCGGTTGATCGTGACCGTGCCGCTATCCGGCGCCACCAGGTCACCCGCCGAGCCATGCCGGATCGGGGCCTCGATCGTCTGCTCGGCGCCCCGTTCCAGTAGATACGGGGCGGGGCGGGCGAGCGCGTAGGTGGCAGAGCGGACAGCCACGGATCAGACCACCCGGTAGAGCAGGATGATGTCGAAGGAGCCGGAGTCGAGGTCGGGGTCAGCACCGTCGCCGAAGTTCGCACCGGTGGCGGTGCCCTTCACCTTGACCGCCACGCCCGAGGCGGACGGCAGCGCGCCCGGCGCGCGGTAGCGGCCGGCGGTGGCGCCGAAGACATCGGTGGCGGTGATGAAGGCGTCGGGGTCGCCGGTGGTGCCGACCTCGACCGTCATGTCAGAGATCGACCCGGCGTCGGCGTAGGTGGTCTGGAGGTCCACCACGGCCAGCAGGATCTCGGCGCCGGTGGGCAGGGTGACGACGGGCAGCGTCTCAGTGGTCGCAGCCGCGGTCCAGTCGGTGTACGGCACGCGCACGCGCGCTTCGAGGATGTTGTCACCGACGGGGCGGCCGAGGTGGATGGTAGCCATGATGTGCTCCGGTCAGCTCTTGCGAGCGCGTTTCGTGGGGGGCTTGGCCTTCGCGGCCTTGGCCTCGGCGTGCTCGGCGGCCAGGTCGAGGAGGTCGGCCGGGAGGTGGTCGATCGGCGCGTTGTCGAGCAGCGTGGCGACCATGCGGCGCCCGCGGCTGTCCTCGCGATCCTGCGCGGCGCGAAGTCGGCGGACGAGCGGCTGCATGGCGAGATCGATCTGCATCTGCACCAGCCCGTCAGGGGAGACCAGGGAGAGGCAGTCACTCAGAAAGGCGAGCCAGCCCTCCCGGTCAAACTCCCACGACACCAGATGCCCGATCCGCTTCGGCCGGCGCCATGCCTCGGAGTAGTAGACCACCCCGCGGCCGTGCGACACGCCCTCGTAGCGGTCAAGGTAGGTGCTCACCGGAGCGGTCTTGCGGTCCTCACCGAACGCGACGGCGGGGAGATCGTGGGGCACGGCGACGTAGCCGACGCCCATCAGGTTCGAGATGAAGCCCTGGCCCCGGCTGTCGGGGCTGGCGCTGTTGCCGTTCGCGCCGGGGGTGTGCCACGCCTTCGCGAGCGTCGGCAGGATGAGCCCGTCGATGCAGTGCAGCCGGGTCGGGCTCACGCAGTAGGTCCAGGCGTCGCGCTGGCCGGGAAGCGGCATCGCGCCACGGGTGAGCGACGGGCCGCCCGCCAGCGACGGGCCGGCGAGCGAGGGTGCGCCGAGATTCGGCGCGGCGGGGGTGCCTGCGATAGCCATGTGTCCTCCTCTGGACGGGGGTAGCGGGGCGCCCGAGTGGAGCGCCCCGCCAGCGAGATCAGCTCACGTAGCGGATCGCGGCCATGCGGCCGTTTTCGGCGATGGCGACGGCGTTGTAGGCCACCGTCTCCAGCGTGCTCAGGCCACCACCGGGGCGGCGGGCCTCGACGGTGAAGAAGCCAGCGTTGATGATCGCGTCGGCTTCGCTCGGCAGGATGACCGGCTGGTGCTTGCTGACGACGGCGCCGTCGGTGATCAGCATCCCGAGGGTGTCGCCGCTGTCGGTGTCCAGCTCGCTGTTCAGGTAGGCATCGACGCCGCCGAAGCTGCCGACGTAGGCACCGGATCCGGCGTTGGCCATGAGCTGCTGAATCTGGGGGCTGAGGGCCACCGCGCCGCCGAGGCTGAGCGCGTCGTCGGCGAGATCCTTGGCGCCTTTCGCGGTCACCAGAGCGAGGGCGCGGCCCTGCGCGGCGCCGCGGTCCTTGAGGTCCATGATGCCCTCGTTCAGCGCGGACCAGGTGAGGGGAACGCCGGTGCTCCCGATCTCGTTGGTTGCCGAGCTGGCGAGGGCGGCGATCTGGTCCACCAGGGACGACAGCCAGGCCATCGTGGAGTCATAGGCGATGGCGCCGATGACGCCCTCGTCGATGAGCCCGCCCTGGAGCGACCGCGCGTAGTCCGACACCTTGCGAGCCCAGGCGCGCCGGGCAGGGGTCACGACGACGTTCGTGGTCGAGAAGTTGGTCGCGGTCGCCTCGGTGCCTTCCGCGGTGGCGGCGAGCTTGCCCTGGCCGAGATCGGCGAAGGACATGCCGAGGCCGAGCGCGCCCATGAGCGGCCCCAGGCCGGAGTCGCGGGCGAGCATCGCCTGCATGACAGGGTGCGCGGCGGCCTCGCGGTTCTTCTCGGCGGCGTTGAGCGCGACCTTGATGCCACGGGCGGAAACGGCGATGTTCGCATCGCCGATCCCTGCGGAAGAGAGCCAGTTGCCAGCAGCCATGATGTGTACCTCAGATGAGCGTTTGTGAATCGCTGCTCAGTGGGTACACGTTTAGCGGCCGGCGCCGGTTGAGCTTGCTTGAATGCTATCAGCCTGCGCCGGGGGTGTCAACCGCCCCGCAGGTTCGTGAGCATCGCCTCGAGGCTGTCCTCCACCGGGGTCGAGGCGAGGCGCTGTTCGAGGCTCTGGCTGCGCGCGGGCTGGGCGCCGGCATCGACGCGGGGCGGGCCACCACGGGCGGGCGCCGGGGCAGGCGCGGGCGCGGCGGGCAGGTAGCCCGTCAGCACGCGGGGCACCTCGACGGCGGGCGCGGCCTCGGGGTCGGCGCGGTGCGCCTCCAGGGCGGCGACCTGCTGGCCCCACCAGTCGGCCGGGCTCTTACCGCGGGCGTCCTTCGGCTGCGACTCCCACGCCTGGCGCAGCGCGCTACGGCCAAGGTCGTCCTTGATCCCGTGCTCGACCAGCCGGATGTCTTCGGCGTGGCGCTGCGCGACGGTCTTGAGCTGGTCGGCCGTCTGCGCCTTGATCTCATCGAGCTGGGACCGGTAGCCCGTCTGCACCTGTTCGAGCTGGGCAGCCATGCCGGCGAGCTCATCGCGCAACGCCTTGACTTCGCGCGCCTTCGCGGCGAACCGGTCGTAGGGCACGCGCCCGGAGCGCGGTGCGTCGTAGTCGTCGGCGTCGTAGTCGTCGGCGCCGGTGCGGCTGGTCACCGAGGACAGCGCGCGGGCGAGGCGGGCGGCGAGGGCGTCGGGGTCGGTGTCAGTCATCGTTGTCCTCCTCGGACGGGTCAGCGGGAGCCGGCGCGGGCGCGAACCCGGCGGGCTGGCGGGGAGCGCGGCCAGGAGCAGGCGCGGCGGCGGGCGCGGGCGGCGCGGCGGCCTCGAGCGCCTGCGCGATCTCGTCGCGGTACAGGCAGCCGTAGGGCGTCTCGGGCAGCTTCACCGGGGCCAGGTCGAAGCGGTTGGACATCGCAGCCGCGCGGCGCAGGATCTCGGAGTCCAGCCGGCGGGCGTCGGGGTAGGTGCGGGCGATCAAGGCTTCGAGGGCGCGGCGTTCATGCTCCAGCGGCTCACCGCCGGACGACTCGAAGCCGACGGGCAGGCCGAGGCTCGCCATGGCGGTGAGCTCCCAATCGCGGATCGCGCGGCCGATGGCCTCGGGGTCGAAGCCGGGGCCGTCCTGCCAGTGCGTACCGGGGCGGTCGGCGTCGATGTCTACCCACTGGAGCACCGTCTCGGGGCCGGTCTGGACGCCGGCGCCGCCGGTGTCGGTGTCGAGGCCCGACAGCATCAGGCCGCGCACGTTGCGTTGCGGGTGCCCAGAG
>Ga0255048_10002778_pt1 | contig 10950 bp, 25 predicted proteins | sample JV7_2_2_MG_FD_183619 | JGI IMG/M metagenome (GOLD analysis project Ga0255048, IMG submission 183619) | Seawater microbial communities from Jervis Inlet, British Columbia, Canada - JV7_2_2 | ecosystem: Environmental > Aquatic > Marine > Inlet | place: Canada: British Columbia | collected 2016-10-06
TCTTCTAAAAGTAATCCTGTACCATAAGGAGATTTAATTATAAGTCTAATAGTATAAATTTCTCCTTTATTAGGTAATTGTTCAAAGTGATGTATAATAGCATCTAGTCTTTTATCATCTCCTTGAGAAGTAAAATCATCGTCTATACATACTACTTTATTTGTTTTTAGGTTTGTTATTTCCATTCTTTTTATCCTTTTGTTGAATTTCTTTTAATCTATCTCTTACTTCTTTCCAATGTCTTATAACTCCCAGATAGCCTTCGTAGTTATATGCTTCACTGTCAGAAAAACAAGAATTTCCATAATCATTTCCCCATAAAGAACTATTCTTATCTGCCCATAGTGTTAAATCAACTCCTACTATTTCAGTTAATACGTTTAAAGCATCTACATATCCTAGATAAATTCTAAGTTTTCCTTCTTTATTAATTATATATTCTTTAACTTCCTCTAGAATAGCAACTCCGTACCACCCTGCTACACAATGAGGAGTACCACAAGAAATTCTAGGTTCTCCTATATCAAATCCTTCTCTTAAAGCTGATTCTTTTACAGATTCTAGTTTATTTATAAAATGAGAAATAGCTTTATAATTAGGGTTTCCGTTAATTGTTTTATAAGTTTTCATATTAGTATTTCTCTTCTGATATTTCTACAATTTTAACTATACTTCTAATTACAGAAGTACATACAAGTAGTAATGCTCCCCAGTTGTACCAGTAATGTCTTGCTCCATAATGGTAATAAGTACCATCGTTAGCCTCTTTACTAGTGTCATAATAATCTCCAAACCAATTTATCTCTATAAGATAGTCACTAAGAAATGTTCCTAGTAATCCTATAAGAGTTATTCCTATTATAGTTGTATATATAATTATAAATATACGTGTAGATTTAGTTTTCATTGACGAGTTCATCTATTTCCTGTTTTACCACTTTTAAATGTTCTTTTAAGAGTCTTAATAAGTTATCATACTCATTTTTAGACTCTTTTACTGCTACTCTAGTTAAAGTAAGTTCTAACAGCTTTTCTTCTTGTTTTACTTTTATATCTTCTACTTCTTTATACTTTTTTATAGTTATTGTTATTAAAAGACTGCTAATTATAAGCAGGAGTAATGAACATACTTGTAGTATTATTAAGTTTTCTATACTATACATAATTAGTTTTTTCTATTAGTTATTTAATATATGTCAGCCTTCCCATCCTGACCTACTGACTTGCTATTTGTACCTAGTGTGTATAGCTCCTATTCCCACGATTGTTGCATCTGGAATCCCTCTATACTTGCAACAGTATAATTGAGCTAACTACCTTTAGTATCTCTCTTTTGAGATTCTTTTTAATATAGCTAAATCTTCTTTAATAGCAGACTCTAAACCGTTATCAAGTAGTATATTAGGATTCTCTCCTCCATCGTTAACAAATTTAATAAGTCTAGCTTCTTCTCCGTCCATGTGATTTCTCAACTCTCTCTCCTTGTCTTCTATAGCTCTTGTTAAAGCCACTCTTGAGTCTTCTAGATTCCTCTTTTGTTGTACTTCGTCTAATGCTTCCTTCGTCTGATTCATTAGCTCTGCTGCTTTCATTACTTTCTTCACGTTTGCCATCTTGTATTTGTTTATTTAATTTACTCTCTTCAATCAGGTGAGAGTGTTGACCTGTTTCTATTGATTCAATATAAGAATCTATACTGTCCTTAACAAGATCTCCTACTTCAAACTCAGTATCTTCTTTTTCTATAGGTTCTGGTAATATTTCTGCCCATTTACCTTCATAGTATATTAGCCTATCCCATTGAGCATCTCCTGCTTTCTCAAATAAAGGGTGACTTTTATTTAGGTACCTTTTTTCCCCTACTAACTGATATATGGAATCTCCACAGGTTTTAAATACACCTTCTTCTATTATAGTTAGTCGTTTTCCAATATCTCCTATATGAGCAGGTACAAACCTAGTACCAACAGGATATAATCTCTTAGCTTTGTCTAGTAGTGATTCTTCTAAAGGTACTATATCTTTTTCACTTACTATCCAAAAACTACCATCTTCTCTTGAGTAATCTTTATAACTTCCTCCTTTATAATCTTCTGGTAATGTTTCACCTAATAGATAATTCATTAAACCCTCTGGATTCCAATTATCAGGTGTACCCTTTCTTTCAGACCACCTACCATCCTTTATAAATTCTTCTTTTGTTTTGATTCTATATCTCATAGTAAAGGTTTAATTAGTTATTACTTTATATCCTTTAGCTCTTCCTCTGTCCATTGATTCTCGTCATTAGAGATTAATCCTCTTGACCTCCAATCATCTCCATATTTAAGGTTAGCTTTTCTTCTAGCTTGGTTAAGAGTTAACCCATTCTCTTTTACATCTATAGCAATCTCTTTTCTAATAGATGCTATTTTTCTTTCTGAAGGAGTACGTAAGTATGCCATAATGTTATAGTTTTGATTGTCATTAATTTATAAGAATAGTAATGCTATAAGTAGTTCTATTATTACTACCACAAATACTATTGGATATACATATACAGGGTCTATGTTAAACTTCTTCTCTAGCTTATTAAATATAAGTATTGAAGGTATGAATATAAGACTAAGAACTAGAGCTATTCCTAATATAGCTATTAATGTGAAAGTTATAGCGTGTTTAATAAATTCCATATTGTTATTATTTACTGTTATAGATACAAGTCTTTACACTCTACAACTTCTACTAGGTATTGTACATCTCCAAATATTACTACTTGTAAAACTTCAACAGTTACTTTACCTTTTGTCTCTTTATAGTTCTCATATCCTTTATCATCCCATTTATACTGATATATATAAGGAGTTTCTTCGGTATTACTAAAAACAAAGCCTTCCATAGGAGAACCTTTAGCAAATCTAACCATTTTACTTTTAGAGTGTGATTTTTGTAACATTCCTGTACAAGGAGTATTAAATGTTACTGTTTGAGAATTGCTTCCCAGTTTTATGCTAGTTCTATTTAACATTTTGTTATAAGTTTTATGTTTATTAATTTTACAAGATGAATCTTCATCTCTTGTATCTCTTACGTTAAGTAGAACTCTCTATTCTACCATTGTATAATTAAAGAAATACTAGAAGTATTATTAAATCTTCTAGCTTCAAAGCCTTTATTCTGTAAGTATAATAAGATTTGAGTAATGTTAGAAGTAGTATCTTCTGGAAATATATAATCTAATACAAATTTTCCTTTTAAAGCTTCTTCTTCTATTAGTTTAAAAATATATTCAATAGTTTTATTATCTTTTAAGTCTTTTAGTGCTACATCTCTATAGTAACCTGCTGAGTTATGTGTTGTAGTATTTTCCATAGTAATTTATGTTTTATTGTATGTTTTGTTTTTAAATTAAGTTGTAGTACTAAGATATAATATAGATTTAAGTATATTAGTAAATCTGTTGTATGTTTTAATGAATTTGAGGTTGATATAAGAGATTTTATAGGGAATATACGAGAGATTAATAAGAAATTAATAAGAAGGATTTTAGGAAAAGATGTATATATATAAGGGATTAGAGGAAATGAAGGGAGAGAAGGTTGAGATGGTGCGTTGTGGTCTAGCTACCATTCTCATACCTCTCCTCCTACCTATCTAAATCTACTTTTTACCCTATTCTTCTACCCTTTCTACCGCCTTAATCTTTATATGTTTTACTACTATCTCTAGTGCAACTCTCATTCTCTCCCTCTCCTTAATTCCTTCTGCTATCTCTTTATTACATTCTTCTATTCTCTCTACAAGAACTGCCCACCTCTCATCTAAGGCTCTCAGATCTGCTAGTCCTGCTTTCTCTAGTTGAAGTAACTCTAATAACTCTAGGTTATTCAGTACTCCTTCCTCTTCTATTATCTTATTTATATTTATACTCATCTTTATACTATTTACTATTGCTTCTGCTCTTTCCACTCCGTTAAGCTTCCCATCAAGGAAGGTCATCTTGTAACTACTTCTCCTCCCCACTTTAAACCTTCTTTTGCTCTATCTACTATAACACTATTAATAAGTATTATATCTTGTATCTGTACTTTCTCTTCTTTCTTAGCGTCTTTAATTACTTTCTTAAACCTATCTAGTAGAGCTTCTGCTCCCTCTTTAATCTCTAGTAGTTCTTTTACACTCTTCTCTTCTAATAGTTTTCTTCTCTTACTCATGGTATGTAGTATTAAATTTAATAGTATTATCTTTATCTAGTTCTGTTATATCTAAAGTATCTAGTCCAAGTCTGTTAATAGTACTCTCTACTTTATTATATCCTTTACTAATAATAAATGATGGTCTTCCTTTTACTTTAGTTTCTTTTCTTATAGTTGCACCTTTGTCTGTTATAAGGCTCTCAACACAAGGTATAAATACCTCTAGAAATTCTTTAGTATAAGCATCCTCATCCATAGTACCTTGTACTGGATGAACTACAAGTATAACTCTAGACATAGTACTCTGCGAATAGGTATAAGAACCTTAAGATTTGACATGAGATTAAACCTGTAGCTATAGCTATAGTTGCAGGAAATGTTAATGATAGTTGTTTCATAATAGATTTAATTTAATGATTATAATGTATTGGATTACTACAGTTACCTTTGTGGAATATTACATGACCATTATTAGGTCTATCTTGTTCATAGTATTCACAGCTATCAAGTATAACTATATCATATTCAGACTCTCGTCTTCTCTGTTCTTCTTCTCTTTTATCTCTATCTATAAACTCTTTCTCCTCCTGTGTTACTACTATTACTTCTTCCTTCCTAGAGAAAAATAGAACAACAGAGAGTACTACTATAGCTAGTATTAAGAGATTTACTGAATTTTTCATATTGTGTATTTTAATGATTATAATTAGCTTGTTATATACTCTCAGCTCCTTGAAAGAATTAGCTTGTTAGGTCAATTCCGCCTCCAAGTTCAGCAACGTTATATAACGGTATTTAAAACATTGTGTTGGTCACGTTGTATAGCGGTAATCTTAGGTACGTAATGCTACGGATAAAAAAAACAGGTAATACAGAAACTAATCTATATTACCTATCCATTTAATCCATTGACCTACTTACAGCTAGAAATAATACTAGACATACAGGCATATAGATTAGAGTTGCAGTACTTCCTACATACGATTGAAATGTAGTAGAAAAAGCAGGTACAACTAAAGCTACACCTAATACTAACAGAGTAATACCTGCTATAACGTTTGACTTCTTCATAATGATATTTAATTTAAGGTTTAAAATGAGTAGCTATAGTAGAATCACTCCTACTATAGCTATATTGTTTTGGTTAAGCGTCAGCTAGACCAGTAATAATACAAGTTTTAATATCTGTATTATCAATAGTACCTCCTAGATGTTCAAATGTAAAAGGAAGTTTATCTCCTTTAGCAACAGAGAAAGATTCTTTATTGTTCTCCATAAAACTAACAGTCTTTTCCATTTCATCTAGAACAGCAGATGTAGGTACTTTAGCAACACCAACTTCTGTTACTGTAAATGCATCTAATCCTGCAACTTTAACTTCTACATCATATTTGAAGATGATGTAGTTTTGATTCTCTTTGTCAGCATTGTTCTTGTTAGAGATTTTAACTGAAGATAAGATTGGGTTTTTAATTGAATTACTCATAATGCTTTAATTTATAGATTAATAATATGAGTTGATTTACCTAAGCGGGGTAGAACAACTCTGTCAATAATAAGTGGGGGATTGTCTACAGTAGGTCCCAGCCACGGGGTATATATCTATCTTAAAGTAACCCCACTCCCTCTCCCTTTTAGCATTCCCTTTTATCCTCTCTCTTCTTCTCCTTTTACATCCCTCTAAGTAATTCCTCTCCTACCTTTGCCTAATCTCCTATCTAATCTCCTATCTCCTCCTCTTATATTAACTAAAGGAATACCTCCTCTTCTACTCTCATCTCTATCCTCTCCTGTAAACTATTTATAAACTATTCTATAATTTACTTGACATTTATAAAATAATACATTACCTTTAAGGTATAGTAGACCGACAAAAGCATCAACCAACTTTCGTTGATTAATATTATTTATAATATATAAATATATCATAAATAATATTAATGTATAATCGGACTTTATATATTATACTATATACTACATAAGGAATACTTATACTTTTAGACTTATGAGTATTACTATATATTTATTACTCTCCAGGTACTCTTATAACTTCATCTTATACTATAGAATTTCCCTAGCGGAATAAAACTACAATGTAGTACTTAGCATTAATCCTCGCTAGGGGTATTCCATCTATCCTATATAAAGGGTGGGCATCTTATATAAGGTACTCTATATCTATCCAAGTAACATACGCTATAAGTTATGGTATGTGTTTTAAGGCTTTTACTTATACTTTTATCCTCTGGTTCTCTTCCTTCTGTAAACTATTTATAACTAATACCTATTATATTTTGTTTCCTATTATTTTATAGCTATATTGCAGTTCATAGAGAATACCTAAGATGGCAATACGTAAAGCACCCAAGTTAGAAAATAAGAATACGAATAAAGGAAAACAGTTAAGTAAACGTAGTCCTTTACTTAAACCTAGAGCTGCATCTGTAAGAAGATATAGAGCATCAGTAAAAGGAGCTAAAGTTCCTAATGTTTCTATTGATACAGATACTAGAGAGATAAAAGACTATACTTCTTCTTACTTAGTTCGTAAAGCCTTTAATGGTAGAGGTAATTTTAGATTAGAGCTAGAAAACTCTAAAACAGGAGAACTTATATATAAAGTTTTATGTAAAGATGATGTATCTTTTGTAAACCAGTTTAAATACGTATGTAGAACTTACGGTAAACGTAATATTAATTCTTTTGTAAGAGAGTATGCTTCTGACTTCACTTATCCACCAAAAGGAGAGAAAGCTCCAGCCCTAAAAAAAGAAATTATACCAGAAGTAAAAGCTATCGTAGTAGAGCCTTCTATCCTAGACTTGAAAAAGGATATTATACAAGAAGCATTTAAACTTATTGCAGAACACGTAGACAAAGCAGCAAGTACTAAAGTTTCTCACAACTCTACTACTCTTATAACTTTTACTATTACTTCTGACGCTATAGCTAAAGGAGAACATATAATTAAAGTAGATTATAACACTAGAAAAGCATCTTACTTCTATGAAGGTAAAAAGATTAAAACTAGAGACAACTTATATAAACTATTAAAGTAATGGCAAAGTATTGTAATGAGATTTTAATAGAGGAAACGTACCTTGCATTAGATGGGGTATCTAAAGACCTAATAAGAGAAGTTATAGATAACCAATCTCATCAGGCAGAAAGAACAATAAAACAAGGAGCTTTTGAAACCTTTACTTTTAAGTTTTTAGGAAAACTTACTGTGAATATGAAGAGAGTACAAAAACTTAGTGAACTAAAAGGAAAAGTTAAGAGATGAAAATTGATTGGAAAAAATTGGCTATTGTAGGTTTAAGATTTGCTGCTAATTATATACTTACTCGAAAAGCTAAACGAGAATCTGAAAGTAAAGTTATCAGTCTTAGTTACGAGAGAGGAGAATTACTAGAAGGTATTGTTTATATTGAAACAGATAATATAGAATTATTTGGAGCATTATCTAAGATATTAAAAAGAAGACATAGAAATATAGCTAAATGTTATTTTAATTCTAGTCTTGCTTCTGAAGATTCTGCGGTATTTAACGTAAGAGTTTCTATAGGGAGTTTACAGGTAATGAATAGAACTTTTATTACACCTACTAAAGAGTTTGTTTTTGATGTTCAAGAGTTTATTAAAACAGTATTATAATGGATTACTTAGATAACACAAAAGAAGAGGTAATAGAAATGCTTGAAAAAGCTAAAGCAGATGTAACGCACTTAAAAGCTATTGAGGATGCACAACTTACTCTAATTTCAGCTTTAGAAGAAAATGCTAAACAAGACTACCAAAAGATTAGTATGTTTATAGAAGATTGCTTATCTTCGTATGAGTTAAAGTATAATCTTGCTAATCCTCAACGTACTATTAAGTTCAAGCTGGGTAACGAAGTAGGACAATGTAAACCTTTTCAAAAGGGAGGTGCTACCGTTGTAGCTAAAGCAGTATTAAGACTTACTATTACTTACCGTTCTACTCTTACAGGAGAATCAGAAACATACGATGTTCTTGCTCCAAGTTTTGGTTTTCACAGACTAGAAGATATAGAGAAAGATGGTTGGGAAGAAACTCTTTATAAACAACTAGGTAGATCTCTAGTAGCATCATTACATAAAGTTATAGATGCACAATTAAAAGGATAACTATGGAACTTTTCACATTAAACTTATCGAATAAAAGTACAGTGTCTATTAATGAACCTGCTGTAATGCGTATTCCTGCTTTTAAACGTCTTATTAATAGAGATAGAGGAAGTGTAGGAGATGCAGATGGTAGAAAGAAGTATAAAGCATTAAAAGAACTTACTTTTATTTGGTATTACTGTGATTTTAAAAGTCCACTAGCAGATAGAGGAGATAAGGAACGCTGGGTAGAATCTTTAAAGATAGCAGAATTAGAAGATGCTGATATTGATGGAGATGTAAATTCTGGTATAGATGCTTATAAAAAATTAACTGATGTTATTAGTCTTAGACTTTATAGAGCTGCTTTAGAAGGTTGTAATAAGTTAGAGCAACATTTTAATACCATTGACTTTGAAGAGAGAGATGAGATGGGAAGAGCATACCATAGTCCTCAATCTTTCTTAAAGAATATAAAAGAATTAAAAACTACCTTTGAAAACCTACGTGAATTTAGAGATATGGTTAAGCAAGACTTAGCAGGTAAAACTAAAATGAGAGGTAATAGTCTTAAAGGTAATAGAGAAGACCCTAACTAAATGATACAAACTTTAATAATATGCCTAAGTACTTTTATAGTAGTTTCTCTACTTATAATGACCCAAGCATTAGTTTTAACTTATAATAATACAATAGATATGTTTGATGACCCTTGTTACATAGAACCTACAGAAGACTGTGAGACTTGTAAAGAAGAAATGGAATCTGATGGAATACAATATACCTTAGAGTACTACACAGAAAATGGAATTAATTATTGTGAACATTGTGGATGCCCTATATAATGAATAGACAGATAGAAACTTACTTTAAATACTTAATCTCTATTCACCCTATATGTGAAAAGGTAGGAGTAAATATAAAGATAAAAGAAGATGAAATTTACTACAAAGTAGAGTTAGAGGATGAGTATTTTAACAATACTTTATTCTTTAACTTGTCTAAGACTTCTTTAAGAGAAGAAGATATGTATTTAGAACACTTTATGAGTAAAGTTGTTTCTAAGTTTAACGAGAACCTAAAAGACAGTTTAGTAGAACTAGGCTTGAAACTAATATGAACAAAGCAATATTCCTAGACTTAGACCACACGTTAATCCACCCCTTAGAAGGTAGGTTATTTCCAGCAGATAAAAATGACTGGGAGTTTAAGCAAGAGACTATAGACTACCTACAGAACTTAACAAATTTAGATAGCTACTCTATTTTTATAGTTAGTAATCAAGGAGGAATAGAACTAGGGTACTCTACAGAAGAAGAGACAGATGAGAAGTTATCTAGTATAGCTATTAAGATGCACGAACTAGGTCTTCCTCTTATACAAGCTACTTACTGTCCTACTATGGAAGGATATAATAGAAAACCTAATCCAGGAGCAGCTTTTGAACTTGCTTCAGAATTTCAATTAGATTTGAGTAATAGTATTATGGTAGGAGATTTAATTACAGATGAGCAGTTTGCAAAAAATGCAGGTATAGGAACTTATGTAGACGTAAGAGATATATGATAGATTTCTTACATAGTATTATTTGTCCTTATAGATTTGTAGTAATAGGACTTTCTCCTACTAGGGTTAAACACAGAGTAACACTAAATATTAAAGATTATGGCAGGAAAAACAGAAAAGGTCTTAAACGTCAAGGACGTAAAGGATCTAAAAAAGAAAGTAAGCGATGTGGAGATTACAGGTAATGGAAATCTCTTCCAATTATTAGCTAAAGCTAGTTCTAAATCACAAGGTTGGATGAAGTCTACTAAAGCTATGGAAATAGAAGGAGTAGGTTGTGTAGTCCAAGTTACTACCCAGCAAGGAGATAAGATTGCAGAATCGATTACCTTTGTACCTCTTGTACGTATCGTAGAAGATGGAAATGGAGATAAGTGTTTAAAACAAATTAAATAATAGTATGGATAATTATATAGGAGTAAAATTAATAAAAGCAGAACCTTGTACAAGAGGAGAACATAGTATATCTAAAGGTTTTGATAAAGTTCTAGGTGGAGACGCTGAAGATGAAGGATATAAAGTTATCTACCCTGATGGATATGAATCTTGGTCACCTAAAGAAGCTTTTGAAACTACTTACTTTAAAATTGGGGAAGATTCTAAGCTGTCTCCTAAAGATGTAGAGGACTTTACAGGAAGAATAATGAGTGTTCCTCTTTCTCTTAAATCTACTCTAGTGTCTTGTAGTCCTATGATAAAGTTTGAAAAGTTTGCAATTCTTAGTTGCTTAGACGAGGAGGAGTATGATAGAGATAAAGATGCGGAGATGGGAGGAAAAGAACTTAGAGAAGCTTTTAGAGGATATTTAGAATTTGTATTGCAATGGGCTAAAGACGGTCTTCATTACAGAGTACCAAAAGTTATAAAATAGACTAAAGAACTAAGAGGTTTAGCCGTTGTCCTCCTTTCCAACTACAACGGCTTTTAAAACAATAGTTTACTATGGTAAGATTTGATGAACCCTCGCATACTTATACAACAGACTCTGGAGATCAGTTTACGTCTGTTACTACAGTTATAGGTAAATATAAAGAGAAATTTGATGGAGATTTCTGGTCTATTTATAAGGCAGTAGAACG
>Ga0255048_10002779_pt1 | contig 10949 bp, 10 predicted proteins | sample JV7_2_2_MG_FD_183619 | JGI IMG/M metagenome (GOLD analysis project Ga0255048, IMG submission 183619) | Seawater microbial communities from Jervis Inlet, British Columbia, Canada - JV7_2_2 | ecosystem: Environmental > Aquatic > Marine > Inlet | place: Canada: British Columbia | collected 2016-10-06
GATGGACTATTGGGCCTTTGGCCTCCAGATAATCGGACTGGCGTCACTGATCTCTTCGGTGAACTTCATCGTCACCGTCTTCAACATGAGGGCGAAGGGCATGCGTCTTCTCCGAATGCCGGTGTTTGTCTGGATGTCCACGGTTGTCGCTTTCCTTCTGCTGTTCTCGCTCCCGATAATTGCCGTAGCGCTGTTCATGGTTGGCTTCGATCGACAATTCGGTACCTTGTTTTTCGCTCCGAGCGGCGGCGGGGACCCGATCCTGTGGCAACACCTGTTCTGGCTGTTCGGCCATCCTGAGGTATATATCTTGATCTTGCCGGCTATGGGAATCGTCTCCGAGGTCCTCCCGGTGTTCTCTCGAAAACCCCTCTTTGGCTACTCCGCCGTTGTTTTTGCAGGAGCCGCCATTGCGTTTCTCGGCTTCGGTGTCTGGGCCCATCACATGTTTGCCTCAGGGATCACTCCGGTGGCTCAGGCGGCCTTCGGACTGGCGACCATGACCATCGCGATTCCGACTGGAATCAAAATCTTCAACTGGATGGGAACCCTCTGGGGAGGGCGATTAAACTTCACTACCCCAATGTTGTTTGCCGTGGGTTTTCTGGCGATGTTCACCATTGGTGGTCTTTCCGGCGTCACTCACGCCGTTGTCCCCTCCGATTGGCAACAGACTGACACCTACTACATCGTCGCCCACTTCCACTATGTGTTGTTTGGCGGTGCCGTCTTCGGGCTCTTTGCCGGTCTGTACTACTGGTTCCCCAAGCTCACCGGCAAAGTGATGAACTCGAGATTGGGCAAGACGCACTTTTGGCTGATGTTCATCGGGTTTAACCTCACCTTCGCTCCGATGCATTGGCTCGGTCTCCAGGGGATGGTCCGTCGGACGTGGAAGTACGCACCAAACAACGGTTTCGAGCCTTGGAATCTCGTTATCACGATTGGGGCATTCATCATTGCGCTGTCCCTCCTGGTGTTCATGTACAACTGGTGGCACAGTCGGCGCAAAGGTGAGGATTCCGGACTCGACCCATGGGACGCGAGGACCATCGAATGGTCAATACCGAATCCGACGCCCGAGTACAACTTCGCCAACCCACTGGTGATAACCAGGCTCGACCACTTCTGGCACATGAAGTACGGCGAAGATGAGGAGGGTCGAGCAGTGCGTCGGCCCGACGCCGACGACTTGGTCGATCGGCTGGAGTACGAGGGCAACAATCCATCTTCGCCCATCCACCTCCCGGCCCCGTCTTACTTCCCATTCACGATGGCTATCGGCCCACCTCTGATCTTCTACGGCGTGATCTATCACACAACGGCGTGGGGCAAGGCGTTGATCGCGATTGGTGCGGTTATCGCTCTGTCGTCGGTCATCGGGTGGAGTCTTGAACCATTGGAGGAGCCCCTCGAGGGTCACGACGACGAGCTCGACGCGGAGGGCGCTGATGTCTGACGTCACCCACGACGTGGCCGTCGATCACCACGAGGAGCACGAGTCGACCGGGATCGACAGCCGCAAGCTGGGGATGTGGCTGTTCCTGAGCTCCGAGTTTCTGCTGTTCGGCGCCCTGATCTCCAACTACCTGCTGTATTCGAACCGGCCTGGCTTCGAAGGGACTTACCCGGCCGAGGTCTATGACATTCCTTTCACGTCGGTCAGCTCATTTGTCCTATTGATGAGTTCCTTGACGATGGTGCTGGCCCACAATGCTCTAAGCCGAGGTGACCAGAACGGCACCAGGACCTGGCTTTTCGCCACGGCTGCTCTGGGGGCGGTATTTCTCGGAGGCCAGGTTTTTGAATTCACCGAGTTCATCGTGGAGTCAGACATGACCCTGTCAACGAACCCGGCTGCTTCGTCTTTCTACTTACTCACCGGATTCCACGGGACCCACGTGGCCATCGGCGTGATCATGCTCCTGTCCCTTTGGGGGACTTCGAGGCGACAGGGGGGTCTGTCCGAAAAACACGGGATGAACCTCGAGCTCGTTGGCTTGTATTGGCACTTTGTCGACATCATCTGGATTGTCATCTTCACCGTTGTCTATCTGCTGTCGGTTTCCGCGCAATGAGCGTCGAGCAGCACCACGACCACCACCCAACGCCTGCGCAGTACTGGAAGATCGCTGCGCTGTTGGCCGTGCTCACTGCAATCGAGGTTTCGCTTTTCTACATCGACCAGGCTCTTGACCTTCAGATATTCAATGCCATAGCCCTGATCGGCTTGTCGACGCTGAAATTCGTGATCGTCGTGGGTTGGTTCATGCATCTTCGCTTCGAAAGGCCAATGTTGACCCGCTTCTTCACCGCCGGCTTCGTCCTCGCGCTCGGCCTCTACTTGGTCGTGCTGTCAGCCATGGGGGTTGTCGCGATCCGGGGTGGGTAGCAATGATTCCGGCCTGGCATCCGCACTACGACCTTTGGGCCCTGATCTTCATCCTCGGCGTTGGTTACTGGTATGCCGATGCTCGGATTCGCATCCACATCGCACCTGGGGCGCCAGGGCCGACCCGACGCCAGTGGTGGCAGTGGTATCTCGGTCTGGCCTTGATTTGGCTGGTCTCAGGCTGGCCCGTCCACGACATTGGAGAGCAGTCGCTGTTCACGCTCCACATGTTCGAACACATGATTCTCGCCCTGGCTGCGCCGGCTTTGCTTTTGATGGGAACACCAAGATGGCTCGCCGACGCAACGCTTGGTCATCCGAAGGTTGCCCGCTTGCTGAGACCACTTTGCAAAGCGGTGCCGGCGTTCGTGATCTTCAATACCGTCTTTGTCCTGATCCACTGGCCCGACATGGTTGATTTGATGCTCACCAGTGAGCTGGTTCATTTCGCCATGCACACATTGCTGTTCGTGTCGGCGTTCCTGATGTGGATGCCAGTCCTTTCGCCGACACTGGCGATACCGAAGCTGACCCGACCCCTGCAGATGCTGTATCTCTTTCTCCAGTCGCTGCTTCCCACCATTCCTGCTTCGTTCCTCACATTCTCGACTGTGGCGCTTTACCCCGTCTACGGAAGCGCGGCGACGGCATACGGACTCACCGCTGTCTCTGATCAGACAATTGCCGGGGTCATGATGAAGCTCGGCGGGGGCTTCTTGATCTGGGTCACCATCGCAGTCATCTGGTTCCGCTGGACCTCCGAGGAGCGAGAATGGGAACACCTCGAAACACCGGAGCCGGCTTCACGATGACTCACCTGCCCGGTCGATTCTTTCTCCCCGGCCCAACCGAAGTACACCCCGATGTTCTTGCGGCACAGAACGCCCAGATGATCGGGCATCGGGGCCCGGCCATCAAGGCACTAATGGAGAGTGTTGAGGCTGGCCTCAAACCCGTGTTTATGACCGATCGACCGGTGATCGTCTCCACGTCATCGGCTACGGGGCTGATGGAAGCCGCGGTGCGCAACGGTGTGCTTGGCGGGAAGGTCCTCAGCCTGGTGACGGGGGCCTTCTCGGGCCGTTTCGCCGAGATCGCACAGACTTGTGGCCTAGATGTTGAGGTGTGGGAAGTCAGCTGGGGTGAGGTGCACTCATCAGACGACCTCGCCGAAAGGTTGGCTGGAACAGAGTACGAGGCGGTCATCCTCTCTCAATCGGAGACGTCGACTGGATCACTCCACGATCTCGAAGCTGTCGCGAAGGTGGTGCGTGAATATGAGGACACCCTCCTCTTGGTTGACTCGGTCACAGGAATCGGTGGCGTGGAGACCCGACCCGACGACTGGGGTATTGACTTCATCCTCACCGGTTCCCAGAAGGCACTTGCGCTTCCCCCGGGTCTCGCCTTCGGGTTGGCTTCCGATGGCATGATGAAGCGTTCCAGGCAGGCCGATGGGAGGGGCTGGTATTTCGCCCTCGATCGCCTCATGGACCAACTCTTGGGGAGCCAAACCCCGGCGACACCTGCAGTCTCCCTGCTTTATGCCCTCGATCTCCAGTTGAAGCGAATCGCCGAGGAGGGGATGGAGGCTCGTTGGCAACGTCATCTCGACATGCAGAAGAGAACATTTGACTGGGTCGACGAAATGAGATCGGTGGGCTCGGGGATAGATGTCTTTGCTGCTGAAGGCCACCGCTCACCAACTGTCACTTGTATCGCGATGCCCGATGGCAAAGGCGCATCAGAGGTTGTCTCCGCGATGGCTGAGAAAGGGTGGGTCATCGGTGGTGGGTACGGCAAATTGAAGGAGTCGACGATCCGCATTGGCCACATGGGTGACCACACCGTTGCCGAGTTGGACGGACTTTTGAACGTGCTTGAAGAAGTCATGCCATGACGTTCACCGTTCTGGTGACTGACAAGGTCGCCGCCGAAGGTCTGGCCACGCTTGCTGGGGATAAGCGTTTTGAGGTAATCCAGATTGATGACACTTCGAGCGGATCGTTCGGAGAGGCTCTGAAGATCGCCGATGCCTTGGTGGTCCGCAGTGCCACCGGAGTGGGGTCCGAAGTGATGGAACGTGCTCCCAATCTCAAGGTGGTCGGTCGCGCCGGTGTCGGAATTGACAATGTGGACGTCGAAGCGGCCTCAGCACGCGGGATAGCCGTCTACAACGCACCCGGGGGAAACACCATCGCCGCGGCTGAGATGACCATGGCTCTCATGCTCTCGCTGATCCGCAAGATTCCAGAGGCGGAGCGATCGATGCGTGCCGGTGAGTGGAATCGTGCTGCTTTTCAGGGCACCCAGCTCCGGGGCCGCACCCTCGGCCTCATCGGTGCTGGTCGTATTGGAGGTGAGGTCGCGAGACGCTGTCGCGCCTTCGACATGGACTGCATCGTCTACGATCCCTATCTGACTCAAGACCGCGCAGACGAGCTCGGAGTCCTCCTTGTCGAGCTCAACACTGTTTTGGAAGACGCCGACGTGATCTCGATTCATGTTCCCTTGAATAGTGAGACGAGGGGTCTAATTGACGGCGATGCCCTGGCCCGCATGAAGAGTGGGACAGTGGTGATCAATGCCTCGCGTGGCGGTGTAATCGATGAGACCGAGCTAGCTCGGGCTTTGTTCGAAGGGGATATCGCCGGCGCCGCTTTGGATGTATACGAGGATGAGCCGCTTCCAAGCGACAGTCCTTTGCGAGACGCTCCCAATCTCGTTTTGACTCCCCACTTGGCTGGGTCGACAGCCGAAGCTCAGGTCGAAGTCGCCAGCGAAGTCGGGGCACACATCATGCGAAATCTCGGTGACCGCGATGCCAGCGGGGCAGTCAACGCTTCTCAACTAGTTGAGAAGTAGCGCGGCTCAGCTTCGCTGAGGCCGTAGTCAGATCCTTCAGATCTGATGTCCTTACGGCCTTCTGCGAAGGTCTGCCCGGATAGAACCCGGCTATAGGTTCAAAAAACGATGTGATCTGATTCAGATCAGTTGAACGACAGCGCCTTGTCCTTCGGACCCGCTTTCCTCGGTGTGTTCGTCGTCGCCGGCGTAGAAGAGCACGGCGAGGATGATGACAAGGACAGTGCCCAGTCCGATGATCGCCCAAAGCAGGTCGCCAAACGAGATTCTCATCTCAGGCTTGCTTCCTGCCAGGGCGGCGAATCCAAGAATTCCCCCTGCGGTGAGGATGGCAACGATTGACGCCCCACCACTGGCGAGATGATTCGACTGAATCAGCGTGTAGCCAAAGGGGATGACCAAAAGAACCAGGAGAATCAGGGCAACCATCGGAATACCGATTGCATTGCCGAGACGTCCCCGAACCGTTTCCAGCTCTTCGGTGTCGTCGTCATCGACGGCGACTGGCGTTCCCAACAGTTGGGGAACAATAGAGGTGATAGCACCCAGCGCCGCTCCGCCGATCAGCATGACCGCGATGGTGGCCAACACCGGAAGCTGGACCAGCCCCTCGCTTCCCTCGATCTCGGTCCCCAGGCTGGTGAGGACCACACTGGCGATCCCTCCCAGGATCAGACCAAGGATGGCCCCGATCCACGCAGTGGAGGATTTGGAGCCCGAAAGCTGCATGGCCGGGTTGGACCAGGCAGCCGAGGCTCTAGAGAAGCCTGCCACCACTGCGCCAAAGAGAATGCTGACCAGGGCGATGCCGATGATGACCCCGTTGGAGTCGACCTGAACGACGGGTCCTTCGTCGGGGAGGACTGATGTGGTGTCAGCCCAAAAGGCGGAGGCAAATAGGAATGCGATCAAACCGAGGCCACCACCGGTCCAGGCACCGATACGCACCGCGGTCCTGACACGCTGACCCAGCGAGACCGGTTCTAGCCGATGTTCGGGCTCGAGATCGGGGACCACTTCTTCAACGGTGGGCACTTCAATGACCGGTGCCTCCATGACGGCAATGGCGCTGGTCGTCTCATCGGGGGCAGGAGCTTCGGCGACAGGCTCCTCGGAGACCGGGGCCGAGACCGCTGCCGCAACCGGGGCACCACCAGACCAGGCCGAGAGGATGTCGTCAACGGTTGACCCGGTCTCTGCGGCGCGGGCCGCCGCGGAACGCTGAACCAGGTCTGCAGGAGTACCTAGCGCTGCGGCGGCAGCGTCGAGAAGATCACTCACGGAACGGCACTTTAGCCAACCACTGGCGTGTGCAGATTCCCACGCCCAGCGGGTTCAACTGCACACGCAAGTTGTCAAGTCCGCACAAGACGGGACCACCGGTAGCCTTCCATCTCCATGTTTGGTGCCATCAGTTATCCACCCATTCCCATCTGGGATGTCGGGCCGTTTGTCTTCTCGCTACATGGGGTGTTTGCTGCGCTCGGTTTCCTGGCTGGAGCTTTGGTAGCGACCCGTGAGTTGAGAAAACGCGGTTATGACGTCCTCAAGTACCAGTCGGCGCTCACTTGGGGTTTGGTTGGTGCGTTGATCGGCGCCCGTTATCTGACTGCCCCTGCGGCAATCATGAACGGGACTCCGATCCTCGAGGCTCTCAACCCAATCTCGGGCAACTTCTCGATCATGGGTGGATTCGTTGGTGGAATCGTGGCCGGGGCGTGGCGAATGAAACAGGTCGAGCTTTCGATCTGGCCAACTCTCGACATGTCGAGTTTTGGCCTCGCGGTTGGCACCATCGTTGGCCGTATTGGTGATTTGGCCATCGTTGAGCATCTGGGGCGTGCGACCGACGTTGCATGGGGTTATGGAGTGAAGCCCGGATATGACCTTGCCCCCCAACACGACGGGCTGGAGTGCACCGATTCAGCCAGTCTTATCGACGGATTCTGTCCCTATCCGGGCGACGCTGCCGTCGCCGGGGTCTATCACCATGTGGCGGTTTACGACATGATCGGTGCCATCATTTTGTTTGGCTTCTTGCACTTCGTATACAGTCGTTTCCGACTCCACTATGGCCAGCTCTTCTTCTTGTGGGTCGCCTGGTACGGGTTGCAAAGGTTTGTTCTCGACTTCATGCGTTTCGGGATGGGTGATGCAGAAATCGGCAGCTTCACTTGGAATCAACTCAGTGGTCTGGCCGCCGGGATTGGCGGCCTGGTGTTGGTCTGGTTGATGGGTCGCAGACAGCCCGTCGTCAGCGATGAAGAAGACAGCGCCCGCGGAGCCGACCTGGAGCCAACTGCCGCCTAACCGGCATTCCTTTCGTCCCTCCACGCCAGCCACTCGGCGACAGGGGTCATATCAAAGTCAGTCCTACCGTCGAAACCGAGAGTGATCAAGGTGGCACCAGCCTCCAATAGACCGTCGGCCTTTTCGGGTTTGGCTGCCGATGCCCCCGCCGAACGTTCGATTTCCCCAGGGTCACGACCAATGTCGTGGCAGTGACTGTCCAGTACTTGATTCTTGTGACGGATCACATCGGCGTCGCCAAATCCATGCCAGATGTGGGCGTACTCGGCGGTGTAGCGAAGCGTCTTCTTTTCTCCGCCGCCACCGATCAATATCGGGATCTCTCGGGTTGGGGGCGGGTTTAGCTTGGCCCAGCGATCGGTGATCCGGGGGAGGGCCTGTCGAAGATCGGCCAGTCGCGAACCGGGTGTCCCAAAGTCGTACCCGTACTCGTCATAGTCCTTCTCGAACCATCCGGCCCCGATACCGAGGATGAGGCGGCCGTCCGACGCGTGGTCGATGGTTCGGGCCATATCGGCCAGCAGCTCGGGATTGCGATAGGAGTTGCAGGCGACCAGTGCTCCGATTTCGACCCGCTCGGTGACCTCCGCCCACGACGCCAGCATGGTCCAGCACTCGAAGTGCAATCCATCGGAATCACCTGACAGGGGGAAGAAGTGGTCCCAGTTGAAAACGATGTCGACACCCATTTCTTCGGCGCGGACGGCCGCCGCTCGAATTTCTGAATACTCAGCGTGTTGGGGGTGGAGTTGAACTCCGATACGGATGGGAGGTGTCATGGTGCTCCTGTCTGGAATGGAGCCGACGACCCTAGACCTCGCCTTTCCGGCTGACGAAGTGATCGAGGTTCCTACCGAACCTCGATTCCGTGCATCGAGTCCACGATGAGCTCGTCCACCACTGCCTTCAACGCCTCTTCCTCCGAAGCTCCGTCGGCAAGCGACGATTCGTAGATGGCGAGCTGACGGTGTGCGGAGGTTCCGTTTTGCACGATGTCACGAGCGTGCCTGATCTCCTCCCTGACGTCGAATTCTATGGCGTCTTGCGCCAGGACTTCGATGAACTCTTCGATCAGATCGGCCATGGGCACGAGCTGGCCTTTGCCGAAGTCGACGAGTGATCCGTCGGTGCCATAGCGCTGGGCGCGCCAGATGTTCTCTTCGATGATCCCCGGGCTGTACACCCGCCATCTTTGGTTGTTGCGACGAAGGCGGTACAGGTACCCGAGCATGCATTGGTAAATCGCGGCGATTGTCATGGCATCTTCGAGACGTGTGCAGACCTCGCTGACCCTCATCTCCAGCGTGGGGAATCGAGAACTCGGCCTGATGTCCCACCAGAGCTTGGACGCGTCCTCGATCAGTCCGGCGCCGACGAGGATTTCGACATAGCGCTCGTACTCAGCCCACGAATCGAACTCCTCGGGTATGCCAGTGCGCGGCAGGTTTTGAAAGATCACTAATCGATAGGCCATTAGCCCGGTCGGGACACCATCCCAGAATGGAGAGGAAGTGCTGAGGGCGAGCATGTGGGGGAGCATGTATTTGACCTGATTCATCAGATCGATCCTGAGGTCGGGGTCTTCAATCCCTACGTGAACATGCATTCCACAGATGACCAGCTGTCGTGCAACCTGTTGGAAGTCGTCGGCGAGACGCAAGTAGCGGTCGTCCTCAGTGGTCTCTTGATGGGCCCAGTTCGCAAAGGGGTGGGTCGAAGAGGCGATGAGGGCCCCGCCGTATTCGGTCACGATGCTCGACAGGTCGCGACGAAGCTGAGCCACTTCGTTTCTTGCTTCGGAGACCTTGGTGCAGACTCCGGTCCGAATCTCGATCTGAGCTTTGAGGAACTCGTGGGTCGCCGCTTCTCCGACAACCTCGTTGATTGCTTTCCACATGGCAGGAGGCGGGCTCTTGATCAGGTCTCGTGTCTCCCGGTCGACAACTAGGTACTCCTCTTCGACTCCGATGGTGAAAGCGGGACGTTCCATGAACGGAGAATCTAGAGAAGGGTTGTCATGTGATGTCGGCGCTGGTTGGCACACTCTTCTCGGACATGACACCCGGCAAGGTGATCGTTGACGAGACCCATCGCCTGCATAAAGGCGTAAACGGTGGTGGGACCGACAAACGACCAACCACGTTTCTTCAGATCCTTGGAGAGGGCAGTTGAGGTGTCGGTGGTCGCTGGGATCTCAGTTGGTGGCTCTTTCTCAGGTTCAGCCCAAGACCAGAAGTAAGACATGAGTGTCCCGTATTCATCGATTAGATCCAGAGCGCGATCGGCATTGTTGATGGTCGACCGAATCTTTCCCTGATGTCTGACGATCCCGGCGTCGGCTAGGAGCCTTGCGACATCAGGCTCTTCGAACTCGGCGACGATCTTGGGGTCGAACCCAACGAAAGCCGACCTGAAGTTGTCCCGTTTGCGGAGGATGGTGAGCCATGACAACCCAGCCTGAAATCCCTCGAGACATATCTTCTCGAAGAGTCGATGGTCGTCGCTGACCGGGTGACCCCACTCGATGTCGTGATAGTTGCGGTAGATCTCGGGCTCCGATCCCCACCAGCAGCGGGTGATCCCGTCTTCGTTGGTGACCAACTCCATGGGAGACAGTTCTACACGTCACCGGTGACCTGCATGTGTGCGCGACACGGCACAAATGTCCGGTATCTGCCGACAAAGAAGTGCTTTACCCGGCTTTAGCATTCCTCCCCATAGCCTGATCGGTCGTGAAGTCCACACGTGCTCGTGATGCTCTTTCCGGTGCCGCTGCTGCCGGTTTGGCGCTTGGTGTCTCGGAGCTGATAGCAGGGTTGGTGAGTGGTCTTCCCTCTCTGATCGAGGGTCTGGGTAACTGGGTAATCGACGTATCACCCAAGCCGGTGAAGGACTTCGCCATCGCGGTGTTCGGCACCAACGACAAGCTCGTGTTACTCATCGGGATCGCTGTTGTAACACTGCTCTTGGGCGCCGTCGTTGGGGTATACGCCCGCAAGCACTTTGGCCTCGCCGTCGGTGCCTTCATCGGGTTTGCCATTGCGGCCGCACTGGCGGCCGCTCGCGATCCGCAGACGCCTCTCGCTTTGGCCATCATCCCAGCAGGCGTCGCCGCCGTCACCGGTCTCGGTGTTCTCCAGTGGTTGTACGGACTTGGCATGCCGGTCGGGCAACCCACCGATGCAGAAACTGATCAGAGTTGGTCGCGCCGGAGCTTTCTCGTTGGCAGCGGAGCGGTTCTCGGTCTGGCTGCCCTGTCGGCAACCACTGGCAGGTGGCTGTTGGAGTCGGCGAAAAGGGCGGTGGCCGGTCGCAATGAGGTGGTGTTGCCCAGCCCCGCCGAGGCTCTGGCACCTGTTCCATCCGCTGCTGAGTTTGGTGT
>Ga0255048_10002781_pt1 | contig 10945 bp, 13 predicted proteins | sample JV7_2_2_MG_FD_183619 | JGI IMG/M metagenome (GOLD analysis project Ga0255048, IMG submission 183619) | Seawater microbial communities from Jervis Inlet, British Columbia, Canada - JV7_2_2 | ecosystem: Environmental > Aquatic > Marine > Inlet | place: Canada: British Columbia | collected 2016-10-06
AGTGGGCCCCGGGTTGCTCAGCTACTGCCATGGCAGCAGCCCAAGCAAAGCGATTCGACTGCCCGACCATGAAGCTCTCGAACCTGTAGCGCGAGATGAGATTGGTTGACTTGGTTGAAAGACCAGCAGCAAACGTCTCGGCTGTCCGTATCGGTTCCTCACCCAGGGGCAGAGGCTGTTCGACGGGTGCCGTGTCGCTCACGCGATAAACCGGTGTCTCTTCTGTGTCGTATGCGGTCCGGTATGCGGTGTGAACCAGTTCTCCGTGTTTGTCACGCACCCAGCGAAGATGAAACTCGGTTGGTGCCACCAGTACCGGGTAGTCACCTTCGAAGTCGGGCTCAATGCGAGAGAGCCAGGTGTCCCAATTCCCTTTGGAGACGCTAGAGCGCAATGTCTCCCGAAAATCCGTCCAACTGTCTGTTGTGTTTTGTGCCTGGGTCAAAAGGCTATTCCTCCCAAAGGTCGAGTTGTCCACAGATCGATCCACACCTGTGGAAACGACTGTGCACATCTCTCCGATCGAGTCTTGAAGTTGCTAAGTGGGGCGGCGTTGTCATCCAGTACGGATGGGGGAATTTGGCACGCTCCAGGTCTGAATTTGGCGAGTATCCAGGGAGTCGAAGAGAAGGTCAAGACCGCGAGAATCGTCGATGTGGAAGACTTGTCGGACATCTTTCCACAACAAAAACCCAGGTTATTAGGGGTTTTTCCAGATCGTGGATAACGAAAGAACGGCTACAAATCGACCGGAGGGGCGAGGAGATCTTTTCGCGAGTTGTTTGAATTCTTCGCGAACCGGAGCGCCTCCAGGAGGAAACGGGCTTTCCCGGGCTTTGACATAGGTTTGGCACCGTCCGTAATCTGTGGTCCCACCCTTCGTGGGCGTACCCCTTCGTGGGCGTACCCCTTCGTGGGCGTACCCCTCCCTCTACCCCCGAATTTGTCATGAAGAGGACCTACCAACCAAAAGTTCGCCGCAGAAAGCGCCGTCACGGCTTCCGGCATCGAATGCAGACCCGAGCTGGCCGCGCCACACTGAAGTCGCGTCGTAACAAGGGTCGAAAGCGTCTCGCTGCCTGAGTACGAATCCCTACAGAACTCGCAGGACTTTCGTAGAGTCATGTCCGCGGGAGACAGACGACGTCAGGGCGCCATCGTTATGGTCAGGTCGCCAGGCCGGCCAGGACCGCCTCGGCTCGGACTCGTGGTCTCCAAGAGCAGCGGGAACGCAGTAACCCGCAATCGAATCAAGAGAAGGCTGCGTCATGCGGTCGACGTGCTGGCACTACAACCAGGAATGGATTACGTGATCATCGCCAACAGCCAGGTGGCCGAGGTTTCCTTCGCCCGGATCGAGGGCTGGCTGAGTCGCGCCCATGAGGAGTTGACCGATGACTAGGTGGCTTCGACCGCGGAATCTCGCACTGGGATTGATCAAGGTTTACCAAAAAATGGTAAGTAGCAATATCTCTCCCAACTGTCGCTATCAACCGACATGTTCTTGGTACACGGCTGAGGCTATTGAGAAATTCGGAGTACTCCGCGGTGGTTGGCTCGGCATCAAACGGATAGGCAGATGTCATCCGCTTCGTCCTGGCGGTTACGACCCGGTTCCCGATCAGTGGAGAACTCAGTAAATGGGCCAGTTGTTCAACACGCTAATCGACTTTCTGGGAACGATTCTCAGTTTCTTCTATGACCTGCTGGTCCCGCCCTTCAACACCGGATGGGGTTACGGGCTTGCCATCATCTTGCTCACGATCGCCATCAACATTGTGGTGTTTCCCCTCACTTTGAAGCAGACCAGGGCCACCAGAGCGTTCACTGAGATTCAACCCAAGATCAAGAAGATTCAGGCTGAGTACAAAGACGACCCCCAGGAGCTGCAACGTCAACTCATGGCCACTCAAAAGGAGGCGGGTGCCACTCCTGGTGGGTGCCTGCTTCCTTTGCTGGTGCAGATGCCGATTTGGTTCGCCCTATTTCGGTTGCTCAGGGCCCCGTTGGATCATTTACCCGAAGGCTCCGACATGGCAACAGCAATCGCCGAGGGTGGCAGCACCTTTTTGGGGATGATGCTCGGGGAGTCCCCAAGTCAGGCGATGCAAAACGGAATCGCATATGCCCTCCCCTATCTCGTGATGATTGCCCTGATGGTGGCAACTCAGTACATACAGCAATGGCACTCGACCTATGGGCAGGACCGCCCGGATCAGAAGGGTGCCGGTGCCCAACAGGCGATAACCAAGATAATGCCCTTGTTTATTGGCTTTATCAGTTGGAACTTTCCCGCGGGACTGGTTCTCTACTGGTCGACATCCAACCTGTTCCGTCTGGGCCAGCAAGTTCTCATATTCAAGATCGATGGGCGCCCAACCACGCCAGGCGCGGCGGCAGCAAATGAGCTGCCTCCTGGTACCGATCCCGATCCGGAAGGGTCGGAATCGCCGAATAAGCCACAGCAGGGTGCCACTGACAAGCGCCGTCGGCGCAGGAGGAGATGACGTTTGAGTTACGTTGAAATCGAGGTCAAGGCAAAGACCATTGACCTCGCGGTGGAAGCAGCCATGCTCGAGCTTGGTGTTGACGACCGTGAGCAGTTGGCGGTTGAAGTAGTCACCGAACCGGTCAAGGGATTTTTGGGTATGGGTGGCGAGGACGCCGTGGTTCGGGTGAAGAAACGTCAGAGCCGGAGACGTCGGAACAACCGTCGCAAAGGTGAGCAGCAGAATGACAACCGTTCCACTGGTAAGAGCTCTACCAAGAATCGGCAGCGAAGTAGCTCCAAGTCGACTAAGAATGGGGCTCAACGCAATAGAAGCCGGAGTGGTTCTTCCCAACCGGCTACCCAAGATCAACCAAAGAAAGAGAAGAAAGTGAGCGACGATCGCCCGGTATTGCCGGTTGAGGAACAGGCCAAGATTGCCCAGGATTTCCTTGAAGGATTGGTCGATGTCTACGGTCTAGAGGGGACCGTCACCACGGTTTTGGACGACGACGTCATCGTGGCCGATGTCAGCGGTGATCAGACCGAGGCGCTGGTGGGTATCCGCGGCTCGGTCCGTTCCGCCATACACGAGTTGACCAGAACTGTTTTGCAAAAACACGCTCAGGACACTGCTCGTTTCCGTCTTGATATCGCCGGCTATGCAGAACGTCGTCGTGAGGCTCTTTCGATCTATGCCGAGCAGTTGATAGAACAACTGAACAGCGAGGGCGGTGAGATCATGCTGGAGCCGATGAGTCCGGCTGATCGCAAGGTGATCCACGATGTTGCCGGTGCCCACGATGGAATCGAGTCATATTCTGAAGGGGAGCCGCCAAGACGTTTTGTTGTGCTCTCCCGGGTGGGGAGCTCGGAAGAGGAATAGCCAAACCCGCTTTATCAAATTGCCCTATTTGTAGCCCCCGGTTCGCAACCGGGGGCTACGTTGTTTCACGTGGAACCCCCAGAATGGTCAGCCGTGGCCGATTTGTCTGGATCTCCCCTGGTTGGCGGGCAGATGGAGACTCTTATTGGATACCGCGACTGGTTGGCGTCCGAGGCGATCAAGTATGGTGCCATTGGTCCTCAAGAACCCGGCCGTCTGGATAGACGTCATATTGGGGATTCGTTGCTCTTCTCGCTACTTCTTGACCAGAACACATTAGAAGTGTGGGATCTTGGTTCGGGTGCAGGTCTGCCTGGGATACCCCTGGCGATCATCCGTCCCCAAACCCATTTTGTACTCATCGATCGGTCGCAGAGTCGGGTTGATCTGTTGCGACGGCTCATCCGGATACTGGAACTAGATAATGTTGTGGTGGTTCACCAGGACGTATTCGACCTGGACCAGGAGATCGGCTGTGTTGTCTCCCGGGCCGCCATCCCGCCGGATCGGGCATATCCGCTGGTCAGCAAGCTGATCCAACCTGGTGGTACCGCTATATTCGGTGGCTCCTGGTCTTCAACCCCCCAGTATCAGGGCTGGGAGACGTTGGAAGTTGGCAGCGAGGTCCTTGACCAGCCGGTGTGGCTACTTATCATGCGCCGCCGATGACCAATAAAACCGTAGTTGCCCTTGCCAATCAGAAGGGCGGTGTTGGCAAGTCAACGACAGCGATCAATCTCGCCGCTGCTTTGGCGTTTCAGGACCAGCGTGTCCTTCTCATCGATCTCGATCCACAAGGCAACGCCTCTAGTGGACTGGGGATCGAACGTGGTGAAATCGAGGTCTCGGTATATGACGTTCTGCTCAAAGAGGCGGCGTTGGAGGACGCCATTGAGCCCACGTCGGTGCGCAATCTCTATGTGATTCCGGCCACCATTGACCTAGCCGGTGCCGAAATCGAGCTTGTTTCCATGTTTTCACGTGAAACACGACTTCGCACCGCCATCGAGGAGTGCGAAGAGGTCTTTGATGTGATTCTGATCGACTGTCCGCCTTCGCTGGGTCTACTCACGGTGAACGCCTTGGCTGCTGCCGGCGAGGTGATGATCCCAATTCAGTGTGAGTATTACGCCTTGGAGGGTCTTAGTCAGTTGCTGCGTAATGTCGAACTGGTTACCGCAAACCTCAATCCGAACTTGAAGGTTGGGGGGGTGGTGCTGACGATGTATGACGCTCGTACCAAACTCTCCAAAGATGTCGCGGCCCAGGTGCGGGACTACTTTGGCGACGTCGCCTATCGGATTGTGGTTCCCCGATCGGTCCGGCTCTCGGAAGCACCTTCTTATGGTGAGCCGATTGAGGCATTTGACCCGATGAGTCGTGGTGCCATTGCCTATCGACATCTGGGCCGCGAATTTCTGCAACGTCATCCACCAGCGAAGGAGGATTGAACATGGGCCCACGAAAGGCCGGGCTGGGCAGGGGGTTGGAAGCACTGATCCCAGCAGAGGAGAAGACCGAGGACCTGGCAGAGTTTCTTCAGGTTCCAGTTGACGAAATCACCCCAAATCCCGATCAACCGCGGTCTCACTTCGACGACGAGTCGCTTGGCGAGCTCACCGCTTCCATCACCGAGGTTGGGATATTGCAACCAGTTGTCGTCGCCCAACTGGACACCGGGTATGTGCTGATCGCCGGGGAGAGACGCTGGCGTGCTGGTATGGCTGCTGGGTTGAGTGTTATCCCCGCTGTAGTTAGAGGCTCCCAGGGCGAATCAACCCTGGTCGAGGCACTCGTCGAAAATGTTCAACGTAAGGACTTGACCCCGCTGGAAGAAGCTCACGCCTATCGACAACTCCTGGAAAATTATGGAATGACCCAGGAGGCCGTGGCCGATCGTGTCGGCAAGTCCCGTCCCACTGTCTCCAATACCTTGCGGCTTCTTCTGTTACCCGGTCCGGTACAGGTGATGGTCGATAGTGGTGCGCTCAGTGCAGGAGCCGCTCGGGCCCTACTCGGACTCGACGACGAGAAGTATGTCCTCTATCTCGCGGACAGGGCCGTGAACGAAGGTTGGAGTGTTCGTCAGGTCGAAGAAGCGGTGAGAACCCGGAGGGAGATGGAGATGCCATCAAATCCGGCCGGGCGTTCAGACGTGAAACGGCTTCGACCAGTCGAGATCATCGAGTTGGAACAGCGTTTGTCCACACACCTCAACACCAAGGTCAAGATCAACTACCGCAATGAAAAGGGGAAGGTGGAGATCGGCTTCGGGTCTCTGGAGGAGTTGGAGCGGATCTATCGCGTCATCTCCTAGAGGGTGGAAGGGTTGGTTGACCCCGCGGAGGCAAAAAACTCGAAGAGTCCTTCGCTGACGGAAACGCCGAGCTTCTCGTCGAGATTCGAATGTGAAACCACCGCAGAAGGAGCCCTTGTCTCTTTGAGCATCGCACTGGCACGGCCCTCCACCTCTCCTCCAATACTGGATGCAATCGCCCTGGCCAACTGCTCACCGGCAGCCGAACTGCTGTGCTCCGAAGCAAAGTAGAAGACGGAGTCATTGTCGATGGCTACCCGGAAGGCAACGATCAGATCGGAGCCCATTCGGTTTGCCTTTCTCGCGCTGAGACGCTCGGGAATATTGCTGTCCTGGCTCCGCGAGAGCATCGGAATGCCCCCGGCCTCCTGGATTCCCAAGGCAGCCGCCGTTGCCGCCTCCCACGCCTGGGACGACTCGTGGGGGTCCCGACAGGCCGCGTCCAGATAGACCCTGGCGCCGGCGATCGAGGTTGGAAGCCTGCGCATCCACTCTCGCTCCCGAATCGACTGACGTCCCTCTTTCATTTGGCCTCGGGTTACCAAGTGGATCTCGGTGACGACCTCGGGTCCCACTTTTCCATCTTCTCCGAGGTTGCGGTTGTGTTGGAAGTCGATGACAGCACCCTCAGCCTCGGGACCGAAGATGCCGTCCACCTTGCCAGCGTCGAAGCCCAGTGCGTTTAGTCGGGACTGAAGCTCGGAGACGTCCTCACCTCGAACCATCGGTCGGCGCATGTAGATGAGTCGATCTCCCAGTCGATAGCCCGCCTCATACAGCGATCGCCAGGTGTTGGGTCCGACGATTCCATCGGAGTCCAGGCCTTTGGCCTTCTGGAACGCCAACACGGCCTGACGGGTCGACTCGGAGAATGACCCCCGCTCATCAGCTGAGGATTCAAATTGGAGCGCGGCCAACCGATCCTGGATGTCGCGAACAGCAGTGCCCTCGTCCCCGAGGCGGTAAAGACGCATTGGGGAGGGAGTCTATGAGACGTTGAGCCCTGTTAGGCGGTGACGTATTCCTCGAGGTCGGCCATCAGTTTGTGCTTGGGAGCTGCACCGACGATGCGCTTCTTTTCCACACCATCTTTGAAGAGGATCAGTGTCGGAATACTCATCACGTCATGTGCTGCCGCGGTCTGCGGATTGTGGTCGACGTTGAGCTTGCCGATGGTGAAGCCCTCGTGTTCGGTGGCGATTTCCTCCAAGACCGGGGCGATGACTCGGCAAGGTCCACACCACTCGGCCCAGAAGTCGACGAGGATCGGCTTGTCGGCGGCTATAGCGTCGTTGAAGGCGCCGTCGTTGAGGGTCACGATATCTGCCATTTTGAAGAATCTCCTTGGGGGTTCTACTCAGTAAACCTGGATCACCGATAAGTCATTCCTGATCGGCAAGCCATCGCTCGGCGTCGATGGCGGCCATACAGCCGGTCCCTGCGGCGGTCACTGCTTGACGGTAGACATGGTCCGCCACGTCACCTGCCGCGAATACACCATCGACCGAGGTCACCGTCCCACCATGTTGCCCTACGACCAGATACCGGTTCTCATCCATCTCCAGCTGGTCCACGAACAACTCGGTGGTTGGCTTGTGACCGATTGCCATGAAAACGCCTTCCACCTCCAACTTCGAGCTGTCACCGGTAACGGTGTCTTCGAGGGTGACACCCGCAACCGCGTCTTCGCCATGAATTTCGGTGACCACGGAGTTCCAGCGGATGTCGATCTTGGGGTGCTCGATTGCCCTTTGTGCCATGATTCTCGACGCCCGGAATTCGTCCCGCCGGTGAACAATGGTGACTTTGGAGGCGAATTTGGTGAGGAACAGGGCTTCTTCCATGGCAGTGTCGCCACCCCCCACAACCACAATCTCTTGATCACGGAAGAAGAAGCCATCGCAGGTAGCACATGCCGAGACACCACGGCCGGTCAACTTCTCTTCTCCGGGTATGCCCAACCAAGTTGCAGTGGCCCCGGTGGCGATGATCACGGCGTCGGCTGTGTATTTGTCGGCGCCAACGCTGACGCGGAATGGCCGTGACGAGAAATCGACGTCAGTCACGTCGACCTGATGAAGTCTGGAGCCGAAGCGCTCGGCTTGTTTGCGGAATTGGTCCATCAGCTCTGGGCCCATGATCCCGTCTGGAAAACCGGGGTAGTTCTCCACATCAGTGGTGATCATCAGCTGACCGCCTGCCATAGCGCCTTCGAACACCAGTGGTTTCAGCTCGGCTCGGGCTGCGTACAGGGACGCGGTGAGTCCCGCGGGCCCGGATCCGATGATTATCAGTTTCTCGTGTGTCATTCGTCGTTCCTCTTGAACCACATGTAGCCACCTCCGCCAAGAAGGAGGACTCCAAAGACTGCAAATGCGCCTGCTGTTGTGAGGGGAATCTCGAGCGCACCGAAGATTGCCCACACCAGGAAGATCAGTGTCATCAACCCCAAGCTGCCCGCAAGGATTCCCAGTCCTGTGAGTGTGACCGCCGTCCTGACCCGGTCCACGGTCATCTCCCGAACCCTGGTAGCGACTTGTTCGAGCAGGTCGGCGAACTTGGTGGCGTATTCGTGCATTGTCGGCGAGGTTAGTTGTGAGACCGGGCGTTACCCAGATCCGAGGGCTACTCGTCGGTGTAGACCGTCTCGCAACTTTCGGCGTCGACGAAGCTAATCGGTGTCTCGGGTCCTATCTCGGAGTCGGTAGGGGCGGCAAGGATGTAGTGATTGTCGACCTCGACATCGCCAACCACATCGTGAGCGCCGAGACCGGCCACTTCGATGCAAGACATCATCTCGTCAACGACCGATTGGTCGACGTTGGCCGCGCCCAATCGAAACGACTTGAGCTCGCCGCGCCGGGTTTGTGCGGCCAGGTCACCGAGCGTGCTGATAGCGGGAGCGGTCAGCTCGGCAACGCCGTCTGCCGCAGCGTCGGCAGTCTCGTCGTCGTCAGCAGGTGCGTCAGCCGCCGACTCGGTTGCATCGGTAGCCGCCCCGCCAGACGAGGTTCGACCAGACGTTTCGGCGAAGGAGTCACTTCCAGCATCGTCGGAACCAAGCAATGCAGTCGGCTGGAAATTGGGATTTGTTTGGTCGACGACGATCACCAAGCCAATGATGACAAAGAGTCCGGCGGCGGCATAAGTCCACCGGTAATACCAGGGAGCTTTAGCTGCGGCTGTAGTCGGCTGCGCCTGCAATTCTGTCCAAACATCGCGATGCAGAGCAGCTGACTCGTGTTCGCTGAGTTGTGCTGAGGGGATGGCAATGAGGGCTTCTAACGCAGTCTTGTGTGCCTCGTATTCAGCGCGATGCGCCGCAGAGGAGTCGACCAGGGCGCGTGCCGCCGTCTCGTCTTCGAGGCGGCCCTCGGCGAGAGCTGCGATCAGCTCAATCTCGTTCTTACGCATGCCAAACCTTTGATGCTCTCATGACGCTATTTGGTTCCCTAGATGTTTGGCCAGCAGCCGTCTTCCTCGAAAGACGCGGGACTTCACGGTGCCCACCGGAACCCCAAGTGTCTCAGCGGCGTCCGGCAAGGACATTCCCTCCACGTCGGAGAGAACGACAGCTGCTCGAAATTCCGGGGGCAATGCATCCAATGCGCTGCGAAGCTCTGGGCGCACCGCAGCTGCCTCGACAGCCTCTTGTGCCTTTTGATCCGCGGGATCGAGGTGTTCGGGCATTGGCTCCGACGGGCGTCGCTTCTGCTTGCGAAGCTGGTCGTAACAGGTGTTCACCGCGATCCGATATATCCAGGTTCCGACAGCCGCGTTGCCCTTGAACTGGTGGGCCTTGCGGAACGCCGTTAGGAAAGTCTCCTGAGTGGCGTCGAGGGCCTTTTCCCGGTCGCCGAGGATTCTCAGACACACCGAGAAGACACGACCTTCGTGGGCACGCATGATCTCGTTGAAAGCGTCATGGTCTCCATCCACCACGCGCGCCAGTAGCTGTGCGTCATGGGCTGGGGCGGTCACGGCAGGAATCGTACTTCTGATATCGACGATTGAAATGTCCCGTCCGACCGCTGCGGAAGATCGGTGAACCACAAGAGCCAGAATCCGTCACTGCGTGGCGGGAGGTCGACAAAAGTTGCGCCGGGCGGGGCCTGACCGCCAGCCACCCGCCCCCATTCCCCAAGTTGGGGGAAGAATGTGTCCGACCAGTAGACCTCGAACCGGGTTCCGACCGTGAATCCGATCAGCTGGAGTCGACTGGGCATGCCGACGATCGTGAAGGCAACGCCGACACCGTCCTTGATCTCGGGAAGAGGTTGCTCGTATGACTCGGTGCTCCATGAAGTGGACAGGTCGTCATCGATGAGATTGGGGAGATCCGAGTCGTTTTCACCGCCACCACCGAAAGGATCAAAAGAGGTGGCGTTTTCGACCACAACCGCTCCCTCTGGTCGTGTCGTCGAGCCGCTTGCCGTTGTAGCCGATCCGCCGGGAACTGTCGTCTGCGCCGGAGGGATTATGGGCTCGGTTCCACCGGAGAAGGCACGTCCCAACGCGACCAGCCCGACGGCAAGCAGGATCAGCACGATCGCAGAGATCAGCAGACGTCTGGAGGTGGCTCGAGGCTCCGGTGTGGGGACGCGAGGCGTGGGCGCCGCGACCAAGGCCTTCTCCAAGTCGTGGGCAGAAAGTTCGCCAAGCTGGCCAGCCCTGAGAATCCGATCGATGGTCCGTGGGAACCCGTCAATGGACTCCGAGGGCGGGGGACCGCCCGTCACTTCACCGGTCAATGCTGTCTCGAGTGCTGACGAGAGCGCCTTCACGTCTCCCTGCGAATCGGCCTTTCCCGGCCGACCGAAGGCACCCAGTTTCGCCGCGTGGGACACCGAATAGGAGATGGCAGATGGGTCGATTCCCCCGTGGGTGATGACGCGATCGTGAAGTGCGGCCAGTGCCCCGGCGAGCCCCGATGCATTTGGGAGAAAGTCGGGCAACTCGATTGGCTGTCCGGCTTCGACGCGGTCTCCCACCGTTGAACCACCTGTCCATTCCGATACCGAGTAAGCGCCACCCTCGACTTCAGCAGCCGCGAAGACCCGAGCCAGATGGGTGTGTGAAGCTTTGGCAGCCGCACTAACCCGCGCAACGAACTCGGCCCGGCGCTCGAGACTGCTTTCGGGACCGAGACTCCGAACCAGAACTGGTCGGTCGAGAGAGGTGTCGGTCGCCAGCCATTCCTCGATGTCGCCGTCTCGACCGAGACGCATCTCGAGCTTGAACCGATCTGGGATTG
>Ga0255048_10002783_pt1 | contig 10942 bp, 17 predicted proteins | sample JV7_2_2_MG_FD_183619 | JGI IMG/M metagenome (GOLD analysis project Ga0255048, IMG submission 183619) | Seawater microbial communities from Jervis Inlet, British Columbia, Canada - JV7_2_2 | ecosystem: Environmental > Aquatic > Marine > Inlet | place: Canada: British Columbia | collected 2016-10-06
GAAAATGTCAACAAGAGATTGGTTACCACATCTGGCAGAGTATATAATGACTGCAGAGACGATTTGGAAAAATACCAATGGTAACCCGTTAAGTTCGAGGCAAAAAACAACGCTTAAATTTGTCATAGAGAAAGAGTTTGTAGTAAATGTATTAATGTAAAATAGAGAAATTATGAAACTAACAGACACAGGTAAAGCGATAATTGTAATAGTAGGATTAACAATACTATTTTGGACTTGGATATTTTCCTTAATTTAACAACCATTACCACCCCCTTTTAATCGAGGGGGTTTTTTATGGCCTTAACTTTTTTACCTCGCATAATTTAGCTAATGCGATTGTTTTTTACTTTTTTATAGTTCGCGCGAGTTTTTTATGATTCCCGCATGCGCACTTTTTTACATTAGTTTTTTACTTTTTTATAGACCGCGCGAGCAACTTTTTTATAGACCGCGCGAGCATTAGTTTTTTAGCATTAGTTTTTTACCTAAACTTTTTTATAGACAGTTTTTTATAGCGCATATACGCGCACGCACGCATACGCACGCACTGACTAACCGAATGTAAACGTTTGTAAACTTTTATTTTTGGCCGGCATTAAATTATACACACTATTTAGAATGATTATAAATTAACTAAATAGTTTGGTACAATGGAAATAAAGACTACTTTTGTAGTGTAATTAAAAACGAACATTAGTTTTTACCTATTTCATTAAAATAGTTTTTTTGGTTCTTATAAAATTTTGTAAATAAAAGTATTATTTTTAGTATGGCATAAAAACCTACATTTGAAAATATTACAAGCGCTTAAACTTATAGGGTTGCATGTGAAAATGCAAACTATATTAAAATATATAAACATATTGTTTATGTATAATAATTTAAGTTAAAATATTATGACAGAAAACATAGAAAATGTAGTAGTTGAAATTACAATTGAAAACACATTAAAAGGAAAAGTTTTGAAAACTTATTTAGCTAATGTAAAAGAAAATGTAAAATTAATTGACTTAATTGAAACTGAAACAAGCGAAAAAAATAAAGTTAGTTTTGGGAAACAAATTTCAGAAAATAAACTTGAAAATGTAAATTTATTGGTTGACAATTTTGATATTGTTTTATTACCCGTTTATGACTTGCATGTATTAAAAAAATTAAATGACTTAATTTTAACAAGTGCATGTACTTTTGAAAATGACGTTAAAGCGCAAATTTACACGGCCTTTAACGAACTTAATAATAAAGTTGCTTTTCAAATTGAAAACCCTAAAATTAAAAAAGTTTCGGCCGTAGGTACAAAAGTTTCTTACAAATATTACATGCTTTTAGCAATTTTGTTTAGTGACAAAGGTTTGACTTTTGAACAGTTACAAGTTCAAAATAACTTATTAGAGGATGGTGGCGCAATTGCAAGTTTAAACCAACAATTTAATAAATTTCAGCATGAACAGAAATTTGTTACAGACCACAAAGAAAAGGAAAATAGTATATTTTTTGATATTAAAGGGACCAATTTGAACAAAGGTTCCAAAATTTCTAAAACGTATACTAATAAGTTTGGAAAAAGTTCTGTAAAGACTAAAATTAACATGCAACTGACTTGCAATGTTCCTGCGTTTATTGAAACAACTTATATTAATTGGTTAATTGAAAATACTAATTTAACGGCCGAAAAAATAGACGCATATAAAGTTGGTTTACAGTCTTAAAAATTTATTATTAATACAAAGGTGCATGCAATTAGTGTGCACCTTTAAAAACTACATTAAAATGATTTATTACATATTATATATTATATTTTGCGCGCTATTTATTAGCACTTTATTAATAGGTTGCTTTTATAGTATTAAAGACTACCTTAAAAAATAATTACATTAAAGACTTTAACATTAATTTGTTAAGGTCTTTTTTTTTGCCTATTACATTAATTTGTAATAGGCATTTTTTTTGCCCATACATTAAATGTATTACATTAAATTAGAACGTTTAACAGACTTTTATTTCAAATACATACAAATGTAGCATAAATAAAAAAACAGGGGGGAGGGGTGTTGTGCTTACCCCGCATACACGTAACTTTTCGATAGCCAGAGTGTGTATAACAGTACTTAACCTGGCATAAATTAAAAAACCATTGGTGTTTTAGCTTTTTTCTGCGAGGCATTGGTTGTTTTCTTCAGAAACGCCGGGTTATTGGAGGGATTGGTAGTGTTTGGGGTTTATTTAAGTTTTTTTATTGTTAGCTGTTAATTTCCCGGATCATATTTTTAGGCTTGCGTATAGGAGGCATTTAAGTTTTATTATTGTTATGGGATTGTGATGGGTAACATTTTTTTTGGAGTATAACTATTTCGTTACCAAGTTGTTACCGAGTTTGGATACACGAAGTAACAAAATAAATTAAGTTGTTACCGTGTTGTTACCAACTTGTTACCACCCTAAAACCCTGGTATACAGTATATTATATATATTATTTATTTTAAGTAACAAAATAAATATATTTAATAAAACAAATAGTATATTCATTATACATTTATGTAGTAACTGAGGCGATGTTACCGAGTTTTTGTTACCGCTGAAAATCAGCAGGTTAGCTAAAAACCGATGTTACTTTGTTACCAAAAACTTGAAAAAAAAGGTGTTTTGGGTGTTTGACGGCTAAATTTCGGCTCGAGGTTGGGTAGAGGTGGGCCGGATATCGCGGTTCTTGGCTTGGGGGTAGCTTAGGGTGCTTTATGTGGCTTTTTTGCGGAGGTGGGGGGAGGTAATTTTTGGGGGGGAGGGGTGGAATGTGGAAAATATAAATACACACTTATTTGGTGGAATGGTTAAAAGTGTGTATATTTGAAATAAAAACAATGGCAAACGACAACAGGAAAGTAAGATACAATTTCACATTAGACCCAGAGCTTAAAAGGCAATTCGAGGAGGAAGTTGAATCAAATGATACAAAAATGAGTACAGTCCTTGGCTACTTGATTGCGGGATATATTCAAGCAAGTATTAAAGAGAGGGTACGAATCGAAGATAATTAAAACATTATGGAAGATATATTTAAAGATGCATTAGCTAAATCTAAAGGTATTTCAATAGATAGGGCGGATGCAAGAATGGTTGTAAAGAAAACGAAGCCTAAAGTTTTGGATATTACAGTTGATAATCCAGATAAGAAACCAGTAAAGAATTGGGCAGATTTAAAGGAGGCTATGGATGGTGAACTTGCTGAAAAGTTTTATATGATAATCAGTAAATTACCTCCTGCGCAATTTTTATCTAATTATTTGAAAGCATTGGAGTTCTTTAAGCCTAAAGTGATTAGAACTGACGGAAACGAAGGTAAGAAACGAGATAATAAAGTGAAAGTATTAATTAAAAAACGGGATACGGCATAATGGATAAAAAAACAACGCTTGGCAAAAAGCCAGAGGAGGAGTCTAAAGTCAAGGAATTTGATTACCAACGCGATAAAGGTGGTTGGGTTACATTTTTAGATAGACGGCCAAAAAAGAAGTTAAAAAAATACGTCAGAGATTGTGCTCAATATTTGGCGAGACAAGGCAACGGATCAAATAGTTTTAACACGTTGAAATTAATCGAGGGTTACAACGAGAATGGGTTACCTGGTATAGCTTATAGGATACAGATATTAGAGCAAATAGGACAGGGAAATGTTAAAAAAAATTAAGAATTTCGCGATAAAATGGTTTACAATACATTTTCCAATAATTGGAGGTATATGCATTGTATTATTTATAATTAAAACAATCCTTTACGGATGGAAATTTTAACTAATTATGATAAAAAAAATTAAACAAATTTACGATTACTACTCTACGAAGTGGTTTTTTCTTAATGGAGGAAAAAGAAAATTAACTTTTAAAATTAATGACGCGCAGGCAAGTCCTTGGTTTGTTGAACGTAAAATTACTGAACGATTAAAAGATATTCAAGATTGCTACGATTTAACATTAAGGCATTCTTATAAAATGGCTCTGGAGGATGATGATTGGGTAAACGATTTATTAACTATTGAAGTAACATATTCAAGAAAATGAATTGTATAGGAGCCGATAAAGTTGTTAGTAGTTTTTTGATAAAATCAAATTACAGATATACCTATTTGATAATAGAGGCTTTTAAAGAAAATAATGTTAAACGAATACAATCATTTATAAAAATGGGAGTATTAATACCTGTAAAAGAATGAAAAAAGATTTATTTAAAGATGTAGAAGGTCAAGCAGAGGATGGTTTACAACAAAAGTGTTACGTACATTTTTGGAATACATATCCAAGACTAAGAGGTTTATTATTCCACGTACCTAATGGGGGGAAACGAAACGCTCGAGAGGGTTGGAAATTCAATCAAATTGGATTAGTTGCAGGGGTAGCTGATTTATTACTGATTTATGACACTAAAATTTATTGTTTCGAATTAAAAACTAAAACAGGAAGTCAAAGTGTAAAGCAAGAGAAATGGCAAAATTCAGTTGAGGCGCAGGGAGTTAATTACTTTATTATTAGAACATTAGAGGATTTTAAAATATTATTAAGAAACATTATAAAATGAAAGAAACAACGGAATTAAAGGACAAAATAAGAAAATCGAAATACGATATAGTTAAAACAAATATATTAGCACTTTTAATGATTGTTTCATTTTTTGGAGGTTTAATAGGTTTTGTTTGGGCGGTAGTTAGTTTATTAAAATTTATAAGTATATGGGTTTAAGTGATAAAAAATTTAAGTTTCTTTTTGAGGGTTTTACCCGGCTAATTGTTTTAAGAAGTAACGATAAGCCTAAATATATCGAGGTAAAAACTCATTTATTACCAGAACTTTCATTAATATATTTAAACTAATGGATATAGAATGCACCGAAACATTCGAGATGACTTGGGAAGAGTATCAATCTCAATTTACAGATGATGAATATGCCGATGTATTAGCTGAACATATTGCAAAGAAATTACCAGGACTCCCATCACATTACAGATACAGGCAAATTGTATCGATGGGAGGCACTCGTTCAAGCAAAAGCTATTCAATATTACAACTTTTGCTTTTAGAGATGATGTCTCGAGACAAAATCAAAATTACTGTTTGGAGAAACTTAAAAAACATTTGTCGTTCTACGGTGCTTGAGGATTTCCAAAAAATTATTGCTTATGACCAGGATATATTCTTAGATTTTAAATACAATAAGCAAGAGGGAGCGTTTGTTTATGTTCCTACCGGGTCTAGGATTGTATTTGAAGGTGCGGATAGTGTTGGTAAGGTTTTGGGTGGTGCGCAAGATATTTCATTCTTTAACGAGGTAACTGAATTTTCTAAAGAGGTTTATTTACAAATTACACAAAGAACGTCAGACAGGGTATTTTGTGATTACAATCCGAGTAAAGATTTCTGGTTAGAAACTTACAGAAACAACGAGCGGTCAAAATTTATTCACTCTTCATTTTTAAACAACTTCTTTTGTCCTGCAAATATTGTAGAGCAGATTTTAAGTTATGAGCCTTGGGAAACAGACAGTTACGAGATTCGTGGAACAGAAATATTTTATCAAGGCGAGCCAATTTCAATTATAAATCAACCTCCTCCACATACCGAGAATATGCTAAACGGTACAGGTGACGAGTATATGTGGATGGTCTATGGCCTTGGATTAGGTGCTGAAAAACCAAATAAGATTTACAAAGGATGGAACGTTATAACCGACGAGTATTTTGACGGTTTAGATTACCCGTCTTATTTTGGAATGGATTTTGGCGCTGTAAATCCAACAGCTTGTATGGAGGTAAAATATGGAGGTGATGGAGATTTTTATTTACGCGAAAGACTTTATCAGCCATTATCTGAGATTACAGATTCTTTGCCAACTATTGTAAAACATAAGATTCCGCAGATTGACAGAGGTAACAGTTTAATTGTCGGGGATAATGCAAAAAAGGTTTATATAAATATATTGGCTAATGAAGGGCATAATATTGTGCCTGCAATAAAAGGTACTGGCTCGGTTGAGGCAGGGATAACTATTGTTCAAGGGTTTACAATTTATTATGTTTGGACCGAAAACATAAAAAGAGAATACGATTTATATTCGTGGATGTTGGACCGTTACGGGAAAGCGACAGATGTTCCAGAAAAAGCAGACGACCATTTAATGGATGCTTTGAGGTACATAATTACATACTTAGTAAGACAATTGGATATTAAAATATAATACGTATATTTGCTTGTCTACTACATTTTACGATAAAATGTCATAATAACTCGTTTAAAAATCCGTTCACATTTAGTTGTTCGGATTTTTTTCGTATATTTAACATTCCTTGTGGTACAGGATTGGATTAATTGGTTAGTAATATTTAAAAAGCCTAAAGATTAAGTTCTTTAGGCTTTTTTTATAAATAATTTTTGTACTTTTGGGATGTAATCTGTAAAAAATTAAATTATGGGGTTTAGAATGCCGAGTTTAAAGCCTTTTTGGGAGAGAAACATTAATGGTGTAAACTGGTCCTTTGTGAATGACGGCGAAGATTGGGGAGAATTAGGTAAAAATAATTTAATAATAGCACAGAACCACGCAATACTCACCCCGGCATTAATGTTTGTTTCAAAAATATTTAGTCAAGCAGATTTTTATATTGAAACAATTAAGACAGGAGAAAGAGATTATACCGCGCCAGAATTAAATTTACTTCGAAACCCAAACTACTATCAGACACAATCAGACTTATTAGAGGCTACATACTTTATGATGTTAGCTACTGGAATGGCAGTTTACTACACAAAGCGATTAATTGGTTCTGAAGATATCGAAGCGGTTTACTTACTAAATACAAACTTAATAGCTTATCCAGAGGAGTTTATAACGCCATTTAACCGAAAGGTAGATGATAACCCTATTAGGAATAAGGTCATTATTTACGATAAAGGAGGCAAAGAGGAAAAAGAAATCAAGTTTAAAGATTTGCTTTTTTTCTATGATATGCCGAATGGTTTGAATACTAAAAATATGTTTGATAATAAGTCCAGGATTACAGGACTGAAGCAAACACTTACCAATACAAACGATAGTTTGAAGGCTAAGAATATTATCTTGAAAACTAACGGTAAAGAGTTAATTACAGGAACTACAAAGGAGGGAGGGTTACAACTAACAGCAGATGAGAAAAAGAAAGCAGAAAAATTATTTAACAATAAATTTGGCTTAGGCTCTGGAAGATCTCGAGCGTTAATAACTAAAGCGGATATAAATTGGCAAAGCCTACACATCGCCGCAAGAGATTTAGGTCTTGATGAAAGTGTTAAAACTGATGGTAATATAATTTACACTGCTTTACATATACCAAAAGACATTTTAAGTTTAGAGGCTAAAAAAACAACTTATAATAATTTCAAGGAATCGATGGTTTCTTATATTCAAAACGAAATGCAAAGCTCTGTAAATTCATTTTGTGATGTTTGGAACAAAGGGAAGGAAGATGGTAAGAGATTAGTTGGAACGTTTGAGAATATGCCGGTAATGCAATTCATTAATATTGAAAAGTTTGACGGTGTTAAAAAACGAGGAGAGGCTTTGAACGCTTTAAGAAGTGCAGGTTTACCGGATGATGTTGCTTTAGAACTTTGCGGATTTCCAAAAGATACTAAATTAGAAAAATATGAAAAACCTACAACACAAGCCAACTCAGAAGGAGGCGAAACAGCAGGAGATTAAAAAAATGAAAGAACAACGAGGTAAACTCGTAAAAAATAACTCGTACATTAAAAAATAAGATTATGTTAAAAATACCAGAGTTTAAAACCAACAAAGAATTGTTTGATTTTCTAATTGAAAATAAAGCATCATTGATTGCTCAAAAATGTTCAGCGATTAAGTTGGCGGATAGCTTTGGGGCGAATGCAATACCTGTAAATAAACAGATTGACGGAGTTAATAAGTCTGAAGGTGAGGATAACAATCCAAACGAACTTCAAGTTAAGGTAGTTATTAATACTACCAACTTATTTGACTCGCATAAAGATGTTCACTTACCAGGATTGTGGGATAAATCTTTAAAAGAAAATAAACGTATTATGCACGTTCAAGAGCATAAGTCCTATGAGTTTGATAAAATTATTGCAAGTGGTGGGGATTTAGATGTAAGTACTAAAAACTACAAATGGCGCGATTTAGGATATGATGCTGAAGGAAAAACACAAGCGCTTATTTTTGATTCAAATGTAAAAAAAGACCGTAACAAGCAGATGTTTAATTTATACAAGCAAGACCTTGTAGATAATCATTCTGTTGGAATGCGTTACGTAAAAATAAAAATGGCGATTAACGATGAAGATTATGAAGTTGAAAAAAATCTTTGGGATGCAAATATTGATAAGGTAATCAATAAAGCTGATGCAGAAAAGTCTGGCTATATGTGGTTGGTTTATGAGGCTAAAGTCATAGAGGGCTCTGCCGTTCCCAACGGATCAAACTTCGTAACGCCAACCATTAGCCAAAAAACAAATGTAAGCGATGAAAATGAAAATGAAAAGGCTACAAGAGAAGGAATATTAAAGTTTTTAAATATAGAAGAGGATGCCGATTAATTTCACTCCTTTTTTAAATGTGCAATGCCGGGAAACCACTTGCAAGAATAGTAAAATAAATTATAAATTAAAATTCATTTAAGATGACAACAGAAGAAATGAACAAAGCATTAGAGGCCAAATTCACAAAGTTGAATAAGGATTTTTTAGCTGTTCAAGCTGAGTTAAAAACAGCTCAAGAAGGTGGTGCAACCAAGGATGAAGTTCTAAAACTACACGCTACAATCAAAACGCAGGGTGAGGCTTTAACGGATTTCATTGATGCGCAAGAGAAAAAAGTAGTTAAAACCGTAATGGGCCAATTCAGTGATTTTTTAGCTGATAAAAAAGATTCATTAGAGGAGCTACAAACTTCTAAAAAAGGAGTTATTGAGTTTATCCCTAAAGCAGTTGGGAATATGTCTACCGCTTCCGGTGGAGATACTGCCGCCGCACCGGTAAACTTTAACACGCAGTTAGGTAATTTTAATTATCGTAACGATGACGAGTTATTGAACCTTGCTACTATTACAAGTACAGGAAGTGCAAATTTCAGTTATACTGAATTGCAACCAAAAGAAGGCGGATATGCTTTTGTCGATGAGGCAGGAACAAAACCACAAATCGATTTCAAATGGGAGGTTCGTTATGAAACACCTAAGAAAATTGCCGCTTATGAGGTGCTTTCAGAGGAGGTTGCAACGGACATCACAAGAATGGAAAGTGTTGCAAAAGAATTATTGCAAAAAAGACACGGATTATTTAAAGCTGATGCAATTTATTTCTCAGCAGGAACAGGTAATTTACCAACAGGTGCGACAGTTTACGCTCGTACATTTGTAGCGGGAGATATGGCCTTAGCAGTTACAACTCCTAATTTTATGGATGTTGTTAATGCTTGTATTACTGATGTATATACAACTCATAATTTTGTAGATGAGTCGCCTTACCAACCAAATATTACTTTGGTTAACCCGGTAGATTTCTACATCGAGTTAGTTTCGGCTAAAGATGAAAATGGTTTACCATTGTATCCACAAGCAAGTTTATTCAACCAGGTTTCTATTGGTGGAGTAACTATTAAGCCTTGGTCTAAAATTCCTGCAGGGAAAATCTTTGTAGCGGATATGAGTAAATATCACGTTGTGAATTATGTGCCTTTCAGTATTCGTATTGGTTGGATTAACGCACAATTTATTTCTAATCAATTTACAATGGTTGGAGAATCTCGATTCTTTGCTTTTGTTAAGAACTTAGACCAACAAGCGTTTATTTACGATGATATCGCAACTGTTAAAGCGGCGATTACAAAAGCGTAATTAGTAAATATTAATTTAAAACAATAGATAAAATGGCAGAAGCAATTGGAACCGGAAACGGTAAAGTAGCGAAGGAAATTCGCAAACAAGGAGGATTAGTAAAATTCACTTTCACTCAAGACCACGGAAAAAATGAAAAAGGTGATGTTAAAGAGATGCACAAGTCTACGGCGATGGCATTGGCACACCACAAAATTGGAACCGTTGGAGCAAAAGTGAAAAAGAAAATTGTAAAAGAGAATTAAACCGAATAAAAACGCTTAACGATGGCAAACGAAATAGTAAATAACAAGTACTTTAAAGGTGAGATTTACATACCGCATGCAAAACCGACTGTAACAGGCTCGGTTGTTGGCATTGGTAATGAATTAATTGGTTTCATCCAAAAGTACGAGAAAGATTGCCTCGTTAAGAGTTTTGGTTATTCTTTATACAAGGAATTTTACGAACAACTTGATAGCACCCAGGATAACGGTTTAAAAGTTACCGCGGATGAAAAGTGGGATTTTTTACTTAATGGTAAAGAGTACACTAACGAAGCGGGAGACGATGTTGTTTGGGAAGGAATACGTAGAGTTACAACAACAGTTGAGCAATATGATTCAAGTTTCTTAGCATATTACATTTATTGGTATTACGAAAAGAATTTCGATACTACTCGAGGCGGTGTGGGAGATGTGAAAGTCGAAGCAAAAAACGCAACGAGATTTAGTCCGAATCAAAAGATTACTAATGCGTACCAAAATTTCATTGAAATAGTACAAGGATGCGAATCAGCACCAGATGTATATGTCAAAGAAAACGGGATGGTTGGTGTCGATTATTACGGGCAATCTGGAGGAGTAATTACGTTGTATCAATTTATACGGGATATGAACTCTATTAATGGAGATGATTATTACGATAAATTTAGTCCAAAAGTTTGGGGAGAAATAAATCAATTTGGTATATAATGGGAGTAGTTAAAAAAATGATTGTCGTAGAGGAACGGTTACAGGAAATGTTTAATACATTGCCAGTGATACAAACTGTCGATGGAGATTTTCA
>Ga0255048_10002784_pt1 | contig 10934 bp, 12 predicted proteins | sample JV7_2_2_MG_FD_183619 | JGI IMG/M metagenome (GOLD analysis project Ga0255048, IMG submission 183619) | Seawater microbial communities from Jervis Inlet, British Columbia, Canada - JV7_2_2 | ecosystem: Environmental > Aquatic > Marine > Inlet | place: Canada: British Columbia | collected 2016-10-06
CCGCGAGGAGAACACGGCCCGAGGTCTCGCCGCTGCTCTGCGCGGGTACGGCCAGGGTGCTCAGCCATACATCGCCGATCGGCTCGACGCGATCCAGCCGCGGTGCCTCTTCGTGGCGGGTGAGCGCGACCAGCGCTACGTGGGTCTGGCCGAGATGATGGCGGATCGGGTCCCAGAGGGAATGGTCGAGCTGATCCGGGGGGCAGGCCACAACGTGCTGCTCGACGATCTGGCAGCCGTGGCCACCGTCGTGCGCCCGTTTGTCTGATCAGTCGTCGGCGAAGCCTTCTTCGTAGACCTCCATGGGCGGACACGCACAGAAGATGTTGCGATCGCCCCACGCGTTGTCGATCCGGGACACCGGCACCCAGTACTTGTCGTGACGCACCGCGGCAACCGGATAGGCCGCTTCCTCCCGGGTGTAGGGATGGGTCCATGCCTCGGTCAGCAGGTCCTCAGCGGGATGCGGAGCCGTGCGGAGCGTCGAATCCTCCAGAGGAACGGCACCAGACGCGATCGCGTCGATCTCTCCCCTGATCGCGATCATCGCATCGCAGAAGCGGTCGAGTTCCTCGAGGGACTCCGACTCGGTGGGCTCGATCATCAGCGTCCCTGCCACGGGGAACGACATCGTCGGTGCATGGAACCCATAGTCGATGAGTCGCTTGGCAATGTCCTCGTTCGTCACCCCGGTGTCGTGCTGGAGGCCTCTGATATCGATGATGCACTCGTGGGCCACCAGCCCATTGCTGCCGGTGTAGAGCACCGGGTAGTGCGGAGCGAGCCTCGTCGCGATGTAGTTGGCGTTGAGGATCGCGACCTCGGTGGCGCGGCGCAGGCCGTCTGCGCCCATCATCGCGATGTACGCCCACGAGATCGGGAGGATGCCCGCAGAGCCCCACGGCGCCGCCGCGACGGCACCGACGCCATCATCGGGACCTCGCTGGTCGGGAACGAGGGGATGACCTGGGAGGAACGGTGCGAGATGGGCCTTGACCCCGATCGGCCCGACGCCCGGTCCGCCGCCGCCGTGGGGGATCGAGAACGTCTTGTGCAAGTTGAGATGGGAGACATCGCTGCCGAACCGCCCGGGCTCGGCGACCCCCAGCATCGCGTTGAGGTTGGCGCCGTCGAGGTAGACCTGGCCGCCGTTGGCGTGGACGATGGCACACACGTCGGTGATCGCTTCCTCGAACACTCCGTGTGTCGAGGGGTACGTCACCATGATCGCCGCCAACCGCTCGGCGTGCTGCTCGGCTTTGGCCTGCAGATCGGTGACATCGATGGAGCCGTCCTCGTCGGTGGCAACGACGACGACCTTCATCCCCGCCATCGACGCAGACGCCGGGTTCGTTCCATGCGCAGAGGCCGGGATCAGGCAGACGTCGCGGTGGCCTTCGCCTCTGCTCTGGTGGTAGGCCCGAATGGCGAGGAGGCCGGAGAACTCGCCCTGCGCACCCGAATTGGGTTGGAGGGACACCGCGTCGTACCCGGTGAGTTCGGCCAGCCAGCGCTCCAGCTGCTCGGTCAGCTCCACATAGCCGACAACCTGGTCGAGCGGGGCGAAGGGATGAAGATTGGCGAATCCGGGCCACGTGACGGGGATCATCTCCGTGGTGGCGTTGAGCTTCATCGTGCACGAGCCGAGAGGAATCATCGATCGGTCGAGGGCCACGTCCTTGTCCTGGAGCCGCCGTAGATAGCGCAGCATCTCCGTCTCGGACCGGTAGCGATGGAAGACCGGGTGGGTCATGAACTCGCTCGTCCGCCTCAGGTGCTGCGGGATACCGGACGGTGCCTCGTCCGGGCGGAGCGGTCCGGTGACTCCGAACACTTCGAGGAGCGCGGCGACGTAGTCACTGGTCGTCGTCTCGTCGAGCGAGATCCCGATGCGGTGCGCATCGATCGGACGCACGTTGATGCGCCGTTCGCGCGCCTTGGCCAGGATCTCTTCGGCACGGTCCACCTCGACAGTGATCGTGTCGAACCATGTGGCGTTGTCGACGCTGATCCCTCCGCTCCGGAGGGCATCGGCGAGGGCAGACGTCAACCGGTGCGTCCGCTCGGCGATCCGGCGCAGGCCTTCGGGACCGTGGTACACGCCGTACATCGCCGCCATGACAGCGAGGAGGACCTGCGCGGTACAGATGTTGCTGGTTGCCTTCTCCCGGCGGATGTGCTGTTCCCTGGTCTGCAGCGTCAGGCGCAGAGCCATTCGGCCTTCGGCATCCTTGGACACGCCGACGATCCTGCCTGGCACCTGCCGCTTGTAGTCCTCACGTGTCGCCAGGAACCCGGCATGGGGACCACCGAACATCATCGGCACCCCGAAGCGTTGCGACGAACCGACGGCGACATCTGCGCCGATCTCACCCGGCGGGCGCACCAGCGTGAGCGCCAGGAGGTCGCTCGCCACGGTGACCAGACCTCCGCTTTCGTGAATGGCGGCGATGAGGTCCCGATGATCGGCAACACCACCTGACGTGCCCGGATACTGCAGCAGCACTCCGAACGGATCGTGCCCGGCGAGATCCGTCACCGGATCGCCCACGATCACCTTGATTCCGATCGGCTCGGCTCGGGTCGATACCACCTGGATGGTCTGGGGATGGCAGGCGGCATCGACGAACAGCACGTCCGACCGCGACCGAGTCACCCGCTTCATCAGGGCCATAGCCTCTGCCGCCGCGGTTGCCTCATCGAGGAGCGACGAGTTTGCGATGTCGAGCCCGGTCAAATCGGTGACCATCGTCTGGAAGTTCAACAGCGCCTCCAGCCGTCCCTGGGAGATCTCTGGCTGATACGGCGTGTAGGCGGTGTACCACCCCGGGTTCTCCAGGACATTGCGCAACACCACGGTGGGCGTGACGGTGCCGTAGTAGCCCGTCCCGATCATCGACGTGTACCGCTCGTTGCGATCTGCGATCACCGCCAGGCGACGCAACGCCTCCCGCTCTGAGACCCCGCCCGGCAGGTCAGGGATGTGGTCGGATCGAATGGATGCCGGCACGGCCCGGTCGATGAGCTCGTCGAGTGACGCCACGCCCACCACATCGAGCATCGCCTGCAGGTCGTGCGCTCGCGGGCCGATGTGGCGTAGGGCGAACTCTCCGGCAGGAAGGAGGTCGGCAAACGGGCGGTCGGTCATCTTCGGCTCCTTTGCGGCAGGGCACGACAGCATCCCGCCCCCTCTGTACGCCGACCTGAGAGATTCACCGCCGCAGGCGGCTTTCCCCTTCGGTGAGGGCTCGTGCCCTGCTCTCCAGAGTCGCCTCTCCCCCGCGGTCCTGGTACCTGAGAGATTCGCGGGGCGCTTGCTCCTTCGGCTCCGGTGTTCCGGTATCTCCCGCGGGGGATGCAAGACGGTGCGAGCACCGCCTTCAGGCGATCTGAGCGTAGTGCACAAGCGATGGCGTCCTCCCGTAGATTGGTGCCAATGGCCCTAGGCGGTCTGTCCGCAGCCGCGCACGATCGCGGAGGAGGTGGTTCGATGCAGAAGATCCTCGTCGCCGTCGACGGCTCAGACGCCAGTGACAGCGCCGTCGCCGTTGCCGTTGAGCTGGCCACAGCGCTCGCGGCACGCCTCCTGGTGATTCACGTCGTGCACGACAGCACCCTGGTCCCGGTACCGATGGGGGTGATGGCCCAAGTCGAGGGCGCCTACATCACGGCTCGCGAGGTGATGGAGTCGGCCGCCGCGGAACTCACCGGCACGGCGGCAGGCCTGGCCGAGCGCTCCGGCGTCACCGCCGTCGAACAGCTCATCCGCTTCGGCCCCCCGGCTCGCACAATCGTCGACACGGCAGATGCCGAAGAGGTCGACCTGATCGTGATGGGTCGGCGCGGCCTCAGCGACTTCAGCGGGCTCATCCTGGGGAGCGTCACTCACAAGGTCGGGCATCTCGCCGCCCAGCCGGTGATGACGGTTCCTTGAGGAGGGCAACAGGTCGCAGTCAGAGACCGAAGGACGGGTCGCAGTCACCGGCCGAAAGCATCACGTCGATCAGCACGACGGAGAGGACCATCAACGCCGACACCGATCAGGGTGAGCGCCCCCTGGATCGTGATGACCGTGGTCATGGCACCCTCTTCTCTCACTCCATCGTCGCTTCCGAGGTGACGGCTCCTGGCATACACTCGCCATGCGCGAGGTGCCCTCGCCAGGAGATGCCATGCGGGAGGTGACCATGGATCTCGACGGTGTTCGGATGGACGTTGCTGCTCCGGTGGCAACCGTGACGTTGGCGCGGCCAGACAGACGCAACGCGCTGAGCTTGGAGATGCTCGCCAAGGTGATCGAGGCGTTCGAGGCGGTTCCGCGCGACGTACGCGTCGTCATCCTCGCCGCCGAGGGGAACGTCTTCTCCGCGGGGCATGACATGGGCGAGATGATCGACCGTCCTGAGGCGTTCTACTCAGAACTGTTCGGAACCTCCCGCGACCTGATGCGAACCATCCATGCCATCCCGCAACCCGTGATCGCCCGTGTGCAGGGCGTCGCCACCGCCGCCGGCTGCCAGCTCGTCGCCAGCTGTGATCTCGCCGTGGCCGTGGACACGGCGTGGTTCGCGACCCCCGGCGTGCGCATCGGCTTGTTCTGCACCACGCCGATGGTGCCGGTGAGCCGGGCGGTCGGCCACAAGCGAGCCATGCAGATGCTGCTCACGGGAGACGCCGTCGATGCAGAAACGGCCGTGGCCTGGGGCCTCATCAACGCTGCCGTCCCCGCGGATGACCTCGACTCGGCAGTGGATGACCTCGTCACCAAGATCATCCGATCGTCCGGCGAGACCATTGCCATCGGTAAGCACGCCTACTACGCACAGGCCGAGATGACCGAGGATGACGCCTACGACGTCACGACGCCGATCATGGCCGCCAACGCGGCAACCGGAGATGCCCAGGAGGGGATGGGCGCCTTCTTGGACAAACGGGAGGCCCAGTGGCGGGGATCTGCCGACACTGCGGCCGCCGTCACCGAGGGGGACGGGTGAGATTTGCGATCTTCGTGTTCGACGGGTCTGAGGAACTCGACTGGGCAGGACCGTGGGAGGTGCTGTCTGCGTGGTCCCACGGCTGGCCAGACGACGGCGTCGAGGCGTTCACCATCGCGCAGACCGAAGGCGTCGTCACATGCGCCAAGGGCCTCAGGATGCTGCCAGACCACACCTGGGGGTCCGCCCCCGACTTCGATGTGCTCGTGTTTCCCGGTGGGCGCGGCACCAGGGGGCAGATCGGGGACGAGGAGATCCGCTCGTGGGTGCAGCGCAGCGCCCAGAACGGGACACTGATGACCAGCGTGTGCACCGGGTCGCTCGTGTATGCCGACAGCGGACTGCTCGACGGCCGCCCGGCGACGACCCACTGGGGTTCACTCGAGCACCTGGGATCGCTGGGATCCGGCGTCGAGGTTCGTGCGGACGACCGGTTCGTGGACGACGGCGACGTGATCACGGCCGCAGGCGTCTCCGCAGGCATCGACATGGCGCTGCATCTCGTCGCTCGACTCCACTCCCCGGAGCGAGCCCGCGAGGTGAAGCGCTACATCCAATACGACCCGGCACCCCCGGTGTGAGCATGGGCGCTCCGGCAACGATCCTGTGTGTCGAGTGTGGGGGAACCGCCCACCTGCTCACCGGGTTTCCTCCGGACGATCCCCCGCGGCCGGGAGACATCGTCCCCTACCGCTGCGCCGAATGCATGGAGCGGTTCGACGTCGAGTTGACCGAGAGCGACTTCGAGGATGACGGCTGACGCCGCCGTCGACGTCGCCCGATACCTGGCGAGGATCGGGCTGCCAGACCCCGGAGACCCTTCGGTGGCCTCGCTGGAGCGGCTGCAGCGGGCTCATCTCACCGCCGTGCCGTTCGAGAACCTCGACGTCTATGCGGGACGCGGGGTTGCCACAGAGCTCGACTGGTCCTATCCCAAGGTCGTCGACCGCAACCGGGGTGGCTGGTGCTTCGAGCTCAACGGAACGTTCGCCGCGCTCCTCGCCGCACTCGGGTACCGGGTGACCCGCCTCGGTGCGGCCGTATTGCTGGAGGGCGACACTGACCGCGAGGGTCACCTGACGGTCCGCGTCGACCTCGACCGGCCCTACCTCGTCGACGTCGGGTTCGGTGACAGCTTCTTCCGGCCGCTGCCGCTCGACACACCGGGACCGCATGACGGTGGCAAGGCCCTGTATCGCTTTCATTCGATCGACGGTCGGACCACCCTCATCGAGCTCGGACCGGAGGGGCCCCACGCCCAGTACCGCTTCACCGACCGGCCCCGAGCACTCAGCGACTTCAGTTCCGAGTCCACCCGGCTGCAGACCGACCCGAGTCTGCACTGGAGGGCAGGGCGATTCGCCACCCGGCTGCTCGGCGGCGGCCCCGATCGCGTCACGCTACTCGAGGATCGGCTGAAGCTGCGCCATGCGGGCGTGTGGACCGAACAGGCCGTCGCTCCGGGCGAATGGGCGGCAACCCTGGATCGCTGGTTCGCTCTCGAGCCGTGATCAGACGCGCCGATCGTTGCGGACCTCTTCGAGGAACCACGTGGGCATGTTTCCCTTGCCCTTGACAGTGACCAATCCCCGTGGCGAGCACACGAAGTCGTCCTTGATGAGCTCGTAGGTGGTCTCGCCGATCTGGATTCGGCCAGGCTCGCCTTGCGACTCCATCCGGCTGGCGATGTTCACGGCATCCCCCAGATGTCGTACTGGAACTTCGCGGTGCCGATCACCCCGGCGACGACCGGACCGGAGTTCGCCGCCGGGGGTTCGTCCCGACCGATTACTCCCACGTGTAGAAGCCCTTGCCCGTCTTCTTGCCGAGCTTGCCGTCCTGCACCATGTCGCGCAGCAGCTGTGGCGGGGCGAACCTCGCTCCGTACACCGCGGAGAGGTGCTCGGCGATGGCCAGGCGAACGTCGAGACCAACCAGGTCTCCGGTCCGCAGCGGGCCCATGGGATGGCGGTAGCCGAGCTCCATGGCACGATCGATGTCCTCCGGGGCGGCAACCCCGTCTTCGACCATCCGGATCGCCTCGAGACCAAGTGTGATCCCCAGCCGTGTCGAAGCAAAGCCAGGGGCATCGTTGACCACGGCGGACTCCATGCCCAGGTCGGTGACCACGGACTGGATCGTCTCGAGGGTCGCCGCCGATGTTGCGGCACCGCGAATCACCTCGACGAGATGAATCGCCCACACCGGGTTGAAGAAGTGCATCCCGGCGAATCGCTCCGGGCTGGCGAGATCCGTCGCCAGCGCATCGATGGAGATGCCGCTGGTGTTGGAGGCGAGCACGACCGGCTCGCGGCGCTCGGCTTCGGCGAGCACCGACCGCTTCAGGATCTCATCCTCGAACACCGACTCGACGATGAGGTCGATGCCGGGGTCCAGCGTGGCGAGGGACCCCAGAGGCGAGATCCGGGACCTCGCGGCGAGTGCCGCTTCTTCGCTGAGCTTGCCGCGCTCGCGAGCACGGTCGTAGCTGGCGTGCACCCGGTCGACTGCAGCCGCGGCTGCCTCGTCATCGACATCGAGCAGCGTGACGTCCCAACCAGCAGCACCGAAGCGGTGGGCAATCCCCACCCCCATCGTGCCGCCTCCGATCACGGCAACCTGCGGCATGACCGTCACTCCCTCTCGCTCGTCAGGGCGGCCACGTGCTCTGCGACGGCCGCAGCCAGGGCGTCCCCGGAGACCAGCCCCCAGTCTGCCGCAGCCGCTGCGTCGAAACGACCCGCTGGCAGCGGATTCCACCCGGCGGCGAGGATGGCGCCGTTGGGCGGGGGTTCGAGATCCTGGCCGGCGCACGAGGACGTGCCCCTCGGGGGGTCGATCCGGAGGGTCATGGCCGGTCGGCGAACTCGGCGATCGCGGCAGCGAACTCGTCTGGGCGGCTGAGGATCGCCTCGTGGCCTGAGCCCTCGAGCTCGACAACCTCGCTGTCGATGAGGAGCTCGGCGAGCTCGCGTTGTGTGCTCGCCCGAACCACGGCGTCGGCCGCCGGGATGATCACCAGGGCAGGCGTCTCCAGCGTGCCCACCCACGAGCGGGCGTCGAACCGCCAGACGGCGTTTCCCGACTCGTAGTACAGGGTCGGGTCCCGCTTGAGGAGCGCCTCCCAGATCCATCGTCCGAAGACCGGGTCGAGGATTCCCTGCCTGATCAGGAGCGTGTAGGTGAAGAACGCCGATTCCTTCTTCGACGCCCGCGCCACGGCTCTGGCGAACCAGAACAGCAGCCGCGTCGCCACCCTGCGATCGGGGATTGGACACGCCGCCGTCGCCCCCAGGATGAGTCGCCGCACGCGTCCTGGGTGGCGGCGCACGAACGCCTGGGCGACCATGCCGCCCATCGAATACCCGAACATCACGAATGGCTGGTCGACGCCGAACGCGTCGAGGACTCCTGCGAGTTCGTCTGCGACGTCTTCGATCTCGAACCTCCCCCGGATCCAATCCGACTTGCCGTGGTTGCGCAGGTCCGGGGCGATGACGCGATACCGATCGGCCAGCGCAGGGATCAATCCGAAGAACGTCATCTCGCTGTCGAAGCTCCACCCGTGGACGAGCACGATGACCGGGGCGTCGCTCGGGCCTGCTTCGCGGACGAAGAACTCGTTGCGACCCACGAACACCGATCGCCCCGGCACCATCGACGGACGCCTCTGGGTACCGCGGTAGTGCGGTGCCAGGTCGGGGCCGAACAGACGCCACAGAAACCATCCCAAGAGGCCGAGTCCTGAGGCTTTCGCCAGTCGCTTCATCCCGCCGACCCCAGATCGTCTGTGGCAAACACCAGATCGGCGACAGGGGTGCCGCCGATGAGATGCTCCTGGATGATCCGCTCCATGGCGTCGATCGTCACGTTGCGATACCAGACCCCATCGGGATAGACGACCGCGATCGGCCCCTGCTCGCACACCCGGAAGCAATCGACCTTGGTACGGAGCACCCCGCCGCCGGTGAGAGCTGGTTCAGCGGGAGGCGGCTCCGCGATGTCGCCGCCCCGCCAGGCCGGTGGCGCCGAGGCCAGGTCGAGTTCCTTGAGCCGGGTCTTGAGATAGCGCCACACCTCGGCACTCTCGTCGTACGCAGAACACCGCGGCGTCGCCTGCTGAGCACACAGGAGGATGTGCCGTTGCAGCGAGCCGATCCCGAGTTGCGAGGAGATGGCGTCGAGGCGGGCAGCAGGCACGTCATTCATCGGCGGCAGGCTAGAGCGTGCCCGCGCAGCAGCATCCAGCGCACGCCGATGTCGTCTGGTGACCCTCCGCGGGGATCCCGGGTGTAGGCCCCAGATGAACTGGCGCCTGCCACCTGGCGACATGGTCAAGCTTCGGTCCAGAAGAGCAACATCGGCTCGTCATAGCTGTTCGTGAACACCCGCCCGAACGAATGCAGACGGGAGGCCACGCCGATCGACGGCGTGTTCTGAGGATCAACGATCGAACAGACAACTGGGGCCAGCAGCTCTCTCAGGGCGAAGTCCAAGCACGCCCTCCCTGCCTCGGTGGCGTATCCGAGCCCGCGATGCTCCTCTTTGAGGTGGTAGCCGAGTTCGAGGAGTCGCTCTCCCTCGACACGCTGGTAGGTCAATCCACAATCCCCCAGCAGTGCCGCGGTTGCGGCGTCTTCGATCACCCAGAGCCCGACACCGACCCGGGAGTAGTTCTCCAGGCTCCAACGGACCCATCCTTCGGCAGCGGCTCGGCCTGCCATGTGTGGGAAGAACGTGCGCGCCTGGGTGTCGGCGAACATCTCCTCCACGGCGACGGCATCTTCAGGTCGGAAGCGGCGGAAGCGGACGCGGGCGGTGGTCGGGGGGACCATGGGACCGGCCTCGTCGGGGTGGCGCGACATGTCACCGAGGCTACGGCTCGATTCTCTCATGACGCGGTGTGCCGCGCAGGGAGGGTCGCGATCCACGCCGCCGGGGTTCCCCCTCACGCCATCCAGGCCTTGGCTGCTTGCCAGCGCACCGTTGGTCGACAGGGCACCAGCCAGTCCGGACGAACCGGGCACGGCCTTCCGTCGCCGAGGACCTCGGATCGATCCCGAAGCGTGATGGCTGCCCCGGCTACCGTCGCGCACCATGGAGAACGGAGACCGGCCGCTCATCACCGTGATCATCCCGGCCTACAACGAAGCCGGTCTGATCGAGAACACCCTCGCCAAAGTCGCGACGTACCTGACGGAGGGCGAGGACCGCTGGGAGTGGGAGCTGCTCGTCGTCGACGATGGCAGCACCGACGGCACAGGCGACCTCGCCGATGCCTTTGCCGCAGACGACCTCCGGGTGCGGGTCCTGCACCACCGGGTGAACTTCAATCTCGGGCAGGCGCTGCGCTACGCGTTCGGGGAATCCCGAGGCGACTACGTGGTGACCCTCGACGCCGACCTCTCCTATTCGCCTGGCCACATCGGCAGGATCGTCAAGGAGCTCGACAAGACGAGAGCCAAGGTCGTTCTGGCATCGCCGTACGCCAGAGGCGGATCGGTCCTCGGGGTCCCCGGATCACGCCTGGCTGCGAGCAAAGCAGCCAACCGCTTCCTCTCGGTTACGGCCAAGGGCGACCTGTCGACGGTGACGGGGATGACCCGCGGGTACGACGGCGTGTTCATCAGGTCGCTGAACCTGAAGGCCATGGACGTCGAGATCAACAGCGAGATCATCTACAAGGCTCAGGTGCTGCGCGCCCGTATCGTCGAGATTCCGGCAACCCTGCACTGGGACCCGGACAGGGACAGCAGTTTCGCCTTCTCCAGGAGCGTCGCCGCGTATGCGTTCTCCGGCTTCCTCTTCCGGCCGTTCGCCTTCTTCATCATCCCCGGCCTCGTCGCGCTCGCCGGCGCACTCGTCCTGTGGCTCTGGCTCGTACTCGCTTCGGGAGACGACACGTACCGCGCCGTCCTCGCGGCAACCGCCACCGTCGTC
>Ga0255048_10002787_pt1 | contig 10933 bp, 14 predicted proteins | sample JV7_2_2_MG_FD_183619 | JGI IMG/M metagenome (GOLD analysis project Ga0255048, IMG submission 183619) | Seawater microbial communities from Jervis Inlet, British Columbia, Canada - JV7_2_2 | ecosystem: Environmental > Aquatic > Marine > Inlet | place: Canada: British Columbia | collected 2016-10-06
TTACATGTTCCTGTTTAGTAATACACCTACTCGGTAACACTCTTGGGAGGGTAGTACACCTAGTTCTCCTACCTGTACTATTTCCTATACCTTCGCTCCCGTCCTGCTGTGCGCATTACACGCCCCTATTGGGTTTAACCTAGTATAGTAATACAGTACCAGTCATGTTGTGGAGTACTAGCTGTACCAGTCACCTAGTATAGCTACCGTCCTACCATGTGTATTCAACTGTCTAAGAGCGTCTGTACTAGAGGGATAGTATAGGCTCATGCCTGCCTCTAGCATGACTCTATAGTACCACAGGTCATACAGTGATTGCAAGCTCTCTAAGTCCTTTGATACCAAGGGGTTATGCTTGAGCTAGTACAGTCAATCGAAACAACCCGTGGTACCACATCATCACCTCTGCTGTATATACCTACTCATGCCCTCATATCATGCTAGTGGTACAGTGTAAGTGCTTGGTATGACTAGACTTATACTTTCCCTATTGCAGGTAGTACACTGTTTCCTGTGGTAGTACAGCTAGGGGGGTTAGGGGGGAATGACCAGTAAGTGGCTGTACATTAACTCTTTGCCTATTTTCTACAAAAAATTTTTTCACATTAACATTTGGTCTGCTACGCAGACACATTAACATTTGACTTCTGCCCCATTATGTGCTATAATACTATTAAAGCCTCACCAAACAAAGGGGATAGCATGGCAACCGTAGAGAACAGAATAGCTAAAGAAGAGTCTAACGACTTAATCAACATCACAGACAACATTCGCTATGACTCTCATATAGATAAGACGGTAGCGCTCAAGAAGAAGATTCTCTCACCCAACGCTAGCTCAGAGCAGCCCGCAAAAGAAGAAGATACTACTCCAGCGCTACCGTCCTTCCCAGCTCTCCCCACCAAGTACGACCCAAAGACCTTCACAATTCGCCATGAAAAGATGTGTCAACTCTACTGCGAAGGGCACACCGTAACCTCCATAGCTCACGCATTCAATATAGGTCGCTCTCAAGCCTCCCGCATCATAAACTCCCCAACAGCACAGACCTACCTCGCCAAGCTCAAGAACATGGAAGAGCACCTCTGGATTTCCCGTCTGCAAATCAGAGAGAAAACCGCTGATGACGCCGTTCGCCTCCTCCACGACTTCATGACTGACGAGGACACACCAATAGCCATCAGAGTCAAAATAGCGGAAGGCGCACTCGCCGCCCTAGGTGAAGGCGCAATAACCAAAGTGGAGTCCACCAACAAGGAATCCTATGGCGACAACGTAAAACTTCTCATGGAAAGGGTAGAGGAACTCAAAAAGGAACTCCCTGCTCCTGAACCTACAATAGACGTACCATTCAAACTTTTAGACAAACCAACCGAGAAAGGTGGTGATGTATAATGGCAAAAGTACATGTATATCCTAGCGGCTCCAATGGATTCGGAGGCGGCAAAGGTAAAGGCATTAAAGAAGCCCCCATCGCAAGCGATGGTAAGTATTCCCCTAACAGCGAGGCTTAAACCTCAGCATAAGGAGCAATTATGCAAACATCAGGTATATTCAGGACACACAGGACAGTCTTCAAAACAGAAGATGAAGTCCAGCTAGTTCCATTTGGAGATGTACACTTCGGCTGTGTAAACCACGCTGGAGCCTCTTTCAAAAGATTTCTAAAGTGGGCCAAGTCCCTCCCCAATCCCCTATTCTTCGGAATGGGAGATTACTTCGACGCTCTTAGTGCATCAGAGCGTCGTATCATTTATGGTGGCAAACTCCATGACCAGACCATCAAAGAATTTCACAAAAACGCAGAAGAGCGGCAAGCCCGCTTTCTCAAACTTATCGACTTCATGGAAGGTCGGTTACTAGGAGCATTAGATGGCAATCACGAGTGGATATTTGAAAACGGGGAGTCCAGCACCAAAAGACTTGCAACTTCCCTCGGTGGCCCTCACCTTGGGGTCTGCACTCTCCTCAACCTCACAATTCAAAAAGGAACCGTACGAACGCCTCTCACAATTTACGCACACCACGGTAAAGGAGCTGGCGCTACGCTCGGAGGCAGTCTCAATGGAGTTGCTAAACAGTCTATCGGGCTTGAAGCTGACATCTATCTCATGGGACACGACCATAAAATGGTCGGAGGCTTCGCAGACCGGCTTTTACTTGCAAGCACAGGGGGTGTTAAAGATAGACCCGTCTATGCTGGACGAACTGGGAGTTTCCTTAAAGGATATCCTACAGATACTGAAAGCTATCCCGTGGATGCAGGATACTCACCATCAACCATCGGTGGACTCTACTTTAGGATTAATCAACGTACCACTCCTGAGCATGGCACTCACGCCCACTTTGAAGCAACACTGAGGCCAGCCTAATGTCGATATACGGGCCGCTAAGAAGAATGACTCAAGAAGAACTAGATAGAAGGAAATGGGCAAAAGAAAATCCCCAGACTAAGTCTGAGGATTCGCCTTTGGGGGGTCGAAGCAAGGCAATAAGCCCAGCCACTGTGTCGGGGGTACAAAACAAGTATACCACACCTCCTACCGAAAAGTCAAATGATGGGATAGATTTTAATAAACCTTATAAGTTGTTTGGTGCATCAAGACCCTCATACGAGGCAGAACAGGCTATGAAGGACAATGTTAATCATATTCCTGTACATAATGACTCTACAGGGACTCAACTCCCTTGGAACTCAGGAGTTAAGTTCGATGAGGGTAAATTGCGCTATGACCTAGTGCCATGGGATGCAATGGATGAGATTGTTAAAGTTCTAACACTTGGAGCAAAAAAGTATGAAGATAGGAATTGGGAAAAAGGAATGGACTGGGGTCGCTGTATCGGAGCCACGTTCAGGCACGTTAAAGAATGGGCCATGGGTAACAGCAGAGATGATGAAACAGGGCTTTCCCATCTCGCCCACGCAGGATGTGATATCCTCTTCCTCCTCGCCTATGAAGGGCGTAAAATAGGAAAAGACGATAGACCTTGCTTTCCGCCAGTGAGTGTGGTATAATATGTATACACCGCTTACTATAGATAAACTGGACTTAGGCAAGAAGTTAATGGGCCTACAGGACTGGGTTATCCAAGTGGCGTATCACCAAGACCCACCTGATGAACACACTTTCGGAGAGTGTGAGGTGGAGTCAGACTGGAAAAGAGCTACAGTGTTTATATACCTAGAGAACTTGTCTAAGGCGGCTAACAGCTATCAAGACACCGTTTGGGGTATATACCTCCATGAATTAGGAGAAGTAATAGCCGCTGATTGTGCCTCACACATGAGGGAGGCTAAGAGCGACTCAGCAGACCTCATGAGGATGAGAGATAGATTAGCTGAGTATATAAGAAATTTAGTGCCAAGGGTGGCACAGATTACTATCGAGGAATTCAAGAATGAAGATGATGAAGATACTGGCTTTGACCCTGATGCTTACCTTAGCGGGTTGCGCTTCGGTTAAAACCGTCGTAACAGGCCCCGGCTATAAGATGGAACAGTCTGGTTGGGGTTGGGGTAAGACAGGAGTATCGAAATTAGACCAGAACTTGAGCGGCGCTATCGTTGTTAAAGAGGATGATGTTGCCGTTCAGATAAATTCCACTAACAAGGCAAACGAGGTTAGGAGCGACATAGACTTGTCGGAACTACTTAAGTACTTGCCTTAGAGGCCACTTGCTCCGCCGGGGGAGCTTCCTCGTGGTTCCCCCGGTGGCCTCGCTTAAACAATAGGAGATATAAATGGAACCGATTGCAGTAGGAGGTACCGTAGCCGCTCTTTTAGCGGTTTTACAAGTTACAGTAAATATCATCTACCGTTTGGTAGAGAAAAAGAAAATTGAATCCTTAGCAGAAGTGCCAGACCATGGGTCTGCGATGGTGATGCTAAAGAGAGTACAAGATAAGCTGGACGAACTCTTTGTGTAGTGCCAGCATGACCAACGAGAAGCCTTAACCAAAATCACTGAGGCTTTAATAAAAATTACAGTCCACTTGGAGCATACAATTAACGCAATAGAAAAATTGGAGAGAAAATAATGGCACTCGTAACGTGTTACACACTTGCTAATATGAAGAATAGAGTACAGGATTACTCTACTAGGTTACAGTCTGTTATGTTTGATTTGGCTGATGTGGATAACTACATAGCCTATGCTAAACGTGAGATTAAACACACAGACGCAAGCTCCTTTGGTGGAGGCCCTTGGTCTTTGGAATCTACAGTAGACGCTAACTTCCTAGATGCTATGCGAGCTAAGCTCGTAGGCATCATAACCAACCTCACTGAAGTAAGCACAGGTTTATATTACTCTGTAGAGTACAACGTAAATTCCCATCCTAATATGAGTTACTTTGCTTTAGACCCTCAAGGTGGGGGTGTCAACACCATGACCATCACAGCCTATCGTTCTGATGGGGAGGTTTTTCCCCTCTTTAAAGATGCCGCTGGTACAGGACAAGAGCCTGAGGTATTAGATGTATTCAGAGTAATAGCGGCTGAGGACGTAGAGAACATGACTATCAGAGATTGCACAGTGACGGCTTGTACAGACAGTGTACTAACCTTTACGGCAGGAGATTTCCAACGAAACACTGTCCATGGGGTAGCCAACATAAGCGATACTGCGTTTCACATAATCCGTAAAAAGAAAGAAGTAGCATAACAACCAACTAACGAGGAGCAAGAACAATGGTAAAAATCGACGTAAGTAAGCCCATACTAACAATGACTGGGGTACCAATGGCAGTGATAGACGATGTTTCAGGTAAGACCACTTACCCAAGCATCTGCGATATCTTTGTACACGTACTCATCCAAGAGCCTACTAGAGAAGTTGAAGGGTCAGGCCCACCGCCTACAGGCCCGGAGAAACTTATCCGCTATGCTTTAGGGCAGAAGATTATGGAACATGAAGAAGAGGGTATCATGGAGTTCTCTCTAGAACAAGTCACCCTCATCAATGACCTAGCCTCTTGGAAACTCAGCACATTGCTCTACGGGTTTATTGCTCCTCTCTTAGATGAGGGGAATACCGTAGAAGAGGGAGTGGATGGCGACACAGCTATTACAACCACCTAAAGATGAGTTAGATGAGATGCTCATCAAGTGCTCTAAGCATCTCAAATACCATTGCCAGTTTTTCTTTGGAGGACAGGGCGGGCGTTTTGCTCGTCCCTTCTCCACTCAACATGAGAAACTATTCGAGATATATGATGATGAAACCGTCAAAAAAATCCTTGTCCTTGCTCATAGAGGATTCGGTAAAACTTCCATCTTTAATCTTGGTGTACCTTCCCAGCATATTTTATTTGGTAAATCCCGTTTCATCGTCCCTGTATCTGCTACCTCTGGTAGTGCTATCATGCAGTCCGAGAACCTCAAGAGAGAGCTTATGGCTAACCCCTATGCCAATGCCCTCATCGGAAGTATCAAATCAGAGGAGAACACTTTTGCACAAGATAACTGGGTTACTACGAACGGCGAAAGAGTATATCCTCGTTCACCCGGTGCTCAGGTTCGTGGAATACTGCACGAGAATTCCCGAATGGAACTTGGTCTGTGTGATGACCTTGAAACAGTAGAGGGAGTTCAAAATCCTGAGCAGAGAGATAAACTCAAGAACTGGTTCATGGATGATTTCTGTAAAGCAGTTCAAATGGAAGACGGCGAAGACTACGTAGGCAAGACCGCTCAGGAAAACTACCGCATCATAGTAGTCGGCACCGTACTCCACCAAGCGTCTCTCCTTGAAGATTTACGAGACGACCCCACTTGGACTACCGTCGACTTACCTTTAGCCGATGAGAACATGAATTCCAACTGGAAGTACTTCATGACGGACAAGGCCGTCAGTGACCTTAAGTACACATACGAGGTACAAGGCAAGGTAGAGAACTTCTATAGAGAGTACATGAACACCTGTACACCTAGCGAGGACGCTACCTTCAAACAAGAATTTTTCCGTTATTACACACCAGAGGAGCATAACTTTGAGTCTGATGAATTTGAAACGATGGTTTTACTCGACCCGGCTAAGACCGGGAAACAGCACAATGACTTTACAGCTATCGTGGGAGTATCCGTACACGAACGAACCCAAAAAATCTACATCAGGGACATTATTAATAAGCATCTTACCCCCGACGCAATATACAAACAGACCTATGACATGGCAGACCGTCTTGGGGCTACAGTCATTGGTTATGAGGTTACAGGTCTCAATGAGTTTATTGTACAACCTATGGAGACCGAACTCCACCGTTCGGGTCGTTCACTCGAACTCGTCCAGTTAAAAGCTCGTAAGGGTGAAGGCGCTTACTCCATGAAGAATAAGGGGAAGGAAGGCCGTATAGCTGGACTTGCCCCATATTATAGAACTCACCAAATATACCACCTCGCAGGAACTTGCGATGTACTCGAACAACAGCTCATGGCATTCCCAAGAGCTAAGTTCGATGATGTGATGGATTGCTTTGCATACACAGTAGAGATGCTAGCCTTAGGTATGCGCTTTCCCGAAGAGGGTGGGTACCTAGGTGATGACAAAGATGAATTTAAGCAGTTAGAAGAAGACGATGAGGAACCTTGGGAATGGTAGTAGATGGCACTAGAGTCTTATTGTCTTTGGGTACAGCGACCAATCTTTTCGCTTGGGATTTAGATGACCCTAACTTAGATTATATAAACGCTGGGGCTTTCATGAAGATTGCTGGGGTCGGCTCTTCTGAGGGTGATATCGCTACCATCATGGATAATGATGAGATTATCATCAGACCCAGTGACGACATTCCCGGCTTACCCGGAGGCCCCACCACCACCGTAGCTAACCAAATCCCCCGCTTTAGAGACACAGTCGGGAACTTAGGCGCTTCTCTCTGCACCATCGACCCCTCCAACAACATGGGAGTCATAGGCCACCTCACTGTTGGAGGCATTCAAGTTATTTCCAATGTCGGTGTAATTTCACACGCTAACATCAATCCCCTCATAGCTGGTACAGGGCTTACCTTTACTGCTGGCGTTCTCAGTGTAGACGGTTTTGCTACTTTAGGAGACGTTACTGGCCCGGGCACCCACGCCGATAACATAGTCCCCACTTTCAATGGAGTCAACACCAACACTCTCCAAGCCTCGGCCTTCACTGCTGTGTCGGGGGTCATGTCTGGCGCTAGGTTCCGTTATGGCAATGGCCTAGTAGGAACTCCCGCAATCTCCTTCACTGGCTACACAGGCACAGGCGTATACACCACTACAGGTGACTTTCACATAGCCGTTAATGGAACTTTAAAACTCACCGTCAAAGGCACTCAACTTGTATCCACTGAGCCTTTCGTTGGCCCAGTCGGTTCAGCGATTGCCCCCACTTTTGTTTGCACAGGAGAAACTACAACAGGTTGGTTTAATTACGGGGTAGGCCAAATGGGCTTCGGCTCAGCGGGAACTACTCAAGCCTACTTTGACCAATATGGTCTTGCCTTACTCGGCTCCACAGCGATAAGCCGGCCTAGTCTCACTTTCATAGGGGACACCAACTCAGGCATTCGTCACGTTGGAGCCGACCACATTCAAATAGTAACGGGGGGTGATGACCACTTCGGCGTAAATAATTCCAGAATTTACATGGACTCAGGCCATTTCTTTTCGGTGTGGGGTGATGCCTCATTCTATGGCATAGACATGGCTAATGATTCAGCCCACCATTACGGAACTGTTACCGCTCACTCGATTAAAATGAATGTGGCAAGCGGTGCTGGTCGTGGGTTCACATGGGGAGTAGCCGGGTCGACTCCTATAGCTGGATTGACTAACGCGGGAGACTTTCAAGTTGCGGGGTGGGTTAGAGCGGAAGATGGCTCTGCTGGCGCTCCCACTTTCAGCTTTAACAACGACACCAACGATGGCATGTTCTCCAGAGGCACTTCTCAAATCGGCTGGGCAGTCAACAGCGTTGAAGAGATGTACCTTACCACTACCTACCTCTACACTGTAGGTTGGGTATCCGCTACTGGGATTACCCTTAGACCGAGAAGTGCGGGAAGTACCATCACAGAGGGTCATCTCTACTACGATTCAGACATAAATAAACTTGTAGTGTACGTAGACACAAAAGGAGGCACCGAAACGGTGACTAGTGCATAATGCCAGATTACACTAGACAGATTAATTGGTTCAGCAGGAGACAGGTTATACGCACCATCCTCAACGAACCCGATTGCCCTGAGGCAATCAAAGTCCACATGAGGGCCGCTCTAGCAGACGACAAGTCCTATTGCTACCACAGTGTGAGAAAGAAAGATAGAGCAAAGCGTCCCGAATGGGATGGTATGACTCAAGAACAGTGGAATACTATGCACGACTACAACGTAAGTGTGATGCACAAATACCTCAAAGATGGTGACCGACTGCCTCCCAGCCTAGCGCAGGACTTTGTGGATAGTGGATTACCCTTACCAGACATTAGATTGAGAGGAGGTGGCCCACTTGCCAAACTTCGTAGACGCTATCCGAACTAAGCTACAAGGCCGAACTCGGTCAGAAAGAGACCGTATCTTGGCCCGCATACAGCTAGTGTGTGCAGAATTGAGACGGCAGAATGAGACTAATCCCAAGCGAGACAGGTATTTAGCCCGTTTTGTAGAAGCCACAGAGGCTAATGGAGGGATAGTAACCCCGGCTATGCAAGCTGATTACCTCGATTCCTTAGGCACAGATGATGTGACTATACCTAATTCTGACTTCGATGACCCTGAATTTGATGATTTAGAGCCAGAAGAGATAGAAGAGCCTGTTTAACTTGACAAACGACCCCAACATAGGGTATAATACCCTAGAGGAACCATATGCCACCGTTCGTAGATAACCCCCTTAGAGGGACAGATATAAGACTAGAAGCTGGGAATAAGCTCAATAAAGTCCCTTCTGGTGAGTATTCAGACGTTTACCCGGAAGGTGTTGACCTCACTCCCGGTAGCAAACAGCATGAAATGATTAAGGAGGAAGTCCTTAAGAGAGCTAGAGAATCTGCTGATTACCTGAAAAGTCGCCATCCTAAGTGGGCACAGATAGATTCTATGCTTACAGCCTTCATTGTGCAGGACGACCAAGATATTCGCAAGAAGGAGAAAGACGGTCGTGCTCCCGTACATGTAGTTGTCCCAGAGCTATATGCCACTCTAGAGACCATTCTCACCTATATGATGGGTGTATTTGGTACTCGTCCCATCTTCCGTTACAAACCTACAGGCCCAGAGGATATCATCGCTGTGGCCCTTTTAGAACAGCAGATTGACGTTCAAACCGAGAAAAGTGCCGCTCTACTCAGGCTCTATACCCAAATGCGAGACGCATTCGCTTATGGCATCGGCGTTATGCACGTTAACTGGGAAGTCAAAGTCGGAACCAAGACGGTTGCAGTAGAAGATAATGAATTTGACCTAGTCGGCAATCCGGTAGATGTAGAGGCAGGTCGAGATACCGTAGATACCATTCTTTATGAGGGGAACAGGTTCTCTAACATCGACCCTCGCAAGTACCTGCCCGACCCCAACGTAGAAATCTATAACGTTCAAGATGGAGAGTATGTAGGATGGGTTGCTAGCGAAAGCTACTCCTCCCTCCTCAAACAAGAGCAGACAGATGTTTCTCCCCTCTTCAATGTCAAACACCTTAAAGGCCATAAACGCCATACCGCCGTGTATTCCAGTTCGGCTAACCACCCAGAGAGAGAGGCTGACAGGGATGACCGCATTAGACCGTCTTCTAACCTCACTCAACCGGTGGATATAGTCTGGATGTATATGGATATTATACCCGAAGACTGGAAGTTAGGAGATTCAGATGTACCAGAAAAATGGAGATTCGCCGTTGCAAACGATGAAGTGGTTATATCAGCCCACCCCCTCAACCTCGACCACGGGATGTTTCCAGTGGTCGTTGCGGCCCCAGATTTCGGAGGTCACGAAATCATGCCAATCTCCCGCCTCGAAGTTATCTTCGGGTATCAGGAAGTAATGAACTTCTACTTCAATACGCATGTGTTTGAGGTAGAGAAATTCCTTAAGAACTCGCTAGTCATAGACCCCAAGCTCGTCAATCAGAAAGACGTCAAAGCTATGAATGGGGTCATACGCACACGTAGGCCCAACTGGGGCCGAGGCGTTAATGACGCAATCAAAGAGCTTAAGATGCAGGATGTGACTGTAAACCACATGAATGACCTTAGCTCAACACAGTCGTTTAGTCGACAGGCATCAGGAGCCGTAGACAGTGTACAAGGCATACAGAGAAGTGGCGGAGAGAGAGTTACTGCGGAAGAGTTTAGGAGTACCAGAGGCGCTGCGTTATCGAGACTTCAAAAGGCAGCTCGCATCGTTTCTCTACAAAGTATGCGACCCTTGGGTATCATGTGTGCGAAGCATACGCAACAGTTTATGTCGGAAAGCACCTACCTCCGTGTGTCGGGACGGTGGCAACAGGCACTCGAACTAGAGTATGACATTAAGCCAGAAGCAATCCAAGAAGAGCGGGGAGGTAGTAAAGGGTTCATTCCTGTAACTCCTTTCGACCTACTAGTAGACTTCGACGTAACAGTTGAAGATGGTTCTATTGAAGGTGGAGAATTCTTAGCCGATTGGAAAGAACTCTACATGATGATTTTACAGAATCCCGAAGCAACTCAGTCTATAGATTCCACACGCATCTTGCTTCACATCGCCCGCATCATGGGTATGGATTCAGCATACGAGTTCATCAGAAAAGAAGGCGGACAAAGCGCCCTCGCAACAGCCGATGAACAAGTTAATAGCCAATTAAAGCAGGGGGGTCAAACACAACAGGCTCCCCCGCCCACACAATAACGAGGAGAGGTAACATGAAGCAAGGTATTAATGTAGACAGCTGGAAACGGCACACCCCTGAGTTAACAGCATTCT
>Ga0255048_10002788_pt1 | contig 10929 bp, 29 predicted proteins | sample JV7_2_2_MG_FD_183619 | JGI IMG/M metagenome (GOLD analysis project Ga0255048, IMG submission 183619) | Seawater microbial communities from Jervis Inlet, British Columbia, Canada - JV7_2_2 | ecosystem: Environmental > Aquatic > Marine > Inlet | place: Canada: British Columbia | collected 2016-10-06
CGCAGATTTGACAATAGTAACAGCAGATAATGATATTGTTACCGCAGATCAAACAAGATATACAATTTAAAATATTTATTATGACATTATTTAGTTCAATATTTAGAGGAACAAGCCCTAACGATAATACAGGGGATAAACAAAGGGATTACCTAGGCAAAATTAATGATAATTTTGATTTAGCGGCAAACACAACAGAGACAAACAACTTTACAGCAGACCAGGGTTTTGGTACTGCAACACCTACACACCAAGTAAGTATTGAATCTGCGGGCGATAATATTTTTACGGTCATAGCTAAAGGTACAGGTTTTGGTGGATCACACATTGCGGAGTTATACTCGGAAAGAACATCAACAACACCAAACCCGGTTTTAAGGGTTGGTAGTGCTTTCTCGGTTGATGCTTTTATAATTGAGACATCTGGCGAAATGGTATCATTACCGACTTATGGTAATACTACAGGTTCTGCTGCCAATGTATATGTAGATACAAACGGTCGTTTTTTTAGATCAACATCCTCAAAAGAAATTAAAAAAGAAATAAAATATAATGTAGACCATGAACTAGTATTAAAACTCAAACCGGCTACATTTACAGAAAAATCAACAGGAAAAAAGTTTATAGGATTTGTTGCTGAAGATGTGAATGAGATTGATGAGAGATTTGCCACAAATCAAAAAGAGAAGGGATTAATGGGACTAGATTCAAATGCTATACTAGCGGCTGCAATATCAAAAATTCAAGATTTAGAAAAAAGATTATCTGTTTTAGAATCAAAATAATAAAAACATTATGCCAGATACACCGATTAAGCCACCTAATAAAAGAGTTGAGGAATTGACGACCGAGATAACTTTTGAAGTGTTTGAAAAATTTAAACATATAACTAATAAAAGGGCAAGAGACACCAGAACAATAGACTATCTTGGTAAGGAATTGGCTTTGGCAAAAGCTAAATTAGAAGTTTATGAAAGATAAAACCAGAGACGAACTGGAGCACGCCGGAATTCAGGCTCAATTAGTAACAATGGCGGCTGATATTAGCATAAATTTCTCAGAAATTGAATCAAATTTTAAGATATTACGTGCCAAAGGTGATGCTGAAAGTGAGGTTCGTGGAATCCAGCTTGAAAATATATTATCTGAAGCCAGAAAAACGAATGGTAGAATAACTAAACAGGAAAAAACAACAGAGGTTCTAAGAATTATGTCAGAACATAAGTGGTTAACGGGTGGTTTTTTATATGGGCTCTTTAATATTTTACAACTTTTGACAATTGAAAATATTATTTCATGGGTAAATTTTTTCTTATGAATGATGTTTTAAATTATATATTTAGTTATGCACTTGATGTTGCCATTTTTTTTATAGTTGGATTTGGATTAATAAAATTATGGGAATGGATACAAAAATCTAAATAATTTTAAAGTAGCTTTATTTTGCCCGGTCTTATTAATTTAAGCCGGGTTTTTTATTTGATTTGTAAGTAATAAAAATAGCGAAAGCCTTATAAACATTGCTATCCTTATTTGATTAGTTTTTTATTTTGATATTAAATAATTAAGTATTATCTTTGAAGTCTACCAATTTAACAAATAATGTTTGAAAAACACACGTATAAAGATTTTAGGTTGTTTGTTGCTTTGGTAGGCAAAAATACAATTGAGTCGTTTAGGATTAATTTTCTAAACGGCTTTTTTTATGTCTAATTTTTAAAAATAAAGCTATATGAAAAAATGTTCTAAGTGTGGAATTGAAAAGGAATTGAGTGAGTTTTATTATGGTCATGGTAAATGCAAGGCATGTTTTAAAATCACAAACAAACTGTATAATACAATAAACAAAAAATCCATATCAGAGCAAAAAAAAACATCTTATAGAAAAAATAAAGATGCAAAAAAACAGTATGCGCAGCAATACAGAGAATTAAATAAAGTAAAAATAAGTATAAAAGGCAAATTGTATTACCAGGACAATAAAGAAACTATTAATGAAAGAAACAAAAGTTATACATGGTGTCCTGAAAAACAAAAACAATCTCATAAAAAATATTACGATAAAAACAAACATGAAATACTTACAAAAACAAAGTTTCGTAATAAGCAAAGGTTAAAAACAGACATACAATATAGATTAACCCAAAATCTTAGGTGCAGGATATGGCATGCACTAAATGGACGCACAAAATCAGCAAAAACTTTAGATTTATTAGGCTGTTCAATTGATTTTTTAAAAACTCACTTATCAAAACAATTTACTGAAGGTATGACCCTTGAAAATTACGGTACTTGGCATATTGACCATATTATACCATGTGCAAAGTTTGAGCTAACAATACCAGAGCAACAAAGATTATGCTTTAATTACAGGAATTTACAGCCACTTTGGGCTAAGGATAATTTAAGTAAGGGTGCAAAATATAATTAAAATAAATAATTGCAAAAGGTTAATAGTATGAAAACACAAATTAAACCACCTTAGATAAATAAATTATAGTTACCTTTAAAAAGTTAAGCATAGTAACTTATAATTGCTTAGAACTGATTAAAAGTAATGTATTTTTCATTTTATCGTTTTAAATGTAGTGGATTTCTTCTAAGACTTGTTTATAAGCTACAGCCCAAACCATCCTGCTCTCAAACTTTGCAGAATTAAGGTAACAAATCTTAGTCAATCTCTTATTAAGGGGGTAGGGGGTTGACTTGTTTTTGTTACCCACCAAGCCATTAACTCAACATTGCAGTATTAATAACTAAATATAAATATTATGAGAGCAATAATAAAATATAATAAAGGAATAGACATTTTTAAAAAAGCCAAAGAATGGCACCCATATTTTTATAATATGTATGTCGATACTAAAAAAAATGTTATTAAATTAGATTACGTTCCCGGCTTTATAATGCATTTAGTAAATAAAGAAACAGGACGTTTAATTGGATGGGATAAGATTCTTGAAATGCTTAAAGAAGAAAAAGAGTTTGCAGAAATTACAATTATTGAACAGTGTTTAAATGAAAAAGGGGAACCTGAATTAAATAAATTTATATTATGACAAAAATAGAATATACATCCAAAGAAAAAGAACTTGCCGAGCGAAGAAAACAATTGAAATACCATGTCATCCACGACGACTCAGCAACTAAAATAAACAACCTTAAGCAATTGATTGAAAACTTAGAAAACGAGCTTAAAAGTCACGAAACAGCCAACTAGCTTTTTAAGGCAGATTCAATAAATCGCATCCACTTTTTTAAGGTTATAGCCTGATAAATTATTATTATGTTAAATAGGAAAAATAATGCCATTGATAATCAAGCATATATAAATTATATGCAAAATAATTCCATTAAAACTTGCACGGTGTTTATTAAAATAGTATATTTGTCTAACATTTAACAATAAGAGTTATGACATCAAGAGAGAAATTTAATAAAGCCTGGAGAATATCAAGTAAAGCATCTTTTTTATATGGTGGAAAAAAAAGTGATTATTTCAATGAAGCTTTAAAGCAAGTTCATGAAATTTCAAAAACTCATTACAGTATAAAAAGGACTAATTGGAACCAAGGCATTTTAAATTCATCTATTGAAATTACATCACCAACAAACGAAAGTATTATAATTTACAAATCAATATTGAATAATTATACAACGCATAGGAAATTTGTTTTTGATTTAGCTAAAAAATCTTATTCAAAAATAAGCATTGAAGATTATAAAACGCTTTTATTTTTATCAACTAGAAAATTTTAAGATATGGAATGTCCTTACTGTAGTGCAGAATTAGAAGATAATGGCAATTATGGATATTTAGCTGAACATCAATCAGGTGAAGTTTTGGGCCAAATATATAAATGTCACAATGCTAAGGGTTTTAAAGACAAAGAAGGAGCCGAAGTTTATTTAAATGAAATTGGTGAAACTATTAAAACCCTTAATCTTATAGAATGGGAGGAGGTTACTTGTGATAGTTCAATGCATTATATTTCAGGATCGTTTCATACAGACAAACAAGGGAATTTACATACTGGATATCCATGTTAAATAACTAGAAAATATTAAGATATGAAAAATATTGTTGAATTACAGCTAGAAGCAAATAAGGCATTTGACACTAAGTTAGAAGAACCCTATAGTGTTTATGATGAACTAAACAGGCTTCCATTTGTTTTAGGATATATCGGTGCAGAATATCAAGAACTTTTTGAAATATTAAACAAAATAAATAAAATGACATCATGAAAGAATTTTTAAAACACACGGTACATGTAGAGCGTGCTAGACATAAAATAACACAGGCAGAACTTGCTCAAGCAATAGGATGCTCAAGGCAAGCAATACATGCCATTGAATCCGGCAAGATTATGCCAGGAATTTACATTTGTTTAAAAATAGCTAGGTATTTCAACTTAAAAGTTCAGGACATGTTTTGGCTTGTAAAATAAAAAACTAGAAGCATGTCTTAAATTGATACATGATTGCAGTTGTTTATAACGCTATTGGTATGGAAAGTAATTTTACGGACTTAAAAAAATAATTATGGATAAGGTAAAAGAAGTAAAACAGATTATAAATAATTATGCATTTCCAAGTGTATATTATGATGGTAAGATAAATCAAGGATTCATAAAAGATATTGACGGAACGTTTGACAGAATAGCCGAAGAAATAGTAAAATTATTTGCTATACCTATTGTTACCAAACGTGTATTTAATTTTGATTATACTGGTAATGGATATGTTGAGGATGGGAATCTGATTGCTGATCTATTGACTGAAAAAATACTTGCATATGATGAAGAGCATGCAATATTATTATTTAAAACGAAATTTGTAAATGTGCCATTTGACCCACCTTATTAATGGTTGGTAACGTTGAGTACATGGGTATGTTTGCCCAACCTTGACGAACCGAAGTAAATAAATAGAGATAAAGATTAAATTATAAACCAATGTAACAGATATGCACGGCAAATTACCTATGTATATTGTTACCAACTTTTAAAAATTATGGGACAACAAATAGTAAAACAACCAAATGGAAAATACTGCTTATTTAGTAGTGTGGTGGATAGCGTAATCTATTATAATATGAGTGCGGAGGAAATAGTAGAAGCATGGACAAATGATGCAAAGAAAGAATATGAGCGCAAAGTTAAAGAGATAATTGAAACGCTTGAAGAGGGAGGAAAACCATATTACCAATTTACACAAAGCTATGAAGATTGCATAGAAACTATAAAAGAAGTGCATGGTGAAGCGGAGGGGGAGAATGTGCGAACAATAATAGAAAGCGAATAATTTTTTATTGTTGGTAACCGCAAAGAATATGAGTAGTAGGGTATTGCTAACAAATAAACAAACGAGGATTTGGTTTTCCAAGGACGGTGAAAATCGTTTGGCATGGGTTCAAGTCCCGCCCTATTACTTATATTTAATGTTAGGGTTAGTTAATAAAAACACAGAAATATGAGAAAATATACAATAGAACAGTATAGGCAGATGGCTGAAAAGTTTAACCAAATGTCTTTTTACGATAAGATAAAAACAATTCGTGATAATAAGGAAATACTAGCTTTAGCTTCTGATGGTAATTGGTGGGGAGTAAAAGTAAAAGACGAAGAAATACAAGAAGAATTGTTTGATAATGAAGAACAATTTAATATAGAGAACGAATGGGGAAGTAGCGAAATGTATTATTTGGTTTCGCTTTTGGGTATAGATAACACAGACATCTAATTAACCCTAACCTTCAAAGCTATGTTTAGTGCGATTATTAACAAATAAAATTTAGTAAAATGACTGAAGATAAAATATGTAAATTGGCAACAGAGTATGCGCTCAGATGCGACCCATTAAACCAAACATTAGAAAAACAGGCAGATATCAGACAGGGCTTTATAGCAGGTATGACGCAAGCATTAAATATAGGTAATGTTGTAAAATGTAATTGCCCTAAAGAAAGTACAGATATTTATGATGAATTTGGTAATTTATTAGGGTGGGCATGTTTGGAATGTGGGATTGTTGAGCAATAATGATTTACAACATCTGGATATAGTTAATACACTAGCATGGATATAGTATAAATTTAATCTAAAAAAACATTATGGAAAATTGTAAAATTTGCGGAAAGCTGCTAAAGAAAGAAGGCAGAACAGAACATTTTAAATGCCGAATGGTTAAAAGAGTTAGTAAAAAAATATCTCAGGGTTTTGACATGAACAGTCAACATTTTGAACAAGCATGTAAGGGCATGGATGAAAATCCTGAATTATTATTAAAAAAATTTTAATGAGAAAAACTGATTTTGTTTATATTGAAGGGTTGCAATGGGATAAGTTGCCAATGAATAAAACCGTATTAGATTTAGTTTTCTTTATTATGTCAGGAGGCGAAATAAAGCCTATTAAGATAATTAAGTTTAAAAATGGATATAAGGTCAAAGATGGGAGACATCGTATTGCAGCCTGCAAATTGTTAGGCAAGAAAGTTATTTTAGCAAGATTCTATGAACCAACAAAAATATAAAATCATGAAAATAAAACTTAAATCTAAAAAAATGGATTGTATTGAAATAGAAAAATATAATCTTATCCGGAAAGGTTGGATAGTTATTAGGCCACTTAGAAAGCACTGGTTTTGGGATTATTGGACTGTTAAACTTGAACTAAAACGATAAACCCCCTACTTTGCCCGGATAAAACCGGGCTTTTTGGGTAAAAGCTATTAATAATTAAAATCAAGTCATGAAAATCAAATTTAGAAAAACAGAATACAGCCGTAAAGCATGGAAGTATATCAAGAAAGGTAAATATTTTTGGTGCCAGTTTGGTTATTTTTTATTGACTATAAAATTATGAACTACAAAGAAAGATTCTATAAACATTACGGACTTGATAAATGTGATGTATTGCCGTGTATTATTTGTGGCGGTGTAGCTCGAAATTTACATCATGTTATTTATGGTAAAGGCAAAAAGAATAATAACCCTACCAATTTAGTGCCAATGTGTTCTATTTGTCATGATGGTCACCATTCTTTAAATAAGCCGACCACCGAATTAATAAAGAGTAAGCAATTATTAACTTACTTGCCATTTTAGTTATGACAGAAAAACAACTTCACAAATCAATTTGCGATTACATAAGATTGCAATATCCTAACGTATTATTTAATACGGATATGTCTGGTATTAAATTGACAATTGGACAGGCTACACAGGCTAAAAAGTTACGTTCTGACAAAGGTTTTCCTGATATAGTTATTTATGCCTTTCATATTTCAGATAAAACAAATTATGTATGTAAGGTATATTCCGCTTTGTTTCTTGAAGTCAAAAAAGAAACACCATTTAAAAAAGATGGTAAATTAAAAAAATCAGACCATTTGAGTGAGCAGCTAGATATGCAAAACAAGTTAAATGCATTAGGGTATAAAGCTGAATTTGTTTGGTCTTTTGATATGGCAAAAGATATAATTGATAACTATTTGAAATGAAATATAACCCTAAAATAGAAAACGAAGCAAGTATTGCAAGGAGTCAATTTGAATGGCTAATGTTGAATGATAAAGAATTTGAACTTTCAGAAATAAAACAAACCAGAACATTAAGCCAAAATAAAAGCAGATGGTTATATTTGGAAATGATATCAACTATTTTAAACGAAAGGGGTGAGACTTTTACACCTACTGGGCTAAAAATAGAAGTTGCCTACACTAAGGATAATTTATATTCTAATTACTGGAATGCATTAAGATTAAATATGTACCCAAACCGAAAGAAACAACTAAATACTAAAGAATTTTGCGATTTGGTAGAATTAGCCGGAATGATGTTTGCTAAAGTTTTCCAAATATCAATACCTTTTCCGAACCTGGCAGACTTCCTTCATAAAAAAGATTTAGAAAATAATCAATAAAACATTTTTTTTATTCAATTAAATGTGTTAAATTTGACACAAATAAAATAAAGCGATATGAAAGCAACAATCACAAGTGTAGAGTTTTTAAAGGAGTTTGAAAGCAAATTCGGCACTCTGTATTCGTTTAAGGTGGGTTATAAAGTTGGAGACAATGATCTAACAGCCTTTTATAGTTCTAAAAAAAAGGAACAAAATAAATTCATAAAAGGCCAAGAGGCTGAATTTGTAGAAGAAACTAAGCAGGGCAAAAATGGTGAATATCATATAATAAAGCCAATGTATCAAGGTGTTTCAGGTGGTGGTTACAACAAGCAAATCAAAAAAGAACAAAGCCGTTATTCTGGTTTTGCCGTTAGTTATGTTAAGGATTTAATAGTTGCTGACAAAATAAAAATTGAAGACTGGGAAAAATCTTCAAAGAAAATATTTGATATTATGGTTGCACTCGATAAAACTTTAGAATCATGATTATACACAAAATGGAACAACGCTCCCAAGCTTGGCATGATATAAGAAGAGAACGTTTTACTGGAACTAAAATAGGCTCTTTACAATCTGCAAAAAGTACAGCTAAATATCAAGATGCAATTTTTGATGTGGTGAGCGAAATAATAACAGGTGACTCGCCAGAGATGAAAATTACTGAGGATATGCAAAATGGTATTGATACTGAACCAATAGCGGCACTTGAATATGAATCTATATTTGGTATTGATACTGAAGAGGTCGGATTTTGCACACCTGAAAATGAATTTTCTGAATGGGTAGGTATTAGCCCTGATAGGTTGGTAAACGGTAACGGCCTATTAGAAATTAAGTGCCCAAAAGCAAAAACACACTTAAAATATATCGAGGCAAATAAAATGGTTTCTGTTTATAGGTGGCAAGTTCAATCTCAATTATGGGTGACAGGTAGAGAATGGTGTGATTTTATGTCATTTGTTCCAGGGATGAAACCTTTTATTATTCGGATATATCCAAATTTAGAAGATTTTGCAAAAATAGAAATAGAGGTTAAAATTGCTATTGATAAAGTCAAATATTATCTTGACAAATATAAATATTATGATTATTTAAAATGAAAAACAAATTAACAATCAAACAATACGCTAAACACTTGAACATTTCAGTTTCCGGTGTTCAGCAGAGAATTAAACGAGGTACATTAATGAGCTATTATGATGGTATTTGGTTTGTAATTCCTAATTCGGATATAACTAAAAAGGTCGGTAGGCCAAAACTAAAAAAATAAAGCTATGCATTTACTAACTTTAGAGGCAAAAATCAATAAAATAGAGATCAAAGTCAGGCTATCCAATCACAGATTACTTGATAAGGGTTCAATTATGAATGTTGATAAAATACATCAAATCATTAAAGATGAATTTCATATTGATTATTCATTTGAGGAAAACGCTAAAAGGATTCTTAATGCCTTACAGCCACATTGCTACGAAGTTCAAATAACACCTCCTATAAATGGATATAATTATAAATATAATGTTTCAGTAAGAAAATAAAAAGCTATGAATAAAATACAAAAACAACGTGAAATAATTTCTTCTTTGCTTGTAAAGAAAGAATTGGCAACCGGACAAGAAAAGTTAGATATAACTACTGCAATAGTTGACGCTAAAGCGAAGTTAAATAGAATGTTGTACCCTAAAAGATTTAAACTATGAGAAACTTAACAAAAATATATGATGCAATAATATTTATATTGCTAATAATCCCCACAGCCTTAATAGTTATATTATTATGGACTATTGATTTTTGCATAACCTTAAAAGAAAAAATGCAATGAGAAACTTAATAACAATACTAGCTATTTTAATGTTCATTTTTATGAGCTTTAAACGTGCCGAACCTATCCGATGGCCAAAGTCATTAAAAGAGATAAACAATCCATCTGTATTGACTATAACTAGAAATACGTTAAGATGTGTTAGTTCGTTGCATCATAAAGATGATAAATGGACAAAATTACATGTAAAATCTTTAAATGATGGGGTTAATAAATTTGGGTTTATCGCTACTGAAGGGCAAAGAATAGAAATTGTAATAACTAATTATTAGTGTTTTATAACATAAAAAGTGTATTGAAATATTTATTTAACATTTTAACCAAAATTTAAAAAATGATAAAAGAAAAAAAAATGCCAGTTCAAAAGAAGCTGTTTGTAGATAAGATAGAGATTGAATATATTGAAAGCATAATAGGTTCAGGTTATGAAACTGATGTTGCAAAATTAGCTTTAGAAGATAAAATTGCTTACAGGGCAGCAAGAAAAAATATGCAAATACATTCTGCTGTTATTCTTAAAATAAATAATGAGTTTAGTGGGTTTTTTACATTCCAAGTAAATCATGAAGCTAAAGAATATTGTTTATTACAATCTGCAATGTATCCAGATAAAAAAGATAAAAGTATTTATTCTGATATGATTGAGGAAATTATCAACCGTAATACTTATGGTTATCCTATGATTATGACAGTATCAAGAAAGCATGATTTAGAAAAACCAAGTGTATTTCACGCTATTGGATTTAAAACATATCTTGTAAAAAGTGATTTTGAATATATGGTATATGGTGAAATGAAGGACATAAGAATTAAATTACTAGCACATACAGCAATGACAAACTTATGGAATTCTGTTAAAGGTCCCTGGTTACAAATAAAAAGAGAATGGAATGCTAAAATTGAAGCAGCAGGCGAAAAATATAATATTGCTAATCCAAAATTTGCAAGCCGTGAAGGGTGTTGGCAAGGTTCAGCAGGTTTTTCAAATGTTGTATTATCAAAAAGAAAAGTAAAAGACGGTAAAATAGAAGTAGATGCAGGAAAGTCATTAAATGGTAATGCATCAGTTTTAGACCCTACAGCATGTGAAGTCATTTTAAGAATGTTTATGCCTACAAATGGATGTAGGGTTTATAATCCTTTTGGTGGGGGGGTTCAATTTGGTTTTGTCACAGGTGGTAGTGGGTTTGAATA
>Ga0255048_10002789_pt1 | contig 10928 bp, 8 predicted proteins | sample JV7_2_2_MG_FD_183619 | JGI IMG/M metagenome (GOLD analysis project Ga0255048, IMG submission 183619) | Seawater microbial communities from Jervis Inlet, British Columbia, Canada - JV7_2_2 | ecosystem: Environmental > Aquatic > Marine > Inlet | place: Canada: British Columbia | collected 2016-10-06
GTCCTCGGTAATTACCTCAAGGTAGTCGTCCTCGTCGAGGAGGCCGGCTCGCGATAGTTCTTCAGGTGACAGCTTTTCAACTTCGTCTTCGAATTCAGTTTTTGCCGCGGCTTCGGCTTCGAATGCTGCGGCGATCAAATCCTCGTCGATCGATGTCTCGTGTTCCTCTGCCGCTTCTTCCTTCGCAATTTCTTCTTCCGCGGCAACCTCATCTTCATCAACGGTATCGTGCATGCCACTGAGGTCGATGCCCATGGCTTCGGCCTGTATGGCAAACTGCGTGTCCATATCGAGTGGTTCATCGGTGGTTGCGACCGCTTCGACTTCTTCGATATCCGGTAATGCGGCTAACTCAACCGATATATCAGTCTCTTCCGTCGCAACCGTAGCCGCGGCCGCCGCCTCCAGATCGCCGAGCAAGTCTTCCCACTCATCGGGCTCGCCGAAGGCAAGATCGACTTGTGAGTTCTCAAGTGACGGATTCGGCTCAACGACTTCGGCAACCGGTTTGGGCGGCGGTGCGGACGGTGCATCGAGATCAAAATCGTCAGGCAATGGCGTATCGTCGTCGAAGCGCATTTCTTCACGCACGACGCCAGGCGCCGGACTTGCTGTGACTTCGTCGTCTTCGTCATCATCGCCGTCAAGCACCCGCCATTCGACACCGGTGTCTTCAATGCGAATATCTTCACCGGCGAGTTGATCGAGTGTTTTTAAGAGTGCTGCACTTTGCGCGGCCGAGATTGATTTCGGGGGCGTGTCAGCCTCAAGCTCACCGGGTTCGTCAGGCGTCAGTTTCGGGGCGCTTGGCGCGGGGTCCGATTGAACCGCTGCCGCCGGCATTTCTTCGGAAAGATGTGCGAGCGCATTAAAGGCAACGCCACAGCCACCACAGCGAACTTTGCCCGCTGCCTGTTTCAGAACCTCTGCCGTGACGCGAAACGCTACGTCGCATTCGGGGCACTGGGTATACATCGCTCAGTCCTCGACCCTTCGACCGCTCAGTCGTGCCCAAACCTGCCCACCTTGTTCCCTGCATACGGGCTCATCGAACTCGATCCAGGGTTGGTAGGCGTTGCGCACCTCTTCAATCTGCTCGGAGAGTATGCCGGATAAGGCGAGCATACAACCGCCTTTGACATGCGCTGCAATTGATTCGGCTAACTCGATCAATGGGCCGGCAAGTATGTTTGCGACGACAACGTCAAACTCGCCGGCAATGCCGCGTGAATGGTTGGTCAACATCAGGCGATCCCGAACATCATTGCGCAACGCGTTTTCCGTTGTTGCTTGAATCGCTTGCAGGTCGATGTCCATCGCGACCACCCGATCGCTGCCAAGTCGTAATGCCGCGATCGCAAGCACGCCGGAACCGCAGCCGTAGTCAAGCATACTCGATCCATTCAAATCGAGCCCATCGAGCCATTCGAGACAGAGTGCTGTGGTCGGGTGCGTGCCCGTACCAAATGCGAGGCCCGGATCAAGTCGTACGACAACGGCATTGTCATCATCAACGCCGGAATCGCCCGGGCAAATCCACAAGCGCGTACCGAACTTCATCGGGCCGAAGTCCTTGAGCCATTCGCGTTCCCAGTCGCGGTCTTCGAGTTCGGATGTTTCGTTGCGCGGGAGTTCCTTGATCGCCAATGATTTGATCAGGTCGCGGCGCAATTCGTCGAGGTTGGCGTCCGGAGAGAATAGTCCGGTAATTCGCATGTCCGGCCAAAACGGCGTTTCGCCTGGCGCGGGTTCCAGCACGGGTTGGTCGCCAGCGTCTGTCAACGTAATAGAGTGGGCGCCATGACGCGCGAAAATGCCTTCGACGGTTTCCGGATTAAGCGTTTCAAGATCCATAATAAATTGTCGCCAATCCATCGTCGCTACGGTGTGTCCCCGATCACACTAGACCGAGACGTTTCTCCAGGTAATGGATGTCTGTGCCGCCCTGCTGAAAGGCCGAATGCTGGAAAATCTCCTGGTGTAGCGGCACGTTTGTCTTGATTCCTTCAATGACGATTTCGGTTAGTGCGTTTTTCATGCGAGCAATAGCGGCGCCGCGGTCACCACCGTGAGTGATGACTTTGCCGATCATCGAGTCGTAAAACGGCGGCACCTTGTAGCCACTGTAAATATGACTGTCGACGCGCACGCCCGGGCCGCCCGGTGCGTGCCACAACGTAATCAGGCCAGGCGACGGCATGAATGTCTTTGGGTCTTCGGCGTTGATGCGGCACTCGATTGCGTGACCCTGAAAGTGCACCTCATCCTGTGTGACACTGAGCGCCTCGCCTGCGGCAATACGCAGCTGTTCGCGGACAATATCGATGCCCGTAATCATTTCCGTTACCGGGTGTTCGACCTGCAGGCGCGTATTCATTTCGATGAAATAAAACTCGCCGTTCTCGTACAGGAATTCGAACGTGCCCGCGCTGCGATATCCGATGTCCTGACAGGCTTTCACGCAACGTTCGCCAATTTTCTTGCGTTGTTTTTCGGTGATACCGGGCGCCGGTGCTTCCTCGATCACTTTTTGATGGCGGCGCTGCATCGAGCAGTCGCGCTCACCAAGATGAATCGCATTGCCGTGATTGTCGGCGAGCACCTGGAATTCGACGTGCCGTGGTTGCTCGAGGAATTTCTCCATGTACACGACGTCATTACCGAAAGCAGCGCGCGCTTCGGCCTGCGTTACCGTTATAGCCGCAATGAGCGACGCCTCGGCGTGCACGACGCGCATGCCACGACCGCCGCCGCCACCGGACGCTTTGATAATGATCGGGTAGCCTATGTCTCGTGCTATGCGCATATTTTCGTCTGCGTCTTCACCAAGTGGTCCGTCTGACCCCGGCACACAGGGCACGCCCGCTGCCTTCATCGAGCGAATTGCCGACACCTTGTCACCCATTAGCCGAATAGCGCTGGCAGGTGGACCTATAAACACGAAGCCGCTCGACTCAACGCGCTCAGCGAAATCCGCGTTCTCCGACAGAAAGCCGTAGCATGGATGAACGCCGACGGCGTCGGTAACTTCGGCCGCACTGATAATCGCCGGCATGTCGAGGTAGCTATCTACCGATGGCGGCGGGCCTATGCAGACGGTTTCATCGGCGAGCAGTACGTGTTTTAGGTTGTTGTCGGCGGTCGAGTGCACGGCAACGGTCTTGATGCCCATCTCGCGACAGGCACGCTGGACGCGCAGGGCAATCTCGCCACGATTGGCTATTACGACTTTCTCGAGCATGCCGGACGCGCCCGCTTAGTCAGGTTGCCGTTGATCGATTACGAACAAAGTCTGTCCGTATTCGACCGGTTCGCCATTCTGAACTCGGATCGATTTGACGGTACCGGAAACATCGGCTTCGATCTGGTTCATCATCTTCATGGCTTCGATGATGCAAAGTGTGTCGCCTTCGTTCACGCGATCGCCAACCTGAACATATGGCGCGGCACCCGGCGAAGAAGATCCATAAAAGGTACCGACCATGGGTGCCTCGATCAGAAAACCATCCTCTTCTGGCTCGGCCGCTACGGCGGCTGGCGCAGCCGCGGCAGTTGTGGGCGCCGCCGCAGGTGCAGCGACCGGCGTGGCCATCGGCACAGGAGCAGCCATAACAGGTGGCGCGTTTTGTGCGTAGCGGCTGATGCGAACGGACTCTTCGCCCTCGGTAATCTCGATTTCGGCGATGCCCGACTCGTCGAGCAACTCGATCAGTTTTTTTACTTTTCTAATATCCATTATTCTTCCTCGGCATTCGTGATGTGCCGATTGGCGGCGTAGATTGCCAATTCGTATCCGTAAGCTCCAAAACCAAACATACACGCTTGTGCGATATCACTGAAGTAACTGTTGTGCCGAAACTCCTCTCTGGCAAACGTGTTACTCAAGTGCAACTCGATGAACGGTATCTCTACCGCCAGGAGCGCATCGCGCAACGCCACGCTTGTGTGCGTGAATGCACCGGGATTGATAATAATGAAGGCGACTTTATCTTTGGCCGCTTTTTGCACCCGGTCGATCAATTTGTGCTCGGCGTTACTCTGGTAGCAGGCGAGTGTGTGCCCAAGCTCGTCGGCCACGTCGATGCAATTCGCTTCGATATCTTCGAGACGCGTAGCACCGTAAACCTCGGGCTCACGTGAGCCCAGGAGATTCAGGTTGGGACCGTTAATGAGCAGAATATCGGACATTCGCCGTCAATTTGAACCAGTTTGCCGAAGTTGGCAGCAATTCTAACCATTTTTAGAGACTTTCGCGCAACTCATTCCCGGGGACAGTTTGCTCTGATGCACCAGTCTGGTGCATCAGAGTAAACTGTCCCCGGGGTTATAGGAGGTTGAGGGCGGTGCGGGCAGCCGGGACGTCAAGGTCGCCGTGGTCGAGCTGCCCCAGTACTTTGACAATGTCGTCCAGCTGTTCCTGGTGGAGCTCGCCCATGTGCGCGCCGATCAACGTGCCATCCCTGCTGACGATCATCGTGAATGGCAAGCCAATGAAGCTGATGCCGGACGACTCAGCGACGGCCATCGCGTCCTGCTCGCCCACAAGGATTGGGTAGTTGAACTGAGCATCCTCAGCGTAAGCAATTACAGGCTCGAGAAATTCAACCGCGATACCGATGACCTGAAAATCATCTGCACTGTGTTCTTCCTGAAATGACTTAAGCAACGGAATCTCGCGACGGCACGGTGCACACCAGGTTGCCCAGAAATTCACGATGCGATGTTTGCCATCCCACTCCGAAAATTCGTGCATCGCCCCGTCAAGACCGTTGAGTTCGAACGCGACCTGTATCGGGCCTTCTTCAGCCAGCGGCGGCGGCGTTTCAATCGCGACCGGCATCGATTCTTCAACTTGCTGCTGCTGCATGTAATAAACAACGGCACCCGTCAACACAAGGACGAGGGCGATTATGACTGGGATGATTTTTTGCACGGTGGACCTTTCTTATTGAGCTTGGGCAGACATCGTCGCGGAATCCGCGAACGCCTTGTTGATGTGATCGGCAAATTCCTGCGCCTTCATGTAGCCCACAACTTCATAACCGTGGCGCTGCTGGCCGTCCGTGCCAAAGAAAATGATGGTTGGTGGTCCGAAGACGCCAAAGCGTTGCAGCAATGCCTGATCTTCGGCGTCGTTCTTTGTGACATCCGCTTGCAGCAACACAGTATTCGACAGCGCGGCCTGAACCCCGCTATCCGTAAATGTGTACTCCTCCATCTCGATGCAGGAGACGCACCAGTCGGCGTAAAAATCGAGCAGCGCTGTTTTGCCCTGACCGGATGCATTCGCTAACTCGCGATCGAGATCTTCGACCGTCTTGATGCGTTGAAACTCGACGTGCCTTGATTCGGCGACTGTGGCGCCACCGGAACCAAAGCTAACGCTCGCCAAAGGCTGCAGCGGATTGCTGCCACCGGTCATCGAGCCAAGCATCATCAGCAAGCCGTAGAAAATGGCGAGGAAGCCGACGCCCTTGCCAAGTTTCTGTACCGCAGATGATTCCGCCGTCAGGGTCGTCAGTCCGCCCATAAACACGCCGGACATGAAAATGAGCACCGCCCACAGCGCCAGCGTCACAGGGCCAGTCAAAATTCGCGACAGCATCCAGATCGCGAGACCCAGCAGCATGAAGCCGAACGCGGATTTCACAGTGACCATCCAGCCGCCGGCTTTCGGCAACAGGTGCCCCTGCGCGGCTCCCACCGCGAGCAGCGGCGCGCCCATGCCCAGGCTCATCGCAAACAACGCCGCTCCACCGCGAAACATGTCGCCGCTCTGTGCCATGACAGTTAGTGTTGCGATCAACGCCGGCGCGACGCAGGCCGTAACAATGAGTGCGGACAGCGCGCCCATCACGAACGCACCAATCGTCGTGCCGCTCTTTTGATTGCCGCTAATGCCAGCCAGCCGACTTTGAATCGCGCTTGGCATCTGCAGGTCGTAGCCGCCGAACATCGCCATCGCGAGCAATACGAAGAAACCGGAAAAGACGATCAACACCCAGGGCTGATTGAACATTGCCTGCAACTGCGCGCCGGCCGCGGCTGCCGCGACACCCGCCGCCGTATACACCAGCGCCATGCCCATGACGTAGCTAAACGCGAGCGTAAAGCCACGCATCGGGCTGGTCTTGTCACCTTCGCCTGCGATGATCGACGTAAGAATCGGAATCATCGGCAACACACATGGCGTAAATGCGAGTAACAGGCCGAGACCAAAGAAGGTCACGATGACCCACCAGATATTACCGTCGATGATCAGCTGCGCGAGCCTTCCCTGTTCGGAAACCATCGTTTCTTCGCGCGGGCGAATCGTCGACAGGTCCGTAATGCTTGACGCGGCTGGCAGGCTGACCATCAGCGTCGTCGTTATCGGAATGTAGCAGAGACCGGCATCTGCGCAGCCCTGATAGGTCAGCTCGAGTTCCAGGTCCATCGCCTCGGGCGTTGCACGTGCAATCGTTAGCCGACCGACGACCTCGTTGTAATACACCACAGACTCGCCGAAGAACTCGTCAACCTTAATCTTGCCTGCAGGCAATTCGAGCTGGCCGGCCATCGCATTCTCGCTCAGGGAGCGAACCGATATCTTGTCCTTGTAAACGTAGTAGTCGGGAATGATCCGAATGCCGACTTCGACCGTGTTGCCATCGACCGCAAACAGGTCCGGGAAGAACACTTCTTCGGGCGGCGGGAAGTCGCCCATGGCACCGCCAGGATTGCTCTCACTTCCCACGCTGTCGGAGCCACCGAGTGTCGCGAGGTCGAGCTTGGCCTTTTTCAACGGGATGGTTTCCGTCCAGGTCTGCGGCGGGTAACAGAGTCCGCCGTCCCAGCAACCACGACTCTTGATGACCAGGTCCAGGGTTTCAGGCCGCTCGCCTTCTACCCGGTAGGGCACGCTCACATAAAAGTGTTCGCGAAATACCTGCTGCTTGCCGAAGTACTCGTCTTCGTGCGCTTCGCCTGCCGGCATTCTTGCATCGCCCATGACGATGCCCTCTGTCGTTATTTCGAACGACAAATCGTTGCGATACAGGTAGTAGCCTTCCTCGATCGCCCAGTCCACTTCGATCGCATCCCCGGTGTCGGAAACGACGTAGCGGTACGCGTCTTCCGGGCGTAACGGCTCGTCTTCCGCAGCATGAGCGAACGGTGCGGCTATCAGCGACAGCAGGAGCAGTTGGAGTGTTTTGAGTGTTTTATTCATCTGTTCTGAATTGGACCGCCAGCGAGACCGGAATGTTACGCGTTTACGAGCGTCGGCGGCGCAGCATACCGAGGGCGGGCGCCAGTGTCATCGATCTGGGTCGGGTTTTTGCCAGATTTTCAGGCACCTGGCGCTTGATATTTGTCTATTGATGCCTATTATTAGCACTCCTTACGGCCGAGTGCTAATAACCCGGTCAAAAATACCGCCATAAGTCGGTTATAAATCAATAGTTTACAGGAGATACAAACCATGAAGATTCGACCACTTCATGATCGAGTCATCGTCAAGCGCATGGAAGAAGAGCGCACATCGCCCGGCGGAATCGTTATTCCGGACGCTGCGACGGAGAAACCGATCAAAGGTGAAGTAATTGCGGCCGGCAACGGCAAAATATTGGAAAACGGCGACGTTCGAGCTCTCGACGTCAAAGTGGGCGACAAGGTCCTGTTCGGCAAGTATGCCGGCACCGAGGTCAAGGTCGATGGTGATGAACTGCTGGTGATGAAGGAAGACGACATCATGGCGGTCATCGAAGGCTAGGTCCCCACCACCACTAAATTCAGTGTGCGGCACACGCCGCAAAACAGATTATCAGAGGAAAGAGAAATGGCTGCTAAAGAAGTACGTTTTGGCGACGACGCACGTCAGAAGATGTTCGCAGGTGTGAACGTTCTGGCGAATGCGGTCAAAGTGACCCTGGGTCCTAAAGGTCGCAACGTCGTGCTCGACAAGAGCTTTGGTGCACCGACCGTCACAAAAGATGGCGTATCGGTTGCCAAGGAAATCGAGCTGGAAGACAAGTTTGAAAATATGGGCGCACAGATGGTGAAGGAAGTTGCTTCACAGACATCTGATGTTGCAGGTGATGGCACCACGACGGCAACGGTTCTCGCGCAGGCAGTATTGCGTGAAGGTCTGAAGTCAGTCGCGGCGGGCATGAATCCGATGGATCTCAAGCGTGGAATCGACAAAGCAACTGTAGCGATGGTTGCAGAGCTTGAGAAAATGTCGAGGCCTTGTGAAGACGAGAAGGCCATCGCACAGGTCGGTAGCATCTCTGCAAACTCGGACCCCGAGATCGGTGAAATAATTTCCGATGCAATGCAGAAGGTCGGCAAAGAAGGCGTTATCACGGTTGAAGAAGGCCAGGGTCTTGCGAACGAGCTCGAAGTCGTTGAAGGCATGCAGTTTGATCGCGGTTACCTGTCTCCTTACTTCATCAACGAACAGACCAGCCAGCAGGTTGAACACGATAACCCGCTGATTCTGTTGCACGACAAGAAGATCTCGAACATTCGTGATCTGCTGCCGGTCCTCGAGGGCGTTGCCAAGGCCGGTCGTCCGCTGATCATCGTATGCGAAGATGTTGAAGGCGAAGCACTTGCCACACTCGTAGTGAACAACATTCGCGGCATCGTTAAGGTTGCTGCAGTTAAGGCTCCGGGTTTCGGTGACCGTCGCAAAGCTATGTTGCAGGACATTGCAGTCCTGACCGGTGGCCAGGTCATCTCGGAAGAGGTTGGTCTGTCGCTTGAGAAGGCTACGATCGAAGATCTTGGTGAGGCCAAGAAGATCGTGATCTCGAAAGAGAACACGACCATCATCGATGGTGCTGGTGATAGCAAGGACATTCAGGGTCGCGTTGAGCAAATCAACCGCGAGATCGAAGAGTCATCGTCGGACTACGATAGCGAGAAGCTGCAGGAGCGTGTTGCCAAGCTCTCCGGCGGTGTTGCGGTTATCAAGGTTGGTGCTGCGACAGAAGTCGAGATGAAGGAAAAGAAAGCTCGCGTTGAAGACGCGCTCCATTCGACCCGTGCCGCCGTCGAAGAAGGCGTCGTACCGGGTGGTGGTGTTGCACTGATTCGTGCAGTAAGCGCTATCAAGAAACTCACAGGCGACAACTCTGACCAGGACGTTGGTATCAACATCCTGCGGCGTGCAGTTGAAGAGCCGCTGCGCCAGATCGTTGCCAATGCAGGCTGTGACGCCAGCGTTATTCTGAACGCTGTTGCAGAAGGCAAAGGTAACTACGGTTACAACGCCGCAACCGATGAGTTCGGCGACATGATCGAAGCCGGCATCCTGGACCCGACCAAGGTAACGCGATATGCACTGCAGAACGCCGCCTCAGTCGCGGGCCTGCTGCTGACGACCGAAGCCATGGTCGCAGACGCACCGCAGGATGCTGCTGCCGGACCGGCAATGCCGGACATGGGTGGCATGGGCGGAATGGGCGGCATGATGTAGCCTGTAGGAGGGCCTTCAGGCCCGATCACGGCTAAAGCCGCTCCTACAACGCAAGACAAGGAAGCCCGGCTCGCGCCGGGCTTTTTTTTTGTTGAACGCCCACATCCGAACTAAGTCATACTATAATCGAATAACGACACTTCAATTTGAATTGGGCACACGAGGGGGAACTCATGAACCATTCAATACAGCGGAGGCATATTGGCCTCTACGCAGCGATCGCGGCAGCATTCACGATCGGCAGTCCTGCGGCATTTTCACAAACGGACGACGGCAGTGACGATCTGATCGAAGAAATCGTTACCACAGGAACGCGCAGGCAGGGGCAGTCTCCAACCGAAACCATGTCACCGATTGATGTTCTCGCAGGTGCGGCGTTGGTAAATCAAGCGACGTTCGATATGACGGATGGCCTTACGAAAATCGCACCGTCGATCAATACGCAACGCTTTCCGATTGCTGACGGTACTGCATTTATTAGACCTGTATCGCTGCGTAATCTGTCGCCGGATCAGACCTTGGTGCTCGTTAATGGCACGCGGCGCCATCGTTCGCCGCTCGTCAATTTGCAGCTGGCTCCGCTCGGCACCGTTAATCAGGGTGCGCAAGCGGTCGACTTTTCGGCTTTGCCATCATTGGCGATCAAACGGATCGAAGTGCTGCGCGACGGGGCGTCCGCTCAATACGGCTCCGATGCAATCGCGGGAGTAATCAATGTCATCCTGAACGACGCTGACGAGGGAATTTCTGTCTCTGCCCAAACCGGCGAATACTTCGAAGGCGACGGTTCGCGCACGACGTTGGCGGCTAACGCCGGCTTCAGTCTCGGCGATTCGGGCTTTTTGAATCTGACTCTTGAGAGTTCAACGGCGGACATAACGGACCGCGGTGTACAGCGCGGCGATTGTCAGCCAGTAATCGACTTTGTTGGGCCGGGCGTTGTGCCTTTAAACGATTTTTGCCAGCGCTGGGGCGATCCTGACGTCGAAACCCTGAAATTCTTCTTGAATGCGGGCATCGACGTCAATGACAACGTCGAGATTTACGGCAACGCCAGCTTCTCCGACAATGACACGATCTCCGATTTCTTCTATCGGCATCCCGTATTGGATCCGGCGGCGGGGGTTGCTGGTCGCAGCACGTTAATTGTTGACACTGATGGCGATTTTCTTCCCGATCCGGCAGCCCAAGGCCTGGTTGACGACATTGTTGCAGCGGGTCTCGCACCCGACGATTATCTAACACCGGATGCAGCTAGTCCGAGCGGCTATGTATTGCTGAATCCGATCTTCACGCAGTTTCCGGGCGGCTACAATCCGGACTTCGGCGCGGCCATTAGTGATATGGCATTCGTATTTGGCGCTCGTGGCGAAACGGGCGCGGGCATGCTGTGGGACGTGCGTGCCCGCATCGCTGAGAGCGAGGCAGACTACACGCTCTCGGAGACCCTTAATCCGAGCCTGGG
>Ga0255048_10002790_pt1 | contig 10927 bp, 9 predicted proteins | sample JV7_2_2_MG_FD_183619 | JGI IMG/M metagenome (GOLD analysis project Ga0255048, IMG submission 183619) | Seawater microbial communities from Jervis Inlet, British Columbia, Canada - JV7_2_2 | ecosystem: Environmental > Aquatic > Marine > Inlet | place: Canada: British Columbia | collected 2016-10-06
AGCAGGCCTTTTTTGACTATCTTTGCGCGCTCGATTTTATTTGATCGATCATTACCTGTGACTGCGATGTTTACTCTGGCACCAAAGACTTGCTTCAGGATCTGGATTGCATGTGTGCTGGCCCTGGCGTCAATACTGATCGGTGTCAATGCCAATGAAAAGGGTCAAATGATCGTCGCCTATGACTTCGATCACGCGTTGGCGGAAGTCGGGCCCGATACCTATCAGATATTCAAACATTCCTATGGCAAGGTCGGGCTGAGCCAGGCCGATGTGTATCGTCACCGGCGTCACCGATGCACTTCGAGAATTGAATGCGAAGAAGATCGTTGTTGGTACACCCTATCTTGACGAAATCAACACGGCCGAGGCGGAGTATTTGACCGCCAGAGGCTTCGACATCCTCGACATCCAGGGCCTCAATTTGACCACAGGTATCGAGTTCGGTTGTGTAACGCCTGATTACTGGAAGGAATTCGCCCTAGGTTGCCATTGCGTAGCCTTGCCCTTGTTTAATCATGGTTAGATTGCAGTAGATTTATGCTTTTCCAGATAACTGGCAAGCTCTTGCGGAGTCCAGGGCAGGTATATCAAATCTGTCGCCCTACGATCCGTCAGTAATGTATCCAGGAATTCTGTCGATACGTGAGTGGCCAGGATGACGCCATTTTCGAAATTTGACGAAATCAATTTTGTCATCAGATAAAGAGTTATACCGTAAACCTGAATTACACCATTGGGGTTTCGTAGGGTCTTTGCTGCATTTTTGCCTATTGAATCACTCACAACGCCATCCAGGCTGGACTTTGCGGCAACCGCTATAGCAACCTGATGGCTACCATTTTTTTGCGATAATCGAATTGCAAGCGCTAACGCTAATCTGAAAGCTTTGGCTGAGGGGCCTGTAGTTGCTGCGTGGTATAGCATACCTGTGCTCCTTTATTTTGCTTGTATAGAGGTTGTTGGTTTCCAAGTAATTATTCAGTGGCAGCCATTTAATATGTAGTACATATTAATCTGAAATCAGATTTCCCAAATTGATTAGTTTACCCGATTTTTTATCCCAATTTCCGGATTAAGGTGCCAGTTAACTTATCTCGCCAACGAGATGAATTAACTGTCACCATAAATCCCCTCAGTGGGCTATGGCATGGAGGACCGTTTCACCCTCAGCGAGCGTATTGTCAATAAGTGACAATATCTTCGGATTGATGTTGTATTGGTTTGGGGCGAACATCCCGCATTTTTTTAACTCCGCTCTTGTGTCGATTGTTCCTCCAAGATACTTAAAGACAATGCGCGCAGAGGTTGGTTGGCGATCTGGCCGACTAGACGTGCCTGTCACCAGCCCAGACAGGAAGTTAACGTGACTTCGGTGGGTTTGAAATAGAATTTTTAGCGAAAAGTCATCATGTTGTAATGCGTCATGTTCAGCGATAAATATTCGATTTGCACACGTGGTTACTATGCCATTGTATTTGTACACGAAACGCGCGCCATGTAATGGGTCTTTTAGATGTTCAATCGTCTTGCTAAGTACCCGCCCTCGATGTTCGTAAACACTTACCAACGACCGAATGACCCATTCGGGCCAACCAAAAGCGTATGAGTAAGAATGATACCAGCCTATGTACTTGCGTAGACTGGGATCATTCATTGTCACTAGATTCTCCAGGTTCCTTCCGAGCCAACCTGCACCACCACCTTGCCTGAGTTCCATGAAGTGCAAATTGAAAAATGTTTCGAATTCGGCGGCAGGTAACATGAGATCAGATTCATGGACACCAAAAATTTCACATATACGCCGCATGTTGAAACGAGAGGGTCGATAGATGCCATTCAGGTATCGCCCAAACTGTTGGCGGTTGATTCCAGTCAGTCGGCAAATCTCCGAAACCGAACGGTACGCAGTACACAGAGTCCGCAGATTTCGAGCAAAATCGTCAATCGGCATTTGATTTGAGGACTCGTGTTTCATTGCCCAGTTCTTTCCTCATAAAGTTTCAAACTACGCTAGTTAGCTTTGCGCAGCAAAATTAGAGAAAATTCTGCTTATCGAAATAGATAAAATTCTCAAGCTGCCACGTAAATTGATCAGTATGACGCATTTACTGCACAAATATGCATAATTCTGCTGCAATGTGCACACTATTTCGGTATTTCTTCTGATGCTAACTTTATTCAACACAAGTCAAAATTTTAATAAATTCGGAGGAAATCATGACTACACGCGATCCTGTAGACCAGCTTTTATCAGGCCGGATGGACCGGCGCGCCTTTCACAAAATGCTCGCAGGGTTGGGCCTCGGTCTGGCCGTCGGGCCAATGATGTCGCGCAGCGCCTCGGCAGCAGAGGAAGAGGCTAACTACTTCACCTGGTCGGGCTATGAAATACCCGAGTTCCATCAGAGCTATCTTAAGAAATACGGCCAATCCCCCACGTCTTCATTCTTCGGCGGCAGTTCCGAGGGGTTGCAAAAAATTCAAGCCGGATTCAAGACTGACATCGCCCATCCCTGCTCGGACGACATCACAAAGTGGCACGCGGCTGGTGTCATCGCGCCGATCGACACCACCCGGCTGAAGCACTGGAAGGACTATCTCGAGCCCTTAAAGAACCTCAAATCGACGATGACGCCTGCGGGCGAGCATCTTTTCATTCCCTGGGATTGGGGCACCTCTTCGATCCTCTACCGCACCGACATGGTCGACTTGCAGGGCGAGGAGGACTCCTGGGGCCTGCTGTTCGACGAGCGCTATAAAAACAAGCTCGCGACCTACAATTCGCCGTATGCCGGTGTACAGGTCACCGCCCAGGTGCTCGGCTTTACCAACCTCGATTCGTTGAGTGACGAACAGCTAGCGGAAGTCAAGGTGCTGCTGTTAAAGCAACGGGACGTTCTGCGCTTCTACTGGGACAGCCAGTCCGTGGCCGGTCAAGCCCTGGCCGCGGGCGAAATCGTCGCCACCTACGCATGGAATGATCTCATCAAGCCGATGGAGGACCAGGGGATTCCGGTGAAGTACATGAACCCCAAGGAAGGGGCGCGCAACTGGGTCTGCGGCTTCATCCTCACCAATCCCGAGCACCGAGTCGCCAGCGACGAGCGCGTCTACGATTTCCTCGACGCCATGATGTCGCCCGAAACCGGCGCCCATCTGCTCGACGCGTACAGCTTAGGCGCTTCCAACAGCAAATCCTATGATATGGTTCCGAAAGAGCGTATCGCCGAGGTCGGTCTGAGCAATCCCGAGGAATTCCTTGCGCGTGGCATCCTGCAGCCGATCCCGCCCGAGTACGACAAGAAGTACGTCGAACTTTGGGAAGAAGTAAGACTCGGTCTGTAGTCCGGTCGCTATCCTTGCCGGGCGTGTTTATTGCGCGCCCGGCAATCGATTTTAGCGGTAAGCGGTGGTTCGACAAACTCGCGCCGCCCACCCCTACAGCACACGACAGTTTAAACTTATGGTTACTGGCGAACTCCTCTTTTCCTTTGCCGTCATCGCCGACACACACGTCACCGAGGCGGAGGCGATGGCCATCAGCGGCTTTGATATCGACACCGTCAAGCTGGGCGCGGCGCGATCACGCTATGTGGTCGATCGGCTCAATTCCCTGAAACCGGATTTCGTCGTCCACCTTGGCGATATTGTTCACCCGGTGCCCGGCAGCCCGGCCTACAAGGATTCGGCGGACCGCTTTCACAGGCTCTACGAAGACCTCGATTGTCCACTTTATCTGGTGGCGGGCAATCACGACATCGGCGAGAAGGCATTTCCCGGTCAACCCCGGGGCCCGCAGGAGGCGCAGGCGACCGTCGGCGATGACAAGATCGCAGAGTATGAAAGCCAGTTTCAGGCGCATTACTATTCTTTCGAACACCAGGGCTGCCTGTTCGTGATTATCAACGGCCTGATCGTCAACTCGGGTCTGCCCTGCGAGCAGTCGCAACGGCAATGGCTCGAAGCCTTGCTCGAGGATAACCGGGGGCGACGTATCTTCATCTTCTCGCACTACCCGCCGTACCTGTCGCGCGCCGACGAGACCTGCCACTACGACGCCACCGACGAGCCCGGCCGGTCGTGGCTGCTCGGCCTGTTCGAGCGCTATGCAGTCGAAGCCTATTATGCCGGCCACGTGCATAATTTCTTCTTCAATCGTCATGACTCGACGAACTGCTATGTGCTGCCGTCACCCAGCTTCCTGCGCCACGACTACCATGAACTGTTCCGGGTCGAGCCGGACACGGAACAGGGTCGCCACGACGGCGCCAAGCTTGGATACGCGGTGGTCGATGTTCATGACCAGGGCCATCTCAATCATGCGGTTCGCACCTATGGCCGGGGTCTGGAAATCGGGGAAACAGCAGCCGCAACAGTAGATCCCTTGCCGCCGGTCCATGGTCTAAAGCCCAACCATCAAGGCGCCGGCCTCTACCTCCGTCAGCCCTGGTGCGACAGCGCCGACATCCCGACCCCGTGGGGTCTCGATGCCTTCAGGCGCAAGCGCATCCGTAACGACTACCCGCTGATGGCCTTGTGGGAGATGGGCGTGCGCGATCTACGCGTGCCGCTTGATGATCTGGCGGACCCTGAAACCGGCGCCCGCATGGCCGAGCTCGCTGCCCTCGGGCACCGTTTCACCGCCTATTCCTACGGCCTGCCCGCAGGGGCGGCGGCCGAGGCCCTGAAGATGAAGGGCGGCATCCTCGCGGCCTGGGAAGTCATCGCGCCAATCACCAGCGCGCTTGACTTGCTTGCCCCGATGGCGGCATTGAAGGGTTCGACGCCGATAGTTTTCAACGCCCATCGCGCCCTGGTGGAGGCCTTCAGCAGCAGCCACGGCCTGCAAGCAGACGCGCACGAATCCGTCGAGGCGTTGCTGGCGCTCGACGGCGCGCAGGAGGTTATCGACGGCCTGGTCTTCGGCGTCGCCTGGCAGGAGGCCCCGGCCCCGGCCATCGCAGCGGCCCGGCGCAGTGTTGAAGGCTTTGGCATCAAGGCGGCGGTCCATGTGCAGTTCGCCCATCGCAAGCCCCTGGGTCGGAATGAGACCGAACGCCACGACGCTAACCGTATCGCCGAGGCCGTGGTCGGCGCCCTGGCGAGTGACCATATGACGGTGTTTCTCGACAATTTCACCGGCATCGACCGGGGCTATTTTTTTAGCAGCGGCCTGGTCGACCGGCTTTACAATCCCCTTGCCGGCGCTTGCATCGTGCGCCATTTACATGCCGCCCTTCCTGAGGGCTGCGACTTAGGCGACCTGGGTGAAAACGACCATGGTCGGGGGGTTGCCCTGGGCCGCCCCAAGGGCGTGTTGCTGTTGCCCGCGTCCGATTGCGACCCGGCAGCCCTGCCCGGCGCGCCACCTCGCGACGCGGGCCGTTGGATCGATCTGGCCAGCGGCGAAGCGCCGCCCGCCCGCCTTACCGGCCCGACCCTGGTTCTCCCGAATTAGAAAGAAACGTGCCCATGAACACCAATAATAGCGGGTATTATCTAGCCCATCGGCAACGAGCGGGAGCTTCAAACTTGTTCGAAGAGGTCAAGTCTGGCTTTTTGGCTGTTTTTTTGGTTCCATACGTCGAGCCAGCCGGATGCGCAGTCGTACATTCAGCTAGCAGCATTGTGCGCCGAAAAACCGAGATTTTATCATGACTGATCGCGTAGCCCCTGCCGCCGATGTAATTGCTCACATCCCGCGAGGACCCATTGCCCGATTCCGCCGGGCCTTAATGCGCAGTGAAGCCTTGAGTGGCTATACGATGTTGTCGCCAACCTTGTTATTGCTGATTCTGGTTATGGCGCTGCCCATCGTCCTGCTGGTGATGTTCAGCTTCTGGACCCAAAACTATCAAGATATAGACAAAACTTTCACGCTTGCCAATCATCTCAAATTCTTCGAGCGGTCGGCCTATCCATACCTGCTGGGTAAATCCGTGTTGATATCCAGTACGGTGACGCTGTTGACGGTTTTGCTGGCCTACCCGATGGCCTATTTCATCGCATTCAGGGTGACCAAACACAAGCTGATCTGGCTGATTCTCATCACCGTGCCGTTCTGGACCAGCTACCTGCTGCGGGTCTTCGCCTGGAAGATTATCCTGGGCTACAACGGCGTCATCAATTCCGGGCTGATCGAGCTTGGCCTGATCGTCGAGCCTCTCGCATTCCTCCTCTATAACCCCTTCGCCGTGGTCCTTACGCTGGCCCATGCATGGGCTGCTTTCGCGATTTTACCGATCTATGTATCTTTGGAAAAAATTGATCGTTCCTTACTCGAGGCGGCAACCGATCTCGGCGATGGTCGGATCAAGCGTTTCATCAGGATCACGCTGCCGCTGTCCATGCCCGGCCTGATCGCCGCCTGCATGCTGGTGTTCATCCCCACGGTCGGCGATTACGTGACGCCGAATCTGGTCGGCGGCACCTCCGGCGTCATGATTGGCAATGTCATCCAATCCCTGTTCGGAAGGGGAAGCAACATGCCGTTCGGCGCGGCGCTGTCGATCATCACGATGATAACCATCACTGTGATGATCTGTCTGTTCCTGTGGGGAACCAGAAGCTTCAGGAGGCGCGTAGCATGAGTTTTGTTTCCTCAGTGAAGGAGCCACGTTACGACGCCCTCGGCGTTTACGCGGTTCTCTACCTCGCCTTCGTCTATATCCCGGTGATGTTCCTGCCGTTGTTTTCGTTCAACGATTCGATCTTTATCGCCTTCCCGCTCCAGGGGTTCACCCTCGAGTGGTATAAGCAGATGGCAAACAGCGATGGTCTCCTGGACGCGCTCTACAACAGCATCAAGTTGGGCTGCGTGGTGGCGGTTTTAGCGACCATCCTGGGCACTTTCGCGGCAAAAGCGGTCACTCGCTACAAGATGCCGGGCCGCGGACCGGTGATCACCTTCATCATGCTCCCCCTGGTCATCCCTGGAATCATCATGGGCATCGCGCTGCTGGTCATCGCCAATATGAGCGGTGTGGGCCTGTCGCTTTTCACCATCGGCCTGGGTCATCTGATGGTCAGTACGCCGTTCGCCATGTTAGTCATGGTGTCGCGCCTTGAGGGCTTCGACAAGAATCTTGAAGAGGCATCCAAGGACCTCGGAGACAGCCCCTGGTCGACTTTCCGGCGGGTCACCTTCCCGCTCGCCCTGCCGGGCATTATCGCAAGCCTGCTGCTCACGTTCACGATTTCATTTGACGAGTTCATTCTCGCCTTCTTCCTCGCCGGCAACGAGGCGACGCTGCCGGTCTACATCTGGGGCCAGATGCGATTCCCCACGAAACTGCCGACCGTATTGGCGCTCGGCGCCTGTATCCTGATGGTTTCCTTCGTTGTGGTTACCTTTGCCGAATGGTACAGGCGGCGCGGGGTGCAACTAAAAACAAATTCTGGAGTTTAATTCACGTGTCAGACGAATCATTTATTTCAATTCAGGGTGTGAGCAAGCACTTCGGTGACGTGCATGCCGTGGATCGTGTCAGCATCGATATCGCCCGCGGCGAGTTCTTCTCGCTGCTCGGCCCATCGGGTTGCGGCAAAACCACCCTGTTGCGCCTGCTTGCCGGGTTTGAGTTCCCAACCATGGGAGAAATCTATATCGATGGTCAGGCCATGTCATCGGTACCGGCAAACCACCGCCCGGTGAATATGGTGTTCCAGAGTTACGCCATTTTCCCGCACCTGAACGTGAAACAGAACATCGGCTATTCCCTGGTCCAGGACAAACTTCCAAAAGCGGAGTTCGATGCCAAAGTCGGTGAGATGCTGGATCTCATCAAGCTGCCCGGCTACGAAGACCGGGCCTCGCATGAGCTTTCAGGTGGCGAGCGTCAGCGTGTAGCGCTGGCGCGTGCGCTGATCAGGCGGCCCAAGGTGCTGTTGCTTGATGAGCCACTGGGTGCACTGGACAAGAAACTACGCGAAAAAATGCAGCTTGAGCTGCGCGCCCTGCAGCGCTCGGTCGGCATCACCTTCGTGTTTGTGACCCATGATCAGGAAGAAGCCCTGACCATGTCTGATCGTGTCGCGGTCATGTCCGAGGGCCGGTATCTGCAGATCGATACGCCGAACCGATTATACGAGGCGCCACAAAACCGGGAAGTGGCAGACTTCATCGGCACCATGAATTTCTTCGATGCCCAGGTCCTCGAAATACTCGATAGCAAGGTCGCGATTGATGCCGGCCCTCTGGGTAATCTAACGGCATCACCCGGGAGTTTGACGTTTTCAACCGGCCAGAATTCCCTGGTCGCAATTCGTCCGGAAAAAATCACGATTTCCAGCGCCAAACCGGCAAATGGCAATGCCGTGCAAGGGATCATTGACGATACCGCGTACCTGGGGGACAGAAGTCAATTTTATGTGCGGGTCAATGGCGTCGAGAAACCTGTCGCCGTATCAGCCCAGAATGTGGATCAGTCTCAATTGTCTGGTGAAAGCCAGCAGGGACAAATTTGGCTGAACTGGTCAGACGACGCTATTGTGCTGTTAAATGCCGATTGAAGTTCTTGCCGCTGTGCGGGAAAGTGTCGTTTAGATTAACTCCCGGAAATGAAGCAAACAAGATGACGCAAAGCGCTTTTTTCAGATAGATTAATCAAAATATTTTTGACTGGCCAAGCGTTCATTTTGTGACTGATTAATGTTCGGGATTTGTGATGAGTAATGAAAAGAATAGCCAACGAAGGCTTTTGTTAAAAGCCGGTGCAGCTTCCCTGTTAGCGCCGCGTATCGTATTTGGGAATACTCCAACGAATCCCGATGTGGTTATTATTGGAGCTGGTATTGCCGGGTTAGAAGCCGCTAAAACATTACATTTTAAAGGCATTAGTTTTGTGGTGGTGGAGGCTAACAGTCGTATCGGTGGTCGTGTTCACACCAATAACGATATCTTTGGGGCGCCTTTTGATACGCATGCTCACTGGGTGAACTATCCATCCGCTAACCCGTTGATCAGGTACGGTAAAAACAATGGTTTTGATGTCTATAGAGACCCCAGGGTATCGAAATCTTTTGTCGGTAACCGTGAAGCGACCGAGGAAGAAAACCGGGACCAGGATGAGACCTACAAACTGTTTAATCAGAAAATAAAAGCTTCCGCTAACAGGGTCACCGGCGACGATGACAATGTTCGTACCGCCCTGGGCGAGGACTTTTTTAAACGCCCCTGGGGTTATACCGTCGCATCCAACTGGGGTGTCTGGGGTATGGCGCAAAACTCCAGGGATTATTCGCCTAAAGACTGGTGGAACAGCGAAGGTGGAGGCCAACATTTTTGTAGAGAAGGTTATGGCACCCTGGTAGCGCATTATGGTCGGGATGTCCCGGTATCATTGAGTACCTGGGTTACCGAAATAGATTGGGGAGGGGATGGCGTTAAAGTGATTACCTCGACGGGCACTATAAAGGCGAAGGCTGCCATTCTTACCGTGTCGGTTGGTGTGCTGGCAAATAATCGTATTAAATTTACGCCCGAACTACCGGTGAAAAAACAGGAAGCCATCGACGGTATTGATATGGGGGTAATGAATTATATTGGCTTACAGTTTACTGACGACGTGTTTGGATTTGGTGCCGATGTTTATGTTGATCAACAACAACATGATGAGAACGGGGTCGGTTATATGGCGAATATGAGTGGCACCAATCTGGTTTATTCCTATGTCGGCGGTGATCAGGCCAAAGCACTGGAAAATGAAAATATGGATGTTGCCATAGCTTATAGTCTGGATGGTATGAAGAGCATGCTGGGTAATGATATCGAGAAGAAGTTTGTGAAAGGATATGCCACTACCACGGGTAAAATACCTTTTTGGGACGGGTCTTATTCTACCGCGAAACCGGGTAAGCACCCGATGCGCGCGGTATTGCGTCAAACGCTGGCCAAAAAGTTATTTTTCTCCGGCGAAGCCTGTAGTCCAGCCCGGTGGGCTAGTGTCGATGGCGGTCTCAATGCAGGCAAAACTTCAGCGAAAGATGCTGCACGGTATATCAAAAATAGTAGTTGACGGTGATTTGGGATTAAAATCAGGAGATACATGAGTGAGTAACAATACCGATCATCCTATTTTCAGCTTCGCCATCGTCGCAGATACACACCTTACCCGGAAAGAAAGCCTGTCCTTCGACGGTAATGATGCAGCCGGCAACAAGCTTGCAGCCATGTATAACAATTTGGTTGCACGCGTGAATGCCATGAACCCTGAGTTTGTCGTTCATCTGGGCGACATTACGGATCCGGTACCGGTATCAACTGAATTCAGCGCTTCGGCGCAGGTTTTTCACAAGGCGTCTGAAGTGTTTACCATGCCCTACTACCTGGTGCCCGGAAATCACGACGTCGGTGAGAAAATTCACCCGGCCCTGCCCAAAATCAACGACGAGGTTTCCATAACCAAAGACGCTATCGATCAGTACGAGAAGCACTTCGGTCGGCAACGATACAGTTTTGAACACGGTGGCTGCCTGTTTCTGGTGATCAACACCATGCTGATGAATTCAGGGCTTGAGGAAGAGCAGGAGCAGTGGGACTGGCTGGATGAGACGCTGCACGACAACGCCGGAAAACGGGTGTTCGTATTTGCCCACTATCCGCTTTATCTGTCCGCAAGGGATGAACCCGATTTTTACGACAACATTGACGAACCCGCGCGCTCCCGACTCATTGAGTTATTGGCGCAGTACTCGATTGAAGGTTACTACGCCGGTCACGTTCACAACTTTTTCTACAACTACCTGAACGGCATGCACCAGTTCGTGCTGCCGTCGACGGGCATTATCCGCACCGATTACATGGAGTTCTTCCACACCCCGCCGACGCGTGAAATGGGTAGTTTCGACCCGGCCAAGCTCGGATTTTTCTGGGTCGACGTGTATGCCGACAGGCATGTGCCATACATGGTCCGTGCAAGCGATG